>WNGF01009498.1_pt1 | contig 14360 bp, 8 predicted proteins | sample 5400641 | NCBI WGS metagenome assembly WNGF01 (sample SAMN13153371, study PRJNA577476) | soil metagenome | isolation source: 80 cm soil or saprolite under grassland replicate 2 | place: USA:California | collected 2016-06-15
TCGCCAAGGTAGCGCGCACCGTTCATTACGCGCACGAACACCGGATTCTTCATCGCGACATTAAACCGGGAAACATTCTGCTCGATAGGAAAGGCGAACCGCATCTTACCGACTTCGGGCTCGCACGGCTTGTCGAGACTGAGAGCACCGTCACACGGACGATGGAATTACTCGGCACGCCTAGTTACATGGCGCCGGAGCAAGCAGTGGGAAACAATGCAGCTGTCAGCGGCGCCGCCGATGTTTACGGACTAGGCGCCGTACTTTACCAATTGCTGACAGGTCAACCGCCCTTCGCTGGAGGAACAACCTACGAGACCATCAAGTTATTGTTGGATACGGAGCCGCGGCAACTGCGCTTGTTGAATCCGAAAATAGATCGGGATCTCTCAACGATCTGCCTCAAATGTCTCGAAAAAGATCCGAAGCGTCGCTATTCTTCCGCTCTCGCGCTGGCCGAAGATCTTGAGCGGTGGCTAAAGCATGAGCCGATTCTGGCACGGCGCATTGGAATCCTCACCCGCGGTAAAAAATGGGTGCGCCGCAACCCAACCAGCGCGCTTTTAGCAGCGTCTCTCGTCGCTCTCGCGGCAGCGGCGGGCTGGATCATTTCAAAAAGTGAATTGATCCGGCATCCGCTCACAACTGGCATCGCCGTATTGCCATTTGCAAATCTCAGCGATGAGAAAGAGCACGAGTTTTTTGCCGACGGCGTCCAGGACGACATTTTGATCAAATTGGCGAAAATCGCCGACTTGAAGGTGATCAGTCGCACCAGCGTTATGCAGTATCGCGGTAAACAGGACGTGCGCCAGATCGCCGATGCATTGCGTGTGTCGCATGTGCTGGAGGGAACAGTGCGGCGTTTTGCCGGAAGAGTACACATAAACGCGCAGTTGGTGGACGCTCGTTCCGACATGGGCATCTGGGCCGAGGAATACGACCGGGATTTGAATGATGTGTTTGCAATTGAAACGGAAGTGGCGCAATCAATCGCAAATCGACTTAGAGCCAAGGTTTCAGCTCGCGAAAAGGCCGCCATGCAAGAGTGGCCGACCAAGGATCTTGTCGCCTACGATCTCTATGTCCGTGCGGCGTCTTTGATCGACAAAGCACCCTACGGACCGGATCAAGAAAGAGCGAAGAATTATTTCCAAGCGACAGAGTTGCTCAATCAGGCGATCTCCCGTGATCCTGCTTTCCTGCTCGCATATTGCAGGCTGGCTGAGGCACACGATGAACTCTACTTTGGAAAGTTCGATTACACGCCCAGTCGCCTGGAGTTGGCGAAATCCGCGATCGATTCCGCTTTTCACCTGAAGCCAGATTCGGGTGAGGCGCATCTTGCGCTAGCTACGCACTTTTACCACGGCTACTTCGATTACGACCGAGCCCGTCACGAGCTCGCCATCGCGCTCCGTACCTTGCCCAACAGTGCACGGATTTTTGAATGGACTGGCTATATCGACCGCCGGCAGAGCCGTTGGCATGATGCCGTGCGCGACTTCGAGCATGCAATGGAGCTGGATCCGCGAAACGTAAAGATTCTCATTGGTGCAGTAATAACCTATGCGCAAATGCGCGAGTATAAAAAAGCCAGAGAAGTGGCTGATCGCATCATTGCCCTCGAACCAAACGACATTGAACACCGCTTGGGACGTGCTCACGTCGATCTCCGAGAACGAGCCGACACGCGACCGCTGGATGCTCTTGGAAAGATGCTCGCACATGACCCGGAAGCGTGGTTTTATCTCGCTTTTTGCGAGCGGGATGCTGTCGCCGCTGATCACGCGTTGGCGACTCTCGGTGCGCAGGGCGAGGATACTTTTGGTGCAGGAGAAGGCGAGATGACATTTAGCCGAGCTTATTTGGAGGGTTTGGTGGCTCGGATGAAAGGAGACGCCGCCGCAGCGCAGGCCGCCTTTAGCGCCGCGCGTGCGCGACAGGAGGAAGCGGTTCGCGCGCGGCCTGAGGATGGTCCACCCCTCTGCGCCCTGGGCCTGATTGATGCCGCACTTGGACGAAAAGAAGAGGCGCTGCGAGAGGGTCGCCGGACTCTCGAGCTTACGCCTGTAGCGAAGGATTCTATGAATGGCACAGACGTCCTTTATTTTTATGCAGTGATCTGTGCGCAAACTGGCGAGCGCGACTTGGCGATTGAGCAACTGGAAACTCTCGCGAAAATCCCGGCAGGTTGGGTCTTATCTTACGGAGATATTCGTCTCAATCCTGATTGGGACCCTCTGCGTGGCGATCCCCGCTTCGAAAAAATCGTCGCGTCACTCGCGCCTAAAGAAATCGTTTCCAAATAGCGTTGAAGATGAGGACCGTCGCTACCGTTTGTGCAAAGTGCGGCGCGACAATTTCCGCCCATGCGCCGGAAGGACTTTGCACAGCCTGCCTGTTTGAGGCAGGCCTTGGTCTGCTCGCCGATGCATCTGTAGCCGGGGTCGAGGACCCGGGCCGCGATGATGGTGTGCCATTACCGGATAGAAGGAAGAAATCGGATCGGGCAAAGACGTTCGCCAACTTTGGCGACTATGAGTTACTCGAGGTAATCGGTCGTGGCGGGCAAGGTATCGTTTATCGTGCGCGGCAGAAAGGTCTCAACCGCACAGTTGCCCTTAAAGTGATCGGCTTGGGACATTGGGCCACCGAAGCGCATCTGAAGCGGTTTCGTCGGGAAGCGGAAGCCGCCGCCAGTCTCGATCATCCCGGTATCGTTCCCATCTATGAAGTCGGCGAGCGCGATGGCTCTTGCTACTTCAGCATGAAATTTGTTGAGGGCGGAGAACTCGATGCGGTTGCCAAGCGCGAACCAATGCCGACTCGGCGCGCAGTCGAACTAATCGCGAAGGTAGCTCGCACCGTCCAGTATGCGCACGAGCACAGCATCCTTCATCGCGACATTAAACCAGGAAACATCCTGCTCGATGGGAAAGGCGAACCGCACCTGACCGACTTTGGACTGGCGCGGCTGATCGAGACCGAGAGCACGGTCACGCGCACTCTCGAAGTACTGGGGACACCCAGTTACATGGCTCCGGAACAAGCGGTTGGTAACAACGCATACCTAACCAGCGCAACAGATGTTTATGGACTGGGCGCTGTGTTGTACCAACTGCTAACAAGCCATCCGCCTTTTGCTGGAGGAACAACCTACGAGACTATCAAGTTACTTCTGGATACCGAGCCTCGGCCACCGCGCCTGTTGAATCCGAAAATAGATCGCGATCTCTCAACGATCTGCCTCAAATGTCTCGAGAAAGATCCAAAGCGTCGCTATTCTTCCGCTCTCGCGCTGGCCGAAGATCTTGAACGCTGGCTGAAGCACGAGCCAATTCAGTGGACTCGTCAGCCGTGGCAGAAAATGGGTGCGCCGAAATCCAACCAGTGCGCTATTAGCGGCGTCGCTCGTTGCTCTCGCGGCAGCGGCTGGCTGGATCATTTCAAAAAGTGAATTGATTCGGCATCCGCTGACAACCGGCATCGCAGTACTGCCATTTGAAAATCTTAGCGACGAGAAGGAGCACGCGTTCTTTGCCGACGGCGTTCAGGACGATATTTTGATCAAGCTCGCGAAAATCGCCGACCTCAAGGTAATCAGCCGCACCAGCGTCATGCAATATCGCGGTAAACAGGATGTGCGCCAGATCGGCGATCTGCTGCGTGTCTCACATGTGCTGGAGGGAACGGTGCGGCGTTCTGGCGGGAAGGTGCACATAAATGCGCAGTTAGTGGACACTCGCACCGACGCCGGCATCTGGGCGGAGGAATACGACCGGGATTTGAATGATGTGTTTGCAATTGAAACGGAAGTGGCGCAATCAATCGCAAATCGACTCAGAGCGAAAGTTTCCGCTCGCGAAAAAGTAGCCATGCAAGAGTGGCCGACCAGGGACCTTGTTGCCTATGATCTGTACGTTCGGGCGATGCCTTTGATCGATTGGATCGCCGATAGCAGAACTAAAGAGAAGGATCTTTCCCAGGCTGTGGACTTGCTCAATCAGGCAATCGCCCGTGATCCTGCTTTCCTTCTCGCATATTGCCGGCTCGCGGTTGCTCACGACACGCTCTACTTCCAAAATGTCGATCACACATCCGGCCGGTTGGCCTTGGCGAACTCGGCAATAAATTCAGCTTTTCGCCTGAAACCGGATTCGGGGGAGGCGCATCTGGCTCTCGCCTCGCATTTCTATTGGGGATACTTCGATTACGACCGCGCCCGCGCCGAACTTGGTATCGCCCAGCGCACCTTGCCCAATAATCCACGCGTTTTTGAATTGACTGGGTTTATTGACCGCCGGCAAGGGCGCTGGTCCGACGCTGTGCGCAATATGGAGCGCGCATGTGAGCTGGATCCCCGAAACACTTTTCCTCTAACCGGTGTTGCAGGGCTCTATTGCTTTTTGCGCGCCTACCAACAATCCGACGACGCTATGGATCGCTTGCTCGCCCTCGATCCAAACAACATCAGACAAAGGTTAGGTCGCGCTTTCCTCCAAATAGCTTGGCGAGCCGATACCCGGCCGTTGCACGCGACGATTGAAAAGATTTTGGCGGAGGATCCCGCTCAGACAGAAAATGAAGCTGTAAAAGGAGCGCGCTTCTGGCTCGCTTTGCTCGAACGCGACTTTGTCGGCGCTAGCCGTGCCGCGGAGGCACTTCCCGAGAAAAGTGGCGATGAGTTTGAATACAGCCGCGCTTTTGGGGTAGGCGTAGCTGCTCGCATGAAAGGAGACACAGCCACTGCGCGCGTCGCCTTTAGTCAAGCGCGCGCAGACCAGGAGACGCTTGTCCGCGCCCGGCCTGATTCCGGGCCGTACCTTTCTGGCTTGGGGGCCATCGACGCTGCACTCGGCCGAAAAGAAGAGGCGCTGCGGGAAGGTCGCCGAGCGGTCGAACTTACGCCTGTCGCAAAAGACTCGATGGTAGGGCCGATGGTTGTATCCAACCTGGCATTGACCTACGCCTGGATCGGCGAACGCAACCTGGCTATTGAGCAACTCGAAATAGCGGCGAAACTCCCCGCTGGACCGGATTACGGTGACCTGCGTTTGAATCCAATGTGGGATTCGTTGCGCGGCGATCCGCGCTTCGAAAAAATCGTCGCCTCCCTCGCGCCGAAGTAAAAATTATAGGGCTATAGAAATGTCCGCCCAGCTACACAAAGAAATCGAGCTGGAGATCGCCCACATCCTATTAATCGACCTGGTCGGTTATTCGAGGCTACTGGTCAACGAGCAGATTGAGTTGCTGCAGGAGCTGAATCGAATCGTGCGAGGCACCGAATGTTTTCGGAGCGCGGAGGCAATCGGCAAACTTATGCGAGTGCCAACGGGAGACGGGATGGCGCTTCTCTTTTTTCGCAGTCCGGAAGAACCGGTGCGCTGCGCACTCCAGGTTAGCGATGCGTTGAAAGATCGCCCGCACATCCAGGTGCGGATGGGAGCGCACAGTGGCCCAGTCAACCGTGTCATCGATGTCAACGACCAAACGAACATAGCGGGTTCAGGAATCAATGTGGCGCAGCGCGTGATGGATTGCGGCGATGCCGGGCATATTCTTCTGTCTAAGCATTTGGCAGATGACTTAGCGGAGTATAGGCACTGGCAGCCTTATTTGTATGATTTAGGCGAATGTGAGGTGAAGTACGGGCTGAGGCTGCACCTGGTTAATCTCCACAAAGAGAATCTTGGCAATCCACAGGTCCCCGAGAAACTCAAACGAGGGAGGAGATGGACGCAGGCTGCTGTCCCGGTTCGACCGATCCGTGCGCCGCGTTGGCCAAAGTTCGCGCTTATAGCGGTCTTGTTTGTGTCGGCTCTCGTCTTGGCGACGAGTTTTTCAATCCTTTTCCGCCGAGGATCGCCGATGATTGCGCAGAACGCTTCGGAGAGAGTTGCTGATGCTGGGGGATCCATTCCTGAAAAGAGCATTGCTGTTCTTCCTTTCGAGAACTTAAGCGACGAAAAAGAGAACGCTTATTTCACCGATGGCATCCAGGACGAAATTCTGAGCCGTTTATCCAAAATCGCCGATTTGAAGGTCATCTCGCGCACTTCGACACAACATTACAAAAGCAAGCCCGAAAACCTGCTTAAAATCGCAAAGCAACTCGGCGTCGCCCACATCGTGGAAGGAAGCGTGCAAAAGAGCGGTGATGCCGTGCGCGTCAATGTCCGGTTGATCAAGGCGACGAATGATTCCCAGCTTTGGGCTGATACCTTTGATCGCAAACTGACTGACATCTTTTCGGTCGAGACTGACGTCGCCAAAGCCATCGCCGATCAATTGCGAGTGAAACTTACTGGTCAGGAAGAGCAAGCCATCGCCGCCAAACCGACGGACAATGTCGAAGCTTACGATGCCTACCTACGTGGTCTGGCTTATAGTCTGAAGGGTAGCAATACACCAGCCAACGCCCTTGGTGCACAGAAATATTTCAGAGAAGCGGTAAAGCTTGACCCGAACTTCGCTCTGAGTTGGGCGCTGCTGTCGTATGTTAATGCGCGTGGCTACATGACCCTGAGTCTTCAACCAACGCTCGCTCTGCGTGAAGAGGCACGGCAGGCAGCCGAAACAGCGCTGAACCTTCAGCCTTACCTCGGCGAGGCCGTACTCGCCAACGGCCAATACTACTACGCCTGCCTGAAGGATTACGACACCGCTGTGCGTTACTTTGAACAGGCGGGTCCGCTCCTGCCCAATAACAGCCGGATTCCTGAATCGCTGGCCTATGTTATGCGGAGGCAAGGACAATGGGAACGAAGCGAGTCGTACTTCATCGAAGCCGAGCGGCTTGACCCGCGCAACGTTAACCTGATCGCCCAGCACGCGATTTCCTATATCTGTCTTCGTCGTTTCCCCGAAGCGCTACGAAAGCTTGATCAGGTTCTTAACATCACACCGGACGACGTGGATACGCTCGCAACGAAGGCGGCTATAGCACAAGCCGAGGGCGATCTGCCGCGTGCGTCGGCACTCCTCGCTCCGCTCCACCCAGCTGCTGACGACACCCAGGCCTTGGAAGCACAAGTTTACCAAGCCATCCTGGAGCGCCGCCCTGCACAAATCGTCCCTCGGCTAAAGGAGATACTTGCCAAGCCTGATCCGGCATTGGGTTATTTCAACGGTGAACTGCGCTTTTGGTTAGGCTGGGCGCAAGAAGTTGCCGGCGACCATGCCGCCGCCCAGGAAAGTTGGCGACAAGCACGCAGCGAACTAGAATCTTTCCTCAAAGAACAGCCCGAAAATGGTAGGCTCATTGGAGATCTCGCGCTCACCAATGCGGGTCTCGGTGACAAGGCCGCCGCATTAGCTCTGGCCGAACGGGCCATAGCCGCAATCCCGATCGAGAAAGACGCTGTGTTTGGTTCCTTTCCAATCGAGATCCTCGTTCGGGTCGCTGCGCAGATGGGAGAGTCCAACCGCGCCATTGCCGCTTTGCAGAAATTGCTCTCGATACCAGCCTACGGTGCGCTGGCTGAAAATATATCGCTCACTCCTGCGGTGCTTCGGCTCGATCCCATGTTCGACCCGCTACGCGGCGATCCGCGCTTCCAAGCGCTCGCCACCTCGCCTGCGCCAAAGTAAAACTTAACCACGGGTTACACGGGTAAGACGGATACAGACGTGATTCAGAAGAAGTGGTAAGGCGCGACTCGAGCCTGTCCTGAGCGAAAGTTGTTGCCCCGAGCGTAGTCGAATGGGTCGAAGCAGCCACGCAGCGGGCGTCGGCTACGAATCGATCAGCGACATTCGTGTGATCCGCGGTTTTCCCAACTTTCCATGTAACGGCCGGTCAAATTTCGCGCAGTACATCAGTGAACGGCTTGAACTGACTTCTCAGGTGAGAGTCAAAGAAGGTCAAAACAACAAAAGGAAATTAAACAAAAAAGAAACAATCCCATGGTAGCAAGATTTTCGACCTTGGAGCCAAATCTATGGCGGAGTTGCGCCTGGATAACGAAGCTTTACCACCTATGAACGCGTTTTCGATTCTCGCCACCAGTTCCCAAGAACATGCAGTCTGGCTGTCGTTCGGCTTCTACCTATTGAACCTCCTAGTGCCGATTATCCCGGCTGTGATCATCTACAGGCTCTTTCCGGAAGCCAAGACCAATAATACGGTCGAAGGCAGCATTGCTGGCTGGAAGATCAAGGCGATCGGTGCGTGGGGTGCCTACGTTACCGCCTTCCTGTTGGGCTTTTGGGCCATCAATTCCACGGCTGTTCCGCTGATCAGGGCGGTTGGTGGCGCATCGGTTTGGACGATTGATTCGGATTTTCAGTTGAAGGATGAAAACGGACAGGAAATAGAGGCGACAGTGGACAAACTGGAAGTGGAGCCGCCCGTCGTCAAGCCTTGGGGCAAACACGCAACTATTAAGGTGTTTTCCGAGACGCTCGATCCTCCCGATGTGATTAGCATAAAGATGGACGGGTATGACTATCAGATGGTTAACCTCAAGGGAGTTCCACCTGCCGAAAGTGGCAAAATCAAGCTTTCTACCCCTATTATCCTGAAACAGCTTGCGCCGATTGCGTCTGCTCCGGCGCCAACACCGTTGCCGGCTGGAAGTGGGCCGGCCACGTTAACATCCAACCAATAACTCCCATGCGCTATAAACCCTTACTTCAAGTTCTCCTAACAATCCTCATAGTGTCCGCCGCGACGGTGCGCGCTACGGACCTTCGCGGACGCATCGACGGTCTTAATCCCTACACACAGACCATGGGCCCACTCCCCGGAGTCCGCGTTGCACTCTTCGTCAACCAAAATGGCACATTCGCGCTCGTCCGCCAGGCAGTGAGTGGTTCCGATGGTTTCTATTACTTTGCAGGCGTTCATCCAGGGCAATACGTTCTTCAACTCGCTGGAGTCAATTACCCGCTCGAAGTAGGACTAGGGCCAACGCAAGATATTCCGATTATTCGCAGATAAAGCCTCTTGGAAGACTCTCCGTACGTCGCGATCGGGCGTAGTAGTTGACAAGGGGTTGCCTCGATAGCCCTTGCCTTGTAGTTTGCAACAATAGCGTGGAGTCCCTCTGCCTTGTTACACCTAGAATTTCTTCTTCAACTGGAGGTACCAGAACCGGCCTTTGATCGTAGCAAGCGATTCGTCATAGTTGTTTTCGGAGGAACCAGCGACGAATGGCGGATCAGAGTCAAAGACATTCTGCATTCCGAGCGTGAACGTCGTGCCATTGAGCCATGAGCGCCAGCCGCAAGGATTGTGCTCGGCCGTCGAGATGGGTAGCACGTTTTTTTCCTTCCCATCTATGTTGATGTTCTTTCCACCGTATTTTGCTAAGCCGGCCACTCCGGCTGCACTCGATGTTGGCAGATTGAATGTGTAGGATACCACCAGATCGAGCGTAACCCAGTCGGTCACCTTGCGCGCACGCGGAGACTCAAGGCCAGCGCTGGGGTTTGGGATGTTACTGCCCGGAATAAATTTCGGTTCTGTGCGCGGAGTTTGCGGCTTGCTGCCCACTAGGTCGATATTGTCATCTTCGTACTGACCGGTGTAGTGCAGTGTCGCACCGACATCAAAGCCGCCGAGCCATGTGTCAGCCGGGCCATCATAGAACGCGCTGACGTACGCTCGATTGTGCGGCAATGAGCCAGTAAACGAGGCACCTGTCACGAACTCACCGGAAATGCCAATTCGTTTACTAACTGGGGTAGGTTGAAAGTCGAATCGCGACAAATAGGTTCCGTTAAGAGTCAAGGTTAGCCTGCCAAAGTCGCCGTGGCCAAATATCGTGCTATCCAGAGTATAAATCGCTTCGTAGTCAGCGCCTTCGACGATGGCGCGAGTGAGATTTAAACTTGGATTCACAATTTCCGTGATTGCACCAGTCGTCGGATTACGAGTGACTAACCCAGGAAAACTGTTCTCAAAATCAATGATGAACTGCGGACTAACGAAGGATGCAATTGATCGTAGATCAATGTGCCAAAAGTCGGTGCTCAATGTCAGTCCTTTAATCCATTTCGGACTATAAACCGCTCCGTAAGACCATTCGTAAGCGACCTCCGGCTTGAGATTGGGGTTTCCGCTTTGGATAACCGGAACGCCAGTTCCCGGAGGCGTCAGTCCTTTTGGATCGCGAAAATCATCGGGGAAGGTCGCAAAAAATTCCGTCCCTGCTGGCGTAAGATCTGGCAATGTCGCTGCGTGAAAAGCTTCAGTGTAGCTGGCACGCAACGTCAGTGCGCCAATCCACTTCGGATCGAGGGGCTGCCAGCGCACGGAAAATTTTGGTTTCTGTGCGTTATACTGTGAGTGTTGCGCCTTCAGAACCGTGGTTGCAGAAGTGTTTTGGCTGTACCATTCCTCGCGCTCAGCAATATCGAACTCGAGGCTGTATGCGACTGGAAAATTCCATGTGGGACTGGTGATCGGAATCCGGAGTTCCTGATAAGTTGACCAAACATCCCGATTCACGCGCGAGGCTTCGAAATCGGTGCTACCGATCGTGTCAAAGCTGGTATTCTCGGAATCGGGATCGCTCCTCCAGCGCTCCCCATGGTATTCGAGCCCAGACGCAAACAAGACCGGCCCGGCGGGAAGATTAAACAGGTCACCGTTGATGATGAAATAACCTAGAGGCAGCTCAAATTCACCGCTTTGGTGCAGGGTAACATACACTCTGCTGATGGCGGCGTTGCTATTCCGGCCCAAAATGCCCAGGAAAGGGTTAAACGCGGTAGCCGGATCGGTATCGAGCAGCGCTTCGCGCAAACCCGATCTGCTTACCACCCCACCGGTGAGCGTTTGCTCGTAGTTGCGAGAGTAACGAAAGTCTAGTTCCCAATTCCAATTCTTAAAATAATCGCCAAATTCGCCTAGCTCACCGCGCAGCCCGACGTCAAATAAGATGTCTTGGAAAGTGGTTTTAGCCGTTCTGACGACTTGATCATTGATTGCACGAAACGCGACGCCGGTGGTCACTGGGACAGGAGCGCCGTTGGAAATCAAAGTGGCGTCTGCGACCGTAAAAGGATTAAACGGGTTCTGTATTGGCACACTGATACCGAAAGGACTGAATTCGAGGCCGCTCGGCTGCTTGAACGTATCAGGCGCAAACGGCGTAGCCGCCAACGCTGCATCAAAAAACGAGCGCGTATATTTAAAGTCGGCAAATACGGTCAGATATTTGTCGCAAATATCGCGTGTGAAAGAGCCATAAAAGCTCTGGCGGTCTGCAGCCGGGATCGACGGGGTTAAGGCCGCAAAATTATAGCGGAAGTAATCGCCGTCAGGATAGGTAGCAATGGCAAAGGGATTGACGTAATAGAGAGAACTTGTGACGTTCGGCGCTGAGTGTGGAGGTGGAGAACTTGCGCTGAAAAACAACCGCGGGATTAAGCGGAAGCTTGCAATGCGTCCAGGTTCGTTCCCGCTGCGCTTATCAATTCCTCCAAACGCAAGCGCGTTCGCATTGCTGGTGAGGAAACGGTCACGGGAATAGATTGCAGCACGGTCGTAGAAATCGGTAATGACCAGGATATCGGTCTTATCATCTCCCGTGCCGGCAATGAGCCAGCCTTCCATCTCACGCGCATCATTGGACGCGCCTAGGTTTGTGTTCCCCATGCTGCCTCCGATTTCCAGTCCACGAAATCTGTGTTTCAAAAAAATGTTGATTACACCAGCTACCGCATCGCTGCCATAAATCGCCGAGGCGCCGTCCTTCAGGATGTCGATGTGATCGATCATGGGGAATGGAATGAGATTGATGTCCACACCGGCGGTGCCCGGCCCACCACCATTGTTACCGCCACCGCCAACTATAGCAGCTCGTTTTCCATCGATGAGAACCAAAGTTTCTTTGGGCAGCAGACCGCGCAGGTTTGGTATGACGCTGCCGTCGCCTCCGTTCGCGATGTTTTGATTGACGCTGCTTCCCATTTCCTGCGGCAACTGGGTCATAAAATCTGTGGTATTGCGGATCCCTAGTTTCTCGATATCGCCTGGCCGATAGGTGTCCACTGGGTTTGGGCCCGTTTCTTCTGCCGTGGGAATGTTCGAACCCGTGACAATCACGCGCTCGACTTCCGTGACGCCGGATTCTGGTGTCTCTTGGGCAAATACTGATGGCTCGAAAACTACAAAAAATTCCCCTGCGGCGATAAGAGCAGCGCGACAGGATTTTGCGCCAAATAACGCGTTCATTTCAGACCCAAACAGGCCCGACGAACGCGATTAGATAGATTTCCGCCGAAAGTTGCAACCCAATCCGAACAAGCCGCGCTCGATACGCGGTTCTTTCCAACCTAACGATTCAACGATTTACGCGGCGAAGCCATTTCCCGCGTAACAGCCGTCCAAATTTCGCGCAGTACACCAGTGAACGGCTAGAACTGATTTCTCATGATGAGAAATCAAAGAAGGCCCAAAACAACAACAAAGGAAAATTAAAAATGAAAAGATTAAACATTACATTCGCAACAATCCTGCTGGTGCTTGGCGGCTTTTCGCTCTCGCCGGCGGTGAAAGCAGTCGAGGGCGCGCCCGGAATCGTGGGTTTATGGCTTGAGCATTATACCAGTAATTTCGGACCGGACTTTCATACTTACGCGCAATGGCACAATGACGGTTTGGAAATCGAAAGCCCGGAATTTTCCCTGGGCCAATGCCAGGGGACTTGGAAACAGATAGGAGCCAGGACGTTCCAGCTCTTCCACGTAGGATGGCTTCCCGGCGGTGGCCCTGGCGGGAGCGTACGCTTCGAGTTGAGGGAACTAAATACGGTCAGCGTCGACCGCAATAGTTTCGACGGGACCTATGATCAGAAGTTCTTCGACGCTAGCGGAAACCTCGTGTTAGAGGACGCAGGTAGACTGCATGGAACGCGGCTTTCCGTAGATCAATTTGCCGATCAATCAGCCAGCACCGCAATTAAATGATGCATAGGAGAGCCTCTTCGGTCGTCGTGCAGGCGCACCGGAGAGGCTCTCGATGACTCCATGGCACGGCTACGAATCGCTTCTGGCAGTCGCGCCATTCTTCTAATCAGTTCATCCCTTTGCGTGGCATTTCGCAGCCTCCCGCGATGCCCGGCCGCAAGAAATGTAGCCCGAAAGCAGTCGGGCGATTGAGATTCTCTGCGACCGTCTCGGTTGACCAACCATTTCGACACGGCTAATCTCAACAATGAGTATGCCGCCCGTGCTCACGGAGGCGGCTTCATCTCGAAGCCGCACCGCAAAGAGCGAGAAACAAAAAGCAATATCACCGTCGAAAATCCTTGAAACGATCGAGCAACACGTCTTGCTCGATGGCTTTAAGGTCGTAGTTGATCTCGACAAAAGTCGCGGTTCCTATTTGCACAACGCCGTCTCTGGAAAACGGCTCATCGATCTCTACGGATTCTTTGGCTCGATGCCGATCGGATTCAATCATCCGCACTTTGATGATCCGGTAGTGCAGCGCGATCTTCTTCGCGCGGCAAAAGTCAAAATCGCCAACTCAGACGTTTACTCGGAGGGCTACGCCGAATTTGTCGATACCTTTGAGCGTGTAGTCGGTTTGCCGCCGCTGGAGCGTTACCTTTTTATCGAGGGCGGCGCGCTGGCGATCGAGAACTGTTTGAAGGCGGCAATGGATTGGAAGGTGCGCAAAAACATGGCCGCGGGGCATGGCGAACGCGGCACACAGGTTTTACATTTCCGCCGGGCTTTTCACGGGCGCAGCGGTTACACGATGAGCCTCACGAACACCGATCCGCGCAAAACGGACTTGTTCGCGAAATTTGATTGGCCACGCGTTTCATGTCCGCACATCGATTTTTCGCTGCCGGAATTGGAGCGCGAAGCCGATGTGATTGCGCGCGAACAGAAGGCGGAGAGCGAAATCCGCGATTTCATCGATCAGCGCAACATCGACATCTGCGCCATTATCATCGAGCCAATCCAGGGCGAGGGCGGTGACAATCATTTCCGCGGTGAGTGGCTGCAAAAATTGCGAAAGATTTGCGACGAAAACGACGTCCTTCTGATCTTCGACGAGGTGCAGTGCGGCATGGGTGCAACTGGGCGCAACTGGTGCTGCGAACATTTCAGTGTTTTGCCCGATCTCCTGGCATTTGGGAAGAAGGCGCAGGTGTGCGGGGTGATGGCCGGTCCGCGTATCGATGAAGTAAAAGACAATGCCTTTCGCCTATCCAGCCGACTGAACTCGACCTGGGGCGGTAATTTTACCGATATGGTGCGCTCGACTCATTTTCTCCGCATCATCGAAGAGGAGCATCTGGTTGAGAACGCCGGGAAGGTGGGCGCATACTTTTTGAATCAACTGCGCGATCTGCAGCAGGAAGATCCGCGGATTTCCGCAGCGCGCGGAC
>WNGF01006972.1_pt1 | contig 14356 bp, 8 predicted proteins | sample 5400641 | NCBI WGS metagenome assembly WNGF01 (sample SAMN13153371, study PRJNA577476) | soil metagenome | isolation source: 80 cm soil or saprolite under grassland replicate 2 | place: USA:California | collected 2016-06-15
GACCGGCGCTGGGGGAAAACTCATGGCGTCCTGCGCGCCCACGCCCTACTGGAAGGACGCTCGGCGATTGAAGAAGACGATCTGGCCATCCTCAAACACGTCCTATGGTCGTCTCCCGACCAGCAGGCCGAGATCAGCAAGCTTTGCGCCCGGCTCAGCAATCCCATCAATGGCAAGGCGACCGAACTCGCAGATCAGGCCGCATCGGTATATGACGCGACCATGGCGGCGCACGGGCAGAGCAGCGACACCCAGCAGAAAGTGGTCGTCGTCGCCGAGGGCATCGACAAGCTCAAAGCGATTCACGCCGGTCTGGTTCAGCTCCAGGAGCAAGCAGCCGCCAAGGGGCGCGCTACGGGCAAGATCGAGAAGTCTATCGCCTCGGTTCAGGAGATGCGCGAAAAAGTCGGGGCGCTCATCCTCGGCGCGATGTGAGGGTATCTCAATGGCTACGACGGGAAAAATTGAGGATGACAATATTGTGACCGGCGCCATCGTCGACGGGACACAGGCGCTGCAGCATGACGCCTACGACGTTCAGGAGTTCGATCGCGCGGTCGAGACTTACCAACGACTGGCGGCGGCGGTCAGCAGCGTGGGCGAGGATCTGCACACTGCGCCCGCTTTGATCCGCGATCTCTTCTGGAGCTTTCACAAACGGGCTCCGCGAATCGACGAGAGCGTCACGCTCAAACCGGCCTTCGCCGTCAACCGGCGGATCCTCGAGGAGATCATGAGCGCCGCCGAGTGGCGTCAGTTGCGTGAGGCCGGCTCGATCAATGACCCAATGATCAGCGTCATCGCCACTATCGGCGCCTGTGAACGGGCGATCGATGCGCTCGATCGCGACTCGCGCAATCGGATCAATCGATTGGCCGCTGCCAATGAGGCCGCCGAAAAGCTGTTCGGCCGGGCCGACATCCTCGATGAACTGGCCTCACAAGCCACGGCGCAACAGGTCGAGGATCTCCGCAAACGCGCGGCCAGATCGCGCGCGGCGGCCAGACGCCAGGAACGAGCCGCTACGGAGATTGAAGAATCACTCGACACGGACGATGACGAACGGGACAGGGCCATACGGCTGGCGGCGCGGCGGGGGATCGCAGAAGCCCTTGAAGAGGCCGAAGCGATTCAGAACGCGATCGCGGCTTTCGGCGGAGGATATTCCGCGAGTGACGGGGGAGGTGGAATGCCTCGTGAGATGACCGCGCAGGAGAAGCTCGAACTCGCCATGCGCGTCATGCGCTCGCCGAAGCTCAAACTGATCGCCGAGATGTGCGGCCGAGTCAGCCGCATCGCCATGAGCGTTCAGAAGAGCAGGGTCAACCATCCGCCGAGCGAGATCACCTCGGTCACGATCGGCAATGACCTCGCTCATTTACTGCCCGGCGAGGTGGCCCTCCTCGGCGACCCAGATCTTGAAGACCTCTTCTACCTCAAACTCGCAGAGCGTCGGTTGCTGCAATACAAACTCGAAGGAAGAGAGTCCGAGGGGCGGGGGCCGATCATTCTGGCGCTGGACGAATCCGGGTCGATGTCGGAGACCTTAGGCGGCGTCGTCAAAGAGGCCTGGGGCAAATCGGTGATGCTCGGTCTGCTGGCCATCGCGCGCCGTCAGAAACGTGATCTGGCGGTCATTCATTTCTCCGGACCGAATCAATTGCGTACCAGCGTCTTTCCGAATGGCGAGAGTAGCCCGCTCAACCTGATCGACGAAGTCGAATTCTTCTTCGGCGGCGGGACGGTCTTCGATCGGTGGATGGAAGAGGCGGCGCGGCTTGTGGATGAAGACCGGTTCGACCGCGCCGACGTCATCGTCGTCAGCGACGGCATCGCCTTCATTTCGGAACGGGCCGTGGCCGAGTGGTTGAGAAGGAGGGCGGAGCGCAAGATGCGCTGTTACGGCGTCCTGATCGGCACGGATCAGGGAGTCAAGGCGCTCGGCCGTATCAGCGACGCTGTCATGACGCTCGATGATCTCAGGCGGGACCTCGACGTCCTGGAAACTATCTTTGCCATCGGAGGTAACGATCATGCCACAGACGAACACAATCAATAATCTGATCGATGTCGAGGCCTCGACCGAACAGGTCCCGGTCGTCGGCTACACCGTGTTGTGGAGGCTGCACGGTTTAAGGGTGAAACACGACCGGCTTAAGGACGCGCTCGACCGGGCGGGTTTTCCGGAATTCCTTCCCGATCCGCCGACGCCCCGTAAATCGCTCCGCCGCGCCCTTCAAGCCTGGGTCGTCGCGCGAGCGCGGGCCGCACAGGCCCGGCAAGTCATCGCCCAACAAACAAACCCTGACGAAACGAAGCGCACGCTGATCCGCGTCATCAACCGCGCCGGCAGCGATCACATCGTCTTTGCGCTCGTGATGGAGGACGTCGACTACAGGGCGCTCGGGTTGAATTACGCGACCGACCTGCGAATTCAATTGCACAAGAAAACTGGCCAGATGATCTGCACTACACAGACGACCGGGCGGATCGAGTCTTACCACGAAAGCCAGCAGGTCGCGGCCGAGCTGCAGCCGTATTGGCGGGAATTCAAAGACCTGCACGTAGCGTGCGACCTTTCGGAGATGGTGCGCCGCATCACCGACTCGCTACAGGCGACCGCACTGCGGCGGGCCGGCGGAGTCTATTTCGTTCCGAAAGGAAAACGCGACGGACTGGTTCGACTGCGTGAAATGGTCGCCGGCCTCCCACATCTCGGAGACCGGCCGTTCGTCTGCGCCTTCGGCGTGCCTGATCTTCATGAGACGAAGGCTCAGATGACGCATGCGCTCCACGCCGGCATGCTCGATGAGGTTGCCGGCCTGCGCGCAGATCTGCGACGCCTGATCGCGGAGGGGAAGAATGTCCGTAAAGACACTGTCATCACTCGTCTGGCCGCTTTTCAGGGCGTCAGGGCCAAAGCACAGGTTTACGCGGACCTGCTCGGCCTGAGACTGGACAGGATGCGCGCTGAAATCGGCGAACTCGAAACGCAGGCCCGCAGGTTGTTGCTGCACGACGCGAGACCGGCGGGAACAAATGGGAAGCAATCAGCCGACCTTCCGATAATTCAGGGCACGCCGGACATCGTCGAAGTCGGCGATGAGACGGAGAGACTGCCTCTGTCGCACGCCGCCGACTGAGCCTCACTTTACTGTCCGCACATGTGGGAATGCGATCAACATTCAACCGGAGGTGAAGTCGCCATGTCTGAGCGAAGGACTGAGCTCGGTTTTGAGCGCACGGTGTGCGATTGCAGAGCTTGTAAAATCAATTGCGAGTTCATTCCCGGCTTTTTGCTACCGTCCGATATCCGGCGGATCGTGTAGTTTGACAATAAAGTCGTAAACTTGACAATAAAGTCGTAAACTTGACAATAAAGTCGTAAACTAATGTTTCAGTGATAACACACGACAATTGACGAGGCGTGTCTCTCGCCGCATTTGCGGCGGGAGACACGCCGTTCATCCTCAGCTGAACAGCGTTGCTATCCAAGTCGGAGGGCCTGCCGCCATCTCTAGCGCAGCATCGCGTTTGATGTGATCTCTCGCGTTCTTGACGCACCTTCGCCAACAGTATCCGGCTCGCCGCAAGCTCATGTAAGGAATCAGATGCGCTGCCGCGGCTAAGAAATCAGATGCGCCGCTGCGGCGCCGCAAGGACGCTCCTTACTTGAACTTGAATAACGCCACTCGCTCGCTGCCGTCGTTCAACCTTAGGATCAACTGACGGCACGTCCCCGCCCACGGCGCCTCGGTCTTCCAAACGTAAGTGTAGGTGTCGCTCTCCGCGTCGTAGCTCAGACTGCTTCCGCCCGCCGTGACTGTCTGCTCGATCTCGCTCACGGGCGCGTTATCGCTGCAGGCGATCTGTTGGGAGGCGGGATAGCCTGGCCCGAAGATGTTCAGCCCCTTGTCCCCGCTCAGTGAGAATTTGACCGGGATGGCGCGGCCGGCGTTGACCACGTTGACCGTCGGCGGGTTGTCGACCGGACGGAAGAAGCCGCTAAAATTGTAGCGCACCGTCACTGTGAAGCTGCACGTCGCTTGATTGTTCGCGGCGTCTGTGGCTGTCACGTTGACGGTGGTTAGGCCGACGGGGAAGACCGTGCCTGAGGCCTGGCTGGTGGTGATGGTTGGCGACGCTGTGCAGTTGTCGGTGGCCGTTGACGCCGGGTAGTTGACCACCATCCCTGTGTCTATCGTATTCGGCGGCAAGGTCATGACGACATTCACTGGGCAGGCGATGACTGGCGGAATCGTCTCCGGGGTGACTGTGACATTAAGTGTGGCTTCGGCGAATAGCCCCCCGCTGTCGGCGACACGCAGGGTGAAGCTGGCGTTCGAGGCGTTGCAGTCCGCTCCGACGCTGGCCGTGACCTGGCCTGAGGCATTGACGCTGATTGAAGAAACAGTCACGCCACCTGCCGTCGCGCTCGCCGCGCCGTTGACGGTGATGTTCAGAGTGTTCAGAGCATCTTCGGCATCGTTGACCTGGGCGATGGCGCCAATGGAAGCAGGAAGATCTTGCGTCCGGGACACACTGGCGGCCGTAATTGCCGGCGGAGTGTTGGTGGGCGCCGAAAAAAGCTCTGCTGAACTAAGATCACTGCCAGCCCCGAAATCAAACCCCCCAGTGACGAGCACCTTGGCATTTGGTAGAAGTGTAGCTGTGTGTTGTTGCCTCGCTTGAATCATCAATGCGGCTGGGCTAAATGCGCCACTAACAGGATCGTATATCTCCGCAGAGTTGGTTGTGCCAGGGCCGCCACCAGGTAAATTTATACTCCCGCCAGCAACAAGCACCTGACCACCGGATAGAAGAGTCACACTTGGAACGCCACGAGCTATGGTCATACTTCCTGTGGGACTGAAAGTCCCAGTTGCAGGATCAAAGAGCTCGGCAGCTTGAGTGGGAAATCCTCCTACGATAAGTACCTTGCCATTACTGAGAAGTGGGGCCTGGGTAAAAGATAGGCAGCATCGAGCTTGGATCATGTTTCCGGTCGGGCTAAAGGCGCCGGTTGCGGGATTATAGAGTTCAGCGGAACTTAGACTGATCGCAGGACCTGGCGACGGTATCTGCTGTCCCCCTGCAATGAGCACACGGCCATCTGATAGCAATGTTGCGCTATGGCTAAAGCGCCCCGCGTTCAGGTGTCCAGTTAATGTAAAGGTACCGGTCACGGGATCATACAGCTCGACCGCTGCAAGATGCTGCCCACCGGCTATATCTGAGCCTCCAGCAATAAGAACCTTACCATCGCGGAGTAATGTAGCCGTGTGAGCGACACGGGCTACATTCAAATTACCTGTCGGGCTGAATGTTCCGGTCGAAGGGTTATATATTTCTGCGGGGCTGCCGCCTACTATAAGGACTCTACCGTCCTGTAACCGTGTGGCCGTAGATCCCTGCGCGAACCCTCCACCCAAAGACGGGCCTGTAGGATTGAATGCCCCAGTAACAGGATCGTACAGTTCTGCAGAACCTCCAGTTCCCCTATTGATCAGCACCTTTCCATTGGTTAACAGTGTTGCGGTGTGATCGCGTCGCTGTACAGTCATGCTTCCGGTCGGAGTCCACGCGCCAGTTTGCGCGAAAACCTGGCCTGTCAATACAACAACTGCCAGGTAAATATGTGCAATGAGAATCTTCTTGGCTATCTTCTTTGTTGTTTTCATAGTCCCTCAATTTACGCCTATTTTGGGCAATTGCAGACAACACGAGTTTGGACAAAGTCAGTTTGACCCATGGCAACGAAGTTAACAAAAATGGGCCATTTTAAGCGACAGCATTCACGCTAACGCCGGACACAAAATGGCAACACATTCAAAATCAAAGTCATGCCGAAATGCAATTGATCGTAAGCCGATCTCGATCAAGGTAGAATTCGACAAACTAATCGCTGCTCCCCGCAATTCTGGTGTTGTTGGAGCCATCCTGTATGTTCTTTCGGATCAATGATCTCTGAAAGTTTCTCGTAGGCGATGAATCGAAATGGCCCATTTCCGTAAGAATCGTTGCATGGATCAATTTCAAAAGCTTTGCCCTCTGCGCGCCACCAGGAAGAGGAGCAGCATATTTTGCTCTCGCCTATGTAAGCGAGAACCAGGTCTCTTTTCGCTTGGAAAGTGCAGGGAAGCGCCAAACTATCTCACCTGATTTTCCAAAATTGGCGGAGGGTAGTCAGAAAGGCAGTAGAAGGCAGGCATAAATCAGTGAGTCGCAAGCCGAAAGCCCGGCGCCGATCACTTACCAAAAGCGGCGACCTGCTACTTTATCGTCACTGTGAAAGGATATTTGGAGATGTGAATATAGTTACCCTGTTTGGTGAGTCCTTCGAGGGTAAACAGATAATCGCTCGGCCTGAAAAGGCTGGCGCTGAAACCGAGCTCAATTGTTCCTTTGAGATTCAATTGCAGTTTATCCCCCCGCCAGATGGTGCGATTGTCAGCAGTTGTGATAGCGCCACGATAGCTTTGTATATTAGGGTCAGGATCAAATTCCGGCGAAAGGATGATCAATTGAGAAGAGCGTGAAATAACGATCTCATTCTTTGGAGAAGGTTGGGTCGGGTCAGCGCTTCTCGTATTGATCAAGGAGAAAACTGTCGCTGTAGAGTGAAGTCTTCCCGGCCTGTTCGCCCCATCAGCCAATCGCGCGCGCTCCTGCCGTTCGGGCTCAAGCGCGATGTTAAGACGCTTATGCTGATCGGCCGATTTCTGCCGTGTCTCTTGAAGTTCTTTCTCCAACTTCTGTACAGTTTGTCGCTTTTCTTCAAATTGGCGCTCCCTATCCACATAAGCTAATTTGGCTTGAGCCAACTCACCACGAATATGCTTCATTTCCGCAACAAAAAGGGCTGCCGGAAGCGCCACCAAGAGCAGGATCGTGATCGAGAGCAACATTGCCTGCCGCTTTCGGCTAAGCCGCGCTAACCAGACAAGGATCCCGGCCTGAACATACGCCTGTGGTCGCAGAATATCCTCTGTCGCTACGGTCTTCAGACTGTCGATAAAACTCTCCGTCGTTTCCAAACGGTTGAGACACTCCGGACAAACAATAAAGTGCTCCTCGAAATGTTCCTGCTCCTCGGCCGGCAATTTTCCCAGTAAATAGAGGTAGGGGATGTTGTGTTCTTCGATAAAGGGATGATCCATATGCCCACCCTTATAAATACAAGGTTAATTCAATGTGCGACCAATTCTCTCAGCAAGGCTGAAGGCCTTCGTCCTTGGCCTCCTCACTCTTGCAGGAGGTCACTCCTCTATCAGTCGAGCAGCGTCCACCCTTGATAACGTAGGCTTTAATATTAGTCGCACAATAGGTGGGCTAACATCCTGCTTCTTAAGTGTTAGCGGCAAGCCAATTATCTCACCGCCGTCGAAATTAATCTTCCGGTTGGTCCACGGCAGCAACAACCGATGGAAAACGTTCTCCCGGCTATTCTCTGTTCTTGCCAAATTTCTTCTCCTACAGATCCTTGAACCGCTTAAGTGCGCGGGAGAGTACTCGATTAAAGTGAAGGCTTGTCAAGCCAAGATCCGCGCAAATCTTCTCTTTATCCTCTTCCGTGATACAGAAACGATGAAGTATCTGCCGGTCTCTATCAGATCGCATCTCACTGATCACTTGTCGCACAATAACGACTCTCTCTTTGTTCAACAACTTGTCGTATGGGTTCGGCGCGTGATCAATCAGAGGGGTGGCATCTGCGTTTTCGCTCTCCCACCGCGAAAGCCGCCTAAGGTGGCCGATCGCCAGATTCCTGGCCAGACCGCAAATGAACCCGGAGAGCTTCTCAGGCTCGCGCACCTCTCCACGCCTTATCTTTTCAAGCGCATTCCTGAACGTCTCCTGGCAAAGATCTTCGACATCAGCCGCATTTTTGACCCGATGGCGGATAATGATAGACATACGACGGCTGTATCGCTGTACCAACTCCTTTTCCGCTAACTGATCGCCGGCCATGATTAGCCTAACGAGATCCGCCTCTCCTTTGGTTTCGCCCGCGATCACATTCTTCACAGGTGATAGTCCACCACATTCACCAGCCGGACTACAAGAACACGTATGGTCTGAGCCGGCCTTGGTCATACCGGGGCATTATTCTTTGAGCGACTTGCGAACTGAGCGGCGCTCCAGGCGCCATCTCATCAAAACCACTCTCCTTGAAGTAAAAAGGCCCCCCAGAACTTCATGCGGCCGCAGGAAGCCGTCCTGCGGCCGCCCCCGTTCGTCCACTAACGATAGCACAAGTTGGACAAATTCTTGACCGGCAAGGCGCCAGTCAATTGCCGCCGTCGCCGTGAGAGCGTCGAATGATCGGGCGCTGTCAGCCGGTCGTCCAATTAGCAGTCGCTTCGGAACTGACTCAGATGGCGCCTCTTCCCTGTTGTTTGGGCGAGGCGTTATACTCGCTCCAGTTGCGGATGCGGTAAGGGGATTTCTTTCCCATGGCAGAAAAAGCTTACCACGGCGCCTCATCCGTAACTCTTCACTCAGATTCGTGCAACAAAGCCTAGTTGACATATAGGAGACGCTATGAACTACCCCATCGTACGTTACTCGACGCCATTCCGGTTTGACCCGAAGGCCGCTCATCACAGTCTCGCTCTCTTGCTCTGTCTGTTCCTGCTCGTGGAATCCGTGGCGCGAGCCTCTGCGCTTTCTCCCAGGCTATTCTCGCAAGGCAGCGCTGCCCCCAACCCCATCGTCCAGGGGGAGAAGGATGTGCGTCCTCTTGAACTTGGGAAGCCAATCGAACGAGAGCTGGCCGGAGGCCAGAGCCACTCCTACCAAATCACACTCACCGAGGGCCAATACTTGCGCGTGGTAGTGGAGCAGCGCGGCGTTGATGTAGTGGTGACGTTGCTGAGTCCGGACGGCAAAAAACTGATCGAGGTGGACAGTCCCAACGGCACACAGGGGCCGGAGCCGTTGCAGTGGATTGTTGAGGCGGCAGGGACTTATTGGCTGGAAGTGCGCTCGTTGGAGAACAATGCGAAGCCAGGGCGTTATGAAGCGAAGATCGTCGAACTGCGAACGGCCACTGGCAGAGACCGTGACCTGGCGGAAGCGGACAAACTTTACAACGAGTCAATCGGCCTGCGCGAAAAAGGACAATATGGCAAGGCCATTCCGTTGGCCGAGCGCGCGCTGGCCATCCGTCAGAAGACGCTCGGCGCAGAACATCCTGATACGCCCACTTCGCTCGATAACCTCGCCTATCTTTACTACGAGAAAGGCGACTACGCGCAGGCCGAGCCGCTCTACCGCCGCGCGCTGGCCATCCGCGAGAAGACGCTCGGCGCAGAACATCCTGATACGGCCACTGTGCTCAATGACCTCGCCCTGCTTTACTGCGAAAAAGGCGACTACGCGCAGGCCGAGCCGCTCTATCGCCGCGCGCTGGCCATCCGTCAGAAGACGCTCGGCGCAGAGCACCGCGGCACGGCCCCTGTGCTCAATAACCTCGCCAATCTTTACCGCGACAAAGGTGACTACGCGCAGGCTGAGCCGCTCCTTCGCCGTGTGCTGGCCATCAGTGAGGAGACACTCGGCGCAGAACATCCTGATACGGCCACTGTGCTCAATAACCTCGCCTTGCTTTACTACCAAAAAGGCGACTACGCGCAGGCCGAGCTACTCTACCGCCGCGCGCTGGCCATCCGCGAGAAGACGCTCGGCGCAGAACATCCCCTCACGGCCGGTTCGCTCAATAGTCTCGCCAGTCTTTACTACGCCAAAGGCGACTACGCGCAGGCCGAGCCGCTCTATCGCCGCGCGCTGGCCATCAGTGAGAAGACGCTCGGCGCAGAGCACCCTCTCACGGCCACCTGGCTCAATAACCTCGCCAATCTTTACCGCGACAAAGGCGACTACGCGCAGGCCGAGCCGCTCTACCGCCGCGCGCTGGCCATCCGTCAGAATACGCTCGGCGCAGAACATTCTCTCACGGCCAATTCGCTCAATAGCCTCGCCCTGCTTTACTACGACAAAGGCGACTACGCGCAGGCCGAGCCGCTCTATCGCCGCGCGCTGGCCATCAGTGAGAAGACGCTCGGCGCAGAGCATCCTCGCACGGCCACTGTGCTCAATAACCTCGCCCTGCTTTACTACGCCAAATACGACTACGCGCAGGCCGAGCCACTCTATCGCCGCGCGCTGGCCATCAGTGAGAAGACGCTCGGCGCAGAACATCCTTTCACGGCCACTTTGCTCAATAATCAAGCCAGGCTGCATGAAGCTACAGGTGATATTTCCCGCGCCGTAGCTTTACGATTACGCGCTCAGGCCATCGAGGAACGCAACATTTCGGTCAATCTCGCCACCGGATCTGAGCGACAGAAACTGGCTTATTTGACGACGCTGGCTGGAAGCGCTGACTACTCCGTCCATTTGCACGCCCGCTCCGCCCCTGACAATTCAACCGCCCGCGACCTGTCGCTGACCGCCATTCTGCAACGTAAGGGGCGTGCGCTCGACGCGATGAGTGACAGCATAGAGGCGCTGCGTCGCGCCGCCAGCCCGCAAGACCGCGCTTTGTTTGACCGGTTGAAAGACATCCGCTCACAACAGGCCAGACTCGTCTTTGGCGGGCTGCAAAGAACTACGCCCGCCGAGTACCAGAACCAGATCAGGAACCTCGCTGAGCAGGCCGAGAAACTAGAAGACGAGATCAGTCGGCGCAGCGACAAGTTCCGCGCAGAATATCAACCGGTCACGCTGGCCGCTACCCAGTCAGCGATCCCAGCCAGGGCGGCGCTGATTGAGTTCTATTCCTATCATCCATTCAACGCGAAATCCGCCAGGTCCGCCGAAGCATTCGGCCAACCCCGTTATGTGGCTTATGTCTTGCGCCAGCAGGGCGAAGCCCAATGGGTTGATTTGGGCGAAGCGGCCCCGATCGACCTTGCTGTGACTGCGCTGCGCCAGGCGCTGGGCAGCCCGAATCGGGCCGATGTCAGGCAACTTGCCCGTGCGCTGGACGAGAAGGTGATGCGTCCGGTCCGCAAGCTCGTGGGAGATAAACGAACTCTGCTTCTCTCTCCTGATGGGGCATTGAATCTCATACCGTTTGGCGCACTCGTGGATGAGCAGAAACGTTACCTCATCGAAAGCTACTCATTCACGTACTTGACGAGCGGGCGCGACTTGTTGCGGTTGCATGCGCATACGCCGAGCCAGCAAGGGCCAGTAGTCGTGGCTAATCCACTGTTCGATCTGGGCAATAGCGCCATCGCAAACAGCCAAATGGCCGATCAGCGCACAGAAAGCCGCCGCTCAATAGACTTCAACAGGCAGAGTTTCGACCCGCTGCCCGGTACCGCCGCCGAGGCCAAAGCGCTCGGGGTCATATTGCCGGAAGCAAAGATATTGACCGGTGCTCAAGCGACCGAAGCCGCGATCAAGCAACTGAGAGGGCCGCTCATTCTTCACGTGGCCACCCACGGCTTCTTCCTTGCGGATCGGAAGTCAGCGACGCCAGACAGGAGCGGTCTGGGACTTGAGGAAGGCGCCGCCGGACTAAAGTTGACGCAAGATGCGTTTACTGAGAATCCGCTCCTCCGCGCCGGTCTCATACTTGCTGGTATCAATCAGAGCCAGAGCGGGCCAGGAGAAGATGGCGTGCTCACAGCGCTGGAGTTAGCGGAACTGAACCTGTGGGAGACGAAACTCGTCACGCTCTCGGCCTGCGATACGGGCCTCGGAGAGGTGAAGAACGGCGATGGAGTTTATGGGCTGCGGCGGGCGCTGGCGCTAGCCGGCTCAGAGAGCCAGGTGATGAGCCTGTGGCAAGTGGCGGACAAAGCCACGCGGGAGTTGATGGTTGGCTACTACACTGGGCTGCAACGAGGCGAGGGTCGGAGCGAGGCGTTACGGAATGTGCAATTGCAGATGCTCAGAGGCGGAGAGCGCCGCCATCCTTATTACTGGGCCGGATTCATCCAATCAGGAGAATGGGCAAATCTGGAAGGCAAACGGTAGAGTTCAACAGCGCACGAGCGAGTAGATGGAGAGACGAAGCGCTTTCATGGATCAGGCGATTAGCCACGACCACTCTCTATCTCCCATTTGGCGGGCCAGGCCGTGTTAGAGGCCTTGAGACCGAAGGGTGACCGCAATTTGAGCCGTGGAGAGAGCACATCGGCGTTTCACCTATGATTCATCTCAACGTAGAATCAATAACTTAGCGCCCCTTCAGTTTAAAACTTTATTGTCAAACAAAAATCACAATCAAGAGTTGTGTTTGCGCATAGTTTGAAACTTTAGCGCGACTGTTTCGATCAGCCTCAACCTAGAATCAACAACTTAGCGACCCTTTAGTTCGAAACTTTATTGTCAGACAACAGATCGCCTTACACCTCGGATACAGCAACCCGGTCGAATTTGCGCTCGATAACCTGCTGGCGAGCCCGGGAGCGATCGTGGTGGATCGCGGCCAGATTCGCCGGATCCGGACTCTGGCGCCTGCCAGACGCCAGGACGGCGCCTGTCTTTTTTTGGACGAGGAACATAGATGCCGGATCCACAGCGTGTCTCCGTACGGCTGCAGCCATTTCGACGCGCACCAAACCAATGAAGAAGCGGATCTCCGCAGCAGCGCGGGCCATTACCAGGTCGACCTGGCATGGAAAAACGATGATCTCTACGCGCGACTCTGGCTGTTACTGAAAACGCTCGGCCGCGTCGCTCCGTCACCGGTCGCGTCACGAGTCAGGATGCGAGCGGCGATCGAGGCTCACGATTCTTCAGATTTTACACGAGCGATAACCTATGACGGGGACGTCGATGAGTGAAGAGGCAACCGTGTCCCTTCGGCAGAATGGCGTCGGCACAGGTTTTATTGTGTCCTTTCGGCAAAAATGCGTAGGGCTGAAAAATCAGCAATCTTCAGTCAGAATCGTGACAGGAATCAGATAACCATGATAAGGAATCTCTCAATATCGAAACTTCATTTTCACAAATGTCGAGAAGAGCGTGGGAGTGTTCGCTCCGCAACCTTGCGGGATGCCATTGCAATTTGATGAATAAATGTCGGTGAATCCGCGACCGGGTTTGAGGCCGGATGCGCCGGCGGTCAGGATGACGTTTTCGCTGAGCAGCGGGCGATAAATGAACCCGATTCCAAGATCGTGGCCGATCTCGTGCCGGATGTTGTCCTGGAACAAGGCGAGTTCGAGCGGTTCAGTACGCATAAACCGCAGATAATTGTAGTTGAGGAAGGCGCGCAATTTCGGCGTCACGTTGACGTCGACGCCCGCGTTGACCAGCCCCAGACCGGGGTTCACGAAATTGGACTGCCCCTGGATCTTGTTGCTGCGCAAGGCGGGAAGCAGGCTATTTGGACCGACCAGTTCCACGCCGGTTTGAGTCAGCCGGATTTCCTGCTGATTCCAGAAACTGAATTCGCCGCCGGCGAAATTCGGACGGTCCACGATCGCGTCGAAGCCCTTAGCCGTCCCGTCGGTCGGTTTCGAGTCGCCGGAAGCGTAGAAGCCCGCCAGGCGGTAACGGAAAAAGTCGTAATCCACCGAGAATTCGACCGCGCCCATCTGCGCGTTGATGCGCTCAGGCCGGTTGGCCAGCCCGTTGAACGTGTCGCGTCCGATCGCCTGATAGAAAGAGTTCGTGACGTTCAAACGCCCGAAATGCCCGTCGCCGTTGACGCCGAAATAACCCGACTGAACGCGGTGCGGAATGGGAGTGCCGAGCCGCGAGGGGCGCGCTTGAAATAGGTTTCCATTCTGAAAAGTGCTCGGCTGGTCGTCGTTGTAGAGCGTGCTGAACTGGAGCGTGTAACCTTTGACGAACGTGTCCTGGCGGTAGAGGTTGAACGAAGCCGCGGAAATCGCTGGTGAATTCCTGGATGCCCACGCGCATCGATGTCGTATCGAAGAAAGGCGAACGCCCGCCCTCGCTCTTTTTGCCGCGCAGGAATGGGAGCACCCTGGGCGTGTCGCCCAACCGCCATTCGACGAAGGCCTCCTTGACGGAGTTGAAACCGTCGAAACGCGATTTGCCCTCGCGAGGGTCCGCACTGACGATGCCGTTTTTGCGCGCCCGCAGGAAATTGACGTTGGAGACGCCAGTGACCTTGAACCTCCAATCGACCGGTTTGAACGAGGCGTCGCCTTTGTACATATCGAACGAGAAGATGAAGTTTTCATTGGCGAACTGCTGCCGCCCGCCGCCGAAAAACTCGGAACTGCCGGGTGGGTTGGCGCTTTTGCCCGACAGGGTGGGGAGTTGGCGGAAGTTGAAGAAGGTCTCGCTCGCGAAATTGAGGTTCATGAAAATGTCGTTGCCGATTATCGGGTAATCGCCTTTCAGGACGTTCTGATGATACGGG
>WNGF01007035.1_pt1 | contig 14356 bp, 8 predicted proteins | sample 5400641 | NCBI WGS metagenome assembly WNGF01 (sample SAMN13153371, study PRJNA577476) | soil metagenome | isolation source: 80 cm soil or saprolite under grassland replicate 2 | place: USA:California | collected 2016-06-15
CCCGCTCGTTGGCCGAGAGCGGGAGGTCGCCGCGGCGCAGGAGCAGCTGCTCGACCCGGATGTACGCCTGCTGACCCTGACCGGCCCGGGCGGGACCGGAAAAACTCGCCTGGCCGTGCAGGTGGCCGCCGAAGCGCTCGAGCAATTCGCGGATGGCGTGTGCTTCGTGCCACTGGCCTCGATCGCCGACGCGGCCCTCGTCCCAACTGCGATCGCCCAGTCGCTCGGCATCCTCCAGGCCGCCGCGCGGCAACTCCTCGAGACTTTGATCGACTACTTGCGCGATCGGCAGCTCTTGCTGTGCCTCGACAACTTCGAACACCTGCCGGCCGCGGCGCCGTTCCTGAGCGAGCTGCTCGAACACTGCCCGCGCCTGAAGCTGCTGTTGACCAGCCGCGCGGTCCTGCACATCGCGGGCGAGCGCGACTTCCTCGTTCCGCCGCTCGGAGTGCCAGCACGCGAGCCCTTGCCGCCCGTCGAGCACCTCACGCAGTACGAGGCCGTGCGGCTGTTCGTCGAACGTGCGCAAGCCGTCAAAGCTGACTTCGCCGTTACCGGCAACAGCGGGCGAGCCGTGGTCGAGATTTGCCATCGACTCGATGGCTTGCCACTGGGCATCGAGCTGGCTGCCGCGCGCGTGCGACTGCTGCCGCCGGAGTCGATGCTTGGGCGGCTGGATCGCCGCCTGCCGCTCCTAACGGGGGGCGCGCGCGACCTGCCTCTCCGCCATCAGACGCTGCGCGGCGCAATCGCGTGGAGCTATGACCTGCTGATCGAGGCGGAGCAGACGCTGTTCCGGCGACTGCCGGTCTTCGCCGGCGGCTGCACGCTCGAGGCAGCCGAAGCGATCTGCGGCGGCTGGAGCAGTCCGCGCGTTGCGAGCCGCGGCTGCTCATGTTGGAGACGATCCGTGAATACGGTCTCGAGCAGCTCGAGGCCAGCAGCGAGGCCGCCGAGGTTCGCCGTCGCCACGCCGTGTACTACCTCCAGCTCGCCGAAGCGGCAGCGCCGAAGCTACACGGTCCCGAGCAGGTCGACTGGTTGGATCGACTCGAGGCCGAACACGACAACCTGGGCGCGGTGCAAGCGTGGACGCAGGCGCAGCCGCGTGGCAGGGAGCAGGCACTGCGGCTCGCCAGCGCACTGTTGTGGTTCTGGCTCGTCCGCGGCTACTACGCCGAGGGCCGGCGCGCTTCCAGCGCGACTACCCGCGGGCGACAGCGCTGCTGGAGCAGAGCCTGGTATTGCAGCGGCAGCTCGGCGATCGCTGGGCAAGCTACCACACGCTGTATCGACTCGGCGAAGCGGCCGCGGATCAAGGCCAGTACGAGCGCGCGACAGCGCTGCACGAAGAGAGTCTGGCGATGCGTCGTGAAGCGGGCGATACGCGCGCCATCGCGGCAGCGGTGAAGTGTCTCGGGCTGCTAGCGCTCGCGCGTGGCGACTACGAGCGCGGCGCGCGCACGCTCAGGGAAGGCGTCGCGGCGTACCGCGCGACGCGCGACAAGCGGGGCATCGCCAATTGCCTCGAAGGGTTGGCGGGCATCGCGCTCGCCCGCGCGGAGCTGCCCGAGGCGGCGCGCCTGTTGGGCGCGGTCGGGTCGCTGCTCGACCTCGTCGGGGGTCGAGTGCAATGGCGCGGACGCTATGAACGCGACCTCGTGGCGGTGCGCGGGCGCATGTCCGAGCCGGACTTCGAGCATGCCTGGGCTAAGGGCCACGCGATGACGCTGGACGAGATGATCGCGCACGTCGTGGACGAGGTCCGTAGCGGCATCCGTTGAGGCACCCTGGTACGAGGCGCGTTTCGCGAGTATCCTTAGGGCCACCTCAGCGAGGCCGCCACGGCTCAGATGGGGGCGGCTAAGGGGATCGATGCTGAGGGGAGCAAGGGTGAGACGCGAACCCGGCGCAAGCCTGCCTGTCGCACGGGCATCGGATCAAACGCGGCGCGATCGTTATCGCCGCCTCGCGCGCCGATCTTTGTCCGCGCGCACCCTGCGCCGTGCCCCCGCAACAGCCCATCGGCCCGTTGAACAGTCGCCTCTGCCAAGCACGTCGCGATTGCAAATCCGGTGTTTCGGGCGCTTCGAAGTATGGTCCGATGGCGCACCCGTCCAGCGCTGGCGGCGCCGCGCGGCGATCATGCTGCTGAAGTACCTGGTGGCGCAGCGTCGACCCGTCCACCGCGACGTCCTGCTCGACCTGCTGTGGCCAGAGCTGGCGCCCGACGCGGCGATGAATGACCTGCGGGTGACGCTGCACAGCCTGCGGCGAGCGCTCGCGCCAGCGAGCGGCGGCACGGCGGCGGATCCAGTGATCAACGTGGGCGCGGTGTATTTCCTCAACTCTGCCGCCGACGTCTGGGTCGATGCCGACGCGTTCTCCAAAAGATTCGAGGCGGGTCTGCGCTCCGAACGCCAGTCTGGCCTCGACAAGGCCAGCCGCGAGTACACGGCCGCCGAGGAGCTGTACCGCGACGATTTCCTGGTCGAAGACGTGTACGAGGAGTGGACGGTGCTGCGGCGCGAGGAATTACGCGACCAGTACCTGCTGGTGCTGACGAAAATGGCGCAGCACTGCCTCGTTTCGGGCGATCCTGAAGGCTGCATCGTGCGCTGCCACAAGCTGCTCAGCAAAGAACCATGTAATGAGGACGCATATCAGCGCCTCATGCGCGCCTACGCCAGGCTCGGTCAATACGGCCGCGCAACGCACTGGTACGAGGTGTGTGAGCGCACGCTGCGCAAGGAGCTCGACGTCACGCCCTCGGCCGAGACGCGCCGCGTGTATCACGAGATCGGACTGCACGGCGCCGCGGACAACGGACAATGACGGGCTTACCGATGATCCCGAAGGCGCCGGGCGCGGTTCCCGATTCCGCCGCGTCGAGGACCTCGCCGGTGGTTGAGGTCGCCGTTCGACCGAGCACCCCGGCCAACGCGCTGCCGCCCAGCAGTGTCGACAGCTCGAGTCCCGAGGCGTTTATTCGTGGCATCGCGCCGTACGCAATCCGCGTCTCACAGGCGACCGGTATCCCCGCCGAAGTGCTGATCGGCATGGCCGCGAATGAGACGGGCTTCGGCAAGTACGCGCACGGCAACAACCTCTTTGGCATCAAGGGGACCGGTCCCGCGGGCAGCTTCAACAGCCAGACCTGGGAGGACTACGGCCAGGGCGCGGTCACGATCAACGACAACTTCCGCGCCTACCACTCGCCAGCCGAGTCGCTGCTCGACTTCGCCAAGCTGGTCATGACCAGTCCGCGGTATGCCGGCGCAATGGGCCAGACGTCCGTCGAAGGATTCGTCGGTGCGCTCAAGCGGGGCGGGTACATGACCGACCCCGACTACGTACAGAAGATCAATGCGATTACGACGCGCTACTCGGGCGTGATTCACGACAGCCTGCGCAGCACTGGTCCGGCAGTGGTCGAGAGTGGGCGCCAAGCGCCCGCGCCGACCGCCGCGGGCCGCGGAGTGATCGTGCCCGACCAGTTCGGTGTGGGGCTGCCCGCCGATGAAGCTTACGCCGCGTGCGGCCCGATGGCGGCAATCGCGTTTGCTCAGGCATACGCCCGCACCCCGACGCCGCAGGAAGCGATGGCGCTGGCCAAGCAGAGTGGCTGGACCGCCGCGGGTGGCATGAACGGCATCACCAACGAGAAGCGGCTGCTCGACAAGATGGGCATCCCGGCGCGGTTGGAAACGGCGCTTGACTGGGACCACGTCAAGGTCGATGCGCTGAACCGCAACCCGGTCATCTTGAGCACGCCAGGGCACTACTTCGTGGTCGACGGCTTCGACCCGCGCACGGGCGCCTACCACGTTGGCCAGAGTGGGCTGGCGTACCGCGGTGGCTCGGAGTGGATGACGCCCGCGCAGATCAGCCAGCTGGCAGGTGCACCACACGCTGCGCTGTACACCGACAATCCTCTGGCGGTGCGGCCGAGCGTTGCCGCTGTCATCACGACCGCCCCGCCGGTGATGCAGTCTGCGCGGCCTGGCGCCGCTGCGCCCGCTCCGCCGCCGCCACCCGTGGTCAAGCCATTCGTCTCGGCTGCGCCACCGCCGGTGGTCAAGGGCGTGGCGTCCGCGCTGCCGGTGGTGAAGCCGTTCGCGGCACCCGTCGAAAAGGGCGTCGTGCCGCCACCTGTGCCGCAGCCCGTGCAACCCGTGCTGCAGCCGATCCCGCCGGCGCCAGTACCGCTGCAGCCAGCAGTCAAGCCGTTGGTGGAGCCGCTCGCGCAGCCGCGGCCAGAGTCACAGCCGGTGACGCAGCAGCCGGTGACGCAGCAGCCGGTCGTCGACCAGCCCACCGTAGCGCCGCCGCCCGAGCCAGTCGTGGCCAGCACGCCGCCGCCACCTGCGCCGCTCTCGCCGCCGCCGATCAGAGTGGTGCGCACGTCGTTCGTCGTCCAGCCCGAACCCGCGCCGCAGCCGCCGCAACCACAGCCGCAATCGCCAGCGCCGGCACCGCCGTCGACCGTCGCGCCGGACATGGACACGCCGGTCGGCGATCAGACGGTTGCCTTCCAGCCGCCTGAGGGCAGCGCGCTCGCCGTCGGCAGCGTGCTTTCGCAGTCCACGCCCAAGCCACCGGATCCCAAGGCCGTGCCCCCACGCCGAAAGCAGGACGATGAGTAGTCCGGTCCTGGTGCTGCGCGTGACGGCGGAGCTGCCGCCCGACGAATGGCAGATCGCCGACAGGACGGCCGAGATCGGACGCTTGCCGACGTCGACGGTCGTGCTACCGCACCGTTCGGTATCGCGCGAGCACGCGCACATCAGTCGCGTGGGTGACGACTTTCTGGTCGAGGATCTCGGGAGCAAGAACGGCACGTGGCTCAATGAGCAGCAGGTCAAAGGGCCGATGACGCTCAAGAACGGCGACATGCTGCTCATCGGCGACGTGCCGCTGCAGGTGGTGCTCAGCAGCCTCGAAGAGTCCGCGCCAGTGGCGCCGCCGCAGCCACCAGTGCCCGCGCTCCCACGTGGCGGCCCCTCGGGCCCCTCGACGGTCATGGTCGGCCTCGAAGACGTCCTGCAAGGTGCGCCACCGAGTGAGGCGCGTCGACCCAGGGCGTGGGACGAGACGCCGTCCTCACCCCACGACATCCCCGCCGTGCTGCCGCCGCCGCCGCTGCCACAGCCGCCCCCCTCGCCCTCTGGGAGAGGGCTTTATCAAGGGGGTGAGGGTGCGAGCGACGATGACCACCCGACCATCTACGCACCGCTGCCAACCGATCTCGGGCCCGAGGCAGCCCTCACCCCGGCCCTCTCCCAGAGGGAGAGGGAGGGTGACGCACGGCCGCTGGACCTCGATCCGATCAGCCTCCAGGCCGAGCCAGCCGCGGCCACGCTCGCGCGCCTCTCGGTCGCCGCGGACAGCGTTTCCGCGGCGCTACGCGCGCTCAGCTCCGATCTGGCCACGGCAGTGTGGCTGTTCGAGCACGCGGGCGGTGCAGAGGCAGCCCAAACGTTCATCGACTGCGTCAACTCCGCTTATCTGAACCCCGAGGACCCACTTGCGCAGCAGGCCGTCCTCGACGAGGCGCCGACCGCGGCGCGGCTGCTCCAGGCCGCGTCACTGCTGATGCGTGGACTGCTACCCCTGCACGTCGATGCTGCCGACGGGCGGGGCGACGAACCGCAGACGGACACGACCGACCTGGAGCCAGTCGCCCGGCCGTAAGGCCGCGGCGCCCCCCGGCTCGACCACCAGCGTCTCGCTGTCACGTTGTATGACCAGCGGATTGCGACCGAGATGTGAGATGCGCCAGCGCCCGTCCACCTGCTCGATCCGCGCATGCCGCCGATGGACCGAGCCACTAGTGAGAGTTGGAAAGCGCGACAGATCCACATCCGGCACGTCGCTGCCTGAGCCGCGGCCGATGATGGTCGGGACGCGGTCGTCGACGCCGAACGCCACGGGTCGCTCGCCCGCCAGCCCGAGTAGCACGCCCGCGCCGTTCGTGGCGGGCACCAGGTCGGTCGAGCCACACTCGTCGCAGACTTCGGCGTCCAGCGCCAGAAGCGTCGCGCAGCGGCTATCGGAACAGCGCAACGCGGAGTCGAGCGATCGCATGACCATGCCGCAGGGCTTGACGCAGTCTAGCCGGAGTGCCAGGCTCACCACACTCACGCAGGGCCCGTCATGAATCACGCGCGCAAAGAACCAGGCCGAGACCTCGTCCGACTCACTTCCGCCGAGTTGCAGGAAGTGAAGGTCGCCGCGCGCAATCCGAGCCTGCGTCAGGTGATCGAAGCGACCGATGAGCGGCTGATCATCTCGCCCTATCCGCTGCGCCAGACATTTAAAGCGGTAGCGTCGACACTGCGGACGCGGCTGTACCACGGTGCCAACCCCGCTTCGCCGCCGATCGAGGATCTGCCCTCCGGGACGATCCGCGGTCGGCGAGCCTTTCTCGAGGGCACGCCCAGCGCAGCGCGCCTGTTGATGGGTGTGCCGTTGCTCGGCCAGGTCCTGGCCAACTGGATCATCGACGTCGAGGTGCGGGTCGCCGAACGGAACGGCCAGGTCGTACTCGGCTTCCAGCTGCGTACAACGCTGCCGCAAAGAGTCGGCAAGAACCTCACGGCGCGCGAGTTCGAAGGGCTGGTCAGCGATTTCCAGCGGCTGGTTCCGACCATCTCGCTGGGCACAGTCGTGGCGGCGGACCCAGTGGTTGGCCCGGGCGAGGCCGTGCCCGATGCCTTCAGTGGCACGCTGCGCGACTACAGCCGCTGCGCCGCGCTCGGCGAGGTCACCTCACTCCGCGCGGGCGACTTTCCACTCGGTAGCTACCTGTCGCCCAGCGCAGCGACCGATGGCGGCGCCCCGTTGTTCCTCGGCGCTCCGCGCGAAGCGGGCGGCCCGCCCAGCGAGCACCTGATCTTTCGCAACGTGTGCGTGACCGCGCCGGTCGGCATGGGCAAGTCGTATTCAATCTTTCGACCTTGGTCGGCCGCGGCCGCACGGGCCGGCTTCTCGACGCTGATCTTCGATCCCAAGGGCGATCTGACGCAGGACCTGCGTGCGTCGGTCTTCGCGGCAGGCAATCGCGTGGTCATCTTCAGCACCAGCCCCGAGCAGCCGTCGGTCCCGTGGAACTTCATGGATGAGGTCGAGATCGATGCGGCTGGCCGGCTCAAGAGCCGCCGCGCGATCGAAGCCATCCTGGATGCGCTGCTGCCGCGCCAGAGTGGTGGCACGAGCGACAAGGACGACTTCGCCAGCAAGCTGTTCCGCGGTTGGCTCGGCGGGTTCATTCAGGTCGCCAAGTACGCGCTGGGCGATGCCGCCGATCCGTTCGTGCTGTTTCAGATGGCGCGTGAGGAAGCGCGTCTGCAGGAGCTGCTGCAGATGGTGCGCGACAAATGGCCGCAGCAGATCTACGAGCGGGTCTATTACGAGGTGAACGACCTGTTCGACAAGTTCGAGTGGGGGTACTCGGCGCAGCTGCGTGGCGTCGCCAACGCTCTGGCGCCGTTCACGCACGAGCCACTGCTCAGCCGCACCCGCGCTCGACCCGGTCAGCGACGGTTCCGCATCACCGACCTCGACCGCCGCCCGACGACGCTGTTCCTGTCTTGTCCGCTTCAGGATCTCGAGGCGGCGCAGCGCGTCGGCTCAGTTGCCACGTCGCTGCTGCTGTCGCACATCTACGAGCGCCGCGCGCCGGCCGAAGGGCAACCCGACACGCGCATCCCGATGCTGCTGCTCCTCGACGAGACGCGGCTCTTGAGCGCCAATCTGCCGGAGTTTCTGGCCGTTGGTCGGGGCTTCAAGGCGGGTGTGGTCACCTGCTATCAAGAGCTCGACCAGATTCGCGATGAGTCAACCCGCCGTGAGATCCTCACCAACAGCAACACGCTGATCGCGTTGCGCGGCATGGGGCCAGGCTCGCGCAAGTCGATCGCGGAACGTCTGGCGCGGGCGACGGTTCAGGTCGCGGGTATCGGCAGCAGCGTTGGCGAAGAGGCGCGTCAGCAGGCCAACGTGAACGTCTCGCGTCAGGAAGTCGCCGTGCTCGGCGAGTACGAGATGCGGGCGATGCCCGGGCCGAAGCATGTGGCGTTAGTCCACATCCAGGACGGGACCGTGCCGGACGCGAAACCGTTCCTGGTCGATCTCACGAACAACGGCACAGCGTCCGCGGTGGGCGCACCTGTCGCCGCTAGCGCAACTGGCGGCTGAGCGCGCCACAATCACCCTAGGCAACCTCGGTGGACTTGCAGGAGACGCTGCGCGGCGACGTCAGTGAATACCGCGTCTACGAATCGATCGCGTCGGGCGGGTTCGGCAGCGTGTATATCGGGCGTGACACGGCGACCAACGTGCCCGTGGCGGTCAAGCGGCTCCACCCGCACCTGAAGGACCAGCCCGGGTTCGTCGAGCGCTTCGAGCGCGAAGCGTCCACCGTGCGCGGGCTGGTTCACCCAAACATCGTGCGCGTCCTGGACCAGGGCCGCGACAAATACGGCGTCCCGTTCATCGTCCTGGAGTGGGTCGAAGGTCTCACGGTCGGCGACTGGCTCAAGCGGCGCGGGCCGTACGCGCCCGCCGAGGCGGCCGACGTCGCCTGCCAGGCGCTGGAGGGACTGCAGGCGGCGTGGTCCCGCCGCGTGGTCCATCGCGACGTCAAGCCCGCCAACCTGATGGTGACCCCGACCGGGCGCGTCAAAGTCATGGACTTCGGCGTCGCCAAGGACGTCGATCTGGCCACGCTCGCTGGCACGAGCGGGGTGATCGGGACGCCCGCGTACATGGCGCCCGAGCAGTTGCGCGGGCAGCCCCTGGACGGTCGGGCCGACATCTACGCCATGGGCGTGACCCTGTACCAGATGATCGCGGGCTCACCACCGTTCATGGGGCCGACGATGGCCGACTATTTCCGGCAGCAGCTGCAGGAGGAACCACCGCCGATCCCAGGCCTCGCTCCCGCGCTCGGAGCGGTCATCGGCCGCGCGCTGGAAAAGCAGCCAGAGGACCGCTACACCACGCCGGGCGACATGCTCAATGCCCTACGTCCGTTCGCCGCCGAGGCGGGCATCGACACGTCGTATATCCCTCGCCCGGGCACGACACCAACCTCATCGCCTGGAACGTTTCAATCGTTCCCGCCAACGCCGTACCCGTCTACGCCCGCTACCCCCGCGCCGATCGGCTACAGCGGGGAAACGATCCGCGGCGCTGAAACCTTTCGTGGCGCGGAGCGTGGTGTCGAACAACCGCGGCGCGGCTCATTCCCCATCGCGCTGCTGGCGGTACCTCTGGTCGGACTGCTGCTCGTGGTCGCGGCCGGTGCGTGGTGGTTCGTGTTGCGACCCGTGCCGTCTCCGCCAGTCGCGACGCCCAACGGTGGGCTCAACTCCACGCCGGGTGTCGCGTCAACGGCGGGCGTGCCCGCGACACCTGGCGGATTCGCGACCGCCCCGCCGCAAGTCGCACCGCTGTTCCGCGATCCGCTCGACGATGTCACGAGCGGCCGATTGCAGAAAGCGTCCGTCGAACCCGCGAATTACCTGGTCGGCTATGGCTCGGATGGCTACGTGATTCAGAAGGTCAACCCGGCCGCGGGCGCGCTGGTCAGCGTGTCGGTCTTCACCCCGGCGGGCGTCAGCTACGCCGAAGCGGTGCTGTCGATTGATGCGCGGATCATCGCCCCGGCGCCGAACAGCTATGTTGCACTGATCTGTCGCGAGCAGGATGCACGCACCGGGTATCTCCTGAAGGTCATGCCCGAGTCGGGCGAGGTGGTGATCCAGCGCCTGGACGGCGGATCGAGCGCACCCACGCCACTGGCCAACGCGGTCTCGGCGGCCGTCAAGCCGGGCAACCAGAGCAACCACATCGAGCTCCGCTGTGCTGGCTCCAGCATCACCGCGCGCATCAACGATACGGACGTCGCGACGGCCGTCGATGGCGCCTATCCGAGCGGTGGCCTTCGAATCGGCGCGGGCTCCAACCCTGGCGCAATTCAGACGGTCGAAGCCCACTTCCGCAACCTGCTCGTCACGCGGCCCTGATCGGCGAACGCCTGGCGCCGCGGCGCCCGCTCTCCACCGGATCTCAACAAGGCACTTCGTCGTGCCCACGAAGTATTTCCGCATGCAGGATCCTGGTAATGCGCGTGTAATGTGGTGGTAATGCCCTGGTAATGGCATACGAATATTGTCGGCGCCTCGCTCGACTCGGGCGAATGGGGGATCTGTGCTCAAGAGAACAGGGGGTAGGCTTGCTATGACGTACGCGGCAGGTCTTCCAGACCGCGTTCCGCGGAAGGTCGTCCGCTCGATCGGCGCTGCCTCACTCACCGCTGCGCTGTTCGTCAGCGCGTGCCAACCCGTAGCGCCGCCTGCAATTCGGGTGACACCGGTCGTCGTCGAATCGACGACTCCCGCACCGAGCGCCGCCTCGACGGCGCGTATCGATCTGCTGCAGGGCACGGCCGAATGGCGTGCCAATCCCCAGGGCAACTGGACACCGGTCACCGGCGTCCTGGACCTGACCCCGGGGGCAGAGTTCCGCACGGGCCCACAGGGCAAAGCCGCCATGTTGCTCATCGATGGCTCGACCGTGTCCATCGATCCCGCCTCCGAAATCGGTCTCGAAGCATTCGAGATCGAGGGCACCCCGGACGCGGTCACGTCACGCCTCGCGCGCATCCGCATGGCCAAGGCCAACGTGTCCTTCGAGCTCAAGGCTCTGCAGGGCACCTCGGTCTTCGAGTTCCGCACCCCCGACCACGTCGCGATCATTCGCGGCAACTCCGGCAGCATCTCCAACACACCGGTCGCCACCGGGCCCGGCGAGTTTGAGCTGACCATGTCGCAGGGCACGGCCCTGGTCGGCTGCGTGGTCCAGGACACGGCCGCCGGTACCCCCAAGGTCAACATCTTGCAGGCTGGCCTCGGCCAACCGGTCCGCCCCTCGGGTGGCGCCTGCCAGGCCGTCAACAGCATGCCGGATCCGGCGCGTGCCGCCAGTCTGCTGGACGCCTACGGTGTGGCCCTCGCTGGCCCGCCGGACGCGATCTCGGCCGTAGCCAGTGGCGACCTGCCCGGCGCGATCGACAAGATGCGCCGCGCGCTCGGTCGCGAAGTGCCGCTGCCGCTAGTTCCTAGCTACGCCCCCACCCAGGGCTCGAGCCTGGCTGACGCGGCACGCCGGCTCTCCAACGGCACCATCCTCCAGATTCTGCAGCCAGCGGTCCCACCGCCAGGCCCGGCAGGCCCGCAAGGTCCGCTCGGACCGCAGGGCCCATCGGGCCCACAGGGCCCAGTCGGTCCGCAGGGTCTGCCAGGCATCATTGGCGACATCAAACGCCTCGACTCGCTCGAGGTGGCTGGTGCGCTCGCCCTGCAAGGTCCGGTCGCCGCTGCGGGACCGATCAAGGCGCAGGGCGGTATCTCCGTCGTCGGAAACGCAAACAGCCTCACCCTGTCGGTCGACGATCAGGGCATCATCGCCGGCTTGCCGACCACCCTCACGGCTGGCTTGAGCGTGCGTGGCGGCGCCGGTGTCGCGGGCGACCTCAGCGTGACCGGCTCGACCTTTGTGAGCGGGCTGACGACATCTGGCCCGGCCTCGCTGAACTCGCTGAGTGTCGGCAATGACGCGCTCGTGCAGGGCTCCCTGACCGTAGCGCAGCAGGCCCGCGTCGGCGAGGTGGTGGCGGGCAACGCTCAGGCTTCGACACTCGTGGTGACCGGCCCGAGCAGCTTCGACACCGTCACCGTTCGTGACGCGGCCCTGCAGGGCTCACTCACGGTCGGCGGCAACTCCGCGATCAACGGCGATTCCACCGTGGCGGGCACGCTGTCGGTTGGCGGAGCCGCGCGCTTCGGCAAGGGCTCCGAGATCCCATCGGCGCGCCTCGCCGACGCCACCCTGAGCAATCCCAACTTCGAGGGCACGGCGACCATCGCTTCGCTCGTGGTGAGCGGCGACTCGCAGCTCACTGGCTCGGCGCAGGTAGTCGGCGGGCTCGATGTAGCCCAGGCGACGAATCTGCGCAGCACGCTACATGCTGGTGACACCACGCTTTCGTCGCTGAACGTGGCGGGCAACATCGACACGCCCGGCCGCGTCGGGGCTGGTCAGCTGGCAGTGCAGGGCCCTGGCATCCTGTCTGGCGACCTCACGGTCGGCAAGGGCATCCTGAGCAACGGCAATCTCACGGTGGGCAGCGATGCCTCGGCGGCACCGCAATTCCAGGTCCTCGCCGGCTCGGGCGATACGCATGTCGGCGGCAAGCTGGGTGTCATCAACGACCTCACCGTGAACTCTGACAAGTTCACCGTCCAAGCGTCGTCCGGCAACACGGCCATCGCCGGCGCGCTCGATGTCGGCAGCAACCTGGTGGTGAACAAGGACAAGTTCAAGGTGTCCGCGGATAGTGGCAACACGGCCATCGCCGGCACCCTGGACGTCACCAAAGACTTCCATGTCAACGGGGATCACTTCAAAGTCTCCGCGGACTCGGGCAACACCAACATCGGCGGCACGCTCGACGTCACAGGCGTCGCGAACCTCAAGAACGACGCGAAGGTCGGCGGCAAGTTCGATGTGACCGGCGACACGACCATGTCGGGTGCCCTCACGGTAGCCAAAGCCGCGACCCTCAATGGTCTGCTGACGGCGAATCAGGGTGCATCCGTGGCGAACGGCCTGACGATCACCAGCGGCGGCGCAACCATAAACGGCGGCGCCGCGATCAACTCGGGTCTGTTGACCGCCAACCAGGGAGCAACCGTGAACGGCGGGCTCCTGACGGCCAACGCGGGCGCGACCGTGAACAACGGTCAGCTGAGTGCGACGCAGGGCGCAGCGGTAAGCGGCGGAGTCCTGACGGCTAGCCAGGGAGCCACTGTCAGCGGCGGTCTGTTCCAAGCGCAGCAGGGTGCAACCGTGAGCGGCGGTCTGCTGAGCGCGACGCAGGGTGCAGCTGTTAGCGGCGGACTCCTGACGGCTAGCCAGGGAGCGACTGTCAGCGGCGGTCTGTTCCAGGCGCAGCAGGGTGCAACGGTGAGCGGCGGTCTGCTGAGCGCGACGCAGGGCGCAGCTGTTAGCGGCGGACTCCTGACGGCTAGCCAGGGAGCGACTGTCAGCGGCGGTCTGTTCCAGGCGCAGCAAGGTGCAACGGTGAGCGGCGGTCTGCTGAGCGCGACGCAGGGCGCAGCTGTTAGCGGCGGACTCCTGACGGCTAGCCAGGGAGCGACTGTCAGCGGCAGTCTGTTCCAGGCGCAGCAGGGTGCAACCGTCAGTGGCGGTCTGCTCCAAGCCCAACTGGGCGCGACCGTCAGCGGCGGGTTACTCACGGCCAGCAATGGTGCGACCGTCGACGATACGTTGACTGCCAATAACGCGGTCACAATTGTCGGAACTGGTGCGCCCGCTGGGACGGCGCTGACTGTGACCAACAACGGTGCCACCATCAATGGCGGTGCGACTGTCAGCGGTGGCTTGCTCGCTGGCAACAACGGCTTGACCGTAACCGGCGGGAGTACGCTCAACGACGGCGCCACCGTCAATGGCACGCTAACCGCGTCCAACACCCTCAACGTGAGTGGCACTGGTGCGGCGCCCGGAACGGCCCTGACCGTCGCCGCGAACGGCGCCACGATCAATGGTGGATCCACCCTAAACGGAGGCGCCACCGTCACTGGCACGCTGACCGCTTCCAACGCCCTTACCGTAAGTGGCACTGGCGCAGCGGCTGGCACGGCACTGACGGTCACGGCGAATGGTGCGACGATCAATGGTGGGCTCACCGTCAATACTGGCGGCGCGAGCGTGAATGGCTTGCTCCAGGCCAATAATGGCTTGACGGTGACCGGTGGAAGCACCCTTAACGGTGGGACCACGCTCAATGGCGGAGCCGATGTCAACGGTGCGTTGACTGCGAGCAGCGGTTCGCTGAACGGTGTCACCATCGGCGCCACAACGGCCGCGCCGGGCACGTTCACCAATCTCGTCGCAACATCGCTCACGGTTGGCAGTGTGAATTCAACGAGTGTTAACACAGGCACGCTGCAAACAGCTGGAACCTCGACCCTCAATGGGGCGCTGTCGCAATCGGGCGGCAACGTGGGTTTCTTCGGGGCGAGTGCGGGCCAGCATGCGGCGCTCACCGACGGAAACCCGAGCGCCGCGGGCGACACCTACACCACCGGTACTCGCGACACCATCAATGCGTTGCGCAGCCGAGTTAGAGAGCTCGAGCTGACTTTGCAGAGCTACGGCTTATTGCAGTGAGGTTTCAGCGTCAATTTGTAGTCGTCGGGATGGCGGGGGTCTTCTGGGCCCTCGCCAGCACTCCCGTCGCTGCACAGCAAATCGATCCCAACGG
>WNGF01009723.1_pt1 | contig 14354 bp, 10 predicted proteins | sample 5400641 | NCBI WGS metagenome assembly WNGF01 (sample SAMN13153371, study PRJNA577476) | soil metagenome | isolation source: 80 cm soil or saprolite under grassland replicate 2 | place: USA:California | collected 2016-06-15
TCGCTTCCCGTCCCCGCGAAGGTTCCTGCGCTGGAACGCGCCTTGGAGCTGGAGCCCGGCGCACTGTCGCGGTTGCTCGGCTACCTGCCCATCACCAGTGGAGACGACAAGGTGAGCCTCGATGTGATAGAGGCGATCCGTCGAGACGAGCGGCTCGGGCAGGACGGCCAGGAGCTGCTCATCACGATGTACCGGCAGCTGCTTCGGCAACGCGAGCAGGCCGCAAGGTCGGGCTGATCCTGCCAGGGTCGGCTGCACTCCTCGACGCTCCTCGTTGGGTCGTCTGGCCTACGTCGAGGAGAACATCTACGCTTTATGGTCGGAAGAGGACACGGCGGACACGCGTGTATCCCCCAGTGTCCCCCGCCCCTCTGGGAGGTCGGCATGGCGGACCGCGAGCTGCCGGGCTACGCGACTGCCATTCGCGAGGCTCGCGCTGCTCGAGGCTGGACTCGGCCGCGGTTGGCTTACGAGATCGAGCAGGTCATCAAGAGTGACAGCGAGAGGCCCCCTGAGCGGGACAATCTGCTCCGCATGATCCGTAGCTGGGAGAATGGAGAGCACCAGCCCAAAGGCCACAACCGCGAGCTGCTCGGGCGAGCCTTCAAGATGACCGAGGCGCGTCTGTTCGAAGCGAGCAGGGAGTCCCTCAGCCTCGGAAGTGGCTGGCTGGATCTGTACGGCACAATGATGGTGGCACTCGATCCTGAAGGGTTGGACATGGAACGCCGCGTCTTCCTTCGGCAGGCTGCCGCCGCAGTCGGTGGAGCCACGCTCGCTTCCTCGATACAGCCCGGTGACGTTGAACCCTGGGAGCGCCTGCTGTTCACCTTGCAGCAGTCCGGCCGGGTTGACCCAGTCACCATCGAGGACCTCGGCCGCATGACCACCGACTTGGAGCTCCTCTACGCGGAGGCATCCTCGCTCGACCTGCTCAAGCCGGTGAAGGGCCACCTCCACGTCATCACACGTCTGCTGAGCGGGAACGTCGCCGAGGCCGACCGACGCCAGCTCCACTCCATCGCAGGGGAGACGGCAGGGATCGCCGGATGGCTCGCGTCCGACCTCGGGCGCGACCAAGATGCGCTCGCCTACTACGAGACAGGCATGTGGGCGGCCCGCGAGGCCAGGGACGGGGCGCTCGGGGCTTACCTCGTCGGCAGCGCAAGTACCCTGCCAGCGTTCCGAAAGAGTCCACAAGCCACCCTCCGGCTACTGGACGACGGCACTTTCGGGTTCAAGACCGCCCAGGCGACGGCGAGCACACGTGCATGGCTGGCGGCACTGGAGGCCGAGGCACACAGTAAGGCTCGGGACGAGGTCGCAACACTCGAGGCATTTGAGAAGGCTGGCAATGCGTTCAAGCGGCAGGAGAAGGCTCCGCTACGCCCACGGGCGGAGTTCTTCGACCCGGGCCGGCTTGCTGGTGAGAGAGGACTGTGCTACATCCGCCTCGCTCGCTTCGACGATGCGCATGTGGCACTCCACGAGGCACGGAGAAGGCTCGACCCAGCGGCGAAGATCCGTCCACGGGTCCTGACGGGCTTGGCGACGGCGTACGCCGAACAGGGGCGAGTCGCGGAGGCGTGCCAACTCGCTAGCGAGTCGCTGGCGATCGCTCGCCGAACTCACACCGCGCTCAGCCTGAGTCAGGTAAAGGATGTACGTCGGCGCCTCGACCGGTGGAAGGACGCCCGCGCCGTTAGGCGGCTTGACGAGCAGCTATCAGCCTAGCCCGTCCTGACATGGCCCTTCCCATCAAGCGATGGTGAAAAGTCTGGGCTCATATAGGTATAGCTCGGCGTTCGTCCTGCTGACTGTCGAGCTATCCCTACAGTTTTGAAGCTCGCCGCGGGCTCGGGCAAAGTCGTTCATTGTTCCCGGAGGCCCTGAGTATGCGAATGGTGGTCGCCCAGCAGCCGCCACCCGAGCTTGGATGTCGATAAGATAACTGCAACCGGAACAGCAGTGATTGGCGGTGAACGCCTCGATCTTGCTGAGGTCTCTTCGTAGAAGAGCAGACGAGACCGCACCACAAGGCGGCGAGGCCGCTATCCACGTTTTGTGGCGTAGAGCCATTGGGGAAGCGAGATCAACCTACAAACAGTACCAGGAGTATGCATAGTGAGGATTCCAGGTGTAAGCGGCCTGACCCCATCCATGGGCATGACATGTTTGCGAAATCTGATCACGTGTAATTTTGGGATTGGTTGAGCTAAAAGGTCCTCCGCAAGTCCACTTATATGCCTGTCCAGTACCATTCAGTTTACGACCTTCAATCGTGCTCGGACCGATTTGGCCCGGCACCCAGGCGTCAGCCGCGCGCCCTAGGTCCTGACAAACCGTCTCCATGTGCGGATATCCCGACTCTCTCTTTGGGGAATCGGGCGGTAATGGCCTAAAGCCAGGATATCGCTCCTTAGCTATTGCCTTCGTAGTTGTCGTCGGCTTCGTAGTTGCTTCAGGCTCCGAGGTAGTGGCCAGACCCCTTGAGGAAGCAGCAACAGTAGTTGTTGGAGAAGAACTACGACTATCCACTACATTGAAAATCAGGGTGACAACGTTTATCAATACGCCAATCACTGCTATGACATTGCCCAATGTCGCCGTTGGGTCAGGGGATGAACTTGGCGTCAAGGAGTCGGGGGAGGGACTGATACGACTCCAAAACCAACGAAGGAGCAGACCGATCGCGATGAAGGCGAAGCCGACGTACAACCACCTTGTGTCCATGTGTCATCTCTAAGGCAGATCACACCGCTCGGTCAAGAGGGAGCACTTGGCTAGAAGGAACGATCCGGACGTTCTAAGGGCCGCTCTGGGCCGCCAGGTCTCAACATCGTCTGGTGGGAATGACTGTGAGACTGCCGACTGTCGAGCTAGGACGACAGTTCACCGAGCTCCCGCTTGACTGCGGCGAGGTTGTTTATCGAGGTCAGGGTGTCGGGGTGGTCGTCGCCCAGCACCCGCCGGAAGCCGGCCAGGGCCTGCTCGTGCAGGCCGCGGGCGCCGGCGAGGTCACCGAGCTCGTGGCGGGTTATGGCCAGGAGGCTCATCGAGTTTAGGGTGTCGGGGTGGTCGTCGCCCAGCACCCGCCGGCGGGCGGCCAGGGCCTGCTCGTGCAGCTCGCAAGCGCCGTCCATGTCGCCGAGGTCGTCAAGGGCCGTAGCGAGATGGCTCATCGCCTGAAGGGTGTCGGGGTGGTCGTCGCCCAGCACCCGCCGGAAGCCGGCCAGGGCCTGCTCGTGCAGGCCGCGGGCGCCTTCAAAGTTGCCGAGCGCCTGGCGGGATGCAGCGAGTAGGCTCATTGAGATCAGGGTGTCAGGGTGGTCATCCCCTAGTACCCGCCGGGAGCGGGCTAGGGTTTCCTCGAACAGTTCGCGGGCACCTTCAAAGTCGCCGAGGGTGCGGCGGGTCTCGGCGAGGTTGTTCATTGAGGTTAGGGTGTCGGGGTGGTCGTCACCCAGCACCCGCCGGCACGTGGCAAGGGCCTGTTCCTCCAGGGCCAAGGCCTGCCGGTACTGGCCACGACTCCACAGATAGAAGCCTGCTTGGGTACGCAGCCAAGCCGTCAACTCCGCCTCGACGTCCAACGCCTCGGCGTGGTCGACCACGGCCAGCGCGTGTGGCAGCAGCGGGGCGAAGGCTGGCCAGAGCGCCACCTCAACGCGGCCGCGCGGGAACGCCGCATGGACCAGCCGCGCTGCCGCAGTAACCCACTCTTGCTGATCCTGAGAGTTGAGGCCGGCGCGGACCACCGTCTGCAGCAGCCGGTGGACGTACAGGCCGTCGGCGACCACCCGGACCAGCGAGTAGCGGCGCAGCGCCGCGACCGCGTCCGCCAGGGTCAGCGGGTCGGCGGCCGTGGTCGCCAGCGGCTCGGGCAGCTCCTGGGCGTGCCCAGCCAGCAGCGGCAGGGGCAGGTCGTCGGGGGCGAGGAAGCTCGCCAGGGTGAGCAGATCGACGGCGGCGGGTTCAGTCTCACGCAGCCGTTGCAGGGCCAGCGACCAGGTGGTGGCCACGGTGTGCTGGTAGCCCAGCGGCTGGCCGCGCTTGAGCAGTTCCAGCGCCCGGGTGGCGAACAGCTCCACGTAGCCTTCGAGGGTGACTGCGCCGGTGGCGGCGACGTAGGCGCCGGCCTGCTCCAATGCCAGCGGCAGCCCACCCAGCGTCGTCCCTAGCGTCGTTGCCGCAGCCTCAGCCTGCTTGCCGCGTTGCCGGGTGCGAGCCAGCAGAAACTCAGCGGCGTCGGTCGGCGCGAGGACCTCCACGGGGAGCAGGTCGGCCAGCGCCTCCCAGCCGGCTTCGGCCTGCGAGGTCAGCAGCACATGCCCCGTCGTGCCGCGGGGCAGCAGGTTGGCCACTGCCTGCGGCTCCTCGACGTTGTCCAGCACCAGCAGCCAGCGGCGGTGGCGCTCTAGCCACTCGCGGACTGCCGCGACCGCCACCTGCTGCGGGGCGTCCTCGGCCAGCTTCAAGTCGATGACCAGGCGGCCCTGAGCAGCCAGGATGGCGTAGTCGCCGAGCAGGCTGCTGGCCTGCTCGCCCCGCACCCACCAGACCAGGTCGTAGTTGGCCCGCTGCCGGTAGGCGTACTCCACCGCGAGCTGGGTCTTGCCGATCCCGCCCAGACCGATCAGCGCCACCCGCCGGCTGGCCGCATCCGGTGCGGTCAGCCGCGCGTAGACCTCGGCCAGCAGCGGCTCGCGCCCGGCGAAGTAGGGATTGGGGTGTGATGGGATGTTCCACACCGGGGGCAGCTCGCCTGGAAACCGCGGCGCCTCGGTCGCGCTCACCGCGGCCCGGCGGCCGGGGAACTCCGGCTCGCCGACCGGCTTGCCGCGTGCGCCCCGGGCGGCGGCCAGCAGTGCCGCCCGCGCGCCGGCTGCGTCCTGATCGACCAGGTCGACGTAGACGCGGGTCTTCAGCAGCCCTGGTGGGTCGACCTGGTCGACCCGGACCGGCAGCAGGAGGCCCCTTTCGCCGCTGGGGTCGTCGGCGTAGAAGGCCCGCCACTCGGCTTGGCCGTGCGCCGAGCGCAGGTAGGCCGCTGAGAGCACCAGCACAACTCGCTGTGCGGTAGTGGTGGCCTGCTGCATCTCGTGAACCCAGTCGTGCCCGGGGGTGAAGTCCCACGCCTGGACAACGACCTGGTAGCCCTCAGCCTCCAACTGCCAGGCGACCCACTCGGCCCAGGCGCGGTCGGCGCCGGTGTAGGAGACGAAGAAGTCCGCCGCCGCCTCGGCCATCCCGTCCCTCACCCCCGTACCTACGACCGCCTGGTGCGAGGTCTACCACAACGAGACGAACCAGGCACACGCCCCGTATCCCCGTCCGATCCGTGGAGCAGTACGTCGATGAAGGAAGCGGCGGAGCGACCGTAGGGCTGACAAACGCGGGGCAGAAGCAGGAAGCAGAGAGCACGTGCGTGTCAGACCCGCCAGATGGGCGTCACGCGGTCGGCATCGAACCGCTTGCCTCTTCTTGCTGGCCCGACGACCACCGCCGGTAACACCGCGGCGACCACGGCATGGCGTCGGTCGATGCTCCAGGTTTCCCACGCGGCACGGAGCGCCGCTTCAGTCGAGGGCACGTCGAGCAGGATGCCGGTCCGGGGCCGCTCCGACAGGGCTCGATTGGTCGCCTCGATCCGAGCCTCGATCACCTGCCTGACGGCCAGGAACTCGGCGCGAGAGATGAGCCGGTCGGCGTAGTGATCCCGGGCGAGCTGGGTCAGGGCTTGTTCGTCGGCCCGGAGCTGGTCCGCGAGGGCGGCGAGATCCTGGTCGTCTCCGGCAGCCGCCCGCCTGGCGTCGGCGAGCCCCGGGCCGGAGAGCGCCACGATCACCATCTCGGTCACGAACGCCTCAAGGTGGTTGCGTTGCGCGTAGACGCGGCCGCATCCGTAGTGAGGTGCTTCCGAGCGGCAGCCATAGGACGGCGCCTTGTTGACGCAAGAGACGAGCGCTTTCCCGCAGATGCCTTCGACGTGGCCGATTCTCGCCTCGCCCGGTGCCCCGCAGCGGGCGACGCCACCAGCCAGCAGGAACGTCCTCCCCCGCCCGAGCCGGCGCCGACCAGAGCGGTCCGCGAAGATCCTCCGGACCGCCTCCCACGTGCCGCGATCAAGGATCGGCGGCCACGTGGCGGGGCCGACGATCTCGCCCTGGTGGACCCGAAGGCCGGCGATCCGTGGGCTGGTGACCATGTTCCTAAACGCCGTGGCCAGCCATACATTGCCCTTCGGCGAGCGGATGCCGCAACGCTCCCAATCGGCCAGGACGCCGTAGACGCTCTCGCCGTTCAGCAGACGCCGGGCCGCCTCCCGGATCAGCTCGGCTTCGGCCTCCTCCAGCCGGCCGGTGAACCGATAGGCGGTCCTCCCATCCCGCAGGACAGCCGGTTCGTACTCGAAGCCGAACGGCCGGGGGCCGCCATGGTGACGGCCGGCGCGGGCGAGCTCGTCGTGCTTCAGGCGCAGCCGTTCGGCCCGGTGCTCGCTCTCGTGCCTGGCAACGGCGCCCCTGATCCTAAAGTGGAGCCGGCCGCTCGACGTTGCCAGGTCGTACTCGCCGGTCACGGTGGCGAGCTTGGTGCCGCACCGCTCCGCAAGGTCGATCAGGCCCTCGTTCTCGATCGGCTGGCGGGTCAGCCGGTCGGCGTCCCACGCGACGATGGCGCCGATGCGGCCAGCCTTCGCATCGGCGAGCAGGCGCTGGTAGCCGGGCCGGTGGCCGTTGAACGCCGAGAGGTCATTGTCCCGGTAGACCTCGGCGACCTCCCAGCCGTTGCGTTTGCTGAGTGCCCGACAGGGCGGCTCCTGACGCTCCACGCCGAGTGTCGAGCCGTCCGCGGCTCGGGAGATCCGGACGTAGATCCCTGCTCGCATGGGCCAGCTCCGGCCGGTCAGAGGACGACGGAGGACCATCATACCCCCATAGCATAGTGGCTGTGACCACGATCACCAGGGCGTACTCGGTGGTCTGACTACCCGACTCCGGTCTGGCGGCGACGCGGGCGACTCCTGGAACAGACATGGGAGACCTCCTTGATGACGGGGTGGCGCGAGGACGACCGTTCAGGGCACGAGCGCCCGGATGGCTCCGGCCACCGTGGGCACGACGACGAGCAGGACGAACGCCGGCAGGAAGCACAGGACCAGAGGGAACGCGAGCCGGACGGCCGCGCGCCCGGCCTCGGCCTCGGCGGCCAGCCGGCTGCGGCTGCGCAGCGCCTCCGCACGGGCGGCGAGCGCCTCGGCCGGACCCATGCCCCAGCGGTCGGCCGCGTCCAGTGCCGCCGCGGCCGCGCGGAACTCGTCCAGGGCGGTGCGCTCGCCGGCGGCTCGCAGCGCCGCGCCCGGGGACAGGCCGAGACGGAGGTCGACGACCACGCGGCCGAGCTCCGCTCGCAGGACGTCGGGGCTGCGCTCGGCCACCCGGCAGAGGGCGAGGTAGGGGTTCAGCCCTGCCCGTAGGCACGCGCCGAGCAGGTCGATCACTGCCGGCGCGGCCTCGCTCCGGGCGGCACGGACCCGTGCCGCGGCGCGACGCCGTGAGGAACGGCGCAGCGCGAACACGCCGACAACGGCGAGCGCGACGGCGAGGGCCGCGGCGCTCACGGCCCGCCTCCCACGATGCGTCCCGCCCACCAGATCCCGGCCGCCTCGAAGGTGGTCGCGGCCGCCAAGGTCACCCAGCCGAGGCGCTCGCGCACCAGGAACGCCGCGTCGGCCGGCGAGGTGGCGGCGAGGACAAGAAGGAAGCAGGGCGCCATCCCGGAGACGACGCGCGCCGCCAGCCGGGCCTGCGCGGTGGCGGCCATGCGGGACTGGCGCGTGCGGAGACGGTCGGTGGCCGCGGCGGCGACTCCCGCCAGCACCGGTGCCGGCGGTGCCCCGGTCGTCTCCGCCAGGTCGAGGGCCTCGCCGGCCACCACCAGCTCGACGAGACCGTGGTCGCGCCCGGCGGTGGCCAGGGCCTGCCCGGCGCCCAACCCGACGGCCGCCTTCCTGGCGGCCGTGTCCAGCGCGGGCGCGAGCGGCTCGGGCGCCGTCTCGGCGGCGGCGAGCAGCGCCCGGTACGGTGCCGCCCCGGCGACGATGGTCGCGCGCAGGACGTCGAGGACCTCGGGAACGGCGGCCTCCTTGGCGGCGCGCTCGCGCCGGGCCGCGCCCGGCAGCCGGCGCGCCACCGCGCCGAGGATCGCCGTCCCGCGACCGCTTCCCGCCTGCCCGGACGCATGCGGGAATTGCCACTGCTCCCCCACTTCCCCGACAGGCACGCCCACAGCGGTCCCGGGGTTGCTCGGCCACGGCCCGGAGACTTCCGTGGATCGCCGATGCAGCGCCGATGCGGCGGGATCCACGCGGGTCGCGGCCGCTGCCCGGTCAGGCGTCGGTCGGGTTGCCGGACCGGGTGGGAGCGCCGGGCGATGGGTGCGCACGCGCGGGCGCGTCGGCGGGCGAGGCGGCCTTGGACGGCGGGCGGACTGGACGGCGAGCGCGGCGAGGGCGAGCGCGGCGACGAGAAGGAGGCCGGTCACGGTCGGCGCCTTCCCGTGAGCGGCGTGGGAGCCGGGCGGTCCTGGTCCGCCAGCTCGAAGGCCTCGCTGGTCGCGGTGGGGAGCTGCTCGGCCCACGCCGGCACGTGGCCGGTCGCCTGGAGGCCGGGGCCAGGGCCGGCGACCCGGACCGGGCGGGCGACCACCCGGTCGGGGCCGTCGGCGGCCAGCTCGGCTACGGCGGCGACACGGCGTCCGTGGGGGCCCCGCTCCAGGTGGATCACGGCCTGGATGCCTCCCGCGATCAGGCGCCGTACGACGTCGAGGACCGCGCCGGGCGCGGACAGCGCCATCGCCTCCAGCCGGGCCGGTACCTCGTGCGGCCCGCCGGCGTGGAGCGTGGTCAGCAGGCCTCGATGGCCGGTGTTGGCGGCCTGCAGCATGTCCATGACCTCGGCCCCGCGGACCTCGCCGACGATGATCCGGTCCGGTCGCATGCGCAGCGCGTTGCGGACCAGCTCCTGCAGCGGGACGGCGCCACGCCCCTCCACGTTGGGCGGCCGCGCCTCGAGCCGGACGACGTGGGGGTTGGGCAACCGCAGCTCGGCCGCGTCCTCGATGGTGACGATGCGCTCACCCGGCGGCACGCCGGCCGCGAGCACGTTGAGCAGCGTGGTCTTGCCCGTGCCGGTGGCCCCGCAGACCGCGGTGGCCACCCCGGCCGCCACCATGGCCTCGAGGAGACGGCCGGTGGTCGGGTCGAGCGCTCCCCGCTCGACCAGATCGGCGAGCCAGAGCCGCCGGCGCGCGAAGGTGCGGATGGTGACCACCGGACCGTCCGGGGCCAGCGGCGGCAGCACAGCGTGGAACCGCTCGCCGCCGGGCAGGCGCGCGTCGACCCAGGGCCGCGCCTCGTCCACCCGCAGGCCGAGCGGGGCGATCACCCGGTGGACCAGCGTGGCCAGCGCCTCCGCCGAGGGGAGGCGCACGGCGCAGCGCTGCAGGCGGCCGTCGCGCTCGACCCACACGTCGGCCGGGCCGTTGACCAGGACGTCGGTGACACCAGGGTCGGCCAGCAGCGGCGCCAGCGGCCCGAGGCCGGTCAGCTCGTCCACGATCGCCCGCACGGTCGCGGCGAAGCTCGGAAGCGGCACGGCGACCCGTTCGTCGCGCAGCGCCGTCGCGACCGCCATCCGCAGCCCGCCGGGGTCGGTGACGGGTGGTCCGGCGGCGCTCAGGCGCCGTTGCACGCGGGCGACCAGCTCCGGATCCGGCGTCCCAGGGCCGGGATCCCCCAGTGCCGGAAGCAGGGCGCCGGACGGGTGGGAGGCCGGCCAGCCCGGCGGTCCACCAGGCGGTCTCGCGGTCCTCCCCGCCGGGTCGTCCACCGGAGCCGCTGCCGCCGCGGCGCTCATCGGGAGCCCGCCGTCGTCGTCGGGAACGGGAGCAAGCGGTTGGCGAGCGTGAGCATGGCCTGGACGGCGGCCAGGTCGGGACGGTCCAGCAGCAGCACGCCGTCCTCGGCGGCCGCCGCAAGCTCGGGCGCGGCCGCCGGGACCAGGCTCCAGAGCCGCTCGCCGAGGGCTCCGCGGACCTCCCGGCCGGACAGCGGAGCGCGCGCCCGCATGCCGGTGACGACCGCGCCGGCGGCCGCGGGGTCGTGCCCGGCGGCCTCCCACTGCTCGAATGCCGTCTGCAGGCCGCGAATCCCGGCGGACTCTGGCCGGCTCACCGCCAGCAGCAGGTCCGCGGCCGCCAGGGCGGCATCGGCGGCCGCGCCGCCGGCGGCCGCCAGGTCGAGCACGACCACCCGGTAGGCCGGGCGAGCGGCTTGGAGCAGTGCCCGCACGACCCAAGGCTCGGGTGGCCGCGGATGGGCGCCGTCGGTCAGGCCCGTCATGGGCAGGACGCTCAGGTCGGGCCAGGGCTGGGAGAGGGCGCGAAGCAGGGAGGGACCGTCGAGGCCGGGCGCGGCCTCGGCCACGTCTGCCCAGGTCCAGGCGCCGACGACCAGGTCGAGGCGGAACGCGAGGCCGCCGGCCAGGTCGGCCGCCAGGACCGGGGTCGGACCCCAGCGAGCCCAGGCGCCCGCGAGGTGGACCGCCACGGTGGTCGCGCCCGACCCGCCGTGCACCCCACGGACGGCGACAACCGGTGTGGTGGCCTCGTCCGCCACGGCGCCGGCCGCCGCCACCCTGGCCAGCTCGGCGGCCAGGTCGGCCGCGCCGTCCGGCCAGGTGACCAGGCCGGCGGCGCCGGCGTCGAGGGCGGCGCGCAGGTCGGCCGGCCGGGTGTCGTCCCCGACCGCGAGGACCGGCACCCCTGACCCGGCCGGCAGGTCGCGGAGCAGCGCGCAGCCGACCAGCGCAACCGCCGGGCGGGCGGTGAGCGCGGCGGCCAGGCCGGCCGCGCCGGGCTGGGCCACGGCCACCCGCCAGCCGGCCGTCTCCACCGCGTGCCGCAGGCCGTCGGCCGTGCCCGCGTCGTCGTGGGCGACCACCAGCGCGAGCGCCATTGGGCCCTCCCCTCCCGAGCGGCATCCGCTCGGAGCCGCGACTCGGCCCGGCGGCCTGCCGGCGCCGGGCACCGGCTGCCACCGGCCGCGTCAGGATGGCCGTGGCGGGCTCTCCTCGAGGAGAGCCCGCCACGAAGATGTGCATAACTTGCTCGCGCCCTGGGCGGCCGCACGCTCGCGCTGGTCGGCCGAGATGAGGAGGGTGGTCCGCTTGTTGGGCTGGGGGCGGCCGATTGTGTAGGGTGGAGGGTGGCGTGCTGGACTTCGCCTGCGCGCCTGGCCCGTCCGCGAGCCGGACGGGCCAAGGACCGACAAGCAAGCGCGACGGCGCGCCGATAACGACCAGGAAGGCGGTCGGCCGGGGCGCGCCGACAGGCTGCGGTGGGCATCGAGTTGTAACCCGGAGCGCGCGCGGGCAGTCTATGAAGACGTCTCCCCTATGACAGGCGTTCCCCGAGCCGGCCAGATTAGTCGACACCGACGTCGGCGTCAGGTGAGACCGAGGCCGAGCGCACAGCGCGCGAAGAGACGAAGAGGTGGCAGTCAGCCGATGAGCGTTGCCTTCGTTTTTCCAGGGCAGGGCAGCCAGGCTCCTGGCATGGGCCTGGCCTGGGCGGACTCGACCGAGATCTACGGATGGGCCAGCGCCGTGCTCGGCTGGGATCTGACCAAGATGCTGCGATCCGGGTCGGCGGACGAGCTACGCCAGACCTACGTGGCCCAGCCGGCGATCTTCTGCGTCTCCGTCGCGGCGCTGCGCGCCCTCGAGGAGGCGGGCGTCCGCCCGGAGTACGTGGCGGGACACTCTCTCGGGGAGCTGTCGGCGCTGGTCGCCTCGGGCGCGCTCTCGTTCGAGGCGGGACTCACCCTGGTCGCGCGGCGGGCCGAGGTCATGCAGCGCGCCGCCGACGCCAACCCTGGCTCGATGAGCTCGGTGCTGGGGCTGTCGGTGGAGGGCGTCGAGATGGCCGTGACCGAGGCGGCCGAGGGGGGCGTGCTCGCCGTCGCCAACGACAACGCGCCCGGCAACGTGGTCGTCTCCGGCGAATGGCCCGCCCTGGAGCGGCTGCCCGTCGCGGCCAAGGAGCTGGGTGCCAAGCGGGTGATGCCGCTGAACGTCGGCGGCGCCTTCCACTCTCCGCTGATGGCCCCGGCGGCCGACGCGTTCCGGTCCTTCCTGGCCGCGGCGCCGCTGAGCGACTGCTCCGTGCCGCTGGTCGCCAACGCCACCGCGCAGCCCACCACCAGCGCCGCCGAGCTGCGCGAGCTGCTCGGGCGGCAGCTCACCGGCCGCATCCGCTGGACCGAGTCGGTGCGCCGGCTTGCGGACCTCGGGGTCGACACGATCGTCGAGGTCGGGCCGGGCACGGTCCTGGCCGGCCTGGTCAAGCGGACGGTCAAGGGCGTACGGGTGCTGCCCGCCGGCGACGCCGCCGAGGTGGCCGCCGTCGCCGATGCGCTGCGTCAGGAGAGCGAAGGGGTGGCAACCTCTGACGGGAATCAGGGTGAGGTGGTGGTGCTGCCCGAGCGCTTTGCCGTCTCGCCCGGCCACGGCCGCTTCTACCCGGCCGTGCCGACGCGCTACACCGACGAGGGCCCTTACGTGGAAGCAGGCGACCTGCTCGGGGAGGTGCGCAACGGGGCCAACAGCATGCCGGTCCGCAGTCCCTTCCGCGGCTGGTTGATGACCCACCTCGCCTGGGAGGGGGAGCTGGTCACGCCCGGCCAGATCTTGCTCAGCCTGCGCCCGTTCTAGAGATTCCGGTACGTTTCGACCTTGCCCGACGATCGCCACACGGCGAAAGGAGCTGTCGTGCCCGCCGAGATCGTGGGACTCGGGACCGCCGTCCCTCCGTACGTCCTCACCAACTCCGACCTCGAGCAGCTGGTCGACACCAACGACCAATGGATCACCGAGCGCACCGGGATCAAGGAACGCCGCATCGCCGGGCGCGGGGAGTCCACCAGCACCCTGGGCAAAGCGGCGGCCCTGCGGGCGCTCGAGTCGGCCGGGCTCGGTGTGGACGACGTGGACCTGCTGGTCGTGGCGACCGCGACCCCGGACTACCCGCTGCCGTCGGCGGCCTGCGTGCTCCAGCTCGAGTTGGGCATGACCAGGGGCGCGGCGATGGACGTGATCGCCGGCTGCGCCGGGTTCGTGTACGGGCTGGCCACCGCGGCGCAGTTCGTGGCCTCGGGCGCGGTCGGCACGGCGCTGGTGGTGGGCGCCGAGACGCTCAGCCGCATCTGCGACTACACCGACCGCTCGACCTGCATCCTGTTCGGGGACGGGGCGGGCGCGGCCGTGCTGCGGCAGGGGGATGCCGGCATCCGCGGCTTCTCGCTCGGCTCGGACGGGGCGCGCTCGCGCCTGCTGATGACCCCGGCGGGCGGCTCGCGCTTCCCGGCGACGGCCAGGACGATCGCCGAGCGCCGCCACTACATCGTCATGGAGGGCCGCGAGGTCTTCAAGGGCGCGGTGACCGCCATGGCCGCCTCGAGCCTCGAGGCGATCTCCAAGTCCGACCTCGAGCCGGACGACATCGACCTGGTCGTCCCCCACCAGGCCAACCAGCGCATCATCGAGGCCACCGCCCGGCGGCTCAAGGTCCCCATGAGCAGCGTGGTGATGAACATCGCGCGCTACGGCAACACCTCGGCGGCGTCGATCCCGATCGCCATGGCCGAGGCCTGGGAGCACGGCCAGATCCAGCCCGGCCAGCAGTTGCTGCTGACCGCCTTCGGCGCCGGCCTGGCCTGGGGGTCGCTCGTGCTCGACTGGACGCTGCCGACCCCGGAGGAGCCGAGCCCTGAGGAGCCGACCCGCTCGGCGCTGCCGATCGTCCACGGGTTGCGCGACGGGACCCTGTGGGAAGGGCTCGAGATGCTCCCGCCGCTCGGGGCGAGCCGCATCGACGCCGTAGGCTGAGGCAGCCGGCCGGACGCGCACCGAAGTGGAGGACGACGTCAGTGGACCAGCGTGAAGCGAGCATGAGCAGAGGACTGGAGGGACGTACCGCCCTGGTCACCGGCGCTTCCGGGGCGATCGGGCGGGCCTGCGCGCTCGCCCTGGCGGGCCAGGGGGCCCGCATCGTGGTCGCCTACGGCTCCGACGAGCAGGGCGCCGCCGAGACCGCCGACCAGGTCAAGGCGGCGGGGAGCGAAGCCGTGCTGGCCCAGGCGGACCTCGCCCAGCCGGGCGCGGCCAAGGAGCTGGTGGCGGCGGCCGGCGGCGTCGGCGTCGACATCCTGGTCAACAACGCAGGCCTGACCAGGGACGGGCTGCTGCTGCGCATGCGCGACCAGGACTTCGACGACGTGCTGGCGGTCAACCTGG
>WNGF01011058.1_pt1 | contig 14348 bp, 10 predicted proteins | sample 5400641 | NCBI WGS metagenome assembly WNGF01 (sample SAMN13153371, study PRJNA577476) | soil metagenome | isolation source: 80 cm soil or saprolite under grassland replicate 2 | place: USA:California | collected 2016-06-15
CGTGCGACGCGGAGAGCGAGTTGACGTCGTTCCTCGTTAGCAGATTTATTACATCGGCGTTTGGGTCGACCGCGACGACGTCGTGTCCGCGCAGCGAAAGCCAGTTGCAGAGTGGTACGACTCCGCAGCCTAGATCAAGAACCCTCAGAGCTCCGCCACCGCGGTTCTCGTTTTCAAAAGCCGTTGCCGCGAATGCATACTCCAGCTTCCGAATAGCCCAAAACAGACGCGCGCATATTCGCGGAGCTCAGGGTGCGTCGACCAGCTCGGCTCCCCGCGCTGCCCGCCGATCTTCTCGTACGGTCGTGACGCGGGTGTCTTTTTCCATCGTCACGCCTACTCTGAATGCTGAGCGTTACCTTGAGCAGTGCCTGGAGAGCGTCCAGGCGCAGGACTCTGTCGACCTGGAACACCTTGTGGTGGACGGCGGCTCGACCGACCGAACAGAACACATCGTCGCCGCGCACGGCGCGAACTGGCTGCTCCGGACAGGCCTGACACAAACGGCCGCGATCAACGACGGCTTACGCAGTGCACAGGGTGAGATCGTCGCGTGGCTCAATGCGGACGATCTCTACACGCTCGGGACGCTGGAGTTCATCGCCGAGCAGTTTTGCATGCATCCGACTGTCGAAGTGGTCATCGGCGACTGCGACGTCATCGACGCTGCAGGCAAACTGCTGTGGCGAGTTGAGCCAGGTCCGTACAGCTTCCGTCGCCTCCTGGAACGAGGAAACACGATCGCGCAGCCAGCCGTTTTTCTGCGCAGAGCGGTCTTCGATCGCGTTGGCTACCTCGACGAGTCACTGGAGTTCGGCATGGATTACGACCTGTGGCTTCGCTTGCGCAGCGAACGGGTGGCCTATGTTCCCCGAGTACTGGCTGGATTCCGCTGGCATGCCGCCTCAAAGACTGCTCGTAACAGTCGTCGAAGTTGGCGCGAAGCGATGACCATCGTGCGCAACCATGGCGGCGACTGGACGCCATACCTCGCCTGGTCCTTCGCTCGCGCTCGCGTTACCGATGCCCGGCGGCACATCGGTGCGCGTGCGCGCGGCCGGTGATAGCGCTCCCCACCTGGCACATCGCGCTGGCGCACGCTGCCACTCTGGCCGCCCTGCTCTGGGCGACAGGCGGAGTGGGCGTTTTGGTTGTAGGCGCCAGCTGCGCGAAGTGGCGCGGCCTCGCGGCCCAGAACTTCGACGTTGGCGTTGTACTGGTCTGCGCATATCTCGTGCTGGGACTGGGCATCCTTGTCTGGCACTACCACCGCGACTCGAATGACTTGCGAAAGCGTCTGTTGCTTGCCGTGACGGTCGCCGCCTCGAGCTTGAGCACCTCGCTCATTCCAGGTAACACTGGCGCCCTCGATCCCCTGACCTATGCCTACGCGAGCACAGTGATGTTCCATGCGGACTGGGTCGCGGCACGGCTGACCCACCTGTCAACATACGCGTGGCTGCAAGCCACGCTGGAGTTCCTCACTGCTAGCCGGCTCGGCTCGCTTTCGACACTCTGGCCCGTGTCAGCGCTAGGCCTCGGGCTCGACATGAGCATCGTTTCAGCGACGGAGTGTGGCTGCTTGGGCTGTGTCTGGTGCTGATTGTCGACTTGCTACCAAAGCCGCTGGCGCTGTGGTCCCGGCTGCTCTTGGCGGCCAGTTCCATCGGCGTATTCAACGAAGTGGCAGTTCTCAGTGGTGGCCAGATCAATCAGGCGTTCAGCTTGTTTGCTGCGCTCGGCGCCATTTGGTGTGTGCGCTGGGTCGGCAGCGCCCGCGCCCGCGCCATCGCGCTGGCCCTCGGAGGCGCGACCGTCACCGCCGCCTACCCGGAGTTCCTAGCCGCGATTCCCCTTTACTTGTTGTGCGCCGCACTATTGCGTCCGCTCGCGCTCATGGACAGCGCCGCCATGGTCGCGGCAACGGGCTTGGGCGTCGCAGCCGTCTTCTCGGCGAGCGCACTGCGCATATTGCTGTACCTGTTTTCGATGATTCACCGGGCACCGGGGTGGTGGCCCCTGGCCTCTGAGCCGCGCAACGCACTAGAGCTCTGGACTGCGGTCGTCTTCCAGCGCACACTGCCGCTCTGGGTAGTTGCCCTTGTTATCGCGCTTGCCGTGCCGGTTGCATTTGCCACGCTGCGGCGCCCGCTGCCCACTGTAATTCCGAGCAAGCTGGCCAAGCCTGCAGTTGGCGCGGTCGTTGTGCTGGTTATCCTCTGGTCGGTACTCGTCTTCCGTCGTCCGAATGTCAACTACGCGACATTCAAACTAGGCGGCTGGATCGGCCCTGGCCTGCTGCTCTTGTGCTGGCATTTTGCGCAGTACTCGGGCCGAAGTACGCGAACAGCAATCCTTAGCCTGGTGGTCGTGATCTCAACGTTTCGGGTGGTGGCACTTGGTGTCGACGCGGCTGGGAAAATCACTGACTACGCAATCCCGGTCACCTTGCCAATCTGGTCGCGCGAAGAGATACAGGGCGTTTGCACAGTCAGTGCGGCCGCCGACGAACCGCGGGCACTCATGGTGGCCATCGCCGGATCATCGGCGCCACACCGCCACTGCACTATCCAGCTGCCCTAGCGCGCGTACCCTCTCGGGCTGGGTCTGTTCGATCAGCCCGCTGCGGCATTGCAATTGCAGCGCTTGTCTGGCGATTTGCAAGCTGCGAGGCACGAACAATCAACCACAACTCGACGAGGAGGTAGTATCGCCAATAGGCTGCGTGCTTGCGCACAGCGCCGCTGGGAAGTACTTTTTGACGCCCGCGAAAACGTCGGGCCCGCGGTTACACGTGGCAGCACGCCCGGGGAGGCACAGGTTCCAAAAGTGAGTTCGAGAATTCTCCGTTTCGCGACGACGATGGTGTTGGCGATCGCGGGCATCGCGCCCGCCGCGCCGGTGTTGGCGCAGGCTCAGCCCGTCACACCTCAGCGTGCGCAGCCGTCGCCGACACCAAGCACATCTGCGTTACCTCTGGCAGACACGGAAATCGTGGTTCAGCGCGGTGGGCATACCCATAAGGTGCGCCCGCTACAGACCGTAAAGCTTGTCAACGGGCGCGAGGCTGTAGCCGATCGCGTGATTGTCACGTTCAAGGACGGACTTTCCGATGCCGACAAGGCACTCGTTCATACCGCGGCAGCGCAGCGCGGCGCGGCCGGGGCGCGTGCTCTACAAGGTGTGGGCCGAGCCTCGCAGGAGATTGACGTATCCGGTGCGGCTAGTGTCGAGCAAGTGATTCTGGCGTACGAGCGCGATCCGCGTGTCGTTGCCGCCGAGCCCGATAACGTCCGGGGTTTCTTTGAGACACCGAATGATCCTCTGTTCAGCACGCAGTGGGATATGACGAAGATCCAAGCGCCGGCGGCGTGGAATCTCACGCACGGCTCCTCTGCGCGTCGGATCGCCATTCTGGACAGTGGTATTTACGAAGTTGGGTCTACGACCTTCGGTCCAGGGCATCCGGACATCAACGGCAAGGTCTACGAACGCGTCAATTTCGGCACGTCACCCGATCTTGACGACTGGGTCGGTCACGGAACGCACGTCGCAGGCACGGCGGCCGCGCAGACCAACAACTCAATCGGCGTCGCGGGCGTCGGCTACAGCACGCTGCTTCAGAACGTCAAAGTTGGGAATGACGACGGGTCCATCGCTGACAGCTCAATCATCAACGGCATCTACTGGGCGGCGGATCACGGTGCAAACGTGATCAACATGAGCCTCGGTGGCCCGGGCGCGTGCCCAGCAGCGATGCAGGCAGCTGTGAACTACGCCTGGTCGCGCAATGTCGTAGTCGTGGCAGCCGCAGGCAATGCAGGCACGTCGACCCCGAACGCCCCAGCGGATTGCGCCAATGTGGTCTCAGTCGCCGCTACGGATTCGGCTGACGCGCGCGCCTCGTTTTCCAGTTGGGGCAGCTGGGTGACGGTTGCCGCACCGGGCGTAAGCATCAATTCCACGAGCAACGTTGGCGGGTACGTGATATTGAGCGGAACATCGATGGCCAGTCCACACGTAGCCGGCCTTGGCGCCTTGATCTGGGCGACCTCGTGGGGCACCGATGCGGCCTCGGTGGTGGCGCGGATCCGCAACACGGCAGACAACATCGGCGGCGCCGGCACGCTGTGGCAAACAGGCCGCATCAATGCGGCGAGCGCGGTTGCTCCTCCGCCGACCTGCTCCAGTGTCTCCGTGACGACCAATCCGCCGTCGCCCCAGAACGCGGGTGTCCTGGTCAACTTCATGGCTACGGCGAGCTGCGGCGGTGCCGCACCTGAGTACCGTTGGATGATCGCGCCGCCTGGCGGCAGCTGGTCCCTGATCCGCGACTGGAGCCCGATCTCGACCTGGAGCTGGAACAGGCAGAAACCGTCGTCAACTACCAACTCACGACCCCGCGTTGTTCGGCGGTTTCGGTGAGCGCCAATCCGGCCTCGCCGCAGACCGCTGGCACGGCTGTCACGTTTACGGCTAACGGCACGTGTAGCAGTACCGGTGAATACAAGTTTTGGATGTTGCCTCCGGGGGGCCCGTGGACAGTCGTTCGCGACTGGAGTATGAACAACACCTTCAACTGGACGACCTCGGGCCTTGCGGGCGGCACGTACCAGATCGAAGTCTGGGCACGCACGACCGGCTCGACTGACACGTACCAGGCGTACGTTGATACGGTCTTTCAGCTGAATAGCGGTCCGCCGACGCTGAGTGCCTCACCTACCAGCACGGGACCGGGCGGAACCGTGCTCGTGAACTTCTCTGGCAGCACATCGGCCAACGACTGGGTCGGGCTGTTCCGAACATCCGACGGTGCGCGGCTTGACATGAAGTTCCGCAGCGCCTGCACGGGCACGGCGTCTGGTACGTGTAGCTTCAACATGCCGGCTGCCGCCGGCACTTATGAATTCCGTCTCTACTCGAACGGCACGTGGGTCCTGATGGCCACATCGAACACAGTCACCGTGGTCGTACCCGCGGCCACCTTGAGTGCATCACCTACTACGGTGGGGCCCGGCGGAACGGAAACCGTCGCGTTTGCGGGCAGTTCATCTGCAACGGACTGGGTCGGCCTGTTCCGTGTGTCAGACGGTGCTCGACTGGACATGAAGTTCCGCAGCGCGTGCAGCGGCACATCGTCTGGTACATGCAGCTTCACGATGCCTGTGGCTGCGGGAGACTATGTGTTCCGGCTCTACGCCAACGGCACCTGGACGGTACTGGCGACGTCGAACACGGTGGCCGTTCAGGCCTCAACTGCCTCCCTGACCGCCAGTCCGACGACAAACTCACGTGGCGGAACTGAGACGGTGTCGTTCACGGGCAGCGGGTCGGCGAGTGACTGGATCGGATTGTTCCGAGTCTCGGATGGGAGCCGCTTGGACATGAAATTCCTGAGTGCCTGCACCGGAAGCTCCAGCGTCGTGGCATCGGGTTCTTGCATGTTCACCATGCCAGCGAGCGCCGGCACGTATGAGTTCCGGCTGTATGCCAACGGGACATGGAACCTCCTGGCGACGTCCAATACAGTCACCGTGCCCTGACGTCCTACAGATCAGCTAATAGCGCAGCACGCCAAGCCGATAGAGCTTGTGCAGCACGAAGTGACGACGTAGGTAGGGTGCAAGCGCGCGCATGATCTCATCGGTCGTCACTGCTCGGCCGAGTGCCCGGCGGCGCAGACGCTCCATCTCACTTGCGCCGACAGCAACCATCTCAGCTGATGTTTTCTGGTTCGGGTGCACTCGGAACGCACCTAAGAATCGCGGTAATCGGCGCATAGTCGCGCCTGCGTCGCGGAAGCGAAGCAACAGGTCCCAATCGATGGCAAACCGAAAACTCTCGTCGATGTACCCGCCGATCTTCTCCCAGATACTGCGACGCCAGAACAAGGTCTCTTGTGGGATGTAATCTGCCCAGGAGAGAACATCGTCGTTGTGAGCCGGCAGCACCCAGCGCCCGATCTCACCCTGTTGCTGATCGATTACAACGCGATGACCATAGACGACATCCACTTCTGGATGACCACGAAAATAACTAGCGATGTAGTTGAGGCTGCCGCTAAGCAACAAGTCGTCAGAGTTCAGATACGCCATGATGTCGCCGTGCGCGAACGCAAAGCCGCGATTGATTGCATCTCCAAAACCACGGTCGCGTTCCGACGCGACGTGAGCAAGGGATGCATCGAAGCGGCTCAGAATCCCCAACGTACCATCGCCGGAACCACCGTCCTGAACGATGTACTCGAGCGCCGGGTAGTTTTGGCTCAACACGCTTTCGAGCGTGTATTCGATGAATTGCCCCTGGTTCAGAGTCGCCGTGACGATTGAGATCGACACAGGATTGCCTACTGGCGGCACTTTGGCATACCACGACGGAATGTTCATAGGCCGAGGTGGATACTGCTCCAACACGCCAATCCGTGGTGCGGTCAGCCCCGCGAGCCGTCTGCGAACTCGTTCGCGCAGCCGCGTCTGGCGATACAAAACAATAGCTTGCCTTTGTTGCTCGATGATCTGGAGGCGCGCCTCGGCAACAGCTTCGGCGAGTTCCTTCTCACGTTCAAGCACGGCGATGCTGGCGGCCAAAGCTGGCTGGTCCGATGATCGACTCACGCCTGGACCGGGTGCTCCCTCAAGGTGAGCCGGAAGCTCACCGAGAGGCGTAGTCCCTTCCTTCGCGGGTAGCACCTCGCGTTGATCCCCGCCCGTTTCGGTGGCCGGACTGCTCGAGGCCCGCACTTGCGCCAGCTGCTCCTCGAGCACTTGTTGCCCCTCGAGAAGGTACGTGCCAATCTCCGCGGTGGTTAATGCTGGAATTACCGCCAGGCGGGAGACACTGGCAGCTAGGATCGCCTCGCCACGCAACGCGAGTAGTTCGTACGGGGGATCCGCCGTGGCGACGGCAAAACTGGCACGCATATCCTCGACGAGACTCCGCACCATGCGCACTGAGAACGGCTGCCCACGCTGCCGACGGGCTGGCAAACCCCACTGGCGCACGCGCAGGTGGGGGGAGGCGGCAATCGGTAGAGTGAATATCGCCGTACCGCCCGGTCTGAGAACCCTCGCGATCTGCCGGATGGCTAGTCGATCGTTGCCTTGCGGCATGTCCGCGATTACCGACAAGCACGTCACCACGTCGAAGCTGGCGTCGGCGAAAGGCAGGTCTTCGTAGTTCGCCACTCGGTAAGTTACGGCCGAGCCGTAACGGGCGTTGGTGTCAGCGCGCAGGAGCAGCTCGATCACCTCTCCTGACGAGTCAATCGCGGTAACCTTGTGCCCCCGACGGCACAGGAAATTGCAGAACGGCGACACGCCGCAACCAACGTCCAGCACGCGCAGGTGCGTAGCCCCAGCCTCCAGGGCCGCGAATGATGCGCATGCGAACCGGTACTCCAACTCGCGTGACGTGGCTCCTTGCTCCCAAGCAAACTCGCGGCCGACTCCCGAGCCGCCATCGGGCGACTCGCCAGCCCGTTGCGGCGAGTGCGCCTGCTCGACAAAGGCAAAGAACGCCGAATCCAGCGACTGTGCTGTGGCGAACGATACGTCGTCAGCGCTTCGAAGAACCCGGAAGTTCATGCGTCTCCGCCCAGCGGACCAGGTCGAACAGGCTGCAAATTTGATTCGGGAGTCTTCCAGACCGGGGCAGTACGCGTCTAGGCATTGGTGTGGCGGCGACGCACAGTTTTCGCTGCGGCGTCAGTGCCTCAACAGCCCGATCCGATAGAGCTGGTGGTACCACACGTGCCTGCGCAAATACGGCGCGATTGCCCGACTCACCTCCCAGTCCATGACAGACCGTCCGTGGCAACGTTCACGTAGTCGATTCATCTCCACGACGCCGATCTCTTGCAGCTCGCTCGACGTCTTCTGATGAGGATGCACGCGAAACCCGCCCAGGAACCGCGGCAATCGGACCATCTTCGCCCCCGCGTCTCGGAACCGAAGCAGCAGATCCCAGTCGATGGCGAACCTGAAGCTCTCGTCGATCGCTCCGCCGCACTTGTCCCAGATTCGACGTCGCCAGAAGAGCGTCTCCTGCGGTACATAGTCGGCCCAGGAAAGGATCTCGTCATTGTGCGGTGGCAGAACCCAACGACCGATCTCGGCGTCGTACTCGTCGATGACCGCGCGGTGACCATAAACCACATCTACCTGCGGGTGCCGTTCGAAATAGGACATCACATGATGCACTCCACCCGGTAAGAGCACATCATCGGAATTCAAGTAGCACATAATCTCGCCAGTAGCATGTTCGAACCCGCGGTTGATGGCGTTTCCAAACCCGTCATCAGGAATGGACTCGACGAACGAAAGTACGCCGGAGTAGCGCTCGAGCACCCCCAACGTTCCATCAGTCGAACCGCCATCCTGGACAATGTATTCGAGACTTGTGTAATTCTGGTCAAGCACACTGCGTATAGTGCGCTCTATAAATGCGCCTTGATCGAGAGACGGAGTGACCATCGATAGGCGGATCGCCGACGGCCGCTGAGGCTGATTTGAGTAGCGCGCAGGAACATGGAGCGGCCGCGGCGGGTACTGGTACAAGACACCAAGCCGTGGAGCGAATGTGTGTCGGATGCGCTCGAACGGCCGTCCACGTCGGAACGCCTGGATTTCCCGGCGCTGGTCCTCGATGATACGCAAACGCGTGGCTGCCAAGGCAGTGGCTGAATCACGCGCAGCCCCGAGGACCTGTACTCGAGCCTCGAGCACCGTTTGACTATCCAAGGCGCGAAGACCACGCAACACCTGAATATCGCTGCGCAGCTGGGAAATGCTGCCTCGCTGTTGTGCAACAATGTCATGGAGCGCCTGAGTCGTAAGCGTCGCGTCGAGCCAATGAACAGCTTCTTGTTCCGACGCAACCCCGACTTCAACACCTTGTTGCGGGCTCCAGGCGGCATCTACGCCCGTTGCCGCACGAAGATTTTCTATTTCGTCGGTAAGTTCATGGATCAGGCGCAAGCGTTCATCGCTCGCACTCTGCAGCTCCGCGATGACTTGCTCTTTCGCCTCGACCTCCGAACGCAATTCGTGTAGCTGCTCATGAAGCCGCTCGATGAGCGTGAGTCGCTCATCGGCAATTTTCTGCAACTCGCTCGTACGGCGGCCTAGCAGCGTGTACTGCAGGTCAGGCCGCGCCGAGTCCCCGCCCTGGTCCAGGCTTTCCTTGTCAACGCTATACGCCTGGTATGCACGACCCAGCTCTTCCATTCGGCCGTCGGGTGTGACCGATGCGCCATCCAAGCGGGCGTAGATGAGCGCCTCGTCGAGCAGATCGGAGTAACCAGTTCGCTCGAACACTGCGCTACCGAGGGTGCGCACAATGCGGGACACGTCGTCCGTGCTGAGAATGTCTCGCCAGCGGTGAACCGAGCGGGCGTGGGTAGTGGCTGACTCGAGCACCTTCTTGTCGCCCATGCTGGCTCGACGGTATGTGCCTACGAGCGCGTCGTTCCGCCCGTACTCCAGCATTTCCGGCTCGAACTCGATACCCAAGCCCCCACAAATATGGCGAATGAAGGGCTCGGGCTCGCGAACAAAATCCTCGTACCCGACGACGAGCTTCTGACCATTCGGTGCCGCGAAATGCGCGGACAACTGTTGGAAGCCGATCGTCACGTCAAACGTGTAGGGTGTTATTGTCTCGCCTAGTAGCTCGTCGAGCTTTAGCTGCCACGTATCGATAAAAGAAGCAACAGTATCAAGAGGATTGCGGCGCAACCATATTTGCAATGCGCCTGGGAACAACGCATCGAGAGACGGAAGGATGTGGTAGTAACGTGGCGTTTTGTCAACAAAGATATCTTTGTTTGCCTCTCGCAGTAGCTCGTTGTAAGCGGTACACGCGAAAGTCCGGACGCACTCGTCGAACAAAGGCCGCGGAACGAATTCGCGCAACGCACGCATAGCCATGCCCTGATCAAAGGCGGAGGTGGCCAGGATCCGATCATCACGCATGCCGACCAGAGGCAGGAGTATCCACGGCTCAGGAGGGCAGAGCAGCTTCGAATGGCTGCCCAGGATCGCGCCCAGCAGTGTTGAGCCCGCCCTGGGCGTGGACACGATGAAGACCAGGCCAGTTCCGTCGCTAGTGACCATGCGTTCCCTCAGTAACTCGAAATAGCTGAGATCTAGTCGCCCGGCCGCCGCGCGTCGGGCAGCACAACGAGCGGCCGTACTTGGTACGGCAAGGCGGTGGCACCCCAGAATGGCACCGGTTCAGAGGTCCGCAAGTCAAATTCCTGAATCTCGATCTCGACAGCATTTGCGAAGCGATCGTGCTCTTCGCCCGCGACCGATATCGCGCAGCTGACGAAGTAGCGCCCAGGGCCAAGAGACAATGTCACTTCGACGCGATCCACGTAGTGTCGCCCCGCCTCGATGGACGCCGGCACGACACCCGTTGAGCGGCTACTCCACACCTGCCAACCGCTGGCGTCCGAAAGTATCACGTCGCAGGTGACGGCTGCTGCCGAGGAGTGCGCTGCAACGAATGTGCGGACGACCATTTCCTGCTGATGGTGAAACGAACTCCGAGGTCGCCCAGCGGCGTCCTCGATGCTCAGCCCCAGAATCTCGGCCGCACCGTGCCCACCTTCAGTCCTTCTCGGCCGAACTAGTGAGCGGCAGGCGGCCGCATCGTCCAGCGCGTTGTCAATCTCGGAACCAGAAATGTGCGCACCCGTGCGCGAGGCCTGACCAAAGTCGGTAAGGTAGCGTTCCACTGCGACGGTCGCTGGCTCGTTGGCAACCGCGCGCCCGCGATCAAGGATCACGGCGCGCTGACAAAGTCGACGCACGAGGGTCACATCGTGAGAAGCCAGAAGCAGCGAGTGACCGCGCGCGAGGCGCGACTCAAAATGACGAATGCACTTGTACTGAAACGCGAGGTCGCCCACACCCAGCGCCTCATCGACGATGAAAACCTCCGGCTCAATGCAGGCTTGAACAGCGAAGGCGAGCCGCACGAACATGCCGCTCGAGTAAAGCTTGACCGGCTGGTCGATGAACTGACCAATGTCAGCGAAAGCGGCGACAGCAGCCATGTACTCGTTGTGCTTCGAGCGGCTAACACCGAGCACGGCGGCTGTGACAATAATATTCTGTCGACCAGTGAGCTCGGCGTTGAACCCGCTTCCCAGCTCCAGAAGCGCTCCGATACGGCCCCGCACCTCGACCTCACCGCGTGTTGGTGGCAGCGTGCCCGCGATGATCTGCAGCAACGTACTCTTACCGCTGCCATTTCGGCCGAGCACTGCCACTGCCTGTCCCGGTCGGACGTCAAAGCTTACGTCGCACAGCGCCCAGTGCTCGCTACCGGGGTGAGTAGCGTACTGCTTGCCGACCGCGCGTACGGCGACATTCGGGCCCGCGTCGTCTGCCGCGTTGGCGAAGTCAGCTTGCACCGGGCTATAGAGCGTCGGCAAATCCTCGCTTTGCCCACATGAACCAGGCATACGCGAGTAGCGCCAGGCCTGCGGACACTGCCAACCATGAGCAAAGGACCAGGAAGTCGGGCAGCTCGCCCCACAACATCACCTGGCGTACCTGCAAAACGACCGTGGCGAGTGGATTGAGCTGTAACAAGCCGCGCCAGGGCTCCGGCACGGCATCGAGCGGGTAGAAGATTGGCGTGAGGAAAATCAAAAGCTGAACGAGGAAACCCATCGCCAGCCCAACGTCCCGAATAAACACGCCAACCCCGGCAATAACCCAGCTTGTGGCTAAGCCAATAAACAGCATCGGCAGCAGCACAACGGGCAGCAACACAATTGTTGGATGGATCATTCCGTCGAGAATGAGACCCGCAGCGAGCAGAACAACAACGCCGATGCACAATTGGCAAAGTGCCGACGCAACAATCGTTACGGGTAGCACTTGTAGAGGAAACACAACCTTTTTGACGTAATTCGGCACGGCCGTAATCGCAACCGGCGAACGGCTCAGACATTCAGACATGAATGAAAAAACAACGAGACCGCTGAACAAAACCCGCGAAAACTCGCCAGAACCCTGGTCGCTCACGCCCGGCCAGCGGGCCCGAAGAATGCCGCCGAACACAAAAGTATAGACCGCAAGAAGAAGAAGTGGATTGATGAACGCCCACAGACCACCCAGCAAAGAGGCTCGATAACGCGCGGCAAGCTCCGCTTTGGTCAGCTCGATGATCAAGTAGCGATGCCGCCAGAGATCGCGCTGCAGCGCGCTCAGACGCAACACATCGCGCACTCGCGGCGCATCCCCGGAGATGAGGGTGAGCGGCGACTCCGTCGATACCTGCGCGACCATGCTTCCTGGATACCCTCCGCCGATCGGCCATGTATGTCCGCAGCCGTGCACTATACCAGTCGCGAACTGGCTTGACGCTCGGCGGGTGAGCATGTAAAGGTTGCGCCCGGTGACTTCAAGTCCTCAGACAAGCTCCGCGTCGACTTACTCGCGTCTGGAGCTTCTGATGCGCTCGGAGTTCACGGTTGATCAACTCGTGAATGTATCGAGAGAGGATTTCGAGCAGACGTTGAGGGACTTCCAGCAACTGGATGACTACGCGATGGAGGGATACGCGGGGCCTACTGCCCAACGCGACCTGAGCGTGCGGTTTCGTTGGGGGCACAATCATGACTTCGGGACGTTTGCTATCGAAGGCGAAATGCAGAATCGTCACCTCTGGCTACTCTCAACGTTCATCGACGAGTTTGGATTGACGTTGCCGCTGAATGGCCGGCGAGTGCTAGATATTGGCCCATGGACCGGCGGTACAAGCCTGTTACTTCATGCGCTCGGTGCTCAAGTCGTGGCGATCGAAGAAGTCCGCAAGTACGCGCAGGCGTTACAGTATCTTGCCAACGCATTCGGTCTGGACAATTTAACTGTGATAAATAGGTCACTTTTCGAGTGTGTTGACGACGATTTTCAAGATACATTTGATCTGGTCTTGTTCACCGGTGTACTGTATCACGTCAGCGACCCAATCGTTGCACTACGTCATACGTTCAACGCGCTTCGAGATGGTGGGATTTGTTTGATCGAGACGTATGCAATTGACAATCCAGAGCCGGTGCTCTTGTACGAAGGTGCGAATGTGTTCGCAGCTGGTACTCTTGAAGCCCGAAACCGCGTCGGCTGGAACTGGTTCCGCCCCTCCCCCGCCGCACTGGCAGCCATGCTTTCTGATGTCGGTTTCGCGGAATCGCGGATTGGACACGTGACCCGCGACAATCGCCTACTTGCGATCGCCCGACGCGACCGACACCGCGACATGCTGCGAGCGGGCCTGTCCGTACCCGGTCTGAGGTAACCGGGTGGCGGATTCGACCTCTATTTACGCTAAGCCCATGAACGTCGAAGGCGCCGACGGATGCAACTTTTACCACGTCATGGAGTTGCCTGGACTGGGTCTCGTAGGGCAGCGCGACATAGGCTGGGATCTGCGCTCAACGATTGACACGTACCTGGGTGAGGTGGAGTTCAAGGGTAAGCGCGCGCTCGACGTTGGCGCGGCGAGCGGCTACCTGACGTTCGAAATGGAACGTCGAGGAGCTGACGTCGTTTCCATCGACCTGTCGGATCCAGATAAGTGGGACCTCGTGCCATTCGCCAATCCCGCATTTGATGCCACCTCGGTGCGACAGAAGTACCGCAGCCTCGTTCAGGGACGTATCCGCGCCTACTGGCTTGCTCATCGATTGCTTGGCTCACGGGCGCGCGCATACTACGGTGACGTGTATTCGCTTCCCGATGCGCTGGGCCCCGTCGACATAGCTGTACTGGGAATGGTGCTTGGACATGTACGCGATCCGTTTGCGGCGCTGCAATCGGTGACTCGACTGGTGCGTGAGACGGTCGTGATCACGGAACAAGCGCCACAGATCGAAGGCGCGTATGCCCATTTCATGCCCGACCCGGACGGAAAGGGTGTGGATAACGCGTGGTGGGCAACGTCGGAAGACTGTCGCCGTCGCATGCTCGGCGTGTTGGGCTTCGAGGAGGTCAGGCTGAGGCGGCTCGAACACTACTCACAGTTCCTCGGCAGAGGCGAAGTGTGTAGTACTCAGGTCTTCAATCGCGTCTATCCAGTTCCCGCCGCGGTCTGATCACGGAGGCATGCATTGGGCCTGACGACCCGTCGAAGTGGTTCACGCACAGCTGGCAGTCTGGTACCCCCAACACTAGTAAGATCCTCGGCGATAACGTGAATCGCTGTCACGTTCACGAAACGGTCGTGGAACTCGCCCGTGCGGGCGTTCGTGTCCAGGTTGGCAGTGGCCAACCCCACGGATAGCCAGTAATCACCCGGCGCGAGCTCGAGGTCAACCTCGATCGTGCTGATGTACG
>WNGF01006575.1_pt1 | contig 14347 bp, 17 predicted proteins | sample 5400641 | NCBI WGS metagenome assembly WNGF01 (sample SAMN13153371, study PRJNA577476) | soil metagenome | isolation source: 80 cm soil or saprolite under grassland replicate 2 | place: USA:California | collected 2016-06-15
CAGCGTCAAGCTTGGGTACGGGCTCAACCGCACCAAGAACCAACGACGTCAGCGGGAGGGCGCCTGCCGAGTTTCATCCACCCGCGGGCGCCCCGCCAGGGGCATGAAAACCTTGGGTGCCTATCCCGAGAGCTACCTGTGGGACGCCGTGCACGGCTACCTCGACCTGCTCGTTGCGGTCCAGGCACGCCATGGCAAACCCTGGACACCGTCTGGCGCTGCGGCGCGGCTGCAGTGACCCGGCGGCGCCGTGCTCAACACCGCTGGCACGCGCGGCTCGCACCAGGACTGAGCGACGGGGACGTAGCCACCGTGAGGCGCCGAGCCTTGTAGTGTCGCGGTAGCGTCGCGTGCGCCTGAGGGATCGTGGGCGGAGTGTCCCGATGGGGAGCTGGAGTTGTTGGATGGCGAGGGCTGAGCGGCATCGGTGGGTGTTCGCGTCGCGATTTCGTCGGGGCGCGTTCGGGTGGCGGTCGCAGCCGGCGGTCCGGCGGGTCAGGGAGGCGGCCGCCGAGATCAAGAAGGTGGCGCGGACGGACCCGGTGCTTGCTGGCGACGGCGCGGTGTTGTTCCTCGAGAGGGTGTCGCCGGCACTTGAGCGCGTGGACAGCTCCTCGGGTGCCATTGGCAGTGCGGTGAACCGGGCTGTCCAGGAGCTCGCCCGGGTCATCGCCGCCGCGCCGGCCGACGCCGAAGCCCGTGACCGGTGGCTTGCGCGGCTGTGGCGGGCCCACGAGGTCGATCAGGTCCCCTACATCGAGGTTCTGGGTGACTGCTGGGGTGAGTTGTGCGGGTCCAAGGAGGTGGCGTCGCAGTGGGCGGATCGCCTGGCTGGCACGGTGCGGATGGCGTGGAGTCCTGCTCCGGGTCGGCGCGGGCTCTTTCACGGCACCTCGGCGTGCCTGAGTGCGCTGTACCGCGCCGAGCGGTACGAGGAGCTGGTGGCGCTGCTGCGGCTCGACCGGTTGCGGTTCTGGCCGTATCAGCGGTGGGGGGTACGGGAGCTGGTGGCGGTGGGCAGGCGGGCTGCGGCGCTCGGTCTGGCCGAGGCATGCCGCACGCAGGGCGGCGACGGCCGTGAGATCGCGCTGGCGTGCGAGGAGATCCTGTTGTCGTCGGGGCTTGCCGAGGAGGCCTACGAGCGGTACGCGGTCGCGGCGAACCAGCGGGCCTCCTACCTGGCGACGTTTCGTGCCATCGCCGCCAAGTACCCGCACAAGCAGCCCACCGAGGTGCTTGCCGACCTGGTGGCGAGCATGCCCGGTCAGGAGGGCAAGTGGTTCGCGGCGGCCAAGGATGCCAAGCTCTACAACGCGGCGGTCGAGCTGGCCGGGCGGAGCCCGTGCGACCCGCGGACGCTGACACGGGCTGCGCGGGACTGCGCCGAGACCGCGCCCGCGTTCGCGGTGGAGGCCGGGCTGCTCGCGCTGCACCGGCTCGTCCACGGCTACGGCTATGAGGTCACCGCCGGCGACGTCTGGGCGGCCTACTCGCACGCGATGCAAGCAGCCGAGCGCATCGGCTGCGGCGACGCGGTTCGGGAACGGGTCCGTCGGCTCGTGGCCGACGAGGTCGCTGAGACGGCCGGGGACCGGTTCGTGGCCGGGATCCTCAGCCGGGAGGTCGGGGTCGTGTGAGCGAATACCAGTCCTACGAGTTCATCGCGCTTGACCGCCCGCTGACCGCGAGGGAGATGGCGGAGCTTCGCAGCATCTCCACGCGGGCCGAGATCACGCCGGCACGGTTCTGGAACGAGTACCATTGGGGTGACCTGAAGGCTGACCCCGCCAAGCTGCTGGCCAGCTACTTCGACCTGCACCTGTACTTCGCCAACTGGGGGACGCGCCGGTTGATGTTCCGGCTCCCCATCACCGCGGTGGACGTCTCGGCGTTGCAGCCCTACTTCCCAGGTGAGTCCGCGACGCTCACCACGACCGGGGAGCATGCCATCCTCGATCTGGTGAGCGAGACGGACGAGCCGGAGGACGACTGGTTCGAGGCTGGGCATCTGACGGGGTCGCTGACGCCGCTTCGCGCCGCGCTGGTCGCTGGCGACCTGCGCGTGGCGTACCTGGCCTGGCTGCTGGCGGTGCAGACCGGCGAGGTCGAGTCGGGCGGGCTGGAGCCGCCGCTGCCACGTGGTCTTGGCTGCTTGCCGACGCCGCTGGCGGCGGCGGCCGAGTTCCTGCGCATTGACCAGGATTTGCTCGCCGCCGCGACGGAAGCCACCCATGAGGAGGAGTCGGAGGACGCGGGCCGGTTCCGAGCGTGGGTCAAGCACCTGCCTGCTGGGGAGCGGGAGCGATGGTTGCTACGGGCTGCGGACCACCCGAGCCTCGCTCTGGGCTCGGAGCTGCTCGGCGCGTTCCACCGCGCGTACCCGCCGGTGGTGGCTGGGCAGCGGCGGACAGCTGCGGAGCTGCTGACACGTGCGGAGGAGCTGGAGGCCGAGCGGCGGCGAGCGGCCGCAGACCGGGCGGCGCAGGCCCGCGCTGCGGCCGCGGCGGCCAGAGACAAGCGGCTTGCCACGCTCGCGCGGCGCGGCGGCATGGCAGGACCTCGACCAGCTCGTTGATGCCCGGTCCTACGAGGAGGCGGTGCGCCTCGCGCTGGACCTCCGCGAGGTGGCGGTCCGCGCCGGTGAGCTGGACGAGTTCGGCCGACGCTTGGCTGACCTCAAGCAGCGCCACGGCCGCAAGCGCGGGTTCTTCGACCGTCTCCGGCGTGCTGACCCGACCCTGCTCGGCGGTGCGGGTCGGCGATGATCCAGCGGGCGATCATCCACGTCGCCGGTCCACCGGGCGCGGGCAAGACCAGCTTCGTCGAGCATCTGCTCCATGGGATCGACCAGGAGGTCCTTGCCGCCCGCTGCCGCCGTGACGCTTCGCGTCGCCACCCACGCGAGGCGTCACCCATGACGGACCGGGAGCTGCGTCGCTATCGGGCCGGGGCGGTTGGCGCGGCGATGTTCACCTTCCCCTTCCCCGCCGATGGCGTTGTCGCGGACGACCTCTACATGACCCGCTTGATGGGGAGGATTCGCAGGCGGTCGTCGTCGAGGGCGACAGCCCCCTTGAAGCGTTGGACCTGCGGGTCTACGTCAGCCCGCCGCTCAGCCCCGGTCAGGCGCTGCTGGTGCGCAAGGTGCGTGATCGCGCGTCGGAGGCGCGGGACAGGGCCGCTGCGATGGAGCGGTTGCTCCGCGAACCCGATGGGATCGTGCGGTTCCTCACGCAGCGTGACCGCGCGCCGGAGTTGCTTGGATTGACCGCTGTACCGTTCTCGGGCCGAGGAACTCGTCGGGATGGATATCAACTGCTCGCGCCGCGCCCACAGGCGCTGTCACGCGAACGGGTTGTTGATCTTGACGCCGCCGACCTGGCGGCCGGCCTGCAGGTCCTCGGTCAGGAGGCGGGTCGCACCGGCACGTCTGGCCGCCTCGACGATGAGGGCGTCCCAGAAGGAGAGCGTGTGGCGCTCCTCGAGTTTCGAGGCGGCCAGGATGAGCGCGACGTCGACCTGCACGGTCGGCCACTGGCTGTAGAGCGCCACGATCTCGCGAGCGGCGGGGCGGCGCATGGGCGGCTCGAACTTCCGGGTCGCGACGACGTAGAACTCCTGCAGCACCTGGGTGCTGAGTGTCCCAGTCCGCTGCCGCCACAGGTCGTCCAGCAGCGCCTGGGCGATGGGCTGCTTGCGGGTCTCGGAGCGGTCGTGCGCGTAGACCAGGATATTGGTGTCGATGAAGCTCGTCTGGTCGTCGGCCACGGAGCGTTGATCAGCGGTCATGGAGCTCGTCGCGCCGCCACGTCCTACCCCCGCGGGGCACCGATCCCGCCATGATCTCGGCTGCGCGGTACCACGCCTCCTCGTAGCGAGCGTCCTGGGCGACGAGGTGCTCCAGCTCCCTCGCGACCAGCCCACTGACGGAGGTGCCGCGTTTGGCGGCGAGGACCTTGGCGCGGCGGATCACGTCCTCGTCCAGCTGTAGCGTCAGGTTGCGCTTTGCCATAGGCCTCAGCTCCACAGGTTCTTGTGTGTACCACAGTATGGCACAGAGGCCATTCGTTCTGGGGTGTGGTTTGCTCCGGGCTCCCGAAGCGAACCTGCGATTTCACGTCCGGCTCCAGGTGGCCACTGTTCGGAGCGTGCCTGTGACGGAGGTTCAGCGCGTCCAGCCCGCTGCCTTGGCCAGGCCGGTCACGCGAACTCGCAGCTCCGCTGGGTTCGAATAGGAGAGGGTGTGGGCTACAAACAGCTCGCCAACAGCCTTCTGACCTGCACCAACAGGAGGCTGTTGCGGAATGTCCTCGCCGATGCTGGCCTGACCATCGAGGGGCTCAGACGGCTGATCTGACCCGTCTCCCGCGGTAGGCTCGCTGGCTATGGTCGCGAAGCGGGAACGGTGGCGCGCCGGCTCTTGTGGACGCTCACCATCGCGTGGGGTTCAGCAGGCCCAGTTCGCTGGCCCGGCGGGACGCATCGGCCCGCGACCGGCGGTCAAGCTTGGCCAGGATGCTCTGGACGTGCATCTCGACGGTACGAGGGCTCAGGAACAGCTCCCGGGCGATCTCCCGGTTGCTGAGCCCGGCGGCGACCAAGCGGACGACTTCAACTTCCCGGCGGGTCAGGCCGCGATGCGCGTGCTGGGCTGCCGCACGCCGGCCGAGTCGCCGCTCCGGCCGCTCGCCGAGTGCGAGGCCGTCGATGGCCTGCTGGACCAGGAGCCTCGCTCCCAGTCGCCGGGCCGTTCGGTGGGCGGCCACGAGATGCTCCACGGCCTCTTGGCGCCTGCCGACCATGACCAGTGCCCCCGCGGCCCGGCGCTGTGACTCCGCTCGCTCGAATGGGGCACCGACGCTGCGCAGCAGCTCGAGCGCTCGGCCGAAGTGGACCGCCGCCTGCTCGGGGTTGCCTTCCAGCAGCGCCAGCTCACCGAGCGAATGGGAGAGCGCTGACATGGCCTCGTCCTGCCCGGCGTCGGTCGCGATATGCGCCAGCGCCGCGGCGCACGCGCGGGCGCCGCGGCCATCCCCTGATTCGGCGAGCAAGGTCGTCGCCCAGCGAAGCGGCGGGATCGCGTAGTGTCGCTCCTCCGTCTGCTGCCACCGCTCGAGGATCGACAGGCAGCGCTCAGCCGCAGACCCGGGCGTTCCCGCCACCTGCTCCACCAGGGCGAGACCCCACGCGGCCAGCAGCTCCATCGCAGCGAGCTCGATATGCCGGGCCAGGGAGGCCGACTCCAACAGCAATGGTCTGGCCCGTCGGGTCTGGCCGCGGGCGCCCAGGATCGAGCCCAGCGTCCCCGTGGCGACGGCCCGGGCGTGCACCGTCGCCTCCGGCGAGGCGATGACCTGCCGGCACAGGGCGGTCGCGCGGTCCCAGTCGCCGGCCTGCCTCACGACGACCGTCAGGCAGGCCAGGCACAGCTGGGCCGTGGGCTGGAGCGCGTTGGTGGCGCAGAAGCTGAGGGCCGCCTGGTAGGTCTCCTCGGCACCGTGATAATCGCCAGCGTGCTCCAGCGAGTCCGCCAGCCGCTGGTAGACCTCTGCCGCGGCTCCGGTGAGGTTGCGGTCCAGCGCCATCGTCAGGCCGGACCGGACCCGTTCCGCCGAGCGCGCCTCGTCCCTGGCGGTCTGCAACAGCCGCAGCGCCGCTACGAAGCTGGCTGCCGAGCGCAGGTGCGCCGCCGCGGCGAGCCGTTCCCCGGCCGCGTCCGCCGGGCAGCCAGCGGTGGCGAAGGCAGCAGCGGCCTGCTCCCGCGCAGCAAGCGCCTCCTCCCACCTGCCCTGGAGCTCCAGCACGGCGGCCAGGCGGCGGTACGCGGCGCCCAGGCCACGCGGATCGTCGTTGCAGTGGCGTCCTTCCGCGACCTCGCGCCAGGTCCCGATCGCCTCCCCAAGGTCACCGGCCAGCTCCGCGCATCGGGCGAGACGCTCCAGGACATCCAGCCGGCCGTGCTCGTCCTGCCCCTCTGGCCACAGCTCCAGCGCCCTGCTGGTGGCGCGCGCCCCGTCGCGGTAGGCGTGAACGGCACAGAACGCTTCCGCGGCCGCCAGGAACGACCAACGAGCCCGATCGGGCTCTCGTCCCCGTGCCCACTGCTCTGCCACCACTGCGGGAGGTGCTCCATCCGCCTGCAGCCGCTCGGCGACGGCCCGGTGCAGGCCCACCCGCCGGGTCCATGGCACCTCTCCGTAGAAGGCGTCCTGGATGAGGGCGTGCCGGAACGCCATGCGCCCAGGCTCGACCTCTCGCACGACGCCGCGACGAACCAACTCGTCCGGCCACTCGTCGAGTCCCGCGATGGTGACCACCAGCTCGGGATCGAACGCCTGCCCGGCAACGCTCGCCGCGAGGACCGCGGCGCGCGCCTCGTCGGACAGCCGGTCGGCCCGCAACAGCACGGCGTCCCGCACATTCTCGGGCAACGGGAGATCTTTCCCTTCGAGCAGCTCCAGACCCAATGGGCCCTGTTGGAGCCGTCGGCTGGCGGCCAGCGCCAATCCGAGTTCCTCGATGAAGAAGGGGACACCATCGGTCCGGTCGAACACGGCCCGGCGCAGCGAGGGGGCCGCTACCGCTCCCAGGACCCGCTCGAGCAGGGCGGCGCCGGCCTCGGCGTCGAGCGGTTCCACCGCGATCTCTCGTAGGTGGCGTGCCCGGCGCAGCTCGCTGCGCATCCGCCGGATCGGATGCGCTCTGGGGATCTCATCGCTGCGGTAGGCCCCAAGGATCAGCAACGGCTCATGCTCGATCGAACGGGCCAGCGCCGCGATAAGCTCGAGCGTGGCGTCGTCGGCTTGGTGCAGGTCGTCGAGGAACACCGCGGCAGGACGGCGGGCGGCGATCCCTGCCAGGGCCGAGCGGATGGCCTCGAGCAACGTCACCCTGTCGCCCGGGGCTGGCGTGAAACCAAGCTCCGGAAGCAGCAACGCCAGATGCTGCGCGAGCGGGCCCCGGATAGGCAGCCCGCCCCCCTCGGACCGCAGGTAGGACCGGAGCGCCGCGATGACCGGGCCGTATGCGCCGGCCCCTGCTCGCCCGCGACGCCTTCCAGGACGCCCAGGCCAGAGCCGCCCAGCACGAGCCGCGCCAGTGCGGTCTTGCCGACCCCGGCCTCGCCGGCCAGCAGGACCAGCGACCCGCGACTGGCCCGAGCCTCGGCCGCCCACGCATCGAGTTGCGTCTGCTCAGGCTCGCGGCCAATGAGTTGTTTCTCGTCCATACCGGCAGTAGGGCCCCGGAACAAGATCGACGTCCCCGGGCGGCAACATACTCCCTGGCGACCGACGGCGAACATGCGGGACCTACGGGGTTTCCGAGCCGGCTGAAACCCCGTAGATCCCCGCATGTTCGCCACGGCGCCGCTCCATAGCCTGCCTGCGTCGAGGCCAATCCACGATAGGAGGCAGCTATGGCCGGAAGGGCTGTTGCCAGCCTGACCACTGGGCTGGAGGACCCCGAGCGGGTCACTGTGGCGTTCCTGGTCGCCGTCGGCGCGGCCGAGCAGGGCCGCCCGACGCTGATGTTCCTGACCAAGGAGGCGGCGCGTCTCGCGTTGAACGGGGTCGCCACCGCGGTCGCGTGCGAGGGCTGCCCGCCCCTGATCGAACTGGTCGACCGGTATGCCAAGGCAGGCGGACGCTACCTGGTCTGCCCTGTCTGCTTCGACGCCAGGAAGCTCGACAAGCATCAGTTGCTCGCAACCGCCGAACTGGGCGGCACCGTTCCAATGTGGCAGTGGATCGGTGACGACGGCGCCATCACATTCAGCTACTGACATCCAGCTACTGACATCCAGCGGGGGAGCCCTGTGGCGTTCATCCAGATGCAACCCGAACGGGAAGCCGACGGCCTGATCGCGGAGCTGTTCGCCGCCGACCAGAAGACCTTGGGCTACGTTGCCAACTTCACCAGGCTGTTCGCTCGTCGCCCCGTGGTGTACGCGGGGTGGAGGCAGCTCAACGCGGCGATCAAGGCGAACATGGACCCGCGCCGCTATGAGCTCGCCACGCTGGCGGCGGCACGCCGGCTGGGATCCAGTTACTGTGCGCTGGCGCACGGCAAGGTCCTGCGCGACCGGTTCTACGACGCCACCGCCGTGCACGGCATCGTCACCGACCACCATCACGCGGGGCTGGATCCCGCGGATGTGGCGGTGATGGACTTCGCCGACCAGATGGTCGCGGACGCGGGCTCGGTGACCGCCGACAACGTCGCCGTCCTCCGGGCACACGGTCTGTCGGACAGCGACATCCTGGACGTGGCCTTGGCCGCTGCCGTGCGGTGCTTCTTCAGCAAGGTCCTTGACGCCATGGGCGTGGAGCCCGATGCGGCCTACCGTACCCTTCTGGAACCAGAGCTGTACCGGGTCCTGACCGTCGGCGGACCGCTACCACCAGCTCGGGTCCCACGGGAGGGAAGCCCCGCCTGACCCAGGGCCCGTCTGGCACTGGTGAGCCAATGGGCCCCGACACGATGCCCGTCGCTGTTGTTGGAACGCCGTTGATCAGCCGTCTTGATGCTGGTCAGAGGCGGAGTGTTGGTCCCTGGGCGGTCAGTGGGCGGTTCGCGTGTTGGAAGGCTGGGTCTACTTCACCTTCCAACACGCGAACCGCGCGCTGGAGGCCAACAGCGCTGGTCAGCGCTGGGACCTTGAAGAACGGCCTGATCGTGTTGCGGCTCTCGACGACGATCTTGGCCACCAACGTCTGCAGCAGCGCCTTGCGCATCTGCGGGTTGCCATTGGTGAGGCCCTCATGGATGCGCCGTCGCAGCGCGGCCAACATCGCCGGGTCCGGCGCGTGGGCGCTGGTGGTCGCCAACAGCTCGCGCAGCTCGCGCTCGCGGGTGCGGAGCTGCGCCTGCTCGGCGCGCAGCTCGGTCAGGCGGGGGCCGCAGAGGTCCTCGGGCATGGTTCCGTGCTCGAAGGCGCCGAGGTAGCGGTTGATGTGTGGGGCGCGGAAACCCGGATTCGCATCGTGAGCAGGCGTTCCGTACCATCCCTCGATGCTCTTCGTCCTCTGGCTGATCGTCCGCCTTCTCACCCGCCTGCTGGTCCTCTCGGACGCCGATGATGGCAGCAAGGACCTGGAGATCCTGGTCCTGCGCCATCAGCTTGGGGTCCTGCGCCGCAAGACCGGCCGCACAAGATGCACCGCACGCGACCGGGTCCTGCTGGCTGCCGCCAGCCGGATGCTCCCCCGACAGCGGTGGGCATCGTTGTTTCTCGTCACGCCCCGGACGCTGCTGCGCTGGCACCGCACACTGGTCCGACGCAAGTGGACCTACAGCAAGGCGCGCACGCCCGGACGGCCGCCGGTCGACCCGCAGGTCGCTGACGTGATCCTGCGGATGGCGAGGGAGAATGCCTGGTGGGGCTGCGTGCGGATCTGCGGCGAGCTGCGCAAGCTCGGCATCCGGGTGGGTGCCACGACCATCAGGGCGCTGTTGCGACGACGCGGCCTCGGCCCGGCGCCGCGACGTTCGGGGCCAACCTGGACACAGTTCCTACGAGCCCAGGCCGAGGGGATTGTGGCGTGCGACTTGTTCACGGTGGAGACGATCCGGTGCAAGACCCTCTGCGTGCTGTTCTTCCTCCGGCTCAGCACCAGGCAGATCGTCCTCGCCGGGGTCACGGCTCGCCCTGACATGGCCTGGGTCGCCCAGCGGGCAAGGAACGCCGCGATGGACCTGGATGATCGGGGCGTGCCGATCAGGTTCCTGCTCCGCGACCGTGACGCCAAGTTCACCCGCTCCTTCGACGACGTGTTTGGGAGCGAGGGTGGGCAGGTCCTCCGCACGCCGATCCGGGCGCCGAAGGCGAACGCCGACGCCGAGCGGTGGGTCCAGACCGTGCGGGCGGAGTGTCTGGATTGGACACTGGTGCTCGGGCGGCGCCATCTGCTGCGGCTGCTGCGTACCGACGTCCGGCACGACAACCAGCAGCGGTCGCATCGCAGCCTCGCGTTGGCCGTTCCCGAGCCGCAGGAGCCGAGTTCATCGGACGTCCACCCGCAAGAGGTCAGACGTCGCGATGTGCTGGGCGGCCTCATCCACGAGTATCACGAGATCGCAGCATGAGGCACGGTTTCCGCGCCCCACAGGATCCTGCGTTTCCGCGGTTCCGCACCGACCTGCCGATGCCGTCCGGCCGGTCGCAGACCTTGCAACACCGGCTGTCGTTTATCCGCAGCCTGCGGGTCGTGCGCCTCCAGGTGATCGCCCGGCCGGCCTTTCTCCCTGAGCAGCTCGCCGCCGCGGTTCGCGTGGCGGTCGAGGAGCTGCTCCGCGGCATCGTGGGCGATGGGGTCGTTCTTCTCACGACGCGTCCCACTTCCCAAGGATCCGTTTGTCTCCACCGCGGTGCAGCAGATGACGGTGGGACGGTGATCTTCCTGGTGAGCCTGGTGACGGGTGAGATGGTCGACTTCCGTCCCGCGCAGGTTTCGGCTGAATCCGCTCTCGGATTCTCGTATCTGGTTGTGCTCGGGTCCCTCCTCGCCTTCGCGTCCTATACCTGGTTGCTGCAGAACGCCCCGATCCAACGGGTGGCGACCTACGCGTACGTGAACCCAGTGGTTGCGATCGTTCTCGACTGGCTGATTCTTTCCGAGAAGATCACGGGCACGATTCTGTTCGGAGCCGCGGTGATCGTGAGCTCGGTCGCGTTCATTGTTCGCAGGGAATCAGCCCCCGCGCCCGAGGAAGAATCGGCAAGCACCAGCACAGCAGAGGAGGCAGCGTGGCCGAGCGGATGATCCAGGCCAACGGCGTCGAGCTGTGCACGGAGCCCTTCGGCGACCCGGCCGACCCGCCGATCCTTCTCATCATGGGCATCGGCGCGTCGATGCTGTGGTGGGAGGAGGGTTTCTGCCGGATGCTCGCCGAGCGGGGCCGGTTCGTGATCCGCTACGATCACCGTGACACCGGCCGATCGGTCACCTATGAGCCGGGACGCCCCGGATACACCGGCACCGACCTGGTCGCCGACGCCGCCGGCGTGCTCGACGCCTACGGCATCGCGGTCGCGCATGTGGTAGGCGTCTCGGCGGGCGGGGCGTTCGCGCAGCTACTGGCGCTGGACTTCCCCGACCGCGTCCACTCACTCGTGCTGATCAGCACCACCGCTGCGCTGTCTGGCCACCGCGCGCTCCCGCCGCCCAGCGAGGAGTTCATGCGGTTCGTGGCGAGCGCGGAGGCGGACTGGTCGGACGCCGCCTCCGTGACCGAGTACCTGGTCGGCTACTCGCGCGTGCTCGCGGGAGGCCAGCGCCCATTCGACGAGGCGGCGGTGCGCGAGCTTGTCCGTCGCGACGTCGAGCGCGCCCGCGACTTCGCGGCGGCGCACAACCACGACGCCATCCCGGACGACGGGCGGCCACGCCAGCCCCTGTCCTCGATCGAGGTGCCCACCCTGGTGATCCACGGCACCGCAGACCCGATGTTCCCGCTCGCGCATGGTCAGGCGCTGGCCCGGGAGATCCCCGGCGCACGGCTGCTGCCGCTCCAGGATGCCGGTCACGGGACCGACCGAGCCGACTGGGAGACCGTCGTGCGGGCGATCGTCGAGCATACCTCCGACGCCGATCACACAGGAGGAAGACATGTCTGATCGCGACCCGGTGTCACCAGTGCCGACGTGACCCAGCCGCCGCCGACCGACCGCCTCGCCTTGAGTACCGTTGTTGGGGAGCGGTGAGAGGCCCTACCAGATTGCGGTAGGCGTCAGGTCTGGCGGCATCCTCGCCGTCGTGAGCGCGCACGGTGAAGTGCCTTGGGTCCGCGGATTAGGCCGCTCGAACTGTCACCGCACGCTCCAACCCCTTGAAATCGTCGCTGTTGCGTGTGTAGAGGGGCAGTCCTCGTACGGAGGCCATGGCGGCGATCATCAGGTCCATTCTGCGTGGTCGCGGGTCACGGCGTGCCGCGATTGTCAGTGTCACCAGCGTCCCGTAGCGCGCGGCGGCGTCGCTGTCGAACGGCAGCGGGTCGAAGTCGGCGACGGCTGCTTGGAGCTTCTCCATGCGTGCAGCCTTGACGGCGGGATCCTTGGCCATGGCGACACCCTGGTGCAGTTCGGCCAGGGTGATGGCGGTGAGCTCAGGGACGGCGGGGAGATCGGCGGGGTCGAGCAGATCGAGGTCGATGTAGGCGGAAGTGTCCAGCACCCCGGACTGGGGGCGTTCAGGCACGGTCGCGCTGCCAGGGATCGTCGCCGACGCGGTCCTCATCGCCGAAGAACTCGTCGGCGTCGCGGCGCATGTCGGCATGGTTGACGCGCGGCAACCGGCGGTGGCGTGCGACGAGTTCCTCGGCGGTCGGGTGCCGTCTTCGGGTCAGTGGGCGGAGCTCGGCAACCTCGACGCCGTTGCGAGTGATGTGGTAGGTCTCGCCCGCCTCGACGGCGTTCATGATGGCGGCGGAGTTGTTGCGGAATTCGCGCTGGCTGATCGTCTTCATGCGAAAAGTGTAGCTCACTGTGTCCCGCAGGGCTACGCTAAGCGTGAAGCGCGGGTGGGGCCTGACCAGTGTTGTCGTGAGATCCGTTTATACTGCTCAGAGCCCTACTGCTGGTCCTTCGGCCACCAACAGGCGGTTCGCGTGTTGGTAGGTCGGGTCTACAAACAGCCGCCAACAGCCTTCTGACCTGCACCAACAGAAGTGTTGGTGATTTGCTCGTCTGGCTTGTTGGTCGCTGGCTGCGGGCCGCTGGGTGGGCTGTTGGCGCCCTGTTGGTGCCCGGTCGCCTTGGCCAGCGTCCGCTGCGGGTTGTTGGTCCGCATTGTGGAAGGTCGGGGCTTCCAAACAAGAACGTGCAGATCATGCTCGACGAGCATGCAACCCCATGCAAGCTGATCCGCGTGCGCTCAGGGGTACTACGTCTAAGTGTAGAGCCCTACCGCCGCATCGCCGTCGGCTCGGGACGATCTGTCAGCATCCTTTGGAGCTCGTCGGCCCGAATAGGGATCAGCACGTCAGCGAGCTGTCGCAACTCCGTTGCGATGCCGGCACCCACAGGATGCGCGATGATTACATGTCGCCCAGCGTCTTGAGCTGTGCGAACGGCTTCAGCGAGATCGCGGTCACCAGCGATCAAGACGGCGGTGTCGTATGCCTTCGTCTGGGCCAGCCGCACCAAGTCGAGCGCAATGAGCGTGTCGACGCCCTTTTGGTGACGTTCAGGGCTAAACCGGAAGTGTCGCTCAAACTCGCCCACAAGCCGATCCGGGTCGACGCCGAAGTGCTTGGCTGTCACTTGGAGCGCCCGGCGGGCAGGACCTTCCCAAGGTGACCGGCACGTAGTTGCAGCCCCGGCGTGCTTGCGATCGCGTCGAAGAACTTGCGCTGGTTGGTGTAGTTCTCGTGAATGGGGTCGAGTTGACCATCATACCAATAGACCCGCAAGAACACGCCGAGATAGTCCAAGCCAGCGGTTGGCAGACTCCTGAACCAGGTGACCACGCCCTCTGCGAGCGGCCGAACCGTCTTCGTCTGCTTCCCAAGAGCCTTCGCGCCTGCGGCACGCAGGTAGCCAAAGTCAACGAAGCCCGCGTAGTGCTCCAAGGTTCCCCATCTAAGAAAAGGGCCCCCGTAGGGGCCCAACTCAAAGCCCTCTCCCGAGGGCCAAGCAAGGGAGTGAGTGTACTCCATGCTGGCCAACGATGTGAACGTCGTTGCGAGATCGGTGATCCCTTGACGCGAACCGCATTGCTCAGAGGCGGATTGTTGGCCCTTCGACCGTGAGGGGGCGGTTCGCGTGTTGGATGGCTGGGTCTACAACAGATCGCCAACAGGCCGCTGACCTGCACCAACAGAAGGCTGTTGGTGATTGGCTCGTGTTGCTTGCTGGTCGCTGAAGGTGAGTTTGCTGCGCCACCTGTTGGTGTCTGGATCACCCACCACGACAATCAGCGGTCAGTCGTGCGGCCAGGTCCAGTCGGGTCTGGGGGCTGCCGGGTACGGCTTGAGGCCAAGGTAGTGGCGGTAGGCGGCGTGCAGCCAGGCGGCCAGGGCGCGGCGGGATCGTCGTCGCCAGCTCGAGCGGGCACGTACGGGATCAGCCCACGTTGCCATGCCTGGACCTGCACCGCTTCGGGCAGCCAGCGTGCATCGATGACGAGGCCGTTGACCTCCAGCATCCACACAAGTGGGTTGCGGTCCAGCAGGTCGCGCCGGCAGTACTCGGGATCCAGCAGGCCGATGCGCAGCGTGTCCATGATGAGGCGGCCCTTGTTGGCCATGGTGGTCTGCTTGACGCCGAGCAGGCTGGCCAGCTCGTCGGTCCGCGGATGGGGCTGCTGGTCGGGGTCGGCGAGGAAGTTGACCCGGCCGATCGCATAGA
>WNGF01006586.1_pt1 | contig 14335 bp, 13 predicted proteins | sample 5400641 | NCBI WGS metagenome assembly WNGF01 (sample SAMN13153371, study PRJNA577476) | soil metagenome | isolation source: 80 cm soil or saprolite under grassland replicate 2 | place: USA:California | collected 2016-06-15
CAATATCGTGGCCCGGAACCAGCAGTTCTCCAGAAAACTCGCGTGTGGCTTGCTGGTTGGGGGAGCGTAGCTCAGTTGGATAGAGCATCTGCCTTCTAAGCAGAGGGTCGCAGGTTCGAATCCTGCCGCTCCTACCATTAGAATCATTAGTTAGCTCGGTCAGCTCCGGTTTCCACGTCCGACTGTGGGGGATTTGACGGGCACCCTGATTCAATTCCAGAAATTCCCGGCGTGCTGATGCTTTCCACTGCGCTGCGGAGTTCCTCAAGCCCGAAGTGACCATAGCGGGCCGCCATCTTTGCCGTGGTACCGGCGGACCACCCTACAATCCTGGCAATCATCGGCAACGGCACACGGGCCGCAACCATGCGGCTGACGGCGCTATGCCGTAGATCATGGAAGCGGACTGCGGCAAGCCCGGCGGGAAGCTCTTTCAGTCCATGCTTGCAATCGATACAGGCATAACCCTTCTCAGGTTTGGGCTTGTCGGCTAGAGTGCCCGCCTTGCACTCCGGGCAATGCCGCTGTGTGCGGCGCTTCGCGCCTTCCCATGCCTCTTTGACGTCTTCAATAGGCTGTGAAGGGTCTGTGTCATACATCACCGGGCCGGTGAATCCAAAGCTCTCATCCGTTCCCGACTGGCGGCACCTCTCCAAGGGAAACACATAATGCTCCGGTTGGCGCTCGGGAAAATATTGCGCCCAAAATTTCAGGGTTTCGAGCGCTCGGGGATTCAACGGAACCGTGCGCCCGGTACCGGCCGCCGTTTTATCCTTCCCGAATTTCAGGCAGCGGTCCGCGAAGTTGATGTTGCGCCATTGCAGAGTGCGGACAGTGTTAAACCTTGCGCCCGTTTCGAGGGCGAGCACGACGAAGGGCAAAAGCAAGCGGCTTCGAGACTGCCTGCACTCATGGAGCAGGAGCCGCTCTTCTTCCGCCGTGAGCGCACGCCCGCAATCTTGCCGCTCGGCAAGCATCGCAACATCGGGCTGGATTCTCGCCCATGCTCCATACTTCCGCATGATCTGCCGAAGGATGGACAATTCGATGTTCACCGTGCGATTGGCCGCGCCTTCGGCAAGCCGCGCTTCTTGATACCGGCTGATGTGCTTCGCCTCAATTTCAATCAGGAGTTTTTTGCCCAGAATGGGCAGCAAGTGGGCGAGGCTATTCTTGGCAATTTCGGCCATCCTCGGAGACCATTTGCGTTTTTTTAGCTCCTGCCATTCCGCCGCGGCAACGGAGAGCATGCGCGGTTGCCAGTCTCTCCTGATTCCCGCTGCGCCCGCCTCTAAATCACGGCGGCGCTTCGCTTCGATTTTCCCGGCGAGCATCCTAGAACTTGTCCCCGTGCTCTCGCGGATGCGCTGGCCATGGAACATAAAATCCATTGTCCAAATCTTGCTTCCACTGTGCCGATAAAGTGACATAGCGCCTATTTCTCCTTTTCCTGGCAGCATCCTCTGCAGCTTCTTTGCGCTTCTTGCGCTTGCGCAAGTTCCTTGGAGCGCGTCTTCGCCATGGTGCTCTACCTCTTTTTCTTGAGGCTGTGTTTCTTGTTGGCGAGATACTGGGGGTTTTTACGGCTGTTTCGTTTGTTATCGGTGCTTCCTGCATTTTTCTGTGCAACATTCTGAGTTGACACGAGGTGCCCAGAAGATGCGCTCACAAACCGCGCAGCGCCGGATGCGATCTGCAGAGACTCGCTGAAGCGCATTAAGAAAGTATCCTGAAGCACTGTACATGCCGTTGTTCATGTAAAATGACGCTCTGAAGCCACATGCTTCTCGCCTTCTATAGGTTTGCTATAGCATGCTAAAGTAGCAGAGAGCGCAGAACGGAACAGGCTCCCATGCAGGCGGCCGCCTGGATTGGACACGCTAGCTGTACTAGAAGCTGGCGTTGCTAAAATGAAGGAGTCCGATAAACCTCGGACCGAGAGAAGAACTCTCCAGATGCCCCGCTTGAGTATTGTCATTCCGACAATTGGGAACCGTGCCGAGTTACTGGCCCGGGCCATAGAAAGCGCGCTGGCTCAGACCTCCCCAGATATCGAAATAATCGTCTCCGATAACGGTTCAACAGACAATGATACCTTGGCCGTTATTGAACGCTATGCTGACCGTGGACTGCGAACGTTTCGGCATTCTTCCACAATGTCAGCCGGATGCCACGGGCTATTCCTGCTCCAGCAGGCCCGTGGCGATTTTTTTTGCAGCTTATCGGACGACGACTTTTTGGAGCCGGAGTTAGCTGCTGAAGCTCTTTTGGCATTCGACCGCAATCCGTCGGCAGCCTTCGTCTATACAGGATGTTCCATTCACTACGAGGACATCCAGGTGCCATGTGTGGTCGGGCCTCCGTTGGAATCAGGCACGGATTTCCTGCTGAACCACTACTCTGGGCGGCGGGAGGTTTGCTGGTGCGCTTGCGTAACCCGCACACGTGAACTGCTCGAACTCGGCCCCCTTCCGGATGATCGCATCATTGGTGACATGTTCTTTTGGACGAAGCTGGCGTTCCGAGGCCCAGTGGTCTGCGTTCCACGCATCCTTTCGCACTACATTCTTTTGCGCCCTCCGGACCAGAATAACAACTTGTCCCACGCCACCTCTCCTCTCCGCTGGACGCGCGAATCGCAGTGGATGGTGGATGAGGTGCTCGAAGCAGCGCGCAAGGCCGGTCTCAGTTCGGAGTATGTCTCGACTCTGGAATCCGAAGCCCGGCGCCACGTCGCCCGTTCTGCCGCCAATCAGTTTGTTTGGAACCGCATCCGCGGCGCGCAAGTTTCCGAGGCTCTCCGGTGGAGCGTCGAATGCCTGCCTTACTTTACGTTTACCTGGCCTGTCGTAAGCCGTCTGGGCGCCGCCATTGTAGTGCCGCCCGCGATGCTCAGACGCGCCTTGCTGAAGTCCGCTTGGCGCCTGGCTGCTTCTCGCGGCGGCCAGCCCGCCCCGGATCGCTGACGATTGTTCTGCCCTCCGCAAAACTCACTTCAGCTACATCATCGAGAATGTCTTCTAGGGAAGCGGATTGCCGGCAAATCCGTCAGCTCGGAACTGCTCGGCAGCTAGTATTTCTTGTCGCGCTGCGTGGTCTGCCCAGCGATAGATTCGCCATATGCTGGCGGGGACCGCGATCACCACGACGGCGATGCTTGTCCCCCACAGGATTCCGCCAACGCCGAGATAGGGAGCGAGCGCAAACTTCAGCGCGAAGGCGAGCACCGTCACAACCGCGAACGCACCAATTTGGAAGCGAATCAACGACAATCCATTGAGCAGCAGGATGGGAACCCGAACCAGCGACTGAGTCACAATCCATGCCGAGATCGCCCAGAGCATGGCCCTTCCGATCCCGAGGTCCGCGTGCAGCCACAAGCGCAGCAATCGCTCCCCGTAGAGCAGGAGAATGACTGATCCTGCCGCCGCTGCGCCCGTCAGCAAAGCCGTTCCGCGCAGCAACCCACGGCGAATCCACCGCCGGTCAGCCTTATGGGCGGCTTCCGCGAACGCGGGCCAGAGTGGCTGCGAGATCACACCAATCATGCCAATTGCGGTCATGCAGATCCGCATGGCAATCGTCATGCGTGCCGAAGCCTCTGGCCCGAGGAGTTGGAGAGCCAGGACGTTATCAAGCATGAACGAAATGCTACCCGTAGCTCCGAGGATGAAGAACAGGATTCCGCTCCCGGCCACCTCTTGTATCGATGCCATCGACTCGGGCAAACCCCGTGGACGAAGCTCCGGGTGCAACACAAACAGATGAATCAGACTGCCGAGATGCGATACCACAACGCCTGCATAGACCAGGGCCACGAACACCAGCACGTCATCCGTGAATCTTGCAGCGTAGATCAGACCGGCGGTAGTCGCCACCGTCTGCACCAACTCCCAGAAGTTGGCAATGTAACCTTTTTGCAGGGCCAGCCATATGTTGTTTGCGGCGCTCAGCGGGACATTGATAGCCAGCCCGGTAAAGGCAATCAGGTAGGGAGTTGCACTGCCTCGCCATGCTCCGCCCAGCCATGCGACGGAGGCCAATCCAAGAAACAGGGCCGCCACGCAGCATCCGATGGTCAACGCACCTGTGATCTCGCTGCGCGCTTTATCTACATGGTTGTGAGCCATCGAGCGCGCCACCAGGGTCACCAGCGCCGAACCCGTCCCGATGTCTACCAACGAGATCGCCCATGCCAGGGAGGCGGCGGCTCCCCATACTCCGAAGCGGGCCGCACCGAGCGTCCGCAGGAGAATCGGCATCAGCAGCAACGTGCAGCCAACCTGCACCACGCGCTGGAAGACCCCAAAGCTAGCGGAGGCGACAACTCTGCGATTGCGCTGGTCAGTCAGCATGGACGCGCCCACGTGGCAGGCTCACAATAGAATGCGAGTTGCTTTTAGATTGTCCATAATCCAATACCACACGACTCGCGTCCCGGCAGGCGGAACCCATGCCGCCGGATCTTCGTACGCGGCCTCTGCACGGGCCAGCGTGCATGGTGCCGATGATAGCAGGAAGTATATTAGTTCAGCTCTGCGGCGAGGGATCAACTCCAGCTAGTCTGGTTGCGAAGCAGGTCAGAGGAGGTCTGTGTTAGTGGAATAGATTGAGGATTCGCCGCCGCAAAGAGTAGAGAGCCAGACGGCCGCTCATGTGCCGCCGGAACTCTGCGATCGGAACCTGTGGAGCCGCTGGGCAGTGCATACAGGGACCGCCTTCCAAATTTCCCGACAAAAGGTCCTCCCGGAATTTCCGCAGCTTGGGACCGTTCAGAATTTCTTCGAGGGTCTCGGTCCGCAGATCGCCCACGTCTTGAGTGGTCCGGCAGCAGGGACGAACCGGGCCATCGGCGCTGAGGTAGGCGGTCTCCCATGGCAAGGTGCAATCCCGCGTGGTTCCTTTGACCACCCGAGGTGCGGCCCACGACGGGCTCTGGCCGAGGACCGGCAGGGCGCCGTGTTCGCCTGTGCTCTCCTGCAGCTTTGACTGGATGCCATCCAGCAGTCCGGCCTGGCACTCCACCTTGCGGCCGGCGCGCTTGGCCAATTCCATGGCCCGTTTCAGGCAAGCAAGTCCCTCGGCAAGCTGCTCCTTGGGCAGCGCGGTGGCGTTGTGCACATGGATGGCGCCCTCAATATCGGGCATCCTGCAGAGATCGTTGAAGTAGAAGGTCGAGATGCCACACTTGAGCCCCAGCTCCACCAGCGCCTCGCTGCCGAAGATCGTCTTGTCGGTGACCACGATGTCGAAGTCGATCTCGGGTGGCTGCACTCCCTCGGCCTTCGCCCTCTCCTGCACCTGGCCGATGTTCATGATCAACGTATCGAGCCGTGCGCCTCGGCGGATGCGGGCAAAAAGCTCTGGGTCGGCAGTGTCCAGGCTCACCAGTATGGAGCGGAAGTGAATCAGGATTGCGGTGTCTTCCGGACGTAGTGGCCGCGCAAAATTGCTGACAATGGTGAGATTGACCCCGCTGTCCAACATTCCCCGGCAGATGTTCTGCCAGCCTTTGCGAACCGTCGATTCTCCCACGCCGTGCGCCGAGACCAGCCAGAGGCCGCGCCGCTGTAGTATGTCCATGCAGGGACCAATCCATTCGTCGGGAAAATCAAAGACGCGCTCGCGCCCCTCGGGGAACGACTTCTCACAGTACACGCACCGCAGATTGCAACGTGCTGTCAGTTCCAGATTGATAAAAAGGGTCGAGTCGGACTTGCTCAAATCGAGGGGAAGACAGGCCGCCGCGGCGTTCCATAGCGGCTGCACGCGCTCAAAGATCGGCAGCCGGCGAAGGGTGGAACTAAAACGATTGACCGCGGCCAGCAGGCGTGCCATGTGGTCATTTTAGCATGAAATGAGCCGCTATTTCCGCTCGCGGGCATTGCGGAACGCGCCGCAACGGCTGGTGGCCGCCAAGCATCGGAGGCCCCGTTCGCTCGGTTTGCGCGTTATGTCTCTCGCTGCAAACTGAGAGGCTCTCCCAAGCAGCGTCCTTACCTGCTCAGACGCTTCCCAAGCAGTGCCAAACAAGCTGTTTTTGAATAGTATGGTGGTTGCAAAGATGAGAGAGTGCAGCTAAGCGCTGCGACCTGGGCGCTAGCGCCTTGGCTAGTCAAGCGAAGGTCCAAAGATGAAGCTGCTGACCGATGACCTGGAATACATGACGCGGCACACCGCGACCGTGTGGGAGGAGGCGCGCGGCAAAAGGTTCTTTATCACGGGCGGTACCGGCTTTTTCGGTCGCTGGATTGTGGAGAGCTTTTGCTGGGCCAATCGTGTGCTGGAATTGAATGCGTCGGCGGTGGTGCTTACGCGCAATCCCGCCTCTTTCGCGCAATACGCGCCACATCTGGCAGCAGATTCGGCCATCACGGTGTTGCCGGGAGATGTCCGCAACTTCGAGTTTCCATCGGGCGGCTTTGAGTATGTGGTGCATGCCGCGACCCAAGGCGGCTGCGCCGAACTGGAAGTGCTGGACACGATTGTAGAAGGCACGCGCCACACACTGGATTTTGCCCGCGAGCTCGGAGCCAGGAAATTTCTGCTGACCAGTTCGGGAGCCGTTTACGGCCGTCAACCCCCAGAGATCGGATACTTGGAAGAGTCCTTTGAGGGCTCTCCGGTGCTGACAGGCAGGAATGCGGCGTACGGCGAAGGCAAGCGAATGGCCGAGTTGCTCTGCCATTTGTATTCGCGCGATTCCGGGCTCGAGTGCAAAGTCGCGCGGTGCTTCACGTTTGTCGGGGCACACCTGCCACTGGACTCACATTTTGCGATCGGCAATTTTATCGGCAATGCTCTGCGTGGAGAGCCGTTGCGCATCCGAGGCGACGGCACGCCTCTGCGCTCGTACCTGTACATGGCAGATTCGATGATTTGGCTTTGGACCATGCTGTTTCGAGCGCCGGCTCAGCGTCCGTACAACTTGGGATCAGACCGAGCAATCAGCATTTTGGAACTGGCACAGCGCGTCAAGGCGACATTACGTCCGGAAATGGAGATCATCGTCGAGCAAATGCCTGTGCCAGAGGCGCTGCTCCTGAGATATGTGCCAGCAACGGTTGCGGCGCGAGAGGAACTGGGACTCACCGTGGGCATCGAGCTCGATGATGCAATTCGCCGGACAGCGGCCTGGTACACGGAGAAAACCCCGGAGCACCGTCGAGTCAATTGCTGATGCGCCTGGAGTGGGAATTCTGTGTGCCGGTGAATTGCTCTGGAGCGGCCACCGGAATGTTCGGGACCGCGCTGAGCCTATCCAGAATGTGTGATTTATCCTATTTTGAGGGGAGCTGCCGGGCCAGCGTCCCTTTGTTCTATTATGGAAGCGTCTCAGCGAACGCGTTCAAAGTACGGCGGCTCCGGTGGGCTGAGCAACGGAAAGTCCCTGCACGGAGTGAGCGTCAAAGCCAGTCAGGCGCTGGGCTATTCCTGAGGAGTCAATAGCCAATCAGTTTGTACGGGGGCAAAGTTATGTTTGATCTGCGCAACAAAACCATCCTCATTACGGGCGGTACTGGATCATTCGGCAAAACGTGCGCTCAGATTCTTTTGCAGAAGTACTCGCCGCAGCGGCTTATCGTTTTTAGCCGGGACGAACTGAAGCAGCACGAAATGCGCGTGGATGGCTTCGATTATTCCTCACTTCGCTACTTCATTGGGGATGTGCGCGATTTGGACCGCTTGAAGCGCGCAATGGTGGGAGTGGACGTGGTGATTCACACCGCCGCGCTGAAGCAGGTTCCGGCCTGCGAGTACAACCCCATTGAAGCGATCAAGACAAACATTGATGGCGGAACGAACGTCATCCAGGCTGCGCTCGATGCGCGCGTACAGAGAGTCATTGCACTCAGCACCGACAAGGCGGTGAATCCTATCAATCTGTATGGGGCCACGAAACTGGTTGCAGAGAAGCTATTTGTGCAGGCAAATGCATACCGCGGTGGCGACCCAATCCGATTGGCTTCGGTGCGATACGGCAATGTAGTAGGCAGTCGCGGTAGCGTGATTCCTCTGTTCCGCAAACAGCGCGAGAGCGGCCGGATTACCATAACCGACCCGCGGATGACTCGCTTCTGGCTTACGCTGGAGCAGGCAGTTCAGTTCGTAATCCAGTCTCTTGAGCGAATGCAGGGTGGCGAGGTGTTTGTGCCGAAGATCCCCAGCATGAAAATTCTTGATCTCGCTGAGGCGATTGCCCCCGGCTGTGAAATCGAGAACACCGGGATCCGCGCGGGTGAAAAACTTCATGAGGTTCTGCTGTCGGAGGATGAAGCGCGTCACACAGTTGAATGCGCTGATTCTTTCATGATCACGCCGACGCATCCGTGGTGGAAAGATGGTGAGATTTCCTCTCAGCCCAGGATGCCGGAGGGTTTCTCGTACTCCAGCGACACAAATACTCACTGGCTCACCGTGGAAGACCTCCGGCGTTTGATCGGAGAAGCCCCGCTTGATGCCAAGCTGCAGAGCACCGCGATAGTGGAAACTTAAGTCTATGCTTGTTTCGGATTATGTAATTGATTTCCTGGCAAGAAAAGGAATTCGGGATTTATTTCTTGTGTCGGGCGGCGGAATCATGTACTTGCTGGATTCCGTCGGCCGGAGCAAAGACGTTCGATACTTCTGCAGCTACCACGAACAAGCGGCCGTGGTCGAGGCGGAGGCCTACGCACGCATTCGGAACGGGGTGGGCGCGTGTCTTGTCACTACGGGCCCCGGGGGGGCGAACGCGGTCTCTGCGCTGCCGGCGGCGTGGGTTGATTCAATCCCGCTGATAGTGATTTCAGGGCAGGTGAAACGAGAGCTCATTGCCGATTACCAGAAGATCCGGCAAATCGGTCCTCAGCAGGCTAACGTGATTGGAATGGCCCGCCCTGTCACAAAGTATGCCAGTGTCGTGCTTGATCCGGCAATGATTCGTTATGAGCTGGAATGTGCGTACGCGCACGCAACGGGTGGAAGGCCAGGGCCGGTGTATTTGGAGATTCCGGTTGACGTTCAGGGCGCACAAATCGATCCAGAGAAGTTGCAGGGCTTCGGCTCAGAAAAATCGTGCGATGCAGAGGGGCGACTTTCACAAGAGGTAGCCAGCGTTCTCGGAGAGATCCGGAAGGCAAAGCGGCCAATTCTGGTCTGCGGCAATGGCATCCATCGCGCCAATGCGCAGGGTCTTTTGCGCTCAGTGCTCGAACGGTTGCACATTCCGATCGCGCTGCCGCTTACGGCCAAGGACATCATCGAAGAAGATCATCCGATGAACATCGGAGTTTTTGGCACCGCCGGCCAGCGGCGTGCCAACTTCGCGATACAGAATAGCGACTGCCTCATCGCGCTCGGGGCTGGTCTCAATTCGCAAAAAATCGGGTTTAACGTTGCCGGTTTCGCGCCAAAAGCGCGCAAGGTTGTCGTCGACATCGATGATGCCCAACTCAAATATCAGATACTACGGCCTGACCTTGGCATTCAGGCCGATGCGGGCGATTTTCTTCGCGAATTGTTGAAGCAACTCGATGGTAGCGGCTATGCCGCGCCTGACAGATGGCTGGCCGCCTGTGCACGATGGAGGGCGACATATCCATTGATCGTCCCCGAGTACTTGACCGATCCAGAACACGTCAACAGCTACGTTTTCTATGATCGATTGGCCGAAGTGATCGACGCGTCAGACGTAATCGTGACCGGCAACGCACTCGATACGACGAGTTACTTCCAGGCATATCGCGTCAAAAAGGGACAGCGCACGATCAACAGCGGTTGGGGCGCGATGGGGTGGTGTCTGCCGATGGCAATCGGAGCATGCATCGGCAATGGTCTGCGACGTACTCTCTGTGTGACCGGGGACGGGAGCTTCCAGTTCAACTCACAGGAACTTCTCACCATGAGTCGCTACCGGCTTCCGATCAAGATCTTTGTGTTTAACAACAAGGGTTACTCGAATATTCGTGGGACTCAGGAGAGTTTCTTTGAAGGCAGATATGTCGGTTCGGATTTCGACTCGGGGCTGGCGAATCCAGATTTCGCGAAACTCGCTGAGGCATTCGGATTCGGTTATTGTTCGATTCGAATTAATGCCGAACTTGAGCATGGCATCCGCAAAGCGCTCGCCACTGACGGCTGTGTGATCTGCGAAGTCAACATCTCGAGCGAGCAACGGATTTTTCCGAAAGCTTCAGCGTTCCGGCGGCCCGATGGTACGTTTGAATCGCGACCACTGGAAGACATGGCTCCTTTCCTGCCGCGCGAGGAGGTGTGGGAGTGTATGCATATGTTTGACGATGATCTGTGAGGCATTCTGAGATGCGGTCCAAGTCGGTATTGGTCACCGGCGCCAGTGGGCTTCTCGGGGCAAACCTCGTGATGGAATGGCTATCGCGCGGTTGGGCGCCGATTGCATTATATGCTCAGCATGCGGTGTCGTTTGCCACTCCGTCTCGCGCGCTGGATTTGTGCGATGCCGAGAGGACGGCGGAACTGGTCCAAGCGTATAAGCCCGGGTGGATCGTGCATTCGGCGGCGGCGACGAATGTGGACTGGTGTGAGGAGCATCCTGCGGAATGTCGCCGACTGAATGTGGATGCTTCTCGGAACCTGGCGGAAGCCGCAAAGGTGGTAGGTGCCCGATTCGTCTACATCTCGACAGATGCAGTTTTCGATGGCGGAGCTGGCAATTACAGCGAATCGGATGAGCCGTGTCCCCTGAATGTTTACGCAGAAAGCAAGCTCCTCGCGGAACACGCAGTCGCCGAGGTGCTGCCGGAAAGCGTGATCGTTCGAACGAATATCTACGGTTGGAATCTTCAGGAAAAGCTGAGTCTGGCGGAGTGGATGCTGAAGCGCTTCGAGACGGGCAGCCGGTTTCCAGGATTTGAAGATGTAGTGTTCTCGCCGATTCTGGTCAACGATCTTGCTGACTGCCTGGCGGAAATGATGACCCTCGATTTCCAGGGACTTTTTCATGTCGTCGGTTCTGAATCCTGCAACAAGTTCGCATTTGCGGAGCATCTTGCAGCTACGTTCGGACAGGATCGGGGGCTAGTTGAACGTTCCCAGATTCAGTGTGCCCACTTGCGCGCTGTGAGACCGCGGAACACATCGTTGCAAACTATGAAGCTGCAGCAGGCTGTGGGCCATGGTACCCCAGGGATTCGCGAAGGACTGGAGCGATTCAAATCGCTTCGTACGAATGGTTTTTCCGCTCACCTGAAGGCGGCTTCTTTGTAGGAGGGCGTATGGCTATTGTGAGAATCGGCGATCGCGAAATTGGCGAAGAGTCACCGACATATTTCATCGCTGACATATCCGCCAATCACGATGGTGACTTGGGTCGCGCCAAGGCGCTGATTCACCTGGCAGCCGAAAGCGGCGCGGACGCAGCGAAGTTTCAGAACTTCAGGGCGCCTATGATTGTCAGTGATTACGGTTTTGCAACGATCGCAGACGAGTCCTCTCATCAGGCGAAATGGAATAAGTCTGTCTACCAAGTCTACAAGGATGCGAGTCTACCGTGGGAATGGACGACGATCCTGAAGGAAGAATGCGACGCGGCAGGCATTGAATACTTTTCGACGCCCTACGACTTTGAAGCTGTAGATATGTTGGATCCGTATGTGCCCGCGTTTAAGATTGGCTCGGGCGACATCACGTGGCCGGAGATGCTGCGAAAGATTGCCAGCAAGAACAAACCAGTACTGCTCGCCACTGGCGCATCGGAGATGAGCGAGGTGCAGCGCGCAGTCGATATGATTCGAAGCTGCAACCGACAACTTGTCCTTATGCAGTGCAATACAAATTACACAGGCAGCGTCGAGAATTTCCATCATATCCATCTGAATGTATTGAAAGCATACGCGGTCATGTTCCCGGATGTTGTACTTGGCCTTTCCGACCACACTCCGGGTCATGCAACGGTGCTGGGAGCTATCGCTCTTGGTGCAAGGGTAATTGAGAAGCACTACACAGATGATAATCGGCGCGAGGGTCCGGACCATCCGTTTTCGATGACTCCCGCGAGTTGGCGCGAGATGCTGGACCGAACTCGCGAGCTCGAATTTGCGCTTGGCGATGCGAGTAAGCGCGTGGTTGAAAATGAACGATCGACGGTCGTGGTGCAGAGGCGGTGCTTGCGCGCGGCAACGGACTTGCCATCCGGTACCGGCTTAACACGAGAGCTGATCGACGTCTTGAGGCCCGCGCCTGCGGGAGCTATTGTGCCGTATGAGATCGAATCGGTCATCGGCAAGCGTGTTCGAAAGAATGTGGCTGCCGGTGAGGCTTTATCCTGGAGCATGCTTTCGGAGTGAATACAGTCCAGTAATGCGGATACTCTACTTCAGCCGTGCCTATACAGTCCACGACTACCGCTTCCTGCAGGCACTCGGAAGCTCTTGCCACGATACGTATTTCCTCCATGTGGAAAATGATCCAGTGGCGCAGGACACGCGCCCGCTTCCCCCTGCAGTGAAGCCGCTCCATTGGAGCAATAAATCCGGCTCACGAAACGTAATTGAAGATCCAGCGTCAGCGATCGAAGAGTTTGCTGCCATAGTTGCCAAGATTCAGCCGGACGTTGTCCATGCCGGTCCCGTGCCTACGTGTGGCTATATTGCCGCGATGGCACAGGCACACCCGCTGCTCGTGATGTCATGGGGTTCGGATTTGCTGATCGACGCTGACCGCAATGAGTCACTGCACAACCGCACATGTTTTGCGTTGAACCAGTCGGATATATTAGTAGCCGATTGCAATGAAGTCGCGGACAAGGCGCACAAGCTGACTGGATATTCAACCGATCGCATCGTGCAGTTTCCATGGGGAGTGGACCTTGATGTATACAAGCCGGGCGCAGACGCCGGGCTTCGTGGGCTATTTGGTAAAGGTCGTTCTGAAGAGTGTTTTGTTCTGCTGTCCACGCGCGGTTGGGAAAAGAGCTATGGAATTCTGCATCTTCTAGAAGGATTTCTCGAAGCTCACAAAGTTAATCCCAGCCTGCGCCTTCTCCTTTTAGGCGGCGGGAGTCTACAAGCAGAAATCGAGAAATTCGTGAACAGAAACGGCCTGGCCGATGCAATTCGAATTCTGGGACAGGTTCCTGCATGGAAGTTGCCAGACTATTATCGAGCTGCCGATTTGTACGTCAGTTGCACTCTTAGCGATGGCAGTTCAATCTCGTTGCTCGAAGCCATGGCATCCCGACTTCCCGTGATTGCTACCGACCGTGCTAGCAACCGTGAGTGGATCAAAGAAAGCATCGGGGGATTGCTGGTGGAGTTCGGCAATATCGCAGCGATTCGCGATGCCATCGTTCGGATCTCCTCCATGAGCGATGAGCAACGCAAACATTGGGGAGACTGGAATCTCGCGATTGCCCGGGAGCGCGCCGACTGGAAGAAGAACTTTCAGAAACTGTTGGCTGCATACGAGAGGATTAAACTGTAACTCCGAGCGCCGCCCGGTGGCTATGAGCAGGTTTCCAGTCCAGCTTCGCCACGTCTATTGCCTTTATTTTTAGAGTAGTCATCGGGTTCGAACTCGAAGAGGCCGACTCAATTACAGCAACTGCAGCAGCTTCTCCGGCGCAATCTACTGGCGCACCAGCAGCCTCCTAGTCCTACCCGTACGTTGCCATTACTCGCTCTCACTTAGGACTGAGCTTCCCCCATACTTATACTTCCCCCAACTGCCCATATAGAACGAGGCGCATGGTTACCCGAGGCCGGAATTGATTCAGGTGGACCGATGGGTGATCTGCGGAGGCGTCCTCGCGCCTCACCGCCGTGGCGTGGTCACGCCATCTCTGGCCCAGCGCATCTGGCAGCGCAAGCCCTTCGCCTTCAGGAGAACCCGGCAGGTGACGGACCAAGGGGGGCTTCTTCGTGCTCTCGCCCAAGGTGGGGCGAATACATCGAGGGCCAGATCGCAACAATAGAAGACCGCTTCTCCAAAAACGCTCCAGCGTGGCTGCGGGCGATATTGCCTGGACACCCTCGACCTCCGTCCGCCGTTAGTGTTTGAGCGAGCGGCAAACATCTGGTTTCCGCTCACCGCCAGCGGAATCGTAAGTGACGGAAAATCAGTACCTGGCACGCGCCCTGGCGCTGGAATGTTTCCGCTCAGCAGACGGTTCACAACCCATAGAATTTCATACGGCCAAAACGTGCCATTACGAGGCTATCTATGAAGCACTTGCGATGCTGCTTTTGGCAACTTGGTTTGGCCCACTTTGGCGGTTTAATCTGGCCCACCCCCTGGGACGTTAAGGTTTAAGACGATAGAGTTCCGTTCTGCTGGAGCGAAGCCCGTAGGGCGAAGCGGAAGCAGAGCGGAACAGCGC
>WNGF01007533.1_pt1 | contig 14335 bp, 8 predicted proteins | sample 5400641 | NCBI WGS metagenome assembly WNGF01 (sample SAMN13153371, study PRJNA577476) | soil metagenome | isolation source: 80 cm soil or saprolite under grassland replicate 2 | place: USA:California | collected 2016-06-15
GCTCGATGCCGAACCATTTGTCGCCGAGGCGGCCCCAGCCAGTCTGCACTTCATCGCAGATGAAGACGCCGCCGTATTGGCGAATGATCGCGACGGCCTCCTTGAAATACTCTTTCGGCGGAGTGATGAATCCGCCGACACCCATGATCGGCTCGGCCATGAACGCGGCGATCTGTCCCGACGTCGAGGTCTCGATCAACTCCTTAATGTCCTGGGCGCAGGCGATGCCGCATTCCGGGTAGGTGAGCTTTAACGGGCAGCGGTAACAATACGGCGCTAGAGCGTGATGATAGCCGGGAATCTGTGGCGACAGGACCTTCCACGGAGCATGGCCCGACGCCGTCTGCGCGGCTGCGGAACGCCCGCTGTAGCTGTGACGCAAGGTGATGATCTCGTGACGGCCCGTGTAAACCTTGGCGGCCATCGTCGCGGTCTCGTCGGCCTCGGTGCCGCTATTGGTGAAGAAGGATTTCTCCAACTTGCCCGGCGCGATCTCGGCCAGCTTCGCCGCCAGCCGCGATTGCGGGCCGTTGGCGTAGAGCGTCGAAGCATGGTTGAGCTTTTTGACCTGATCGATGATGGCTTCTGTAACGTGTGGGTGGACGTGGCCGACGCTGGTGGTCAGCACGCCGCCGAAGCAGTCGAGGTATTTATTGCCGCCCTCGTCCCAGACGTACATCCCCTCGCCGTGTTCGAGCGCGATCGGCTCCTGGTAATACATCGCCACCGCCGGGAAGAGAAAATCTTTGTGCTTCTGAACGGAATCGGAACCGCCTGAACTCATAATTTATCTCCTTGGAATCGAAGCCTTCGATGTTGAAGATTGGTTAAGAATGCGAACGATTTTGCGCCGCAAGATTATGGCGCCACTGCGTTTTTCCACAAACTAAAACCTACAATCTACAAACTTTTCCTTCGCCCCATCGTCGGACAAAAAAATAGCGGGCAAAAAAATATCCGCTATTTTTATTGTCCGCTATTATTTGTCCGCGATCAGCCTTCTTTATTGCGCATGAAATCGGCGAGTTGCGCGAATGAGCGCGCAATCTGGACTCGCGTCAGCGCGTTCTTGACGACTTCTTCCAGCGCCCGGTTCATGCACAACAGCCACTGATCGCGTTCGGATTCGCCGATCGGGAAGGGCAGGTGGCGGGCGCGCAGTCGCGGGTGGCCGAAGCGTTCGGCATAGAGTGGCGGCCCGCCCATCCAGCCGGTTAAAAACATAAACAGCTTCTCGCGCGAATGATCCAGCGTTTCGGGATGCAGCGCGCGAATGCCGGCAGCTTCAGGCATCGTGTCCATCAAATCGTAGAAACGGTCCACCAGCGCGCGTACCGCCGGCTCGCCGCCGATGGACTCATAAAGTGTTTGAGTCATTTCTGCGTGTGTCCTTCTCTATGGTCGAATGAAGGAGGGCTGAAAACATGTCCCGCTCTGTTTTCACGCTTCACCCGCTTGCCCTCTTCCATCTCTTCTTTTACCTCTGTCCCGTCCTGGTAAGCCGATTCTTCGGCGATCTCTTCCGCGCTCCACCCTTCCACCTTCAGCCTAGCGTATTGACAGCTTGTGTAAAGCCCAATCTGCGCCAAAACAGCTAAAATCCTTATTCCTCTAGGCTTCACGCTGTTTTTTCTTAGACTTGCTTCACCATTCAGAGGCTAGAGAGAGGCAATTTGGCGTATTTTTCGGCATTTTCCTAATAGAAAGTCGCTGGGGATTATAGGGCGGGGCAGAGCTGTTGAGCGAAGCTTTTACGTTGATGAAGCTGCCCAGTCGAACTTGAATTCGTCGTCGTGGATCGTGTCCCTTCGGTGAGTTGGGCGCGGTTTTGGGATCACGAAGGTGTACCGGCTCACCAAAGACTCACTTGTAATTCGATTGAAAAGTGGCGGGATCAATCTGATTTAAGGCCTCTGCCGCGGAGAGACGAATTGCTCCATCCTGATCCTTGAGGGCGGCGACTAAGGCAGGCACCGCCTCTTTCGCTTCCGGCCCGATCTCCCCTAAGGCCTCTGCCGCGTAGAAGCGAAGCCTTACATTCTGATCCTTTAGTGCGGCGATCAAGTCGGGCACCGCTTCTTTCGCTTCCGGCCCGATCCCATCTAAGGCACGTGCCGCGGAGAGACGAATTGCTCCATCCTGATCATTTAGTGCGGCGATCAAGTCGGGCACCGCTTCTTTCGCTTCCGGCCCGATCTCCCCTAAGGCCTCTACCACGTAAACGCGAAGCCTTACATCCTGAGCCTTGAGGGCGGCGATTAAGTCGGGCACCGCTTCTTTCGCATCCGGCCCGATCCCCCCTAAGGCATATGCCGCGGAGCGGCGAACATCAATATCCTGATCCTTGAGGGCGGCGATCAAGGCGTGCACAGCGGCTTTGGCATCCGGCCCGATCGCCCTTAAGGCATATGCTGCGCTGAGGCGAACATTTACATCCTGATCCTTGAGGGCGGCGATCAAGGCGTGCACAGCGGCTTTGGCATCCGGCCCGATCTCCCCAAATATCTCTGCCGCTCTTCTTCGATCGTCAGAGTAAGGGGAATTCATACTAGCAAGTAAAAGTTTGATGCGCTGTTTGAGCCGAGCCGAATTGATCGCTTCTGAGTCGAAACCGGCTAGGCGTGCGATAGCATCGCTGATTTCTACAGGTACACCGAAGCGACTTCCACACACTTCGCAACAATCACGCACAGCCAGCAGAAAACCTTTGGTCGCCAGCGGCGCGCCCGGTTGTTGTTCTGCCTCTGCGAGAAATGCTTGCCACGCATCATAGCTGTCACGATTGTGCTCGACCAAGTACAGTCCTGCCAGATATTCCGCCAACGGATCGAGAGGGAGCCGAATGTGGTCGTTGGCAGCGCCGGTTCGCTCAATTAATCGCAACGATTTTTCCAGATATGTTAGCAACTCGTTCGCTTCATTCAGAGATAACGGTGCCGGTTTTTCTTCGCCCACCAGTACGCGATGATCAGGGGTTTCTTTTCTCAATTCGGCCAGCACTATGCTGATGCCCACAGCGTTTGGGCGATGATGTTGTTTCAGACACTGCCAGGCGATGATTTTGACGGCACGCTGAACGGTCGTAGTTTCAGGGTCGGTCGGCCGCCGGTTACGATTGAGGTCGGTAACGGATTGCTCCATCAGTTCCGGGACATTGCGGGGCAAAGGGCGGTTTGTGGCAGATATTTCCTTGGAAACGATCATCGCTTCGGCATAAAGCTTCGCCAACAAAACAGTGATCTCCCGGTCGTCGAACGGATCGGCGAGTTTGCGGCTGGCATTCATTTCCATAACCTGTTTGCTGGCATCCAGTGGCTCACCTTCATCCAGTTGCATCGAAAGCGAAACAGATGGTTGGTCGGATGACTTCGCCGTTGGCTGTATCTGTTTCAATCGTTCGTTAAGATAATCCTCCATAAAAGCGACTAGCCGTTTACCTTTTAACCGCTGCATAACGATCGTGGTTTTTTCTACGTCACTCTTCCACTCGTCCTGAATCCGCGACGTCACAATCAGCGCCTTGGCCGGAAAATCCGCCGCTCCCGGATTGATTTTCTTGCGCGATTCTTCGTCCCACTCTGAGAAGCTATCAAGTATGACCAGTAGGCGCCGTTTGTTGAGCAAATGTGTGATCAACTCTCGTTCTTCCTTTTCACCGAGGAGATTTTCCAGTCGGCCGCGAACGGTATCTATCAGGTCAGGCTTACCGTCGTTTCCCGTATCCAGGCCGGCCTCTAAGATCACCGGAATCATTGAATGATATCTGCACAAACGATCCTGAGTCTTATCGGCCATTGCCCAAGCAGCCATCTGCCAGGCTACGCTGGTTTTTCCCGCGCCGCCTTCTCCAGTGATCAGCGCAACTGTTGGAGCGGTTTCGAAATGTGGTTGCAACAGTGCAACTGTATTTGCATCCCAGTCTTTATTGTTGATCACGGCCGGGATGGCAATGTGGATTTGCCTGTCTTTTGAGGTTCTCTTCTCCTCAAATTTCCTTTGGACAATGCCAAGATATTTCTGCACCCAGGCATTAAGGACACGAGGACGAGATTGGTACAGGAAAATGAGCGTGGAATAGGGCAGTTTCAGAGAAATGGGAAAATTGGAAATTTGGATGGTCAGTGTTTGGTTCGCCTTATGAATGGATTCGCTGATACGCAAAAGCCAGTACGGGCGGCGCCAGAAGATCAAAAGCCATGTGATTTGCAACAATAAGAATGTAGCAGTACCGATGCAGACATAATGGTGCTCGTTGATCAATTTAACGGCGTGCTGTCCAACTTTACCCCACCAGAGAAATTCTAAGTAATCTATTGTACGTTGTACGTCATCAGCATTGCTTTTCACTTCTGGGTCAGTATGGTCCTTTAACGCTTTATAAGCTACCTTCAGTTCGGGAAGTATCTCTGTACTTCCGCTATCGAACAATGCCGAAGCCATATACCGCAAGGATTCTGCTGCGGAGGCGCGAACAGAACTATCCTGATCCTTGAGGGCTGCGGTCAGGGCCGGCACTGCTTCTTTCGCTTCCGCCCACATCGGCCTTAAGGCACGTGCTGCGGAGCGGCGAACATCGCCATCCCGATCATTGAGGGCCGCGATCAAAGCGGTCACTGCTTCTTTCGCTTCCGCCCCCATCCGCCCTAAGGCATCTGCTGCGGAGGCGCGAACAGAACTATCCTGATCCTTGAGGGCCGCGATCAAAGCGGCCGCTGCTTCTTTCGCTTCCGCCCCCATCCGCCTTAAAGCACGTGCTGCGTAGAGGCGAACAAATTGATCCCGATCCTTGAGGGCTGCGGCCAGGGCCGGCACTGCTTCTTTCGCTTCCGCCCCCATCCGCGCCAACGTATCTGCTGCGAAAGCCCGAATATTTGCATCCTGAGATCGCAACTGCTGTATAAGGTCATTAACCGAATAGGCTTTTTCTTGCGCTATCATCTGAGGCAAGGATTGAGCACTTGCGACAGCGCTCAGAACAATCATGCAGCATATAAGCGCGAGGGTTTTCATTGGGGAGTCCTTTCGTGTCCGTTCGGTAACTAAGCTTGACAGTCTTCTTCAAAAGTTTTCTGTCTCTGCAGGATCAGTCGAATTGTGGTCCGGATCTTTCTTCTTCGGCAATGGCGCCGATTCTACGCGGCGCGCCGCTCGGAGGCGGGAGCGAGCGGAACGTTTTTGACTTTGTCACAATCCTTTGCCGCAGGCATACACACCTCCACTCCTATATTTCTTTACACACTGAATAGTGCGTTGATTCCATTTGCCAGGTCCTGAAGTAATGCTGATACGACTCCAGGGGGCAAAATCATCTGCTCCTTTGGATGAGAAGCCTGATTCCCAAATTCCCATATTCCGTGCCATTCCTCCACCTGCTGAGATGTAAGAACATTTTTCCCAATAAGGGCCTTGATTTTGTCTGCAAAATCTTTGTTGCGGGTGGGTATTCCAACCTCTTCACACTTGGCCGTAATTGCCGCCTCTGCTACTCGATAAACCTGTTCCAGCCCCGACGTGTAAAGAGGATAAAAGAAATAGCCATACAACATTGCGCCCCTAGCTACCTCGAACAACTTGATAATGCTGGCCGGAACGGTTTCCAAGAGTTTAGGCTCGAGGAGTATTTCGACCCATTCACTTGCAGTCATTGAAGACGGCTCGCCGGTTCTAAAATCCATTTTCGCAAACACTGCCATGATTGGGTCGGGAACAAGCCAATTTTCGACGGTCAGGATTTTGATGCCGAGGTCAGGGAGTTGACTTTCTTTCATTGACTATTTCCTCCAGCTAACGGCGGCGCCGGAGTGCGACTGGCGCTGCTGACACGAATCTCCGCAAGTTAAAACCATTCGTAGTGCGGTAGAGCCTTGTAAAAGAAGTTCAAATATGTGGATCCGCATCGCTGATTTCTACGAGCATGGCGTCGACCTTGGCCGCGAACCGGAGGGTGATGTGGAACAGTTCCTCCATTTCCTTCGCCAGCTAACGTCTGGTTGGACGGCGCTTTGATGATTGACGACCAAAAAGCAAACCGAGCAACGAATTCGACCATTGGTAGATCGCGTTGTCATCGGTTAGCACTTCAATTGCAAGTTGAATCCCGTCGACAGCCGCGTTAGGCCGCGAGTAGGTTTTCAAGAAGATCTCCATACTTGGTACTTCAAGGGTGTTTGTGTTCCATTCCTTATACCACTCGGATTCACCTTCTAGGTCAATTATCGAGGGAGGGCTTTCGAGAAAACTCCCCGCTATGCCACCATTGTCGTTGATATGCAGTCGCGCCGACTCGAATGAATTTACATCTCCGATCGCGGCAGACAAATATAGCAGCCAAAGCGCATTAAACACTGATGCTGGAGATGGCCTAAGTTTATCAAGGATTTGCCAAAGCAGTGACGCAAAATAGCGAACCATGCCAGGATCGTTCCGAAACAGGCCTCCCGCGAATGCACATAGCGGCGGAGCGAGGCACATTACGAATTGGTCGTAATCATAGGAGAGGCCGAGGTGAGGGCCGATCTGGGATAAATATGAGCTTCGCTCCTGCCAGTCTCTCAACTTCTCAGCCCATGTTTCTGCATCACCGATGCAAGCGTAATGCAAGACTCCCAAATGTATGAGTTCGGTCCACATCCCTCCCACATATGTGCCATAGCCTCCAGGGTCTCTTTCCTCGCGAGGAAGGTCATAATTGGCCTGAAGGCGACGCAAGAAATGAGACTTGTACTGGGGGTTGGTCATCGCGAGCCGCGCATAGTTGATGATAAAGTCGACTCGAAAGCGGCAATGCTCCGCATGCCGAAGTACGTCGTCTATCAGAGGGGCGAACTCTGGGACGCTCTCAAGTGCGGCTACGAGTCTGACGAGGTCTAGCCGCTGCGCAAGCCGCCGATGCTGGCTTATGACGTCGAGGAGGAGCGCCTTCGACTCGCCTCGCTCGAGGCAATATGTACGATAATTGTGTGTGCCAAATAGACCTTTAAGTGCATCAATACGGGAAGTGTTCCCGCCGCCTTTCGAGAATATGTGGAAGAAGAACAGGGGCTTCTCATAGTTCTCGTTGGGTTGGCCGAAGACCTTGACGGGATTGTTCGCAGCAGCATTGGTAACCGCGCTTTCAATCTCAAAGATCATCAGTGGAAAGCGCTGATTGTCATCACGCAGCCAGGCTACATCGACGGCAAGGCCGTGCCGTGCTGGGACAACGGCTGGATACTCCCCGCGAGCTTCATAGCCAAGCGAAGTCCCCAGGCTGATGAGCGACTGGATGTACCTTGAACTTGAGGCGAGCTTATGCTTTGCCATCTGCGTCAATTCTTGAGCGTTTCGTACTACCTTGCACTCGAAGCCGTCCAACACGGATTATGCGGACGGCGCTGGCGTCTGGTATTGGCCATTTGCCTCTGAGGCGTGAAAACAGAGGCAAAAGGCCATCCGCGCTTAGGGGGCAACCGGCCCTCACCCCTTCCACAGAGTTTGACTGCGCGCGGCATTCTACCCACGCAATGATCCGTGTTCAAAGTTCGCGGAGATGGTCGCCGAGGTCATTGGTGAGCTTTCGGCGCGCCGCTACGGCAATGACTACCGGCGCGCCGAAAGCTCACCGCGGATCAACATATACTTTTCGAAGAATTCTCAGCAAATCAATCCTTTTGTTCAGAACCCAACGTTCAGCCTTCAATCGTCGCGTTTCCCTTGGATGTCCGGACGAATCTGCGCTTTAATACACATGAGGCCACTTCAGTCGTCGGCTGTATGTGTAGCGGAGGCCTTCAACGAGTCTCTCACAGGTTCAGGTCGCCCAGAGGGTCAAGACTCATTCATCCATCGCTGCCCGTTGATAGCGGACTTTCCAAAAAACTCTATGGCTATTCGCGATAAGATAGGAAGCATCACCGAACCGTGGCGCGCGCGCCAACACTTCACAAACCGCAAGAACCCCATCAGACATTTCGCCTGCTACCTAAACGACAATCCAGCGACAGAAAAGATTCTCTTCTTTCACGGAGACGGCGGGAACGGAAAGACTCTTCTCTTAAGGTTCCTCAAGGAGAAATGTTGTAAGCGCCTCAATGCTGAAGATTGGGAGTACGTCAAAAGCCTGGAAGGGGATAACTTCATTGAGAATTTCGCCGGGGCCATCGACTGCGCCGAGGTTCCATCTACCTTGATTGATTTCGGAATGGAGCCGCGCGGTGCGTACAGGCCCAAAGAGGCCTTCTCCGCCCTTATGAGAATGCGTAGAGATTTGTCAGCAAGCGGCCTGCGCTTCCCACTCTATGATTTCGCCTGCACGCTCTATCTGCATAAAACCGGCCAGCTGACACCAGACAGGCAGAAGGATTTGTTCCCATCAGAGGAGATGGATTTGGTTAATGAGACCATAGACATCATTAAAGAGGTCCCCGGAGTAGGCCTCGCCAAAGGAGCCCTTGGTCTCTTCAACAAACGTATGCGTGAGAAGTTCACCCTTTATATGAGCGCCAGAAAAATAGACGAAGAGGACGTTCTAGAGCTGAAGAGTATGGACCCTGATTCTGAACTCTATGGACTGTTTCCCTATCTCTTCGCCAAAGACCTCAACGCCTCAATGACGCTTCAGGAAGCGCCTCAACGCGTTGTATTGTTCTTCGACACTCACGAGGCGTTCTGGGAAGTTTATGGAAGAAAATTCTCTGATGAAAAGTATTTCCTAGGAGATGAATGGTTGAGACGACTGCTCTCTACTCTCGAACGCGGTAGAGGAATCATTGCCGTCGTTGCAGGTCGCGAAGAACCACGATGGGCGGAAGCCACTAGAGCGAATATCCCGGCTCAACACATAGACACTCATCTGGTGGGAGGCCTTTCATTTGCTGACTCCGCACTCTACCTGGAAAAGGTTGAAATTCTGGACCGGAAGATGCAAGAGAGCCTTCTCGCTTACGCGCAGATAAAGCCGGATGAGGTTCACCCGCTCTATCTGGGCTTGTGCGCCGACATTGTGCTTGCCGCAAAACGCAGTGGGAGGGAGATCACGGCGGAGGAGTTTCGAGAGATTCCGGACACTGCCCTCAAAGGCAAAGAACTGATGAGCTTCCTGCGTAAATACGTAGACAGGCCAACCGAATACGCCATCAGCGCGCTCAGCGCCTGTCGCTCTTTCGACAGAGACTTGTATGTGAGCCTGATAGATGGGTTAAAGCCGGACTTTTCGAGAGAGGGATTCGATTATCTCACTGAATTTTCCTTCGTCTGGGATTCGGAAGACCGTGGCGAGGGTTGGTATCGCGTTCACGACTTGATGCGCCGTCTCGCGTATGAACAGAAAGACCCGACCACCGTCGAAGCCCACCAATTCCTTACCCAATACTATCATTCGCGCGGGGAGCAAGGAGACATCACAGCGATTGCAGAAAGAGTGTATCACGCGAACCGTCTAGACTCGGAGGTTGGTGTTAATCAGTGGCTGACTGAGATGGATCTGGCCTTGATCTCAAGCAAGTATGAAGTCTGCCGCGCGCTTCTCGGCATACGAAATGAGCTATTCCTTCCTGACAACTTCAGCCGTGGCCGTGTGTCTATGCAGGAAGGAGAATACTACGCGACCCTCTCAATTCACCAAAATGCCTTGATTGAATACCAAGAGGCCATCGAGGCCTTCGATGAGGCGCTGCGCATAGGCCCGGATGATGTCGCTGCCCACAACAATAGGGGGGTTGCGCTGCAAAGGCTCGGGGAGCTGCAGGCCAAGCTCTGGCAGCACGACGAGGCGTCGAAGAGTTACGCTCGGGCCATCAGGGCCTTTGATGAGGCGCTGCGCATAGCTCCGGATCATGTCGCTTACCATAACAATAAGGGGAACGCACTGGTTAATCTCGGGAAGCTGCAGGCCGGGCTCTCGCGGCACGACGAGGCGTCAAAGAGCCACGCTAAGGCCATCGAGGCCTACAATGAGGCGCTGCGCCTGGCTCCTGATAATGCTCCTGCCCACAACAACAAGGGAAGTACGCTGCAAAGTCTCGGAGAGCTGCAGGCCGAGCTCTCGCGGCACGACGAGGCGTCGAAGAGTTACGCTCGGGCCATCGAGGCCTTCGATGAGGCGCTGCGCATAGCCCCGGATGATGCCGTTGTCCACAACAACAGAGGGAATGCGTTGCGAACTTTGGGAGATCTCCAGGCCCGACTCTCCAGGCACGACGAGGCGTCGAAGAGCCACGCTCAGGCCATCGAGGCCTACGATGAGGCGTTACGCCTGGCTCCTGATCATGTCGCTGCCAACATCAACAAAGGGAGTGCGCTGCAAACTCTGGGAGATCTCCAGGCCGAACTCTCGCGGCACGACGAGGCGTCGAAGAGCTACGCTCGGGCCATCGAGGCTTACGATGAGGCGCTGCGCATAGCCCCGGATGATGCCGCTGCCCACAATAACAAGGGGAATGCGTTGCGAAATCTGGGAGATCTGCAGGCCGGGCTCTTGAAGCACGATGAAGCGTGGGAGAGCTACGATCAGGCCATCAAGGCCTTTGATGAGGCGCTGCGCGTAGCCCCGGACTATGTCCTTGCCCACAACAACAAGGGGAGTGCGCTGCAAAGTGTCGGGAAGCTGCAGGCCGGGCTCTACAAGCAAGACGAGGCGTCGAAGAGTTACGCTCGGGCCATCGAGGCCTACAATGAGGCGCTGCGCCTGGCTCCTGATTATGCCCCTGCCCACAACAACAAAGGGAATGCGTTGCGAAAACTGGGAGATCTACACGCCGGGCTCTCCAAGCAAGACGAGGCGTCGAAGAGTTACGCTCGGGCCATCGAGGCCTTCGATGAGGCGCTGCATATAGCCCCGGAGGTTGTCCAATTCCATAACAACAAGGGGAACGCACTGGCAAGTCTCGGAAAGCTGCAGGCCGGACTCTCCAGTCACGACGAGGCGTCGAAGAGCTACGCTCAGGCCATCGCGACCTACGATGAGGCGCTTCGCCTGGCTCCTGATTATGCCCCTGCCCACAATAATAAAGGGAATACGTTGCGAAATCTGGGAGAGCTGAAGGCCGGGCTCTCCAGGCACGACGAGGCGTCGAAGAGTTACGCTCAGGCCATCGAGGCCTTCGATGAAGCGCTGCGCATAGCCCCGTATTATGTCGCTGCCCACAACAACAAGGGGATTGCGATGGTAAGGCTCTGGGATCTGCTGGCGGGGCTCTCGCGGTACGACGAGGCGTTGCAGTACATTCAATTGGCTGTGGCGGTCTATTCGAGGTCGTTAGAGATTGCGCCGGCGCAAGAGAATATTCGCAAGTTGAGAGACTCGATTCAGCAAATTCTCGACAAAAAGCGCATTTCGTAAAGAGATTTGGTTAGCGCATGAATCTCCGTCGAATAGCTAAGGCAAGTAGTGCTGCTTGTAGAGGGCATAAGATGGTTTCGAAAATGACGAGGGTTTGCGCCACAGTGGTGACCGGCTTTGGGTCCGGTTTTTGAAGACTCATTACGCCCAGGCTGTAGGTGAAAACCTTATTAAAGGGTAGAGGCTTGCCCGCCACATCTTGTTGCGCGACGATTGCCGATTGATTGCCGCTTGGCTTGTCCGTCTTATGTTCAAATTGCAGAGGGGATAAGATGGTTTCGGATATGACCAGGGTTTGCGTCGTGATGGTGACGGGCTTTGGTGCCACATCTTCTTGCGGGGCAATTGATTGTTGATCGTTGCTCGGGTTGTTCGTCTTATGCTCAAACCCAACTTTCGTATAAGAAAAAGCGAACAACAACCACAATACGGCCAGGACACCGAATGCGAGGCCTACACGCTCGCCATAACCGCTGGCTATCCAATAGAGCCAGTGCAAAAACTGGAATTTCCTTTTTTTGGGATCTTGCAGCCATTCCAGACGCTCTGCATCCATCGAAGCGTAACGGAAGTCTGCTGCCTGTTTGTATCGATGATTCTCTTCCGCGTTGGCTGCGAGTTGACGGCATGCGATCGCAAGCAGGCGGTGAGGCGCGATCACATTAGCATTATTTAGATACTTCAGCTCCTCATTCAGAACAAATCTAAATTCAACATCAATGAACTCAAACTTTCGCGAATCAACGTGGACGAACCAATGTGGTTTCAGATCGAGCGTGCGGAAGGAGACACGGTCTGGTTTTTCAAAGTGCGCGAATTGGAAGTTGAGTCGCTGTTGATCACCAAATGACCTTCTTGAGGAGCTGCCTGTAAAGTAGAAGTAATCCTTAAACGTGGTTTCGATGAAATTGGCGGCATCGCTAAAGCTAGTATGGTTGAATTTTGCGGCGGCACCGAAGCTGGCAGAGCTGAAGTTGGCTGCCGCGCTAAAGGCGGCAGAGCTGAAGTCTGCACCAGCGCTGAAGCTGACATCACTGAAGTCGGCATCCGCGCTGAAGCTGGCAAAGCCGAATTTGGCGGCAGCGCTGAAGTTGGCCTTGCTGAAGTTGGGACCAGCGCTGAAGCTGGCAGAGTTGAAGTTGGCATCCGCGCTGAAGATCGCCTTGCTGAAGTCGGCATCCGCACCGAAGGTGGCCTTGCTGAAGTTGGCATCCGCGTTGAAACTGGCAATGGCGAATTTGGCTGCCGCGGTGAAGCTGGCATCGCTGAAGTAGACTTCCTTGCTGAAGCTGGCATCGCTGAAGTCGGCTGCCGCTTTGAAGTTAGCCGCTATGAATCTGACGTTCTCGCTGAAGATAGCCTCTCTGAAGTCGGCGGCCTTTTTGAAGTCGGTATCATTGAAGTGGGCTTTCGCGCTGAAGTTGGCATTGCTGAAGTTAGCATCTTCGCTGAATTTGGCCAATGCGAAGTCAGCATCCGCGCTGAATGTGGCATTGCTAAAGTCGGCCCTTTTGAATTCGGCATTTCTGAAAATGGCACCCATGCTGAAGATGGCCTTGCTGAAGTCGGCATTGACGCTGAAACGAGCTTTTGCGAAATTGGCGCGATATGGGAACCAGATACCACAGAAATCGAAATCTTTCGAATCAAGTTTCCTCTCCAGAACTACTTTAAAATCTTCCGCCTTCTCGTTGCCTGGATAGTGGAGAACACAGAAGCGGTTGCCTTCATATTCTTTGTAGAATTCTTCGCCTTTGCAGGCTGTGCGCATCCATACTTCGCAGTCACAAATGAACGAGTCGGATTGGATCACTTCAGGTGCCTTTGGTGTAGTCATAGCTGGAATTCCCCGAATGTTTTGTCTTTCATTACGGCTAGGTTATTGAAGCCTGACCGATAGTTAAAGCATTTTCGGCTTGCGTGTTCAGCCGCTCCTTACGGTCGCGGTAGCGGTACCGCGCGCGTAAGCAAGCGGTTCCTGAATATTAAAGTCGAAAATGCTGTAAGTCCCGGTCGGCTGGATAATTTTGTCTCTTTGACCTTTGATCAGTCAAAAGAATTTGTAAGGATTCTCAACGAAAGAGGTGAAATGTGAAGACCAGATGCCTTCATCTCCATTACTGGAAATGCTGCAGCCTCGCCAGGTCCAGCGATGGTGGACGTACGGCCGAGAGGCTTCGGCAAGCCGGCTTGCCGAAGCCTCTCGATTTTTAAACAACAACCGTCAAAGGCGGTTTTCTTATGCCCAAATTTGCCTTTGACACTGATGCGAGATCACGTGACACTCCTAAAAGTTGCCGAAGGCGTTGTAAATAACTTATAGGAGGGTTACGCAAAATATGCTTTCAGTAAACACTATTGTGTTGAATCCAGACGATGTGCTCAAGGAAGGCGTTCGAGAAGTCTATGCCACAATCCGTAACGACTACGGAAAAGACGAGCACGGCAATAAAGCTGTGGGTAAAGAATGGGGCTTTTGGTTGTGGGGTATTGGGCTAAGAGAGTCTCATGTGAAAGCAGGCTTTGCATCCGCTGAAGAAGCTCAAATTGCGGCGCGTCTAGCGTATGAAGAGTCGAGGACGCCACGCGTACCGCCACCAGGCAAGCGCATAAGTGAGTTTGACAACCTAAGAGGCGGGGTCAAGGCGAAGGAAATTTTCGGTCAAATACTCGCCCTCATGAAAGCATTTCACCTGCTCGAACCGTCCGCTTCGCCGGCTCTCAAAAGAAGCTTTTTCGCCGGTAACGGCACCTTACGTCATCCGGTGACAAGCGGCGGCATCACTTGGTGGGTCACGAAACGAGGCATCGAAATCCTAAAAGGACTTGTGGATAAAGCGATTGCATCCGATCCAACACTTGCGGGCGGTGACAGAGATTTGGGGTGGTCTCACTTTAGCGGACACGAGTGTGTCTTAGCTTTTACGTCCTTTCCTCATTGATTGTCAAAATGTTTCGCGCCTGGCCGATCACGGCCGCGGCGCCGGTTGAACTCGATGAGATCGCTCACTCATCGAG
>WNGF01006589.1_pt1 | contig 14333 bp, 14 predicted proteins | sample 5400641 | NCBI WGS metagenome assembly WNGF01 (sample SAMN13153371, study PRJNA577476) | soil metagenome | isolation source: 80 cm soil or saprolite under grassland replicate 2 | place: USA:California | collected 2016-06-15
CGTGCACCCCTTCCACCCGGTCGCTGGCGCCCACGCGAAGGACATCGTGTACGGCTCGCGCCCCGAGGCGTTCGCGAGGATGAATCGCGTCGAGCGGCTCCTGCGCGCCACCTTCTCGGCGTCGTCGGGCGACCCGGTGGCGCCGGTGCGGCCCAAGCCGCCGTTCATGATCGTGGAGGACGAGGCGACCAAGTTCCACGCGCCCGACGTGCGGCTGGGCGGCTTCGGCCCGCTCTTCAGCGGCGGGCTCGTCCTCGCCGCGCTCGCGCTCCTCCTCGCCTCGCGACCGGCGGCGCTCGCGGCGGCGCTCGTCGCAGCCGCGCTCGTGGCGACGGTCCTCGTCACGGCCGAGGGTTGGTGGGCGCGCCTCGCGCCCCAGCTCTGGCTCGTGCCCATCGTCCTCGCCCTCGCGCCGCTCGCCGCCCCGGCGCGCCGCGGCGCGCGCCTCGCCGGGGCGGTCGTGCTCGCGGCGCTCGCGCTCGACGCCGGCCTCGTGGCCGTGAACAACCTCGCCCGCAACCGCACCGTCCAGCGCGCCGTGCGCCGTCAGCTCGAGGAGCTGGCGCAGATGCCCGGCGGCGTGGACGTCCGCTTCGGCGTCTTCGAGGCCGCGGGCGTCCGCCTCACCGAGGCGGGCGTGCGCTGGCGCGCCGTGGGCCAGCTCGCGTGCGCGAAGCCCGTCAGGCTGGCCGGGACGCCCGCCGCCGAGCTGTGTCCCTCGAGCAGCGAGCGGCCGCGGTGAGCCGCGGTCAGGGCGTCCTGGCGGGCTCGGAGGCGGTGACGGCGGGCGGGCGGTCGCCCTTCACGGCGTGGACGACGCCCGTCGTGATCGCCGGCAGGTACGTGATGAGGAGCACGCCGATCGACATGATGACGAGGAACGGGAGCGCGCGCCGGTACAGGTACGGCAGCGGCTTCTGGAACCGCGACGCCGCGAGGAAGAGGTTGAGGCCCATCGGCGGGAAGAGGAACCCGAGCTCGAGATTCGCGAGGAACACCACGCCCAGGTGGATGGGCTCGATGCCGTAGGCGACGCCGAGCGGCGCCACCAGCGGCGCGAGCACGATGATGGCGGAGTAGATCTCGAGCACGCTCCCGAGGACGAGGAGCGCCACGTTGAGCGCGAGCAGGAAGAGCGCCGGGCTGTGCACGTGCGTGGTCATCCACTCCACGAGCCGGCCCGGGATCTCGGCGTCCACGAGCCAGTTCGTGAGCCCGAGCGCGACGCCGAGCAGGATGACGACGGCGCCGACCAGCGTCGCCGCGTGGGCCAGCACGCCCGGGAGATCGCGCACCCTGAGGTCACGGAAGATGAAGAGCTCGACCACCAGCGCGTACGCGACGCCCAGTGCCGAGGCCTCGACGATCGTCGCGTAGCCGCTCCCGATCGCGATGATGACGAGCGTGGGCAGCCCGAGGTCCCACTTCGCGGCCCAGAGCGCCGCCGCGGCCTCGCGCGGGCGAATCGCCTGGCGCGGCGCCTTCGCCTTCACACCGACGAAGATCCCGTAGGCGGCGACGAGCACCACCATCAGGAGCCCCGGGACGAGGCCGCCGATGAAGAGGTGGTCGATCGGGACCTGCGCCACGACCCCGTACAGGATCACGGGAAGGGAGGGCGGAAAGAGGAGCCCGAGCGACCCCGCCGCCGTGACGAGCCCGAGCGAGAAGCCCTCCGGATAGCCCTCCTCGACGAGCGTGGGGAGGATGAGGCCGCCCAGCGCGAGGATGGTGACGCCGGAGGCGCCGGTGAAGGTCGTGAAGATGGCGCAGACGAAGGCGGCCATGACGGCGACGCCGCCCGGCATCCAGCCGAAGAGCCCCTTGTACGCGCGCACCAGGCGCCGCGCGGCGCCGCCCTCGGCCAGCACGTAACCCGCCACCGTGAGGAGCGGGACCGCAGGGAGCGTCGCGCTCGTCACGAGCCCGAAGGTGTTCGTCGGCACCGCGGCGATGGGCGTGCCGTCGCGCCAGAAGAGCGTCATGGCGACACCCGCCATCACGATGAAGACGGGCGTGCCGACGAGGAACGCGACCGCGATCAGGAGGAGCAGCCCCTGCACGACCAACGGCGACGGCGCGAGCGCGCCGACGGCGAAGGCCGCGCCGGCGGCGACGAGCGCGAGCGCGCGGTCGGCCCAGTGCTGCGTGCCGGTGCCGCTGCGCCAGGCGAACCGCAGCGCCATGAGGCCGGCGCCGGCCGGCATCACGACCTCGCTCCACCAGAACGGGATCCCGAACGGAAGCGTGCGGTCGGAGGCGCGCTCCGCCGCGACGAGCTTCAGGGACGCGTAGGCGAGGAGCGCGCACACGGCCGTCGAGACGATGCGCGAGAGGAGCGTCGCGGCGCGTCGGGGCCAGCCCTCGGGGATGACCTCCGCCGTCGAGAGGGCGAGGTGCCGCTGCGCGCCGGTGGCGAGGAGCGCGCCGAGGAACCCGACCCACAGCGTGAGGTGCTGCACGAGGATGCCGGAGCCCGACATGCCGCGGCCGAGGAAGCGGCGACTGAGCGTCTCGCCGGCCGGGATGGCCACCATGGCGAGGAGGAGGATGCCGACGGCGGCGCCCTCCACGCGCGAAAGCGCGCTCTCGGAGGGGGCGCCCGGGGTCGGCTCGCCGGTCGCGAGCGTCTCGATGGGATCGACCTTCACGGTTGACTTTCGCGGAGGGGCGTCTATCACTACGGCGAACTTTTTTCAGGTTTTTCGTCAGGAACGGCGTGAAGCGCCCGACCCTCCCACTGCTCCTCGCGGCCCTCGCGCTGCCCACCGTCCTCGGCTGCCGCGCCGTGGCCACGAAGGCCGTGGCGAACGCGCTCTCGTCGAGCGAGTCGGGCGGCGTCTACGCGCGCGACGACGACCCCGAGCTGGTCCGCGCCGCCGTCCCGTTCGGCCTGAAGACGATGGAGGGGCTCCTCGACGAGCAGCCCGAGCACCGGGGGCTCCTCACTGCGCTCGCGGCCGGCTTCACGCAGTATTGCTTCGCCTTCGTGCAGACCGACGCGGAGGAGGCGGAGCTGTCCGGTCGCGGCGGTCCCGCCGGCGCCCTGCGCGGGCGCGCCAAGAAGCTCTACCTCCGCGCGCGCGACTACGGCCTGCGCGGCCTCGAGCTCCGGCACCCCGGCCTCGGCGACAAGCTCCGCGGCGCCCGCGATCTCGAGCCGGCGCTCGCCCCGTTGAACAAGGACGACCTCCCGCTCGTCTACTGGACGGCGGCGAGCTGGGCGCTCGCCATCTCCGCCGCGAAGGAGGACATGGGCCTCGTCGCGGAGCTGCCCGTGCCGGGAGCCCTCATGACGCGCGCGCTCGCCATCGACGAGGCCTGGGACGAGGGCGCCCTCCACGAGTTCTTCATCTCATGGGACGCCTCGCAGGGCGGCGAGGCGGGGCTCGCGCGAGCGAAGGGGCACCTCGAACGCGCGTTGGCGCTCTCGAAGGGCAAGAAGCTCGGTGCGCTCGTCTCCTACGCCGAGGCGGTGTCGGTCTCGCGGCAGGACCGCGCTGAGTTCAAGCGCCTCCTCGACCAGGTGCTCGCGGCCGACGTCGAGGCCGACAAGGCCCACCGGCTCGCGAACGCGCTGGCCCAGCGGAGAGCGAGGCTCCTCCTCGCGCACGCCGACGACCTCTTCAGCAGCTGAAGCGGAAGGAGAACACGTGAGAAAGCTCGCGCTCGCGGTGGCGCTCGCCATCGCCGCACCCCTCGCCTCCGCGCAGGAGGTGACGATCAAGCTCGGCACCCTCGCGCCGAACGGCTCGACCTGGCACAACCTGCTCAAGGAGATGGCCGAGAGGTGGGCCGAGGCGTCCGGCGGCCGGGTGAAGCTCCGCATCTACGCGGGCGGGACGCAGGGCAGCGAGGGCGACATGGTCCGCAAGATGGCGGTGGGCCAGCTCCACGCCGCCGCCATCACGAACGTCGGCATGCACGACATCGTGAAGGAGCCGCAGGCGATCTCGGCGCCGGGCGTCATCGACAGCGAGGCCGAGTTCACGCACGTGTTCGGGAAGGTCGAGCCCGAGCTCGACAAGCTCCTCCAGTCGAAGGGCTACGTCCCGCTGCAGTGGTCGCAGATCGGCTTCATCCGGATCTTCTGCACGAACCCGTACCACGCGCCGGCGGAGATGTCGGACGCGAAGATGTTCGCCTGGGACGGCGATCCGGCCAGCGTGGACGCGTGGAAGGCGGCCGGCTTCCGACCGGTGGTGCTCTCGTCCACGGACGTCGTCCCGTCGCTCCAGACCGGGATGATCAACTGCATCGCCAACGTGCCGCTCTACATGCTGACGGCGCGCCTCTTCGAGCGCGCGAGCCACATGATCGACATGCCGTGGGGCTACCTCGTCGGCGCGACGCTGGTGCGCAAGGACGCGTGGGACAAGATCCCCGCCGACGTCCGCCCGAAGCTCCTCGCCATCGCGCGCGAGCTGGGCGCTCGCATCGACGCCGACGTCCGCAAGCTCAACGAGGACGCGGTCGCGGCCATGAAGGGGCAGGGGCTCGACGTCGTGAGGGTCGATCCCGGTCCCTGGCGCGCCGCCGCCGAGAGGGCGTGGCCGGTCGTGCGCGGGAAGGTGGTCCCCGCGGCCTTCTTCGACGAGGTGGTGCGGTATCGCGAGGAGTTCCGCGCGAAGGCCGCGAAGGCGGGGAAGCCCTAGCGCTCCGGCGCCGTCTGCGGTCGGAGGGGGTGCACCGCGCCGGGCGCACCCGGAGTGTCTCCGTCTGCCGTAGGGACCCCAACGGGATCGCAACTGGCCGAAACGCCGGGGGCTATATCGCATCGAACGCATGGGAGGTCTCTCATGAGGATTGCAGGGTACCTGGCGCTCGGCGCCGCCGCGGCGTCGGTCGCGGCGTGCGGTGGAGGGGGTGGAGGTGGAGGGGGCGGGTGCACGCCGGGGAATACCGCGGCCATGACCATCAGCTCGAGCGGCCTCTCGCCCAAGGCGGTGTGCGTCCTGCCGAGCGGGACGGTCACGTTCACGAACAGCGACTCCGTCCAGCACGGGATCGCGTTCGACGCGAGCGCCTGCCCCGGCGTGAGCCCGGTCACCGTCGACGCCGGCACGAGCAAGGCCGTCACGTTCCTCACGGTGCAGATCTGCACGTTCCACGACCGCGACAGCGCGACGAACAGCGCGTTCCAGGGCACCGTCGCGGTGGCCCAGGCCGCCGTCTCCGGGCCGGGCTACTGACCCATGAGCCGGGCGAGGGTGGGAGGGCTGGCGCTGGGGATCGCGGCGCTGCTCGGGCTCGCGCGCTGCGGATCGAGCACCGCCAACCTCGAGCCCCTGAGCTGGCAGAAGGTCCCTGGCCCCGATCCGGCGCTCCTGGGCGCGGTGGTGGGCGACGGGAGCCCTGGGGCGTTCGACGAGCGCGCGAGCTTCACGGTCAGCGCGTTCAAGGACGGCGCGACCTACAACCTGTACTACGGGGGCAGCGACGCCACGCCGACGGCCTGCGCGGGCATCAACGGCACTCACTGGCGCATCGGGCTCGCGCAGTCGAGCGACGGGATCAACTGGACGCGGGTCCCGAGCCAGATCCCCGGCGCGCCCGCGGGCGCCATCCTGGACATCGGCGCCGCGGGGGACTTCGACAGCTATCTCGCCTATCGCCCGTTCGTCCTCAAGGACGATACGGCCTACCGCATGTGGTACAACGGGAGCAATCACCCGTTCAATTGTCCCGCGGGCGAGCTCTCGCTCAGCCGGCGCATCGGGTATGCCGAATCGCCCGACGGTGTGCACTGGACGAAGATGAACGACGGGCCCGGGCCGGGCGGCAGCGTCCTGCCCCTGGGCGCGCCCGGCTCCATCGACGAGCAGCAGGTCGGCTACGTCTGGGTGCTGAAGGACGGCGCGCAATACAAGATGTATTACTCTGCCAATGACGCGAATAATTTCTGGCGCGTCGCGCTGGCGGTGTCGAGCGACGCCCGGCACTGGACGAAGGTGCCGGGGAAGATCGCGAATGGATCGATCCTCGACCTCGGTGGCGCGGTTGCGTTCGACGTCGCCTGCGCGTACCAGCCGACGGTCGTGAAGGAGAAGGAGAGCCTCTATCGCATGTGGTACCGGGGCTGCCAAGCCGCGGCGCCCGTCGTCGGCGGGCCGAGCCAGGGGGTCATCGGCTACGCCGAGTCGAACGACGGGATCACGTGGATCAAGATCAAGCAGAACGGCCCGAGCGGCGAGGCGCTCTCGAAGGGCGTGGCAGGCGAGTTCGACTCGGGAGGCCTCACCACCCCGTCCGTCCTCCTCGATGGCAACGGCTGGAACATGTTCTACGCGGGCTTCGACACGACGGGGCAGTATCGCATCGGCCTCGCGAGGGCGCCCAAGCAGTGACGGGGGCGCGCGCCGCGCTCTCGCTGCTCCTCGTCGCGCTCGCCGGATCGGCGCGCGCGCAGACGATGCTCGATCAGCAGCAGAGGCTCATCGACATCCACGACCTGCTCCTCGATCTGCCGCCGGTCGAGGCGCCGGGCAGCCTCCGGGCGGGACAGGTCACCCTGGGGATCGAGATCATCGGCATCCCACCCATCGACGGCACCACCGGGAGCAAGAAGCAGATCACCGCCTCGGATCGCACCCCGCTCTTCCCCCGGCCCCGCCTCGCGGTCGGGCTGCCGGCGCCCGAGGGCTTCAGGGCCTTCGCCGGCCTGGCGTACATCCCGCCCGTCAGGATCCGCGAGGTGAGCACGCACTACGGCGCCGCCGAGGCCGGCATCGCCTACGCGCCGGGCGCCCTGGTGGCCGGACTTCGCGCCCACGCCGTCTATGCATGGTCGGAGAGTCCGGTCACGGATCCCAACACCCGTGACACGCTCCGGACCTTTGCCGTCGGGGCGGACGCCTCCTCGGGCTACCGCTTCATGATCGGCCCCGGCAGCGTGACGCCCTACGGCAGCGTGGGCGTGTCCCAGCTCGGCGGCAGGTTCCGCGTGACGAGCGACGGCGTCGTTCTCACGGGCGACGACACGGCCCTGACGTTGCTGGCGGGGCTGCGCCTTCTACTGACGGAGCGCTGGGAGGCGGTCGCGGAGCTGGAGGTCGTCCCGGCGCGGCTCGTCCACCCGAGCTTCCGGATCGCGTACGTGCTCGAGTTGTGAACCCCGAGATCGGCGGCAGGCACGCGCGGGTTCCGAGCCCGGCAGCCTGGATTCAATGCTGCAGCTCTCGCGGGACCCTTCTCTGGCAGTAGCGCTCAACCGTCTCGAGGAGCTCGTCGAGCTCGAAGGGCTTCGCGAGGAACGCGGCGGCGGACATGCCGGCGACCTTCTGCTCGAGGCCGTGGCTCGCCGAGATCACGACGACGGGGATCCCGGCGAGCGCGGGGTCGAGCTGCTGCGCGCTCCGGAACTCCCACCCGTCCATGATCGGCATCATGAGGTCGAGCAGGATGAGGTGCGGCGCGCGCCCCGCCTTCAGTCGATCCAGCGCCTCCATCCCGTTGGCGGCGCCCACGACTTGGTAGCCCTCCTCCTCGAGGAGCTCGCGCAGGGTTTCACGAATCGCGCAGTCGTCCTCGATGACCATCACATGGCGTTGCGCCGCTGCTCCCATACGTGCTGCACGATAGGGATCGCGGCGTGCGCATGGAACCCTGCTGGGCGGGCGTGCCCCCCTCTGGGATGTCGTCACAGCGGCGCTCAGGTGGCAGCGACTCGGGCGGGCATAGGACCCAAACGGGGCTATGTCCGCCGCGACTCGGGTTGACATCGGCAAGAGCGCAGCGCAAAAGGCCAATTTCGCGCGCCGCCCGACAGGGCGTCGCCGCGCCCTCGCTGCGCGACTCATGATTGCGTGACGCGTGCCCGGCGTGCGGCGATTTCCGTGGGCCGAGGCCGCGAAATCCTCGACGGAGGCATGAAGGTCGATGGCGAGCGAGAGCGACGGGAGCGGCAGCAGCTCGGCGGTATGGGGGCGCGCGCCCGCGCCCAAGATCGCGCTGCCCCAGCGCGGCATCGTGCTCGGGATGTCGTGGAGCGGCATCGAGGGGGCCGGAAACCAGATCGTCGCCGCCAAGATCGAGTGCTCCAAGGGCAAGCCCAAGCTCGTCCAGGTGTGGCGTCCGTTCCAGGATGCGCCCGGGCGGCGCGACGTCCGCGAGCAGTTCGCAGGGTGGCTGGACGGGGAGGCGCGCTGGTCGGAGGGGCGCCTCGTCGTCGGGCTCGACTTCCCCTTCAGCCTCGCCGAGACGCACCTGCGGCAGCTCGGCCTGCTGCGCCAAGCGCTGCGAGGGCCTTCGAGCCTCGGGCGCGGGCTCGAGGAGCGGTTTCTCCCGTCGGGCGGCGACTTCAACGAGGGCGCGGAGAGCTTCAAGGGCCAGCTCGGCAAGGATCGGCTGCGCCTCGGCGACTGCTATCGCGCCACGCTCTATCCGCCGTCGCACGTCCGCCTCTACCGCCAGACGTTCTTCGGGCTCGTCGTGCTGGCGCGCCTCTCCGAGGTGTCGTTCGTCCCGTGGGATCCGCCGAAGGTGGGGCGGCCCTCGGTCATCGAGGTGCGGCCCGAGCACGTGGCGCGCGTCCTGTGCGGCACCTGCGCCTACCGCGACGACGCGCGCGATGGCGTGAACCGCTCCGGCGCGCGCGCCGCGGTGCTGCGGATCCTGCGCACCGCCTCGGGGCTCGAGTTCGAGATGGAGCTGGCGGCGAAGGTGGTCGAGGACGAGAAGGGCCTCGTGCTCGACGCCGTGCTGGCGGCGGTGGCCGCGGCGGCGGCGCAGGAGGCGAGCTTTCACGGCGTGCCGTCGAACGTGCCGCGCAGCGAGGGCTGGATCTACTCGGTGCGGGAGGAGCCCTGGCGAGAGACGTGACCCGGTCCGAGGTCGTCGCGGCGCTCGAGCGCGTCCACGCCGACATCCGCGCGCTGCGCCTCCCCGGCTTCTGCGGACCGCCGGTGCACGGGCCCGCCATGGCGAGCCGCATCTTCCTGCTCGGGCAGGCGCCGGGTCCACACGAGGCGAAGCTCGGGCGACCGTTCGCCTGGACCGCCGGGAAGACGCTCTTCACCTGGTTCGAGCGCGCCTTCGGCGCGACCGAGGAGGAGGTGCGCGCCCGCGTCTATCTCGCGGCGGTCGTGCGATGCTTCCCAGGCAAGACGGCAGGCGGCGGCGATCGGGTGCCGTCGCCCGAGGAGATCGCAGCGTCGAGGCCCTTCATCGAGCGGGAGATCGCGGCGCTCCGCCCGAGGCTCGTCATCCCGGTGGGGCGGCTCGCCATCGCCGAGGTGCTCGGGCACGCCGAGCCCCTCGCGGCGGTGGTCGGTAAGAAGGTGCGTGCCCACTTCCACGGCCAGGAGCTCGACGTGGTCTGCCTCCCCCATCCGAGCGGCGCCTCGACCTGGTACAAGCTCGAGCCCGGGAAGACGCTGCTCGAGCGCGCCCTGCGGGTCCTCGCGCGACACCCGGAGATCCGCCGCGCGTTCTCGCGCCGTCGCGTGGGGGCCGCGTGACCATGAGGCGAGCGGCCCGCGCCGTCGCGCTCGCCGCGGCGCTCGCCGTGGCCTGCGCGCATCCGGGGCGGCCGCCCACGACGGGCGCGAGGTCGCCGGAGGAGCGCACCGCCCCACCGCCCCCATCCGCGCCGGGCGAGGTCGAGGTCGGCGTCGCCAGCTTCTACGCGCGCTCGCTCCAGGGCCGTCGCACGGCGAGCGGGGCCCGCTACGACGGCCGCCGTATGACGTGCGCGCACCGCAGCCATCCCTTCGGGACGGTGCTGCGGGTCACCGACGTCGAGACCGGGAAGAGCGTCGTCGTGAAGGTGACCGACCGTGGCCCCTTTTCGGAGGGACGCATCGTGGATCTCTCGTGGGCGGCCGCCCGGAAGCTCTGGATGATCGAGCGCGGGCTCGCCCGCGTCCGCATCGACCCGGTGCCGTGACGAGTGAGGCCGCTCAACGAGCCGCGCGGGCGTGCTCGCGGATGCCCGCGATGGCGGCCGCATAGTCCTTCGCGCCGAACACGGCGGTGCCCGCGACGAAGACGTTCGCCCCGGCGGCGGCGACCTGGCCGACCGTCTCGGCCTTGATCCCACCGTCCACCTCGATGTCGAGCGCCTGGCCGCGCGCATCGGCCAGCGCCCGGAGCTGCCTCACCTTCTCCGTGCACGCGTCGATGTAGCGCTGTCCGCCGAAGCCCGGGTTCACCGTCATGACGAGCACGAGCTCGCAGTCGCCGAGCACCCACTCCACCGCCGAGAGCGGCGTCGCGGGGTTGAGCGCGACCGCCGGCTTCGCGCCCGCGCCGCGGATCGCCTGCAGCGTCCGGTGAAGGTGGGGCGACGCCTCGGCGTGCACGGAGACGAGGTCGGCGCCCGCCTTCGCGAACGCCTCCACGTAGCGCTCCGGCTCGACGATCATGAGGTGGGCGTCGATGGGGAGCTTCGTCACCTTGCGCACCGCCTCCACCACGAGCGGTCCGATCGTGATGTTCGGGACGAACCGGCCGTCCATGACGTCGACGTGGATCCAGTCTGCGCCGGCGGCCTCGGCGGCGCGGACCTCGTCCCCGAGGCGGCCGAAGTCGGCGGAGAGGATGGAGGGGGCGATCCGGATGGGGGGGCGCATGGCGGAAGTCTAACCCGGGACCGCGACGAGCCGCGCCGCGTAGAAGCCGTCGCAGCCGTGCCGGCTCGGGAGGGTGAGGAGGTCGCCCTCCGCGGTGAGCACGTCCGCGGGAAAGCCGGGGGGCGGAGGCGTGCGGCGGAGGCCGTGCGCGATGGCCCAGGCCGCGACGGCGGGCCCCTCCGCGCGCGTGAGCGAGCACACGGAGTAGGTGACGGGCGCCCCCTCCCTGGCGTAGGCGGCGCAGGCGGCGAGGAGGGCGCGCTGCACCTCGGCCATGCGCGCCGGGTCCTCCGGGCCGCGGCGGAGCTTCAGCTCGGGGTGCCGACGGAGCGTGCCGAGGCCGGTGCAGGGCGCGTCCACGAGCACCGCGTCGAAGCTCCCGGGCTCGAGGCCGGGCACGGGCTTCGCCGCGTCGGCGCAGACGACGCGGACGCGCGCGCCGAGGCCGCGCCGCTCGGCCTCCGCGCGGAGCTCCTCCGCCTTGCGCGGGTGGACCTCGACGGCGACCACCTCGCCGCGCTCGCCCAGGAGCTGCGCCAGGTGGAAGGTCTTCCCGCCCGGCGCCGCGCAGGCGTCGAGGACGCGCGCGTCCCGGCCGCGGAGGTGGCCGGCGGCGTAGAGCGACACGAGCTGCGCGGCCTCGTCCTGGACCTGGAAGGCCGTCCCGCCGGCGGCGCGCGCGACCGCCTGCACCGACGCGCCGCGCACGACGGCGCCGTCCGGAGAGCGCGGCGCGGGCGACGCCTCGACGCCGGCCGCAGCGAGGCGGGCGAGGAGCTCGTCACGCGACGCAGCGCGCAGGCACAGCGGCGCCGGCGCGTTCATGGCCCGCGCGAGCGCGAGCGCGTCGGCGGGGCCGAGCCAGGCCACCCACTCGTCGGCCAGCCAGCGCGGGAGCGCCTCCACGGCGGCGATGTGAGCCGCCGGGTCGTCCTCGAGCGGCGGCGCCGCGGCGGGGCGCGGATCGCGGGCGAGGGCCCGCAGCACGGCGTTCACGAAGCCGGCGGCGCGCCCGTGCTGCACCTGCTTCGCGAGCGCCACCGCCTCCCCCACCGCGGCGTGGGGCGCCGTGCCGAGGTGCAGGATCTGGTAGGCGCCGAGCCGGAGCGCGACGCGCGCGGCCGGGTCGACGTCCGCGAGCGGCCGGCTGGCGTGGCGCGCCAGGGCGAGGTCGAGCGACAGCGCGCGCCGGAGGGTGCCGTAGACGAGCTCGGTCGCGAGGCGCGCCTCGCGCGGATCGATCGCGCCGGCCCCGGCGAGCGCCGCGTCGAGCGCTCGCGACGCGAAGGCGCCGCCCTCCTCGACCCGGCGGAGCACCTGGAACGCGATCTCCCGCCCGGTCATCGGCCGAGCACCGCGCGCGGCGGGAGGGGTTGGCCCTTCACGAAGTCGGCGGCTGCGAGGCGGCGCTTCCCCTCGAGCTGGACCTCGGAAAGGAGGAGCGCGCTCCCGCCGCCGCAGCCGGCGAGGAGCCCGTCCTCGCGCGGGACGACCTCGCCCGGCGCGAGCCCCGCGCCCGCCGGCGCCGGCCGCGCCGCGTGCACCTTGAGGAGCTTCCCACCGAGCGTGGTGAACGCCCCCGGCCACGGCGTGAAGGCGCGCACGCGCGCCGCCAGCTTCTCGGCGGGCAGCGCGAAGTCGAGGCGCCCGTCCTCCTTCACGATGATGCGCGCGTGCGTCGCCTGTGCGCCGTCCTGGCGCACCGGGGTGAGCGCGCCTCCCGCGAGGAGCGGCAGCGCGGCGACGAGCGCCGCCGCCCCGAGCGCGGCGAGGCGATCGTGCAGCGTCTCGCTCGTGTCGGCGGGGTCGATGGCGAGCGCGCGCTGGAGGAGGATGTCGCCCGTGTCGAGCCCCGCGTCCATTCGCATGATGGTGACGCCCGTCTCGCGATCGCCCTCCGCGAGCGCCCACTGGATGGGCGCGGCGCCCCGCCAGCGCGGAAGGAGCGAGGCGTGCACGTTGACGGCGCCGAACGGCGCGAGGTCGAGGAGGTCCTGGCCGAGGATGCGGCCGTAGGCGACGACGACGAGGAGGTCCGGGCCGAGCGCGCCGAGCTGGGCGGCCAGGCGCCCGTCGCGCACCTTCTCCGGCTGGAGCACGGGAACGCCGCGCGCCCGCGCCCAGGTCTTGGTGGCGGGCTCGCGCAGCGCGTGGCCGCGTCCAGCCGGTCGATCGGGCTGCGCCACGACGCAGGCCAGCTCGTGGCCGGCGCGCGCGAGCGCGTCGAGGGGAGCGACGGCGAAGGGCGGCGTTCCGAGGAATGCGATCTTCACGAGGCGCTCGTCTCTCCGCGCGACCGGGTCCGCTTCATTGCGGCGCCGCCGGGGCGGGATAGAATCCCGCCCGACCGGGGGGTTACATGACCGAGTCCCGCCACCGCCGCACGTATCTCGTCGATCGAGCGTTCCAGCTCAAGTACATCCTGCTGCTCATGGCCTGGGGCGTCGTGCTGGCGGCGCTCTTCGGGCTGTGGACGTTCCAGGCCCATCAGCAGGCGGTCGAGACGGTGGCCCGCGACGCGGCGCAGCGCGCGCTCGTCGACCGCGCCGGGAGGCAGCTCCTGTGGACGCTGGCCGGGATCGGCGCCCTCTCCGCGGCGGCGCTCGGCCTCCTCGGCTTCATCATGACCCACCGCGTGGCGGGACCCCTCTACGTGATGGGGCACTTCCTCACCGTCCTCGCCGAGGGTCGCTACCCGGCACGCCGCGCGCTCCGCAGGAACGACGAGCTGAAGGGGTTCCACGCGCACTTCCTCGAAGCCGTGGAGGCGATGAAGGAGCGCGACGCGCGCCACCTCGAGCAGCTCGAGGTGGCGATCGCGCGCATGCGCGGCGCCGTGGCGCGCGCGCCCGAGCTCCTGCCCGCGCTCGAGGCGCTCGACGCGGAGGCGCAGCGCCGCCGCAAGGCGCTCGCCGACGCGCACGCGCCGGCAGCCACGCCGCCGCCGCTCCGGACGGCGGTGAAGTAGCGACCGCACCCCGCTACTGCGCCTTCTTCGCGGCGGCGGCTCGCTTCGCGCCCTTGTCCTTCACGTCCCAGGCCGAGGGCAGGACGTTGAAGGGGAGCAGCTTCGCGAGCAGCGGCAGGAGCAGCATCCCGCCGGGCGCGGCGAAGATCGCGAGCGCCGGGACCGCCTTGGCGAGGTCGATGAGCTGCGCCTTCACCTTGGCCTTCTCCTCGGCCGTGAGCGCCTTGCCGCCGGTCGCCTTGGCGAGGAGCTGCCCCAGCTCGCCGGTCTGCTTGATCTCCGTGACGATCGCCTCGAGGTTGTCCGTCACGGCGGTCGCGACCTTCTCCATCATCTCGTCCGCGACGTCCTCCCACTCCTCGGCGAGCGCCTCCCACTCGCCGGGCGTCCCGGGCGGCCCGGCCTCGACCCAGCGCTGCTGGTCGGCGTAGAGCTGGGCCGCGTCGGCCTGCAGCGCCGCCACCTGCTCGGGCGGGATCTTCGCCTCGTCGGCGAAGGCCTGCACCACCTCCGCGCGCGCGGGTGAGGTCTGCGCGCTCGCGAGCTCGGAGAGGAGGAGCTGCTCGAGGAGGAACGCGCGCAGGCGGACCGGCGCGGCCCGCGCCAGCTCGGGAGCGGCGCGCGGCACCTTCACCGCGACGCGCGCCTTGCGGAGGTGCTCGCGCGGCAGGCCGAGGCGCGCCACCTGAGCCAGGGCGACGCGGCGGCGGTGCGCGTCGAGCGAGGTGGGCGCGGCGGCGATGGCGGCGAGCGCCTCCACGAGCAGCACGGCGTCCGTGTTGGCGTGGTCGAGG
>WNGF01009333.1_pt1 | contig 14333 bp, 16 predicted proteins | sample 5400641 | NCBI WGS metagenome assembly WNGF01 (sample SAMN13153371, study PRJNA577476) | soil metagenome | isolation source: 80 cm soil or saprolite under grassland replicate 2 | place: USA:California | collected 2016-06-15
TGCGCGTGCAAGCCGGCGGTGATGAATTGCCAGGAGCTGCCGCCGTCGCGACTCAGGCCGAAGCCGGCGGCCGCCGCGGCCAGCACGACGTCGGCGCGCGAGGGGTGCGCCAGGACCTGATGCACGTCGCTCTCGATATCGACCGTCGGCGCCCACGACCGGCCGGCGTCGCGCGAGCGCGCGACACCGCCGACGTGGACGTTGACGAATAGCGTGCCGTCGAGCGCCGCGGCGATCGACCGGACGTCGGCGGGATCGCCCCATGGCGTGTACCACGCGTCACGCCCGTCGATCGCCTCGAACGATTCGACCGGCGTGAGGCCAGTGGCCGTCAGCCGGAGGAGATGCGCCTGCTCGGTCCCGATCAGCGGTCCGGTGGGCGTCGGCGCGACGCACGTCGCGGCCGACCCGTCGATCGTCGCGCGTTCCTTCCAGGTGGAGCCGACGCATTCCCACAGCGTTCGGCCGTCCACGATCGCCCAGGCGCGTTCGGGGTCCACCGCGAGCGCCGTCAGGGATTTCCCGGTCAGCGCCTCTACGGGAGACACCTGATCTCCGTCGAGCTCCCAGAGACCACCACCGGTGCCGACGCGGATCCTCGACGTCATGCTCGGAATGATACTCGCTCGCGCCTCGGGATGCGAGGTCTCGAACGACCGACTCCGAAGGAGCTCGCGTGAGCTAGAATCGCTCGCGTGGCAGCGACGCCCGACGGTGACCCGAGCGGGGCGACGATCATAGATCTTCAGTCGGCCATGCAAGACGGCCGGCTGACCTCGGCTCGTCTGACCGAAAGGTTTCTTCAGCGCGTCGAGGCCTACGACCGCAGCGGCCCACGGCTCAATGCCGTGCTCGAGGTGAACCCCCAGGCGCGCGAGATTGCGGAAGCGCTCGACCGGGAGCGCGCCTCGGGCGGCACCCGCGGGCCGCTGCACGGAATCCCCGTCTTCCTCAAGGACAACATTGCCACCGCGGACCGCCTGCACACGAGCGCGGGCTCGCTCGCCCTGCGAGACTGCATCGCCCCGCACGACGCCTTCCTCGTGACGCGGCTGCGCGAGGCGGGCGCCGTGATCCTCGGCAAGGCGAACATGACGGAGTGGGCGAACTTCATGACGACCGGCATGCCGGCCGGCTACAGCTCGCGCGGCGGCCAGGTGAAGAACCCGTACGGGGAGAGCCTCAGCCCCGGTGGATCCAGCAGCGGCTCGGCGGTCGCCGTCGCCGCTGACCTCTGCACGGTGGCGGTCGGGACCGAGACCTCGGGCTCGATCTTGAGCCCGGCCAACCAGAACTCGGTCGTCGGCATCAAGCCGACGCTCGGTCTCATCTCACGATCCGGAATCGTGCCGATCGCCGGAAGTCAGGACACGGCCGGGCCGTTCGCCCGCACGGTGGCCGACGCGGCCATTCTCCTGGGCGCGATGACGGGCGCCGATGTGGCCGACCGTGCCACGCGCGCGAGCCGTCGCCACGCGCGCCGCGACTATACGGAGCTTCTGGCGACGCGCGGGCTCGAGGGCGCCCGGCTGGGCGTGCCGCGTGCGGCGTTCTTCGATCGCCTCGGTGCCGCCGAGGTGCCGGTGATCGAGGCCGCTCTCCAGGCCCTCGGCGGCCTCGGCGCGAGCCTCGTCGATCCCGCCGACATCGCCACGGCCCGCGAAGTGGCGGACTTCCGCTCCGACGTCATGCTCTACGAGTTCAAGCGCGATCTGAACCGATACCTCGGCTTCAACGAGACCCGGCCGCGCGAGATGCTGCGCTTCGGGCAGGTCCTCCTCCTCGCCGCCCAGGCGACGAGCGGGCTCGGGACCGCGACGTACCGCCTGAGCCGCGCCGAGGACATCCGGATCTCGAGAACCGAGGGTGTCGACCAGGTGATGGCGCGCGAGCGCCTCGATGCCCTGGTGTTTCCCGGGTGGACCGGCGCCGCGATCGGCGCCAAGGCCGGTTACCCGAGCGTCATCGTGCCGGCCGGCTACACCGCCGAGGGTGCGCCCGTCGGGCTCACGCTTCTCGGCCGCGCGTGGAGCGAGCCGACCCTGCTCCGTCTGGCCAACGCGTTCGAGTGTGCCACCCGTCATCGGCGCCAGCCGGCGAGCGTGGCACCGGACCCCGCCGCGCCCCACGCCGGCGCTTCGCTATAATCCGAGCCGGCCGATTCTCACCGGGGGAGAGAGCACCATGACGACCGAGCAATGGTTCGATTCGCTCACGGCGGACTTGCTCGCGCAGAATCCGTTCAGGCGCTCTGAATACTTCAAGCGCTTCGCCTCCGGCTCGCTGACCCGCGAGCAGGTCTGGGGGCACGTCGCCCAGCATTACCTGCTGATCGCCTGGTTTCCCCGGATCTTCAGCGGCATCCACACCCGCTGCGACGACTTCGAGGTTCGCAAGGACTGCGCGCGCCACCTTCTGGTCGAGGATCTCGGCTATTTGAGAGGTCACGTGGGCGCGACACCGGATCACGACGAGCTCTTCCGGCGGATCGGCGACGACCTCGGCTATCCGCGCGACGCCTACGACCGCATCGTCGCCGTTCCCGAGATGGCGGCGATCGTGACGTTCTTTCGACAGCTGGCCCACGAGCGACCATGGAGCGCCGCCCTCTGCGCGACTGCGCTGTTGGAAGAGGAGGTGGTCGAGATCGCCCGGACCGTGGGTCGCGCCCTCGTCCAGCACTACGGGGTGCGCCCGGAGTGGGGCGGCCAGAACTACACGGTGCACGAGGAGGTCGAGCAGGAGGAATCGGGGGAGACGAAGAAGACCATCCTCAAGCACCTGCGCACGCCCGACGATCGGCGCGCCGCCGAGGACGCGATGCGGGAGATGCATCGCCTGCTTCAGGTTTACGCCGAGGGTCTCGCCCGCCGACATCTGTCCTGATCACGTCTCGTTGCGCGACCGGTAGTCTGGAGAGAGCATAGAAGGGAACAGCCGAAGCCACCGCTCAGGAAGGAAGAGCCCATGAGCCTGCAATCGGTAAATCCGGCGACTGGGGAAGTTCTGGAGACGTTCACCCCGACTTCGAGCCGCGAGCTCGAGAGTATCCTCGCGACGAGCCACGCGGCATTCCTCGAGTGGCGAGCCGTGCCCTTCAGGGCGCGAGCCGAGCGGATGCGCCAGGCGGCGCAGACGCTCCGGCGCCGCCGGGCCGAGTATGCCCGCACGATGGCCCTCGAGATGGGCAAGCCGATCGCGCAGGGCGAGGCCGAGGCCGACAAGTGCGCCTGGGTGTGCGAGTACTACGCGGACTCAGCCGAAGGCATTCTCGCCCAGCAGCCCCGTGAGACCGACGCGGCGAAGAGCTACGTGCGCTTCGATCCGCTGGGGACGATCCCCGCATCGTCGCCGTCACGCTCACGGGCAGCGAGCTCGCCGGGAGCAAGGTCGCCGAGCGGGCCGGGAAGGCGCTGAAGAAGACGGTACTCGAGCTCGGCGGGAGCGACCCGTTCATCGTCCTGGAGGACGCGGATGTCGATGCCGCTGCCAACACCGCGGCCGACGCGCGCCTGGTCAACAGCGGCCAGAGCTGTATCGCCGCCAAGCGGTTCATCGTCGTCGAGACGGTGGCCGAGAAGTTCGTCTCGAAGTTCGTCGACCAGCTTCGGTCGCGCCGCATGGGAGATCCGCTGGCCCGCGAGACGCAGGTCGGCCCCCAGGCGCGCGTGGACCTGCGTGACGACCTCCATCGCCAGGTCGAGGAGTCGATCAAGCGTGGAGCGCGGCGTCTTCTCGGCGGCGAGGTTCCGAAGGGCCCGGGCGCGTTCTATCCGCCCACGCTGCTCACGGCGGTCGACAAGGGCATGCCGGCCTTCGACGAGGAGACGTTCGGGCCGGTGGCCGCCGTGATCCGGGCCAAGGACGAGGCAGACGCGGTGCGGCTGGCGAACGACTCGGCCTTCGGTCTGGGCGCGGCGGTCTGGACCCGCGACCGGGCGCGCGCCGAGCGCATGGCGGCCGAGATCGAGGCGGGTGCTGTGTTCGTCAACGGCCTGGTGAAGTCGGATCCGCGGCTGCCGTTCGGCGGCGTCAAGCGCTCGGGATACGGGCGGGAGCTCTCGGAGTACGGCATCCGCGAGTTCGTCAACATCAAGTCCGTCTGGATCGCGTAGCGCGGACGCCCGACGAGGGGATGGTATGAAAGCGTCCGACCTGATCGTCCAGTGTCTCGAGCACGAGGAGGTTCGCTACGTGTTCGGCCTGCCGGGCGAGGAAATCCTGGACATCCTGGACTCCCTCCTGGACTCGCGAATCACCTTCATCCCGACGCGGCACGAGCAGGGGGCCGCCTTCATGGCCGACGCCTACGGGCGCCTGACCGGTCGCCCGGGTGTCTGCCTCTCGACGCTCGGACCCGGCGCGACGAACCTCGCGACCGGCGTTGCCGACGCCAACCTCGATCGCGCGCCCCTCGTCGCGATCACCGGGCAGGCGGGCCGCGATCGCATCCACAAGGAGTCCCACCAGCGCGTGGACATCGTCGAGCACCTGCGGCCGCTCACCAAGTGGAATACCCGCGCCGAGACCGCCGCGGTCATCCCAGAGGTCATCCGCAAGGCGTTCAAGCTGGCCGAGTCGGAAAAGCCCGGAGCCTGCCACGTCGAGGTGCCCGAGGACGTGGCGCGTGAAGCGACCGACGGCGCGCCGCTGTCGACCGAGCGGGCCCGGCGTCCGTCGCCGGACCGCCAGGCGCTCGAGACGGCGGCCCGTCTGATCGAGGCCGCGTCCTTCCCGCTGATCTTCGCCGGTAACGGCGTGATTCGCGGGCGGGCGTCCGCGGAGCTTCGCGCGTTCGCCCGGACCCACGGGATCCCGGTCGCGCACACGTTCATGGCGAAAGGCTCGATGCCGTACGACGACGACCTCTGCCTGCTGTCGGTCGGGCTCCAGGCGCGGGACTACATCTCGTGCGGGTTCGATAAGGCCGATCTGATCATTGCCGTCGGCTACGACCCGGTCGAGTACGCGCCGAAGTTCTGGAACCCGGACCGCAAGAAGCCGATCGTCCACATCGACTTCACGCCGGCCGAGGTCGACAGCTTCTATCAGCCCGCCGTCGAGGTCGTCGCGGACGTGCGCGAAGCGATCGAGCTCCTCGGCGGGCTCGTGAAGGGGCAGAAGGACCCGACGCCCTACCTCACCCTCCGGCGCTTCATTCTGGCCGAGCTCGCCGAGGGTGCGGCGGACGATACCTTCCCGCTGAAGCCCCAGCGCATCTTGCGGGATCTCCGCGCCCAGATGGGACGGGAGGACATCCTGATCTCGGACGTGGGCACCCACAAGCTGTGGATCGCCCGCACGTTCCCCGCCTACGAGCCGAACACCGTCTTGATCTCCAACGGCTATGCGGCGATGGGCTTTGCGCTGCCGGCCGCCATCGCGGCGAAGCTCGTCCATCCCGAGCGCAAGGTGGTGGCGGTGAGCGGGGACGGCGGTTTCCTCATGAACTGCCAGGAACTCGAGACCGCGCACCGCCTCGGGCTCGCGGTCGTCAACGTGATCTTCCGCGACGGCGGGTACAACCTGATCCAGTGGAAGCAACAGACCCATCTCGGACGGGAAGCGGGCGTCAGATTCGGCAACCCGGACTTCGTCGCGCTGGCCGCCGCTTTCGGCGCGAAAGGCTATCGGGTCGACTCGGCGCGGGCGCTGGCGCCGATCCTGGCCGAGGCCCTGGCGCAGCCGGGTCCGTCGATTGTCGACGTGCCGGTCGACTACGAGAACGCGAAGCTGACGGCGGGGCTCGGGCAGCTCATCTGTCCGATCTGAGTCCGAGCCGGAGGGAGTGACACGATGGAAGAGCCGCTGGCGCGCGAAGTGACACTCTGGGAGCTCGAACCGGCGCCGCTAGCCGCCGGTTCGAGCCTCAGCCACGCGGCTCGACGACGTCAGGACTTCGCCGCGAACTTCTGGAACGTGTGGCAGCTCTCGGGGACGTGGCCGCGGCTTCCCGCGAACGTCCACGTCACCTCGCTCACGTACACGTCGCCGTGCGAATCGACCCCGATGCCGTGCGGCGCGGCGAAGCTGCCGGCCGCCACCGGGTCCGGCCCGCCCCACCGCGCGAGCACGCGGCCGTCCCGGTCGTAGACGCTGACGCGACCCGACCGGATCTCGCCGGCCGGTCCGTAGCGGCGCGAGGTCTGGCCCGGCTGCCACCAAAGCTCCGAGACGTAGGCGTATCCCTGGCCATCGAACACCAGGTGCGTCGGGCGTATCGTGTCGGTCCACTCGGCGAGGTACTCGCCGTCGGGACTGAAGATCTGGATGCGATCATTTTCGCGGTCGCAGACGAAGACGCGCCCGTCGGCGGCGACGGCGATGCCGTGCGGCAGGAAGAACTCACCCGGACCCTGACCCGGCACTCCCCATGACCGCTTCAGCTCGCCGGTCGAGGAGAAGAGGTGGACGCGGCAGTTGCCGTAACCGTCCGACACATAGAGGTCACCCCGCGGGCTGACCGCGAGATTGGTAGGACGGTTGAAGGGCCCGCCGGCCCGCGCGACGGTCGCGGTGTTCTTGCCGTCGTAGCCGGTGTCCGACGGCGTGTTCATGGTCCCGAGGGTCATCAGGAGCTTGCCTTGCGGGGTGAACCTCCGCACGGTGTGATTGCCGTCGTCGCTGCAGTAGAGCGTGCCGTCCGGCGCGACGGTGATGCCGTGCGTCCGCAAGGTGAACTGGCCCTCACCCCACGAGCCCAGGAAGTTGCCCTTCCGGTCGTAGATGATGATCGGATGATCGCCGCGGCAGATCAGGAAGACCCGATCCTCGGCGTCGACCGCGACTCCCGCAACGTCGCGGTGCGCATACCCAGTTGGGAGCTGCTCCCAGCCCTCGACGACCCCGTAGCCCGGCGCGTTCGCTTGCGTCATCGGATTCCCCCTGTGCTCACGCCCGCTCGTAGGAGAGCCGGCGCACCTTGTCCATGTTCGTGCCCTCGATGCGGATGAGCCGCGTGGGCCCCTCGCGTCGCGGCGAGTGGAGATCGCCCTCGTTGTAGACGTGCGCCATGCCGGGCTTGAGGGTGTAGCTCGTGACCAGACGCACCTTACCGGGCTTGTTCTCGGCGGCGGGCTGGACGAGCGCCCAGTCGCTCATCACGGTCTCCCCCCGGGCCTGACCGTAGATCGCCCAGGACGGACCGTGATCGTGAGGGTTACTCTCCTTGGCGCCCTGGTAGACGTGGGCGAGAATGCAGAAGCCAAGCTTCGGGTCCTCGTAAAGGATCTTGCGCTCGGGCCCGTCGTCGCCGACATGCCCGGCGACGAACGCCTCGTCCTTCAAGACGTCCTGGACGATCTCGCACACCTTCTTCCGACCTCCGGGGCCGGGATCGTCCGTGAGGGCGCGCTGACAGGCGGCCGAGAACTGCTCCAGCGTCCAGCTCATGGAATGACCTCCTCAGTCTGTGCGTGGCCGTATCGTACGTCACTTCGGGACGTGCTGGCGAGGTGAAGATTTTCGAGGACTACGCGGTGTCGATTCCGGAAAGCCGGTCGTAGCTGACGGCGACCTGCCCGGTGCCGTCCTGATCGATCAAGAGCTCGTCCGGTGTCACATCGAGGAGCGTCCCGGTGATGGGCGCGCGCGTGTTCATGATCGACAACGCCACGCGGCGTCCCTTGTACGCGATTGCTTCGGCCATCCACAGCTTCGCCATCGCGTGGCTCAGGTCGTCGACCTCGCGGATCATCCCGAGACCGGCGACCGGCGCACTGCGATGCGCCGGCTGAGCAAGTCCCGCCGCTGGTGCGGGCAGGGGCGCCGGCGCGCTCGCGACGTGGGCCGAAGCGGCCGGCTGCCCCTGATGGTCCCGGGCGGGCGGTCGGTATTCGGTGATCAGCCCGCCGGCGCGTCCGTCCCCCCGGGAATCGGCGGCTGGACGCATGCCATGCTGGACGACTCGTCCCAAGCCGTGGATGAGCTGAGACATCTGGCCCATCAGTCGGCGGAAGATGTAGAAGCCCAGGAGCGCGATCCCCAGTGCCAGGCCGAGGCCCACCTGAGACTGGACGTGCGAAAGCGCGCCCAGGCGATGCAGCGTCCACACGAACACCAGAAGCGGCACGACGGTCGTCACGGCGAACACTGCCGATGCCGCCTGCTGCAGTGAGCTCGGTTTGGACACGGCTACCATCAAAATCCATCGTAGGCGATGACCAGTCCAGCCGCTCCAGGAAAAAGGGCGCCCAGCGCCTCGGGCCCGACGTGTGATATATCGCGGGGTAGGTCGACAAGACCTGAGAGGAGGCATCAAGGTGAGCGACATGAAGATCGACACAGTGAAGTCCTCGAACAGTGGCGTCCTCGGGCGGGCGCGGAGCGAGGCCAGGGGCCACCGGATCGTCCTCGACTCCTCGTCCCGGCCTCAGCCTGACGCCTTCACCAACAGTGAGGCGTTCTTGGCAGGCGTCTCATCCTGCGGAGTCACCCTCATCGAGATGCACGCCCAGGAATCGGGCATTCCCATGACGGGCATCCAGGTCACCATCGATGGCGCGCGGACCGCGGCTGAGCCCAATCGGTTCACCACGGTCACGATGACGTTCGAGATCGCCGGCGTGAGCCAGTCCCAGGCGGACGAGCTCGTCGCGACCTATCGCGGGCGGTGACCTCTCTACCGCACGGTCGCGGGCGCGACCGACGTGAAGGTCCAGGTCGTGGCGGTTCGGTAGTACGATCGGATCCCGAGTGAGTCGGTGGACAAGCGCCGGTGCGCGTGGGCCAGGGGAGCGCTCGAGATCCGCTATCATGACCGAGAGTGGGGCGTACCGCTGCATCATGACCGACGGCTCTTCGAGCTCTTGATCCTGGAAGGCGCGCAAGCGGGGTTGAGCTGGTCGACGATCCTGAGAAAGCGCCCCGCGTACCGCAAGGCGTTCGATCGCTTCGACCCGAGCAAGATCGCCCGATACAGCGCCGCGCGAGTCCGGCGCCTCATGAACGACGCGGGCATCGTGCGCAACCGGGCCAAGATCGAAGCGACGATCGCCAACGCCCGTGCGTTCCTCGCGGTCCGGCGCGAGCACGGGAGCTTCGACGTCTATATATGGCAATTCGTCGGTGGGCGTCCCGTGCAGAACGCGTGGCGCCGCTGGGCCCGGTGTCCGAACGAAACGGACGCCTCGCGAGCCCTGAGCCGGGATCTGATCCGGCGCGGCTTCCGGTTCGTGGGACCGACGATCTGTTACGCTTTCATGCAGGCCACCGGCATGGTGAACGACCACACCCGCGACTGCTTCCGGTGGCGTGCAGTTCAGCGGCGCGCCGGAGGTCGACGGTGAAGGGGAGACGTTCGAATGGCTGACAGTCGCCGAGTGCGGCTCGCGGCGGTGGGAGACGTGCCGGCGGGCGAAGGTCGCGTCGTCGAGGCTCACGGCAAGACGCTGGCGCTCTTCAATGTCGACGGTGCCTACTACGTGCTCGACAACACCTGCGCCCACCGCGGTGGGCCGCTCGGCGAGGGCGACCTCGATGGCCCCATCGTGACGTGCCCCTGGCACGCCTGGCGCTGGGACGTGACGACCGGCGCCAACGCCAACAACCCCGCCGTGAAGATGGCCTGCTTCCCGGTGACCATCGAGCAGGGTGCCATCTTCGTCGATCTACTCTGAGGCCGGATTCCCTTGGAATCCATGCCGATGCTGGTCGTGGGCGCGGCGATCGTGACGGGCCTCGGGCTCGTCTTCGGCCTGTTCACGTACCAGCGCTGTCCGCATTGTGGACACCTCGTCCGCCGCGTGTCTCAGGGCTGGCGACGCTGCGGGTCGTGCGGCCGTCAGTACCGTCGAGGGCTCCGCGTTCGATGAAGGCGTTGCGCGGCATGACGCTCCCGACGACTCGGACTGTGCTCATCGGAGTCGCCGCGATCGTGGCCGTGGGCGTGCTGGGCGCTGGCGGCTGGTACTGGCACGCCACGACGCAACAGCGCGCGATGGCCACATATGCCGAGGCGATGACACGGACTCAGGCCGCCCTCGGGTCCGAGGCAACGGCCGACGCCAGGGCCGCGGCGATCCGAGAGCTCGAAGCGGCCCTCACGCAATATCCCTCGGGTCGAGGCGCTGCCCAGGTGGCGTATCAGCTGGGCAATCTCCGTTACCAGGCGCAGCAGTACGCCCCGGCCCGCGGGGCCTTTGAGCTTGCAGTGGCGCAGGGCGCGACCCGGACGCTGCGGGCCCTCAGCCAGGGCGGCGTCGCCTACACGTGGGAGGCCGAACGCAACTACGCGAAGGCTGTCGAGGCCTTCAAGGCCGCCCTGGAGGGGCTCGGTCCGAAGGATTTCTATTACGAGGAGCTCCTGCTGGGTCTCGGTCGGGCGCAGGAGCTCGGTGGGCAGAAGGCCGACGCGATCGCGACCTACCGTCGGGCGCTGGGCGAGCTTACGCAAAGCCGCCGCCTCGAGGAGATCCGCGCGCGGTTGGCGGCGCTGGGGGCCTAGCGCCCAGCACGCCGGGGTCTAGTGCCGATAAGACGGATTATGTCAAGTTCAGTGGAAACAAACCCGCTCCGGACCCGTCGATCCAGATCGTGGATCAGAGCTTCGCGCGCTACCGGCTCGCCCTCGCGAAGGTCGAGCGGCTCGCGACCGGGTTCCGGTGGTCCGAGGGCCCGGTGTGGTTCGGGGCCGGGCGCTATCTGCTCTGGAGCGATATCCCGAACAATCGCATCATGCGGTGGGACGAAGAGAGCGGTGTGGCCAGTGTCTTCCGCAAGCCGTCGAACTTCGCGAACGGCAACACGCGCGACCGCCAGGGGCGGCTCCTGAGCTGCGAGCACGGCACCCGGCGCGTGTCGCGGACCGAGTACGAGGGCACCATCACCACGGTCGCCGATCGCTACGAGGGCAAGCCGCTGAACTCGCCGAACGACATCGTCTGCAAATCCGACGGCTCGATCTGGTTCACGGACCCGCCATTCGGCATCCTAGGCTACTACGAGGGCTACGTCGCGAAGCCCGAGCTGCCGACCAACGTGTACCGGGTGGACGGAAAGAGCGGGCAGCTCGGCGTGGCCACCGGCGAGATCAGCCGCCCGAACGGCCTCGCCTTCTCGCCGGATGAATCGAAGCTCTATGTCGTCGAGGCGGGCGTTACGCCGCGTGTGATCCAGCTCTTCGACGTCGTCGACGGCGGCACCCGCCTCGCCAACAAGCGCAAGTTCATCGACGCCGGCCCGGGCACGCCGGACGGGTTTCGCTGTGACGTGGACGGTAGCCTCTGGTGCGGCTGGGGTATGGGTCAGGAAGGGCTCGACGGCGTATCGATCTTCAACCCGGACGGCAAGCTCATCGGCCGCGTCAACCTGCCCGAGCGATCCGCAAACCTGTGTTTCGGGGGCACCCACCGGAACCGGCTCTTCATGTGCGGGAGCACGTCGCTCTACTCGCTCTACGTGAACACCCAGGGCGCCGTTGGCGGATGAGGCGAATGCGGGCCCCGTCCGCTCCTACCCCGGGATGTGGGCTTCCTCGGGCAACTCGGACCACTTGGGCTTCCACTCCGGCACGGTCAGGCCGAACTTGTCGCAGAGCTCCCTGACCTCCGCGGCGAAGGCCTGGCGGACTTCATCGTTGTCACGGAGCTTGAGCTTCAGCCTTCTATATACCTGATTCTTGGGCGATCCGGGACGTCCGAAGATGTTCATCGTCCGGATGTACCACTTGGCGAAGGTGGCCTGAGCTTCCTGGCGGGTCCGGGGGTCCTCGGCGAGCTTCTTCACCCAGTACTCGCCGTGGCGGATGTGGAACTTCTCCTCTTTGAAGATGCCGTCGATCGCGCGCACCCAGGGGCCGTAGGACGAGCCGCGCACGTCCTCGAGCTGGTGCCCGGCGCCACGGTCCATGCAGAAGTTGAAGAAGATGAAATCGGCCCACGTGTCGATCGGGTAATAGAAGATGTTGACCCGCTTGTCGCTCGTGATACGCGCCGTCCCGATGTCGGCGTTGTTGTCGATGCGCATCGTGAGGATCTCGTCGTGCTGGCGCACATGGCTCTCGACGTCGAAGCCGAGGTCGGCCAGCAGACCGTACATCACCGCGGCGTGGCGGGGCTCGTCCTTGGCGATCTGGGCAACGACGTGCTTTTCCTCCACGGTCGGGGCCTTGGTGATCCAGGGCACGTAGCCGTAGCCGCCCGCCAGCTCCGAGTCCGCCTGCATCGTCAGGAGATGGACGAGGTTCTCTCGATACTCGCCCGTCATCTCGTCGGCGGATTCCAGCCGGGCGCCCCGGTCGATCTTTGCCATCATCGTCTGCGCCAGGTCGCTCATCGGGCCCTCCTGCTCCAGGATACCCTACCCGCGCTCGATCACACGCACGGCCTTGCCCTCCGACGCTGGATCGTGCATGGAGCCACGATCGTCAGCTCGACGCGGAGGCCAATCGCGCGCTCCAGCCGCTCGGCGGCGCGGCGCCGCAGCATCACGAGCGGCTCGCCGGCGTCCCACGCTCACATTCGCGGCGGCCGCCGGCCCGCGGCGCGTCGGGGTGGCTCGGGAAACTGTTGGTCCACCATCCGGTGATGGCGGAGCCCCACCGCTTCGCGCTGGATCAGCAGCGCCAGGCGCGCGTGGAGCGCGCGGGCGCGTGCCGTCTCGTACTCGCCGAGGAGCCGAGCCTGCTCCCCGGGATCGGTCGCGGCGTCGAGGCGACAGCCGACGGTCACGACGTGGGCCAGCGCCGCCTCGAGCCGCTCGCCGGCCCGTCCAAGGGCCACCGCCTTCTCTTGCGCGATCTCGGCGTTGATCCGCCGGTGCGTTTCGCTCAGGCGGGTCATCGGACGCGCGCGATCGCGTCGAGATAGACGGCCATCGTCCGGTCGATCTGGAGCCGGACGTCGAACGCACGCTCGGCCACTTCGCGGGCGCGCCGGCCCATCCCACGCCGGCGCTCGAGATCGAGCAGGAGCCCGATCGCCGCTTCCGCCAGAGCGGTCGGGTCGCCCTTCGTCAGGACACCCGTATCGCCGTCGCGCACGACCTCGTCACACCCGGGGGCGTTGACGGCCACCGCGGGCAGACCGCAGGCCGCCGCCTCGGCGAGGACCAGGCCCTGCGTCTCCGTCTCGGAGGCGAAGAGGAACACGTCGGCCGCTTGATAGCACTGGACGAGGTCGTGGTGCGGCCGCACGCCGAGAAAGCGGATCCGCGGGGCGACCGACAGGGTGCTCGCCAGGCGCCGAAGACGCTCGGCCTCGGTGCCGTGCCCGACGAGCACGAGACGCGCGGCCGCCACGGTGGAGGCGATGCGCTCGAACGCGACGAGCACGCGATCGACGCTCTTTTCCCGGTCGAGCCGTCCGACGTAGAGCACCAGCGCCTCACCCTCGGCCACGCCGAGCTGCCGTCGCGCCGCTGCCCGGTCGCCCGGGCAGAACCGATCGAGGTCCACTCCCGTGGGCACCACTGCGATCGGCGTCCGGACGCCGCGCGCGTGCAGCTCGTCGCGGACCACCGTCGAGGGCGCCAGCACCGCATCGGCCCGCGCGGCGAAGCCGGCGCTCAGCCGCAGCGCGGCTGACTCCACGAGGCCGAGCGGCAGGGGGACGTAGTGCGCGTACTTCTCGTAGCGCGTGTGGTAGGTGAAGACGAGCGGCCGCCGGGCCCGGCGGGCGAGGCGGCGCGCGGCCGGTCCGAGGAGAAAGGGGTGGTGCGCGTGGATGACGTCGAAGTCCAGCCCGGCGACGAGCCGCCCGATCCGCCGCGAGTACGGAACCGCCAGCGCGAATTCCGGGTAGGTCGTGGCCGGAATCGAGGGGTAGCGCACGATTCGGTCCGAGACGTCCTGCGCGCCGGCCAGGCGGGGTCCGAAGACCCACGCCTCGTGCCCGGCGGCCTCGAGGCCCTGCCGGAGCGTCTCGACCGAGATCGTGACGCCCCCGTAAAACGGCAGGTAGTTGTTAGTGAAGAGCGCGATCCGCACCGGCAGGCGTCTCTCAGGCCTTGTTGAACTTCTCGAAATCCTCCGGCTTGATGTTCTGCAACCACTCGCGGAGCTGGTCCGGGTCGTCGGCCTTGACGGGCTCCGCCTCTTTCGTGACCTCGAGGCTCTTCGCCTTGCGGACGACCTCCTCGTCGACGTAGATCGGGGCCGCCACGCGGAGGGCGAGCGCGATGGCGTCCGAGGGGCGCGAGTCCACCGTGTACTCGGTCTCACCGAGCTGGAGGTGGAGCACGGCGAAGAAGGTGTTCTCCTTGAGGTCGGTCACCACCACCTTGAGCACGCGCGCCTCCAGCGTCTCGAGGATGTTCTTGATGAGGTCGTGCGTCATGGGGCGCGCCGGGGCGACCTTCTCGAGCTCGAGGGCGATGGCGTTCGCCTCGAAGATGCC
>WNGF01011170.1_pt1 | contig 14333 bp, 15 predicted proteins | sample 5400641 | NCBI WGS metagenome assembly WNGF01 (sample SAMN13153371, study PRJNA577476) | soil metagenome | isolation source: 80 cm soil or saprolite under grassland replicate 2 | place: USA:California | collected 2016-06-15
AACCCCACCTACACGGGACTCACGCCGGAGTTCTGGGGCGGCTGCGACGCGATCTGCTCCGAGAGCGAGTGGGTCATGTGGGGCACGCCGAACTGTGGCAAGGGCCAGCCCGGCCAGGGCGCGCACACCGGACACGGCGCTGCCCCGGCGCGCTTCCGCGACGTGCGCGTCGGGGTCATGAAGTGAAACTTCTCGCAGCAGGCGGGACGTCGGGCAGGTGAGCGGAGTCCTCTTCGGCGAGCGCGAGCTGCGTACCATCGCCGAGCGCGCGATCCGCGCGGCGAAAGGCGACCAGTCTGAGGCGCTCGTCATCGGCCGCATCGGATCGCTGACGCGCTTCGCGAATTCCGCCATCCACCAGAACGTGACCAGCCGGGAGGCCGAGCTGCGCGTGCGTGTAGTGGTCGGAACGCGGCGCGCGACCGCGACGACGAATCGCCTCGACGATGAGGGCATCCGGCGCGTGGCCGAGCTCGCGTCGGACCTGGCCCGCCGCGCCCCTGAGGATCCGACGTTCTCGGGACTGCCCGGGCCGCGCCCGATCCCGCCGTCGCCATCCGCGTACGTCGAGCGGACCGCCGAGGCGACGCCGCTCGATCGCGCGCGTGCGGTGAAGACCCTGTGCGACCGCGCGACCGCGCTGCGCCTGATCGCCGCCGGCTTTGTGTCCACGAACGTCCAGGAGATCGCGGTCGCGAACACGCTTGGGACGTGGGCCTATGCGCCGCAGACCTACGCCGAGGCGCAGATCGCCGCGATCGGCGATGTCGGTTCGGCCTTCGCGCAGCGCGTCTCGACGGACGTGACGGCGCTCGACGTCGAGGGCGCGGCAGCGGAGGCGGTGGGCAAGGCCAGGGTCGCACAGCATCCCCGCGATCTCGCGCCCGACACCTACGAGGTGGTGCTCACGCCGTACGCGGTGCGCGACATGGTCAGCTTCCTGGGCGCGCAGCTCAACGGACTGTCGATCGAGGAGGGCCGCTCGTTCGTCGGCGGCAAGATCGGCGAGAAGGTGACCGGGCCGATCACGCTGGTCGAGGACCCATACGACTCGCGGTCGATCCCGCGCCCGTTCGACTTCGAAGGACAACCGAGCGACCGCGTGACGCTCATCGAGGACGGCGTCGCCCGCGCCGTCGTGTACGACTCGGTGACCGCGCACCGGAACCAGGCGACGAACACCGGGCATGCGCAGCCGTTCCTCACGCCCGCCCCAATGCATCTGCGCCTCGAGGCTGGCGACAAGACGCGCGACCAGCTCGTCGCCGGTGTGAAGAAGGGCGTCCTGGTCACCCGGTTCTGGTACACGCGCTGGGTGCACCAGCTGCGCACCATCGTCACCGGCATGACGCGCGACGGCACGTTCGCGATCCTGGACGGGGAGATCGTCCACCCGGTGAAGAACTTCCGCTTCACGCAGTCGTACCACGTGGCGCTCAGCGGAGTGCGCGGGATCAGCAAAGATCTGTCGCTGCTGGTGACCGGTGAGCAATTCGGCCTCATGACTTCGTGTCAGCGCGTGCCCGCGCTGCATCTCGCGGCCTTCACGTTCACCGGCGCGACGCGTTACTAATTGACATAGTGATGACACAAATCAGATGCTTTGGTGCGTGAGAACCACCATTCGTTTAGATGACCGCCTCTTGCGAGAGCTTAAGAAGCACGCAGCTGCTCGCGGCCGCACGCTAACATCCGTGATCGAGGACGCCGTGCGCCAGTTCCTCGCGCGCTCCGTCGCCGGCGACGGTCGCCCGAAGGCTCTGCCGTTCCGAGTCATCACGTTCAAGGGCCGGTTACGTCCGGGCGTTGACCTCGACCACAGCGCTGCGCTGCTCGATCTCATGGAGGGCACGGCTGCTCCTCGCCGACGTTAACGTGCTCATCTATGCGCATGCGGAGAACGCTCCGAACGACTACTCGCGTTTTCCTAGCCTCAGATGGCGTCACCCACTGGACTGACCCCTGGCGATATCGCCGAGGCCCACGAATGGACGCGTGAGGCTTGTATATCGCTGGGCATCGCGATCACCGCGCCCATCGAACAAGTGCACGTGCGTCCGTGGTCCACGGTCTTCCGCGTGCCGACGAAGAACGGCGCCGTCTACATGAAGTGCTGCGGACCCACGCAGCGGCATGAACCGCGACTCACGGCACTCCTTCATCGCGAGTTCCCGGGTCTCGTCACCGAGGTGCTCGCGGTGCACCCGACGCAGCCATGGATGCTGGTGGCGGAGGGCGGGAAGAAGCTTGGCGAGGTGTTCTCCGATGATGAGCTCCTTCGCGCGTGGCGCGAGATCCTCCCGCGCTGCGCGCAGCTCCAACGCGATATCACACCTCGGACGAACGAGATCCTCGCCTTCGGCACGCCGGATCAGCGTCTGGACCGTCTGACCGCCGACGAGCGTCGAGCGCTCGCGTCCGTACATTCGAGACTTGCCGAGGCGCTGCGCGCGCTCGCCGCACTCGGCATCGACGACACGCTGCAGCACGACGATCTGCACCAAAACAACGTACTCGTGCGCGACGGCCGCATGATGATCTTCGACTGGGGCGATTCATGTGTGTCGCATCCGTTCGGCACACTCGCGGTCACGCTGCGCTTCGCGGCACAGAAGACCGGACGCGCGCAAGACGCCGACGAGATCCTGGCCCTTCGCGACGCCTATCTCGAGCCGTGGAGCGACCGCGGCTCGCCGCGCGAGCTCCGAGATGCCGCGGAGCTCGGGCGCCGCATCGGCGAGGTCTCGCGAACGCTGACCTTCTATGCGGTCGCCCGAGCCTACCCGGGCGTCATCGACACCTATCCAGGCGGTTTCGCAGGATCGCTCCGGAGGGTGCTCGCGTCGTTCGCTTAGGTGCGCGCTCCCTGGTACTCGGCCATCTGCTCCATCGTCACGCTTGGATCGTTCTGGAACAGCGAGAACGAGTTCCCATCCGGGTCCGTGCACGCGGCGAACCAGCCCTGACCCGGGATCGGAGCCTTTTGCTCGGCCGTTCCGCCGCTGTCCTTGATCTTCTTTAGCGTGTCGTCGATGTCGTCGGTCGCGAAGTAGACCGTAGGCGCCTTGGTCTTCGACGGCTCGGTCAGCGGATTGATCCCACCGCCGGGAGTGATGCCGTCGATGAGGTAGTACTCGATACCCGGCATGCTCGAGTCCTTGTACTTCCAACCGAAGACGCTGCTGTAGAACTTCTTCGCGCGCTGCGGGTTCGTGGTGTTGATCTCGAAATGGGCAATGTCGCCAGCCTTGGGTTCCATGCTGTTCCTCCCCTGATTCGTCGGGAACAGGCTAGACCCGATCGCCGCGGATTTCAGGCGTGGCGCGTGCGCCAGCCGTGCGAGCAGGCGTCACCGCGGTCGGCTACGCGATAATCAATAGGTGAGCGCGCCGGACAGCCGCCTCCAGACAACGGAGGGGGAGTCCGCCCAGCAGCGCCGAGCGACGATCGCCATCCTCGACTACGGATCGCAGTACACGCAGCTCATCGCGCGCCGCGTGCGTGAGTCGCGCGTGTACTGCGAGATCTTCCCGCACGACGTCACCGCGGAAGAGCTGGAGCGCCGGAGTGTCGTCGGCGTGATCCTCTCCGGCGGACCCGCGAGCGTGTACGACGCGGACGCGCCGCAGATCGAGCCCGCCGTACTCGACGGCCGGTTCCCGGTCCTCGGGATCTGCTACGGCATGCATCTCATGGCGCACGTCCTCGGCGGGGAGGTCGCGCCGGAGGGAAAGCGCGAGTACGGCCCCGCTATGGTCGACATCGCCGAGTCCGGCGGCCTGTTCGAGGGCCTTTCCGACCACGAGCGCGCCTGGATGAGCCACGGCGATACCGTGAAACGGCTCCCGCCCGGCTTCCACGGCATGGCGCGCACCGAGCGGCTTCCTCTTGCGGCGATGAGCGACGGACGGAACCGCTTCGGCGTGCAGTTCCACCCCGAGGTCATGCACACCCCGCGCGGCGCCGAGGTGCTTCGCAACTTCCTCTATCGCGTCTGCGGCTGCGAGGGCGACTGGACGCCTGCGGCGTTCATCGAAGAAGCCGTCGCCGAGCTGAAGAGGACGATCGGCGACCGTCACGCGATCTGCGCGCTCTCCGGCGGCGTCGACTCGGCGGTCGCCGCGACGCTCGTCGCGCGCGCGATCGGCGATCGACTCACCTGCGTGTTCATCAACACCGGGCTGCTGCGCGCGAACGAGGCTGAGGAGGTCGTCGCGACGTTCGGTCCGCGCCTACGCCTCGTGCATATCGACGCGTCCGAGCGTTTCCTCCGCCGTCTCGCCGGCGTGAGCGATCCAGAGCAGAAGCGGATGATCATCGGCGAGGAGTTCATCCGCTGCTTCGAAGAGCAGGCGCGGCGCGTCGGCGACGTCGGTCTCCTCGTGCAGGGCACGATCTACCCCGACGTGATCGAGTCGCGGTCGCGCGAGTCGAAGACGAGCGCGCGGATCAAGACGCATCACAACGTCGGCGGGCTGCCCGAGGTCATGTCGCTCGAAGTCGTGGAGCCGCTGCGGCGCCTTTTCAAGGACGAGGTCCGCCGCGTCGGTGCCGAGCTCGGCATTCCCGAGGACATCCTCTGGCGCCACCCGTTCCCAGGGCCTGGCCTCGCCGTGCGTGTGCTCGGTCCGGTCGACCGCGAGGCGCTCGACACGCTCCGGCAGGCCGACGCGATCTTCCTCGAGGAGCTCCGGGCGGCCGACCTGTACCGCACCGTCGCCCAGGCGTTCGCCGTTCTTACTCCTGTGCGAAGCGTTGGCGTCATGGGCGATTTCCGCACCTACGGCGCGCTCGTCGCGCTCCGCGCTGTGACGACCGAGGACTTCATGACCGCGGACTGGGCGCGCCTGCCATACGACGTGCTCGCTCGCGCGTCGGCGCGCATCGTGAACGAGATCGCGGCGGTGAACCGGGTCGTGTACGACATCTCGTCGAAGCCGCCGGCGACGATCGAGTGGGAGTGAGTTGAAAGCGATCCGCGACTACTTCAAGCACGGCGAGAAGGTCCAGAAGATCATTCAGGAGCAGCGCAAGCAGCGCAGCCCGGGACGTTCGCTTGGCGCGCCGGGCCTCAACTGCCTCGTCCTGGGCGGCGGCGGGCGCGAGTACGCGATCGCGTGGCGTCTCGCGCGTTGCGACAGCGTCGCGACGATCGACGTCGTGCCCGGCAACGCCGGTGTTGCGCTCTTCTCGCGCGTGCTCGATTTCCCGCCGCGCGACATCGGTCGACTGCAGCAGCATCTCGCGGCGTCGGCCATCGACCTCGCGATCGTCGGGCCGGACGAGCTCATCGCGGAGGGCATCGGTGATCACCTGCGGCGCGCGAGCATCGCGGTGGTCGCTCCGTCGAAGGAAGCCGCGAAGATCGAATGGAGCAAGACCTTCGCGAAAGAGCTCATGACCGAAGCCGGCATTCCGTCGCCGCGCTGGGAAACGTTCACGACGTCCGAAGCGGCGCGCAACGCTCTCGACCGGAACCTGTGGAATGCGCCGCTGGTCGTGAAGGCCGACGGCCTCGCCGCGGGAAAGGGCGTGACGATCTGCCGCACGCTCGAAGAGGCCCGCATGGCGCTCGCCACGCCGCCGACCAGCGGCGGCCGGGTCGTCTTCGAGGACGTGCTCGAGGGTGAGGAAGCGTCGCTGCAGGCGCTCGTCGATGGTGAGACCGTCGTTGCATTGCCGCCCGCGCGCGACCACAAGCGGCTTGGCGACGGCGACATCGGTCCGAACACCGGCGGCATGGGCGCGTCGTCGCCGACCACCATGCTGCCCGATGAGGACGCGCAGCGCGTCGCCGACGAAGTGATCACACCGATCGCGCGCGCGCTCGCCGCGCGCGGCACGCCCTTTCGCGGAGTCATTTTCGCCGGCCTCATCCGCACCAAGAGCGGCTTCAAGGTGCTTGAGTACAACGCGCGCTTCGGCGATCCCGAAGCCGAGGTGACGCTGCCGCGCCTTGGCGGCGATTTCGCGAAGCTCATGGTCGCGCTCGGCGAGGGCAAGCTGCGCGCGTACGTGGCGGCCAACCCGCTGCGTTTCAGCCAGCGCGCCTTCGTCGATGTCGTGCTCTGCGCCGAGGGCTATCCCGGCGCTCCACGCACCGGCGACAGGATCGAAGGTCTCGATAAGCTGCCCGACGGCGTGTACGCGTTCCACGGCGCGACCGCCGCGACGCCCGCGGGCGGTTTCATCACGGCGGGCGGTCGCGTCATGCACATCGTGGCCGGCGGCTCGACCGTGGCCGAGGCGCGCGATCGCGCGTACCAGGGCGCGGAGCGCGTGACGTTCACCGGCAAGTTCTATCGTTCCGACATCGCGACAGGTGGTGGGGTGGCGGTGGCATGACGCCTTCAGTGAGCGTGCTCATGGGCTCGACGTCGGACGAGACCGTCATGAAGATGGCGGTCGAGACGCTGCGCGGCCTCGCCGTGGACTGCGAGATGCGCGTCCTGTCGGCGCACCGCACGCCGGAGGCACTGCGCGACTACATCACGGAGGCAAGTCGGCGCGGCGTCAAGGTGTTCATCTGCGGCGCCGGCGGTGCGGCGCATCTCGCGGGCGCGGTCGCCGCTCTCACGACGAGCCCGGTCATCGGCGTGCCGCTCGTGGCGCCGAACGCGATCGCCGGCGGGCTCGACGCACTCCTTTCTATCGTGCAGATGCCGCGTGGCGTGCCCGTGGCGACCGTCGCCGTTGGCGAAGCTGGTGCTGCCAACGCCGGTATCCTCGCGGCCCAGATCCTCGCGACCGGTGATGACGAGCTCGCGGGCCGCCTGCGCATGCTGCGCGAGGGCATGGCGGCCAAAGTGTTAGCCGGATGATGCTTCCGCCCCTGCGATGAGAAAGGTATGACCATCCAGAACCGCTTCGACGCGATCTCGCCCATCGACAGCCGCTTCTACGGCGGGGACGCCGCGCTGTTCAAGTCGCTGCAGCCCTACCTCTCGGCCGCGGCCCAGGTCCGCTATCAGGCGCGTGTCGAGGGTGCGCTCGCGCAGGCGATGGCCGACGCCGGCATCTGCGACCGCGCCGTCGCCGACGCGATCGCCCGTGCCGCGGACCGCGTCACGCCGCAGGAGGTCGCGGAGGAAGAGACGAAGACGCGACACGACGTGCGCGCGCTGGTGAACGTCATCCGCGCCCAGGTGCCCGAGGAGGCGAAGCGCTTCGTGCATCTGGGTGCGACGTCGTACGACATCGTCGACACCGCGAACGCGCTGCGGTATCGCGAATGCGTCGAGCGTGTCGTCGTGCCCGCGCTCGGCGCGCTGGTCGCGCGCTGCATCTCCATCGCCGAGGCCGAGGCCGACACGCCTCAGATCGGACGCACGCACGGCCGGCACGCCGAGCCGATCACGTTCGGCTTCGCGATGGCGGAGTATGTCTCGCGCCTTGGCGACCGCATCGAGTTCCTGCGCTCGGTCGCGCGGCGCCTGCCCGGCAAGCTGTCCGGCGCGGTCGGCGTGTACAGCGCGATGGGTCTCCTGACCGCGGACGCGCGCGCGCTCGAGCGGCGCTTCCTCGGGGCGCTCGGCCTGCACCCGCGCTCGAGCTCGACGCAGATCGTCGAGCCCGAGGGCTGGACCGACCTCGCCCACGCCTGCGTCACCGCTCTCGGCGTCATGGCCAATCTCGCCGACGACATGCGCCAACTGCAACGGACCGAGATCGGCGAGGTCGCCGAGTCGTTCGGGGCCGAGCAGGTCGGCTCGTCGACGATGCCCCACAAGCGCAACCCGGTGTCGTTCGAGAACGTGAAGTCGATCTGGAAGGCGATGGCACCGCGGGTCATGACGACCTATCTCGATCAGATCAGCGAGCACCAGCGCGACCTCACGAACTCGGCGTCGCAGCGCTTCTTTGGCGAGATCATCGCCTCGACCGCGTACGCCGCCGGGCGGATGGCTGGCTCGCTCGAAGGGATCCGCGTCGACCAGGGTCGGCTCAAAGCGAACCTCGCGATGTCGCGCGGCGCGATCGTCGCCGAGCCGCTCTATGTGCTGCTCGCGAAACACGGCCACCCCGACGCGCATGAGGCGGTGCGCCGGCTCACGCTCGAGGCGGAGCGCGGCTCGCGGTCGGTGCTCGAGGTCGTGGGGCAGGACGCGGAGCTGCGCGATTACCTCACCAAGCTCTCGCCCGAGGAGCGGCGGATCCTCGAGCGCCCCGAGGATTACCGCGGACTAGCCGCCGACATCGCGCGCGACGTCGCGTCGACGTGGCGCGAGCGTCTGAAGGGAGTGTTGCCGGAGTGAAGACGCTGATCGAGAGCAAGGTCCCAGGCGCGACGCTGTTCCGGCGCGGCAAAGTGCGTGACGTGTACGAGGCCGGTGGCGACCGGCTCGTCATCGTCGCGAGTGACCGGCTCTCGGCGTTCGATGTCGTGCTCCCGACGCCGATCCCGGACAAGGGCCGCGTGCTCACCGAGCTCTCCAGCTTCTGGTTCGACCGCACCGAGCGTGTCGTCCCGAATCACCTCGTCTCGACGAACATCGATGATCTGCCGGCGGTGTTCCGCGAGGTCCCCGAGCTTGATGGCCGTGCCGTGCTCGTGAAGCGTTGCGAGCGGATCGATGTCGAGTGCGTCGCGCGCGGCTACATCGCGGGATCAGGCTGGACCGAGTACAAGGCGCTCGGAACGGTCGCGAGCGAAACGCTGCCGAAAGGCCTGCAGGAGTCGCAGCGCCTCGACGATCCGATCTTCACGCCGGCCACGAAGGCGGTGACCGGTCACGACGTGAACATCTCGCGCGCGCAGCTGTCGTCACTCGTCGGCAGCGAGCTGGCAAAGAAGCTCGAGGAGACCACTCTCGAGCTATACCGCAAGGCGCATGCGTACGCGCTCGGCCGCGGGCTGATCCTCGCCGATACGAAGTTCGAGTTCGGGTTCTATGACGGGAAGCTCACGCTCATCGATGAGGCGCTCACCCCGGACTCGTCGCGCTACTGGGATGCCGCAACGTACAAGCCGGGCGGCGCGCCGCCCTCCTATGACAAGCAGTACGTGCGCGACTTCCTCGTGAGCACGGGCTGGAACAAGGAGCCACCCGCGCCCGAGCTGCCGCCCGAGGTCGTCGCTGGCACGAGCCAGCGTTACCGCGAGTGTTACGGAAAGCTGACCGGCGAGGAGTGGTTCGGCTGATCACACATACACCATGATCGAGTGGTGTATGCTCACCCTGTAAAACGACTCCAGATCCTCATCGATGAAGACCTCGCTGCCGACCTCGACCGCGCCTCCACCCGCACCGGTCGCTCGAAGGGAGCAATCGTGCGTGAGGCGGTGCGCCGACTGATCAAACCGCTGCCGCCGCTCGAGCAAGACCCGATCTGGGAGTTGGCTGGCTTCGCGTCGTTCGACCCCGTGCCGCCCGAAAAGATCGACGATGTTGTCTATGGCGAATCGTGATCTTCGTCGACACCTCCTTCTGGATCGCCTACTACAACAGCCGGGACCCGAGGCACGACGCGGCGATGGAGTTGCTGCGCCAGAGCGCGAGTACTCAACTCGTCACCACGAACCACGTGCGTGGCGAAACGTGGACATTCTTGCGTCGTCGCACGGACTACCAACTCGCGATGCGATTCGTGGATCGTCTCGAGCGGTCAACGCAGGTCCGTACGGTCTTCGTCTCGGAGCGACAGGAACGAGATGCCCTCAAGTGGCTCCGGCACCATGATGAGCGGCCCTATTCATACGTAGACGCGACAAGCTTTGTGATCATGCGGGCAATGCACATCCGCGACGTTCTCGGGTATGACGAGGACTTCGCTGCGGCCGGATTTAGGAGACTGAACTGATGCGCAGCTTCACAGCCGCGATCCATGTACGTCCGAAGCCCGAGGTGCGCGATCCGCAGGGCGAGGCCGTACGCGGCGCGCTGCGATCGCTCGGGCTCGCGGTATCCGACGTGCGGACTGGCAAGGAGATCGTCGTGACGTTCGAAGCGGCCGATGAGACGGCGGCGCGCGAGGCAGTGCAGCTGATGGGCACGGAGTTGCTCGCGAATCCCGTGATCGAGGACTACGCCTACGAGCTGAAGAAGGGCGTTCCCGCATGACGCGCGTCGCGATCCTCCGCTACCCGGGCACGTGGAGCGAACGCGATTTCCAGCACGCGCTCTCGCTCGTGCCCGGCGTCGAGAGCGACATCCTCTGGCACGAGGACGCCGACCTCGCGGGCTATGACGCAGCCATCGTTCCGGGCGGGTTCACCTACGGCGACTACGTCCGCGCGGGCGCGATCGCGAGGCTCTCGCCCGCGACGCGCGAGCTGCGCCGTTTCGCCGACGCCGGCAAGCTCGTGCTCGGCTCGTGCAACGGCTTCCAGATCCTGTGCGAGGCCGGGCTCCTGCCCGGCGCGCTGGTGCGCAACCGCGGTCTCGAGTTCCGCTGCGACTGGGTCCACATGCGCGTCGAGAGCGACGCGACGCCGTGGACCACCGGTCTGCGCGGCGCCGTCCTGCGGATGCCGATCGCTCACGGTGAGGGCTGCTGGGTCGCCGACGACGAGATGCTCTCCGACGTCGAAGCGCGCGGACAGGTCGTGTTCCGCTACACGGACGAGCGCGGTGGGGCCACGGCCGCAGCGAACCCCAACGGATCGCTCGCCAATATCGCGGGGGTCTGCAACGAGGGGCGGAACGTCGTGGGCCTCATGCCTCACCCGGAACGGTGCTCAGAGGCCCTCTTAGGGGGGACCGATGGGTATCGGGTCCTCGCCAATCTGGCCCCCGCCCTAGCGGGCACGCCCTTTGCCATATATAGATAGGTATAGAGATGGACCTTTTCGAAAAACAGGCCCAACTCCAGTCGCTCTTTCAGACGAGCCCGGTCGACGCTGCCTACGGCCAGGGCACCCCCGCCTCACGCAAGCTGGCGGGCGCGTTCGCCGACCAGAGCGTCGGCCTTCTACTCCTCGACAAGGTGAAGACCAACGAGTTCTTCGACTACCAGGTCTACTTCGTGAGCGAGCTCTCGAAGACGCTCGAGACCGAGGGCCTCGATGTCGTGATCCTCAACCAGGCCTCGCTCCTTCAGCGCGCGCAGGTCATCCGGAGCTGGAGCCTCCTCTTCCAGCGCGACCACAAGCGCCGGGTGCAGTGGGAGGCGCGCGCGGTCATGGAGTACCTCGAGTTCCAGAAGTACGACGACATCCAGAGCAAGGCGCTCGCGGAACGCACCAAGGGCGAGCGATTCGCGATCGACGCCGAATACGTGTTCGCGCGTCTCGCGCGCCTGCGCGAGTACACGCAGCTCCTCTCGGATCTTCGCCCGATCGAGCGCGCGAAGTTCCGCTCGGATCCCAAGCTCTACGGACTGGCGCAGTGGTATCTGCAGCAGGCGGTGGAGCTGCTCTTCGGGACCGGCGCGTATCTCGTGATGGCGCTCGCGTTGCCGAAGCCCGAGGCGTACCACGACATCCTCGACGCCATCGGCAAGCACGGGATCATCGACAAGCAGCTCGCTTACCGACTCGAGCACCTCGCGAGCCTGCGGAACCTGCTGGCCTATGACCGCGAGCAGACCGACATCGACGAGGTCTACACACAGGTCCAAACTCGCGTTCCCGATCTGCTCGCGTTCGCCGATCAGATCGAACGCTTCATCGGAGCCGACGCCGCGGTATGAGCTCGTCCCCTGTGCTCACGGGGGCGGAAACGGCGCAGCCTAAGTTGGACATCCTTTCCGAGGTCGGCCTCACTCCATTCGAGGGCGCCCGCGTGCGCGAGCTGGTGGGCCGCGAACCCAACGCGCTCGAGTGGGCGATGTTCGGCGCGATGTGGAGCGAGCACTGCGCCTACAAGCATTCGAAGAAGCTGCTCCGCACGTTGCCGACGAAAGGCGCGCGCGTCGTGCTTGGTCCCGGCGAGAACGCCGGCGCCGTCGATCTCGGCGATGGTCTGCTCTGCGCGTTCAAGGTCGAGAGCCACAACCATCCCTCGGCGGTCGAGCCGTATCAGGGCGCGGCCACGGGCGTCGGTGGCATCCTGCGCGACGTCTTCGCGATGGGCGCTCGCCCCGTCGCGGTGCTGAACGCGCTGTTCTTCGGACCGCCGAGCGCGCTGCGCGCGCGGCGCCACTTGTCCGGCGTGGTCGGCGGCATCTCCTATTACGGGAACTGCGTCGGCATCCCGGACGTCGGCGGCCACGTTTCGTTCGAGACCTGCTATCTCGAGAACCCCCTCGTGAACGCGATGTGCGTCGGGCTCGTGCGCCGCGATCGCCTCTCGCGCGCCAACACGGCTAGGCCGGGAAGTGCGGTCTATCTCGTCGGCTCGGATACCGGCCGAACCCGTTCCTCGAGAAGCTGCTGATGGAAGCGACACTCGAGCTCGTGGAAACGGACGCGGTCGAAGCCGTGCAGGACCTCGGCGCGGCGGGATTGACGTGCGCGTCGAGCGAGGTTGCGGCCCGGAGCGGCGTCGGCATGCGCATCGATGTCGACAAGGTGCCGCGCCGAGCGAAGGGGATGAACCCCTTTGAGGTAATGCTCTCTGAGAGCCAAGAGCGGATGTTGGTGATCGCGCGACCGGGACGAGAGCACGATGTCGAGCGAGTCTTCAAGCAATGGGAATTGCACGGCGTCCGCATCGGAGAAATCACCCAAGACAAGGTGCTGACCATCCTGAGCAACGACGAGGTTGTCGCGACGCTACCGCCGGCGCTGCTCGCGGACGAAGCCCCCGAGTACGACATCTCGAAGTGGGCAAAGGAGCCGCGAAGCGGCGGCGAGGTCGAGGGAAGGGCCAGGCCTATCGACGAGCGTGGGGCCCCCCGCGCGTACGCCGAGACAACGGACGACAAGGAAGGGGGCGCCGCGAGGAGAGAGGCCGGCCCTGACCGAGGCAACGTCGCCGCCGCTTCGCGCGACGACCCCGCCTCGCCGGCCACGACGACGCACAAGATCGGGCTCGAACTGCTCGACCTGCTGAGCTCGCCGGCGGTAGCGTCGCGAGCGGTCATCTATCGAACGTACGATCAGATGGTCGGCACCGACACCGTCTTGGGCCCGGGTGCGGACGCCGCTCTGCTCCGTATTAAAGGACGCAGCGACGGCATCGCCATCGCGATCGATGCCCAGCCGCGCGTCGCCGCGCTCGATCCCTTCGTCGGCGCCGCATCCGCCGTCGCCGAAGCGCTCCGCAACGTCGTCTGCGTTGGTGCCACGCCCCTCGCCATCACAGATTGCTTGAATCTCGGCAATCCCGAGCGGCCCGAAGGCGCTTGGCAGCTCGAGCGCACCATCGCCGGGATCTCGGCCGCGTGCGACGTGCTGGACGTGCCCGTCGTGTCCGGCAACGTGTCCTTATATAACGCGACGCGCGGTGCGGACATCTGGCCGACCGCGGTCATCGGCGCGGTGGGCCATATCGACGACGTCGCGCGTCATATCCCGGTCACGACGGGCCGGCCCGGCGATGTCGTCATGCTCGCGGGCAGCGCTTCGGTCGTACTTGGCGCATCGGCGTACGGAGCCCTGATCGGGGTCCATAACGTCACCCTCGCGATCGACCTCGCTCTCGAGGCCCGCCTGCAGCGTTTCGTGCTCGCGGCCCATCGGGCCGGCGCGATCCGCGCCGCGCACGACCGTGCCGAGGGCGGCCTGGCGGTCACGCTGGCCGAGCTCGCGCTGCGCGATCGGATCGGGATGAAGGTCGTCCTGCCCGCCGTCCGCGGGATCGACAAGCGCGTGGCGCTCTTCGGTGAAGGTCCGTCGGGCGTCGTCCTCGTGCTCGGTCCATCGTTGGAGGCGCAGGTCCGCGCGCTCGCGACCCAGCACGACGTCCCGGTGTGGACGCTCGGTACGATCGGTGGCGATCTGCTCGAGATTGCGCCGGTGCTCGGCCTGCCGATCGCGGCGCTCGTCGACGCGCATAGCAACGCGCTCGCGCGAGCGCTGGGGAGGGAGGTGTAGATATGTGCGGCATCTGCGGCATCTGGAGCCCCCGCGACCAGGCCACCGCCGATCCGGCAGAGGCCGCCCGCCTGATGTTCTTCTCCTTATATGCACTGCAGCATCGCGGTCAGGAATCCGCCGGCATCGCCGCGACCGACGGTCGCGACCTCCGGGTCGTGCGCCGCATGGGCCTCGTCGGCCAGGTCTTCAGCGAGCCGGACCTCGGTGTGCTGACCGGCCGCGCGGCGATGGGGCACACGCGCTACTCGACGACCGGCGCGTCGAAGATCCAGAACGCGCAGCCGTTCACCGTGCGCGCCGAGGGTCTTGGCGAGCTCGCGATCGGACACAACGGCAACTGCATCAACGCTCGCGAGATCCGTGACGAGCTCGCCGCCGACGGCGTCCACTTCGTCACGTCTTCCGACACCGA
>WNGF01006591.1_pt1 | contig 14332 bp, 10 predicted proteins | sample 5400641 | NCBI WGS metagenome assembly WNGF01 (sample SAMN13153371, study PRJNA577476) | soil metagenome | isolation source: 80 cm soil or saprolite under grassland replicate 2 | place: USA:California | collected 2016-06-15
CCCATCGGTCGCGGCGTACGGCTATGCCGCGGGCAGCATCCTCGGCCGCAATCTCGCGGAGCTCGTACACCCGGAAGACCGGCCGGTCGCGGTCCGGCAGATCCTGCGGATCACCGGCGGCGGTGACGACAGCGACGGCAGCGGTGACCGCGGTGCCAGGGAAGACCGCGGCGCCAGGGAAGACCGCGGCGCCAGGGAAGACCGCGGCGCCAGGGAAGACCGCGGCGGCTCCCGTACCGCGGCGACACCAGCCACGCCGACCACGCGGGGCGCAGACACAGGAACAACGACAGACACAGGGACCACGGGAGACACTGAGACCGCGGGAGACACGGGAACCGCGCGGACGCGGGTGGTGCGTTTCTCGTGCCGAGTGCTGGCCGCCGACGGCAGCTGGCGCCACATCGAGTGCACCGTGTCCCGTTATCAGCAGCCAGGCGAGGATGGACAGCTGCTCATAGCCGCGCGGGACCTGAGTGACCAGATCGCGCTGCGGCAACAGGTGACGCACCTCATTTTCCACGACCGGCTGACCGGCCTGCCGAACCGCGCGTACTTCGAGGAGCGGGTCGCCGACCTGCTCGGCCGCCGCGCGGGCGTTGCCGTCGGCGGCCGCCATGTGGCGGAAGCTACGCAGGTGAATGACGATCTTGCGGCCGAGCTCACCGGCCTTCAGGTCGCGGCGGTCTTCCTGCATCTCGACGGTTTCACCGCGGTTAAAGACTCCGCCGGGCACGCGGCAGGAGATCTGCTGCTCACTCAGGCGGCGCGGCGGCTGCGGGCCGCGGTCCCCTCACAGCACACGCTCGCCCGCTGGGCAGGCGCTGAGTTCGCGGTCCTTGTCGAGGCCCGCGCCGGCGCAAATGACGCGGTTGATCTCGCCGAACAACTCGGCCGGTGCATCGCCGCGCAGCCGTTCAGCGTGTCGGGGCGGGTTGTCGCCGTCACCGCAAGCGTCGGCGTCGCCTTCGCGGGCGACAGCCCGGCTGGAGACGTCCTGCGCAACGCGGACGTCGCGCTGTCGCGGGCGAAGGCCTCGGGCGGAGGCCGTGTTGAGATCTTCGCCGCGCACATGCACGCCGACATCGTCCGGCGTCTCGAGCTCACAAGCGACCTGCAGCAGGCCATCGCCGAAGAGCGGCTGACCCTCGAGTTCCAGCCGATCGTTGAGCTGGCTACCGCCAGGATCAGCGGGGTCGAGGCCCTTGTCCGCTGGTGGCGCGGCGGCGAGCGGGTGCCGCAGGGCGAGTTCCTCAGGCTCGCGGAGGAGTCAGGGCTCATCGTGGCGCTCGGCGCGTGGGTCCTCAACGAATCGTGCAGGCAGGGCGCGCTGTGGCGGCGGGGATCCCGTGACATCGGCGTGTCGGTGAACGTCTCGCCGCGCCAGATCGCCGCGCCCGGCTTCGTTGACTCGGTGATCGCCGCGCTCACCAGGAGCGGGCTTCCGCCAAGCGCGCTCACCATCGAGATTGCCGAGCAACTGCTTGTGGCACAGCGCGCGGAGACGGCTCGGCGGCTCGCGGCGCTGCGCAGCCACGGCGTGCGGATCGCGGTCGACGACTTCGGCACCGGCTATGCCTCGCTTGGCAGCCTGCGCCAGCTCCCCGTGGACATCATCAAGATCGATCCGTCGTTCGTGTCTGGCATGGGCACCGATGACACGCTCACCTTGCTGACGGGCGCGATCGTCAGGCTGGGGCACGACCTCGGGGTGACGGTTGTGGCGGAGGGAGTCGAGCATCCCCGCCAGCTCGAGCTCTTGAGGGAGATGGGGTGCGCGCGCGGCCAGGGTTACCTCATCGCGCGGCCGATGTCGGCGCGCGACCTTGAGTCCATGTTGGCGGTGGGTTCGCCAGGGCAGGGCCCTGATCTGTCCGAGCAGGGCAAGACGCCCGCGCCCGCCTCGTAAAGGGTCGCACGCACGAGGCCCGCGGCGTTACCACGGCGTCTCAATATGTGACATGGTGTGCTCACTAGGTTGACGCGGCGGCTGGATATCCGTCATCGTTGGGGCGTGCGACGCAGTCTCATCCTCGTACTTGGTCGGCGCGCAGGCCGCTGACCACGTAAAGGCCTGCGCGCTCCCCCACGTCGCCACCGGCGCGGGGGTTTTTTGTTGCCGCCCGCCGCCCCTGCCGAAACCGGCGAGAAGCCCATGCCGAGCCGGCCTGAAGAAGAAGGCCCAGCCTATGACCGAGCACACGACACCCACGCCGGGTCCACGCCCACGCCCACGCATCACCGGGGCGCAGGCTCTCATCCGCTCGCTCGAGAATGTCGGTGTCGACGCGGTATTCGGCATCCCCGGCGGTGCCATCCTGCCGGCCTACGACCCGCTGCTCGACTCGAAAAAGCTGCGGCACGTGCTGGTGCGCCACGAGCAGGGCGCCGGGCACGCCGCGTCGGGGTACGCCCTTGCCACCGGCCGTCCGGGCGTGTGCATGGTGACATCTGGCCCCGGCGCGACCAACCTGGTGACCCCGATCGCCGACGCCTACATGGACTCGGTGCCCGTGGTGGCCATAACCGGGCAGGTTCCAACCGCCCTGATCGGCACGGACGGCTTCCAGGAGGCGGACATCTCCGGGATAACGCTGCCCATCACAAAGCACAACTTCCTGGTCACAAACGCCCGCGACATCGCGCGCACGATCGGCGAGGCCTTCCATCTTGCCTGCACTGGCCGCCCCGGGCCGGTCTTGGTGGACATCGCAAAGGACGCGCTGCAGGCGCCGACCGAGTACGACTGGCCGGTCCCCTTCGAGCTGCCCGGCTATCGGCCGGTGAGCCGCCCACACTCAAAACAGGTGCGTGAGGCCGCCCGGATGATCGTGGAAGCGCGCCGGCCGGTGCTGCTCGTCGGGGGCGGCGTGCTGAAGGCGCGCGCCGCCGCGCAGCTTGCCGAACTGGCTGAACGCACCGGCGCGCCGGTGGTCACCACCTTGATGGCGCGCGGCGCGTTCCCTGACAGCCACCGCCAGCACCTCGGCATGCCGGGCATGCACGGCACCGTCGCGGCCGTCGGCGCGCTGCAAAAGGCCGACCTCATCGTGGCGCTCGGCGCGCGCTTCGATGACCGGGTGACCGGCAAGCTCAGCTCGTTCGCGCCCAACGCCGCGATCGTCCACGCCGACATCGACCCGGCCGAGATCTCTAAGAACCGGCGTGCGGACGTGCCCATCGTCGGCGACTGCCGCGAGGTGATCACCGACCTGATCGCCGCGGTCGCCGGTGAGCACGCGGCCGGGCGCACGGGCGACTACACGGCTTGGTGGGCGCTGCTGAACAAGCTGAAGACGACCTATCCGCTCGGTTACGAACAGCCCGCCGACGGCTCGCTGGCGCCGCAGTATGTGATCGAGCGCATCGGCAAGCTCGCCGGACCGGACGCCACATACGTCGCGGGTGTCGGCCAGCACCAGATGTGGGCCGCGCAGTTCATCTCCTATGAGCGTCCCGGCACTTGGCTCAACTCCGGCGGCCTCGGCACGATGGGGTACGCCGTGCCCGCCGCGATGGGGGCGAAGGTTGGCCGCCCGGACGCGCAGGTGTGGGCGATCGACGGCGACGGGTGCTTCCAGATGACCAACCAGGAGCTGGCGACCTGCGCGCTGGAACGAATACCGATCAAGGTCGCCGTGATCAACAACGGCAATCTGGGGATGGTCCGCCAGTGGCAGACGCTCTTTTACAACCAGCGTTACTCGAATACGGATTTGGGAGTCAGAGTTTCAGAATCACAAACTGAGCGCGGCACTCGCATCCCCGACTTCGTTAAGCTCGCCGAGGCATACGGCTGCGCTGGCCTGCGCTGCGAGCGGGCAGAAGACGTGGACCACGTGATCGAGACGGCCGCCAAGACCGATGACCGCCCCGTCGTCATCGACTTCGTTGTGCATCACGACGCGATGGTGTGGCCGATGGTTCCGGCCGGCACGAGCAACGACGACATCCAGTTCGCGCGGGACATGGCACCGGATTGGGACCGGACAGAATGACCGCCAGCAGTGCCGACCGCCCGCGAGGGAGGCAATAGGAAATGTCCACCCATACGCTTTCTGTGCTTGTGGAGAACAAACCCGGCGTGCTCGTGCGGATCGCCGGCTTGTTCGCGCGCCGCGGCTTCAACATTGACTCGCTCGCCGTCGGGCCGACCGAGCACGACGAGATCTCCCGCATGACGATCGCGGTCAACTGCGCCGAGCATCCGCTCGAGCAGGTCACCAAGCAGCTCAACAAACTGGTCAACGTGCTGAAGATCGTGGAGCTGGACCCGGCCGCCTCGGTACAGCGCGAGCTGCTGCTTGTCAAGGTGCGCGCAGACACCGAGACGCGGACGCACCTGATCGAGACGATCAAGCTGTTCCACGCCAAGGCCGTGGACGTCTCACCTGACACGGTCACGATCGAGGCCACCGGCAACAGGGACAAGCTCTTCGCGCTGGTCCGGGTGCTCGAACCCTTTGGGATCAAGGAACTCGTGCAGTCGGGCATGGTCGGCATCGGCCGCGGTCCGCGATCGATCACGGACCGCTCGCTGCGCCCTGTGGGCGACGGTGCCCGTGCGGGCGAGCGAGCCGGGTGATCGGTTGCCGCCAGTGAAGGCCCGCGGCAGCGGATCGGCGCCCAGGCAACGTGCCAGCACGCGGGCCGAGTGACAGCTTGCGGCAGCCGTTCGGGATCATTCTTCTGAACGGCCGCGCGGGGTGACACGCCCGTCCACGCCAGAACAAGCAGAGCCAAGGAGAGGCCAGCAGTGGCAGAGATCATTTACGACAATGGCGCCGACCTCAAGGTGCTGCAGCAGCGAACCGTGGCGGTGCTCGGTTACGGCAGCCAGGGGCACGCGCACGCGCTGTCGCTTCGCGACTCGGGCGTGGATGTGCGGGTCGGCCTTCCCGAGGGTTCGGCCAGCCGGGAGATGGCCAGAAACGTTGGGCTGCGCGTGACGGAACCGGCGCAGGCGTGCGCGGAGGCGGACGTGATCATGGTGTTGGTCCCCGACACCGTCCAGCGCGGGCTGTACGCCGAGTCGATCGCGCCGACCCTCGCCGACGGCGACGCCCTGTTCTTCGCCCATGGCCTGAACATCCGCTACGGTCTCATCACGCCGCCGCCCGCCGTCGACGTGTGCATGGTGGCGCCGAAAGGTCCAGGACATCTGGTGCGCCGCCAGTTCAGCGAGGGCAGGGGCGTTCCCGTCCTTGTCGCGGTCGAGCGTGACGCCACGGGCGGCGCCTGGCCGGTCACGCTGGCCTACGCCAAGGCGATCGGCGGCACCCGGGCCGGCGCGCTCAAGACGACGTTCGCCGAGGAAACAGAGACGGACCTGTTCGGCGAGCAGGCGGTGCTTTGCGGCGGTATCTCCGAGCTGATCAAGGCTGGCTTCACCACGCTGGTCGAGGCCGGGTACCAGCCCGAGGTCGCCTACTTTGAATGCCTGCACGAGATGAAGCTGATCGTGGACCTCATGTATGAGGGCGGCATCTCGAAGATGTACTGGTCGGTCTCTGACACCGCCGAATACGGCGGGTACACGCGCGGGCCGCGCTTGATCAATGAGCAGACCCGTGAGGAAATGCGCCGGATCCTCGCGGAGGTTCGGGACGGCTCGTTCACGCGCGAGCTCGTGGACGAGTTCGACAGCGGGCGGCCGAGCTTCGTCAAGCGCCGTGAGGCCGAGCAGGCAGAGCAGATCGAGCAGGTCGGCGCCAAGCTACGGCCGCTGATGAGCTGGCTGGAAGAGGCCTGACCGCGGTCCCGGCTGACTGCGCCTGACCGCGCCTGACCGCGGTCTCGGCTGACCGCGCCTGACCGCAGGGTTCGCCTGCCCGCGGGGTCGCCTGACGCGTGTCGCCTGGCCCCCGGGGTCGCCTGCGGGCGGCTTGTCGCGAGCCAGTGTGTGCGGCTAGGCCTGCTCAACAGCGGATCGAGCGGACTCGTGAATGTCTTCACAAGCGCGGTAAGCTAGGACGGTGCATGCGCCATCCGCGGCGCGTGTCGCCATCGGCTGCGGGCGGTGCCTCCCCGGGCACAGGCGTTTCGCTCGCCAAGCTGTCGATCCGGAGGGTCGCCGACGTGTCACAGCCAGTCGTTCTGATCGCGGAAGAACTCTCGCCCGCCGGGATCGCGCTGCTCGAATCCGACTTCGACGTGCGTCACGTCGACGGCTGCGACCGTGACGCGTTGCTTGCCGCACTGGCAGAGGCCGACGCCCTGATCGTGCGAAGCGCGACCAGGGTCGATGCGCAGGCGCTTGCGGCCGCGCAGAAACTGCGGGTGATCGCGCGGGCCGGTGTGGGGCTCGACAACGTCGACGTCGACGCGGCGACCAAGGCCGGGGTCATGGTCGTGAACGCGCCCACTTCGAACATCATGAGCGCAGCCGAGCACGCCGTCGGGCTGTTGCTTGCGACCGCGCGCAACATTCCGCAGGCTGTCTTTTCGCTGAAACACGGCGAGTGGAAGCGGTCCAAATTCACCGGAACTGAGTTGCACGACAAGGTGGCGGGCATTCTTGGCCTCGGGCGGATCGGCGTGCTGGTAGCGCAGAGGTTGTCGGCATTTGGCATGCGCGTGGTCGCTTACGACCCATACGTGCCCGCGGCGCGAGCGGCGCAGCTAGGCGTCCAGATGATCGGCCTGCGCGAGCTGCTCGCCGCGTCCGACTTCATCAGCGTCCACCTGCCACGCACCCCCGAGACGCTCGGGCTCATCGGCGATCGCGAGCTGCGCATGGTCAAGCCAGGCGTGCGGATCGTGAACGCCGCGCGGGGCGGGATCGTCGACGAGGACGCCCTCGCGCTGGCGCTGAAGGAGGGCCGCGTCGCCGGCGTCGGCGTCGACGTCTACCGCAGCGAGCCCTGCACCGACAGCCCGCTGTTCGGTTTCGACAACGTGGTCGCCACGCCGCATCTTGGCGCGAGCACACACGAGGCGCAGGAGAAGGCAGGCACCCAGGTGGCGCGTTCTGTAAAGCTGGCGCTGGCCGGTGAGCTCGTCCCCGATGCGGTGAACGTGGACGGCGGCGCGGTGGCCGAGGATGTCAAGCCGGGCCTGCCGCTAGCGGAGACGATTGGCCGGATTTTCACCGCGCTCGCGGCCGGCGTGGCGGTTCAGCTGGACGTCGAGGTTCGGGGCGAGATCGCCGCGCACGACGTTCGGGTGCTTCAGCTCGCCGCGATCAAGGGCGTCTTCTGCGATGTGGTCGAAGATCCGGTGACCTACGTCAACGCGCCACTGCTCGCCAAGGAGCGGGGCGTCCAGGTGAGCCTGCGCACCGAGGCGGAGAGCCCGGACTGGCGCAACGTGATCACCCTGCGCGGCACGATGCCGGACGGCCACGTCGTGTCCGTCTCCGGCACGCTGACCGGTCGGCGCCAGCTTGAGAAGCTCGTCGGCATCAATGGTTTCGAGATGGAGATCGCGCCGGCCGCTCATATGGCGTTCTTCACCTACACCGACCGGCCGGGGATCGTGGGCCTGGTCGGTCACATCCTTGGTGACCAGGGCATCAACATCGCGGGAATGCAGGTGTGCAGAGATGCGATGGGCGGCAAGGCGCTCATCGTCCTCACCGTGGACTCGGCCATCCCGCCAACCCTGCTCGACGAGATCACCGAGGCGATTGGGGCCGAGGTCGGCAGGGGGGTCGACCTCGATGAAAAGTGACACTCAAACAAGTCCGGGGGCGACCACTTTGGACGTCCCTGACCCCCCTCGCGACCAGCCCGCGAGGCGACCCCTGGACCCCCGCGACCAGCCCGCGAGGCGACTCTCCGCGACCAGCCTGCGGGCGACCCTCGGGCCTCCACGACGAGCCCTGGGGACCACCCCTCTACCCAGCGGTCATGTGTCTCATATTATGAGACACATGACCGCTGGGCGGGACAAGAGAGCCGTCCACCAGCTAAACTTGTGAGCGGTATGTGGCACGGGGTACTTTTCCTTCGCTGCCGCAGCGGGGTCTGACGGGCAGGCCGGCACCCGCTGCGGGAAGAGATGCTGCTGGCTGTGAGCCCCAAAGTCCGTGACCAAACACCTATTTGGTGATCTAGCTGCTCGCCAGGAGACTTTCCCGTGTATGACATGTACCCCTGGAACCAGTCGGCCGAGGCAACCGAGAAATCGGCGCAGGCGGTCGAAGCCGTCCAGATGGCGCTCGACCGGCGCGACAATGGCGGCGAAGCAGGCTCTCGCCCCGGGCGGTGATGCCGTCCCGCTGGTCGGCCCGGCCAGTAGGGTACCCGCATGACATCGCGCACAATCCGGCTCGCGGTGATCCCGGGCGACGGTATCGGGCCCGAGGTCGTGGCCGAGGCTTTGAAGGTTGTTGACGTCGCGGCGCCGACCGTCGCGTTCGACACCACCAGCTATGACCTCGGCGCGGCACGATGGCACCGCACCGGCGAGACCTTGCCCGATGCTGTGCTTGAGGAGATCCGCGCACACGATGTGATCCTGCTCGGCGCTGTCGGTGACCCCTCCGTGCCGAGCGGGATCCTGGAGCGCGGGCTGCTGCTGAAGCTGCGCTTCGAGCTGGATCATTACGTGAACCTTCGGCCGGTTCGGCTGTATCCGGGCGTCGCAAGCCCACTGACCGGTGTGCGACCCGAATCGGTGGACATGCTGGTGGTGCGGGAGGGTACCGAGGGCCCCTACAGCGGCGCGGGCGGTGTCATGCACAGGGGCACTCCCGCTGAGATCGCCACCCAGGAGAGCCTGAACACCGCCAAGGGCGCCGCGCGGGTGGCGCGTTACGCCTTCGAGCGCGCGAGGGGGCGGCGGCGCCGCAAGCTCACCTTGGTGCACAAGACCAACGTGCTCACCTACGCGGGAGACCTGTGGTCGCGCACGGTTGACGCGCTCGCCAAGGAATTTCCCGCGGTCACCGTCGACTACTGTCACATCGACGCGGCAGCCATGTTCTTCGTCAGCCAGCCACAGCGGTTCGATGTGGTGCTCACAGACAACCTTTTCGGCGACATCCTCACGGATCTGGGCGCCGCTGTGGCAGGCGGTATCGGGCTGGCCGCGAGCGGCAACATCAATCCGCAGCGCACGTCGCCGTCCATGTTCGAGCCGGTGCACGGCAGCGCTCCTGACATCGCGGGCCAGCACAAGGCCGATCCCTCTGCCGCGATCCTGTCAGCCGCAATGCTGCTCGAGCACATGAGCCTGCCCGCCGAGGCCGCGCGAGTTGAGCAGGCAGTCGCCGAAGATCTCCTTGAGCGCCAGGGCGCATGGGCCACCCGGACGACACTCGAGATCGGCGACGACATCGCGCAGCGAGTAGCCTCCTAGGGCGCTCCTGCCGCGTCTTTGCGCCGTACTTCACGGCGGTCGGCGGTTGGTTCTCCGGGAGTGCCCCGCGGCCGCGTGCGCCGTGACGCAGGAGGCCGATCCCAATCACTGATGGGCAGCCGCATTCACCGACGGTGCAATATGGGAGTGCGGGCCCGGCAACGGCGCCGCGGCCTCCCGGTCGCCGCCGGGTAAAAGGAGAGTCTGCGATGACAACCGATACCAAGACCGAGTTCAGCTTCGACATCCGTCCCGCTCATGACACCATTCCCGCTGACCAGCGCGCCGAGATCCTTGCCATGCCAGGATTCGGGCAGACATTCACCGACAACATGGTGAGGATCCGCTGGACCGAGGGTCGTGGCTGGCATGATGCGCGACTCGAGCCGTACGGGCCGCTCACCCTGGATCCGGCCACGTCGGTGTTTCACTACGGGCAGGAGATCTTTGAGGGGCTGAAGGCCTACCGGCGGTCGGACGGCTCGATCGCGACGTTTCGGCCGCACGCGAACGCGGCGCGGTTCCGGCGCAGCGCCCGCCGGATGGCCATGCCCGAGCTTGACGAGGATCTGTTCGTCCGCGCGATCGAGCTGCTGGTGTCCCACGACCGCGAATGGGTGCCTGCCGACGAAGGCAAGAGCCTCTACCTGCGGCCCTTCATGATCGCGACGCACCGTGGCCTCGGCGTGAACTCTCCCGCGTCGTCGTTTGAGTTTCTCGTGATCGCCTCGCCGTCGGCCACGTACTTCAGCGGTTCCACGGTGACCGTGTGGCTGACGGAGGACTACACCCGGGCAGCGCCGGGCGGCACCGGCGAGGCGAAGTGCGGCGGCAACTACGCCGCCGGTTTCATCGGCCAGCTCCAGGCCGTGGAGAACGGCTGCGATCAGGTTGTATGGCTGGACGCGGCGGAGCGCCGCTTCGTGGAAGAAATGGGCGGAATGAACCTGTTCTTCTGCTATCAGGCCGACGCCCAGGCCCGCCTTGTCACGCCCGCTCTCACTGGCTCGCTGCTGCCAGGGATCACCCGCGATTCGCTGCTCAAGCTCGCTCCCGAGATGGGGATCCCGACCGAGGAGGGGCGCATCTCAGTGTCACAATGGCGGTCGGAGAGCGAGTCCGGGGAGCTAACCGAGGCTTTTGCCTGCGGCACGGCCGCGGTGATAACGCCTGTGGGCCGGGTGAAGTCCGCCCACGGGGATTGGGTTGTCGGCGACGGTCAACCGGGACCGGTGACCATGCGCCTTCGTGACGAACTTCTCGGGATCCAGTACGGCCGCCGTCCGGACCCATACGGCTGGATCCACAAAATCTGCTGAGCCATCCCAACCGCTGGCCCTGGCGCCCCGGTTCGATCTTCGCTGGCTGTGGCGCCTCCGTTGGCTGGGGCGCGCGCCGGTTCGGGTTTCTGTTGGCTGGGGCGCGCGCCGGTTCGGGTTTCTGTTGGCTGGGGCGCGCGCCGGTTCGATCTTCGCTGACCGCGGCGCACCCGCCTTGTACTCCAGGGTGTTGTTCTGGGGCCTTCATTGAGGGCTCTAAGCAACACTCCAGAGTACAAAGACGTAGATGATCTTGCCAGCCGCGCGCCAGAGGGTGTCCGCCGCGCGTCGGAAGGTGCCTGGCGCGGGCAGGAAGGCGTCCGCTGCGCCGGACGGTGCCTGACTAACTCCGGAGGGTGCCCGCCGTGCAACCGCAAGGCCCGCCGCGCGCAGGAAGATTCCCGCCGCGCGCCGGAAGATGCACCGGGCGAGTGCGGAAGGGTGCCCGGGCGCGCACCGGAGGGTGCCCCGGCGAATGTCGACAGCGGATTTGTCCTGTGCATAAGTTAAATGATCTTGTTATTGGGGCGCATGCTCGATGTGTGAACTCACCGCGATCAGATGCGATGAGCGCCGCGCTCGAGGCCGTGGCCGCCTCGCAGGGAGGGCCCTTCACCGCGCGGCAGGCATGGGAAGTCGCCGGCTATTCCAAGGGATTTATCCGCCATCGTGTCTGGTCGGGCAGGTGGATCGTGCTCCGGCGTGGGATCTACGTCGATCGCACAGCGCTCGAAGCGCGCGGCGAGAGCGACGGCCGGCGGCACGCCATCTCGGTCGCCGCGGCATTGCTCGCGTTCGGCAGCCCTGGCGGCACCAGCAAACCCGCCGGTGCCGGCGTGGGCCGCACCGGCAGAGCTGGCGAGCGCGGCGCTAGCAGGGCTGAGGGCACCCGCGCCGGTGAAGGCCGCGCCGGTGAAGGCCGCACTGGTGAAGGCCGCGCCGGCGGTACGGGCGGCAGGGCCGGAGGGGGCAGGGACCACGCTGCCGGCCAGCCGCGCGGGGTCCGGATGGCAGGCTGGCCGCCCGCTGTGGTTGGAAGCCACCAGTCGGCGGCGCGGGTGTACGGTCTCGACCTTTTGAACCGCCCCGGATGGCCGGCCATCACCAGGCTGCCAGCGGCACCGGGCACATGCTCGCCACCCGGTGTGCAACTGTACCGCGCGAGGCTTCCCGAACGGCACCTCTCGCGCGTGCACGACGTCGCGGTCACCGCGCCCGCTCGCACCGTTGTGGATCTGGCGCGGACGCTTTCCTTCATGGGTGCGGTCGTTGTAGCGGACGCGGCGTTGCGGGCTCGGCTAACCAATCCGCCGGAGCTGCGCAATGTGCTCGCCGATTGCCGGAATTGGCCGGGAGTCCAGCGGGCCGCGAGGGTGGTCGCGTTCGCCGATCCCTGGGCAGAGAGCGCTTTCGAGTCGATAGCCCGCGTCGTCTTCGCTGAACAGCGGCTACCCCCGCCGCAGACGCAGGTGCCCATCATCGACGGGGCGGAGATCGCGGCCCGCGTTGATTTTTACTGGAAAGAGCACCGGACGATCGCTGAGACGGACGGGTTGCTGAAGTACACAAGCGCCGATGTGCTGCGCGCGGAGAAGCTCCGCCAGGAAAGGCTCGCCGACCTCGGCTACGAGGTTGTCCGGATCACCTGGGCCGAGATCACCAAGCACCCGGCCGAGACCGCCGCGCGCATCAGGCGGGCCTTCGGCCGCGCGGGCACGCTCTCAGTATCTCGGATGGTGAGATGAACGTGCCAACCAGTGTGCGCGTCTGGCACACTAACCGCATGCCGTCCAGCCGGAACATTATCGGCAGGCGCGCCGACACCTAGCTAGCCACACCAGGCTCACGGCCAAACGTCGGCGCGCAGACCTCTCGCACCCGCGAGAGGTCTTTTGTTTTGCGCGCGGCCGCCGTTCGCCGGGCCAGAAGGCGAAAACTCGAAGGGATTGACAGGGCCGATGCTCGACGACTCGTTTCACGTCTACGACACGACGCTGCGTGATGGGGCACAGCAAGAGGGACTGAACCTGACGGTTGCCGACAAGCTGGCCATCGCCCGGCAGCTCGACCAGCTCGGCGCGGGTTTCATCGAGGGCGGATGGCCGGGCGCAAATCCGAAGGACACACAATTCTTCCAGCTCGCAGGCAAAGAGCTGGAGCTCAAGCACGCGCAGCTCGCCGCGTTCGGCGCGACCCGCCGGCCCGGCGCCAAGGCGGCCGACGACCCAGGAGTCGCCGCGCTGCGCGAGTCCGGCGCGCCGGTGGTGACTCTCGTCGCGAAGGGTCACGACCGGCACGTCGAGCTTGCCTTGCGCACCACGCTGGCGGAGAACCTCGCGATGATCCGCGACACCGTGGCGCACCTCACGGCGGAAGGCCGGCGGGTCTTCCTCGATGCGGAGCACTTCTTCGACGGCTACCGCGCCAACCCCGGCTACGCGCTCGAGGTGGTACGCGCGGCGGCCGAGGTCGGCGCCGCGGTGGTGGCGCTATGCGACACCAATGGCGGCATGCTGCCTGCCGAGCTGGGCGACGTCGTGACCACCGTGGCGGACGCGACGGGCGCGCGGCTCGGCATCCACTGCCACGACGACGCGGCGTGCGCGGTGGCCAATACCCTGGTGGCGGTGGAAGCTGGCGTGACCCATGTGCAGGGCACGGCGAACGGTTACGGCGAGCGATGCGGCAACGCGAACCTGTTCAGCGTGGTGGCGGGGCTACAGCTGAAGAAGGGCAGGTCGGTGCTGCCGGATGGCTGCCTGGGGGACATGAGCCGGATCGCGCACGCGATCAGCGAGATCACCAACGTGGCGCCGGACACGCACCAGCCCTACGTGGGGATGTCGGCGTTCGCGCACAAGGCCGGGCTGCACGCGTCGGCCGTCAAGGTTGATCCCATGCTGTACCAGCACGTCGACCCGGCGCTGACCGGCAATGACATGCGCATGCTCGTCTCGGATATGGCCGGGCGCGCATCGGTGGAGCTGAAGGGACGCGAACTCGGCTACGACCTGTCCGGCGACCGCGGCCTGACCGGAGCGGTGGTCGATAGGGTGAAAGCGCTGGAGGCGCGCGGGTACACCTTCGAGGCGGCCGACGCGTCCTTCGAGTTGCTGTTGCGCGACGAGCTCTCGGCGCAGCGGCTGCGCCATTTCGACGTGGAGTCGTGGCGGGTGATCGTGGAACGGCGGCCTGACGGCGCCCTGGTGAGCGAGGCAACGGTGAAGCTGCACGCCAAGGGGGACCGGATCGTCGCCACGGGCGAGGGAAACGGGCCGGTCAACGCGCTCGACATGGCGCTGAGGCAGGCGCTCGGCCGGCTCTATCCGGAACTCGCGGCGCTGGAGCTCATCGACTACAAGGTCCGGATCCTTGAGGGCTCGCACGGCACCGGCGCGGTGACCCGTGTGCTGATCGAATCCGGGGATGGCCAGGCGAGCTGGGGGACTGTCGGGGTTCATGAGAACGTGATCGCCGCGTCCTGGCACGCGCTGGAGGAAGCGGTGGCCTACTGCCTGCTCCGGGCGGGCTACGAACCCTCGGTTGCCGCGGGCGGATCAGCTCGCAATTTATCCCGAACGGCTGCCGCTTCCTGACGCCTGCCTGCCATGACACGCCAACCGCATGGCGCTGAGCGGATCACGTCCGCGCGCTCTCGCCCGTTCCGGGTGGGGCTCGCCGCTACGCCGCAGACCGTCGTCACCGCGGCC
>WNGF01006593.1_pt1 | contig 14331 bp, 11 predicted proteins | sample 5400641 | NCBI WGS metagenome assembly WNGF01 (sample SAMN13153371, study PRJNA577476) | soil metagenome | isolation source: 80 cm soil or saprolite under grassland replicate 2 | place: USA:California | collected 2016-06-15
CCGTGACCCGCTGGTCCCGGTACAGCTTCTCGACGACGTAGTCCTTGATGAATCCGTACCCTCCGTGGATCTGCACGGCCGAATCGACGGCGCGGTGGGACGCTTCGGATGCGAACAGCTTCGCCACGCTCGACTCGTAGGTGTGCCGCTGCCCGATGTCCTCCAGGTGGGCGGCCCGGTACGTCAGGAGGCGCGCGGCCTCGATTTCCGTCGCCATGTCCGCGAGCTTCCATTGAATCGCCTGGAACTCCGCGATCTTCTGCCCGAACGCCTCGCGGTCTCTCGCGTACTTCAGCGACTCCTCGAGCGCCCGCTGGGCGATGCCGAGGGCCTGGGCCGCAATGCCGATCCGTCCGCCGTCGAGGGTCGCCATCGCGATCGTGAAGCCTTTGTTCATCTCGCCGAGCAAGTTGTCTTTCGGGATCCGCATGTCATCGAATCCAAGCAGCGCCGTGTCACTCGCGCGAATCCCCATCTTGTCCTCCTTCTTGAGAACGGAGAACCCTTTCTCGTCCGTCGGGACGATGAACGCAGAGATGTCGTGCTTCTTGGGGCCCGTGCGGGCGTACGCGAGGACGACCTGGGCGACCGTGGCGTTCGTCGCGAAGGACTTCGTCCCGTTCAGGATCCACTCGGATCCGTTGAGCTTCGCGGTCGTGCGCATCGCCGCCGCATCGGACCCGCTCCCGGGCTCCGTGAGGGCGTACGCCCCGATCGACTCGCCCCGGGCCACGGGCCCGAGGTAGCGGCGTTTCTGGTCCTCCGTGCCGTACTCGAGGAGCGGCTCACAGACGAGGCCGTTGCACACGGCCGCGATGACCCCGGCGCTCGCATCGGCCCGGGAGAGTTCCTCGATCGTGATCGCATAGCACACCGTGTCGAGGCCCGACCCGCCGTACTTCTCCGGCACGAACACGCCCATCAGCCCGAGCTCGCCCATCTTCTTCGCCCAGGCGGAGGGGAACTGCTGGCTCTCGTCGAACGCGCGGGACTGCGGGACGATCTCCTGCTCGGCGAAGTCGCGGACGGTCTTGCGCGTGATCTCCTGCGTCTCCGTGAGCCCGAAGTCCATCGCGGCCGTCGAAGGTCCTTCGACCGGATAAAATCTCCGCGGTGCGCGAAGGTTGATGCTCCTCAAGCCCCTCGCCGACCGCGTGGTCGTGTCGCTCGAACCCCTGCAGACGATGGAGGCGCACGCCTACTGGCGGGTGTTCGTGTCGGGCCGGGGCGACCTCCCGACCCCCGACCTGAAGGTCCATCTCGACCGCTACCTCGCCCTCCCGCCGGAGGAGCAGAGGGCGCACTTCGCGTTCCGGAAGGATGGACGGATCGTCGGGGCGATTCGGCTCGGGCCGGGGGAGATCTCGGGATTCTCGATGGACCCCGCCGAGGCGGCGGAGACGACCGGGGCCCTCCTGAAGGCTGTGGATTTTCTCCGAGCGGCCGGCACCGGGTCGATTACGGCCCACTACGAGGACCGGTACGAGCCCTCCTTCGTGGGCCTTGGCTTCCGACGGATCTTCGCCCGCATGCGGATGGAGGCACCGACCGTCCGCGCGCCGGTCCCGGAGGGCATCCGACTTATCCCCCCGGAGGAAGGGGAGATTGCGCGGCTCACCGCGTTCCTCATGGACGTGTACGACGGGCACATGGAACAGCGGTATGGGCTGCACACCGGCCCGGAGGACGAGTGGCGGGAATACGTCGGCGGTCTCCTGAAAGGCGATTCCGGCCGGTTCATGCCCGATGCGTCCTTCGTCGGCATGGACGGCACGGGCATCGCGGGCGCAATCCTCGTCACCCACTGGATGGGCATGCCGCTCGTGGCGGAGCTGGGCGTCGCGAAAGGCCAGCGCGGTCAGGGCTTGGGCCGCGGCCTCCTCCAAGCGGCGATGAACCGGCTCGACGGCCTCGGCGAGCGACGGATGGCGCTCTACGTGACAATCGGAAACGATCCAGCGGTGGCGCTGTACCGGTCCGCCGGGTTCGTGCAGGTCGGCGGGCAGTCCGTCACCGCGCGCCTCGAACCGTGATTATTCTCATCCGTGAATCCAGCGAGCGTACACTTAAGGCCCATCCGTCCGCATCGAAGCTCGGTCGGGTCGATGGCGGTCTCCGCGGAACAGTTCGTGGTCCTCGTGCTGAGCATCTCGTGCGGCGTACTCGGCGCGTTCCTGCTCGCGCACAAGGGCGTGCGGCTGATGCGAGGCGGTCTGTTGTACCGGCTCAGCATGGGTCTCGCCGCCGTCGGGATCTCGTTGAGCCTCAGCGCGGCCACGCGGATCCTGTTGGCCGACACCCCGCTCCCGGACGCGTTCCTCGTCGTGGCGCTCGTCGTCCTGTTTTACGTCGGATACAGCGCCTGGCTCAGCGCCCATCAGATGCCGACCGAAGCGTGAGAGCGTGGGCGCGCAAGGGGCGTACGACCGCATCGAGGCCGACATGCGGGCCATCTGGGGCGACATGGCTCTGGCGATGCTGCGGAAGCGGCTACGCGATGTTCGTGCGGACCGCTCGACACTCACCGAAGACGACCTCGTGAAGGTCGTCGAGCTGCTCCGCGCCCGGACGCTGCCGTCCGTCATCGGGGAGGACGGCGCCGATGTGAAAGCGAAGCAGTACCTCGCGTGGATCGAGGACGGCTCGTGACCTCTCAGGCGGTCTCCTCGGGTTCCTGGACGCGGTACCGCTCGAGCTGCATGCGGGCGAGGACGTCGAGGTCTTCCGCGAGGCATTTCTCGATCGGCTCGACGCGCAACTCGGCGATGGCCGCGCCCGCGACGGGCGCCTTTCGGATGACCGCGTCCCAATAGAACGCGAGTGTCCAGCTCCCCTGGGAGGAAGACTCCACGGTCAGGAGCCGCATCGTCTCGGCGGGGACGCCCGCTTGGTCCATCAGGATCCGCCCGGCGCTCTCCTGCGGGCTCATCCCGTAGTCGAGGGGGCCGCCGGGGAGCGTCCATGCGTCGCGAACGATCGGGTCCCGCCGATGGCGGATTAACACGATCCCGTCGTCGTTCCGGGCGAAGATCACGCAGCGAAGCTCCAGACCTCCGCTCGACCGCCCCACCGCACGCGGGAAGATCGCCTTCTCCCGTTCCGGCATCGACCGGGAAGCCGCACCGGGTCCGATAAGGGTTCCGAGGCTCACGCCGCCGGAAAGCTCAGCGTGTGGCCTTCCGCCTGGCGTCGCGTCTTCGCGGGAGCCCGGATCCGGAAGCCCTTGTGGCGGGCGTAGCGGTGCATGATTCCCAGGATGTACCTCCCGCCGATCCGGGCCGTCGCGACGACCATCGCCTTCATCGGACTCGGCAGGTGCGTCAAGCGCCAGAGGTCTTCGTCGATCTCCAGGAGGACGTGCCGCCACGCGCGATACGCGACGTTGAAGCGCGCCTCGTCGATCATCTCGTCGAGGTTGTAGAACTCCTCGCCTCGCAGGACGCCGATTGGCACGAAGGTCAGCGGCGCCGTGATGAAGTGCGCTCCCGGGATCTGCTCCATCCGATCGATCAGGTCCACGGTCATCCAAGCATCCTCCGGCGTCTCTCCCGGGAGGCCGAGGATGATCGTGAAGGCGGGGTACCAGTAGTTCCGGCACAGGATCTCCGTGCCTTGGACGACCACGTCGGGCCATTCTTCCGCCGTGAACGGTGCGGCCTTTCGATGAAGGACGGCGCGAGAGAGGCCCGGGCTACCCGTCTCGATGCCGCTCTGGATTCCGACGAGTTTGTCCGGACCTGCCTTCACGATCTCGGAGAGGTCCTCGATCAGCGCGGGGTTGGTGACGGCCGCGCTGACGGTCCCGTGCGTCGGATAGCAGTGCGTGACGCCCGGCTGCGCCATGACGAAGCGGAAGAGCTCCTTGACCGCGTCCTCGTTCGGCTCCATCGTCCTCCAGTTCTCCAGCTGGTAGAGGAAGATGTCGTCCGAGTGGAGCTGGATCGACGATTGGCCGATGCGGGCGTTCATCGCCAACTCGTCGGCGATGTAGTCGAGCGGGAAGTACCGCGGACGACGGAGCGTCACTTCACAGAACTCGCATCCGCGGCCGCACCCGCGCATGACCTCGTTCATCGCGTGCATCGTCGGGCCCAGGATCTTCGGGATCTGATCGACGGACGGCGCGGTCGCGTTCGTGAATCGCATGACCGGAGGCGCATCCCCGTTCCCGATCCGGTCGAAGATCTCGGGGACGAGGTGGTCGACCTCTCCGTGGACGATGTGGTCGATCCCCAGGGATTCCTGCATCTCGGTGCGGTAGTCGAAGTGCCATGCGCCGGGGCCGCCCAGGACGACCCTGTACTTCCGCCCGGGGCGCTGGACCCGGCGAGCCAGTTCCAGAAATTTCGCCTTTGTGTAGGGGGTCAGGATGCCGCCCATCGTGAAGGACATGCTCACGGGCCCGAGGCCGAGCGGGTCCATCGAGTGCAGCCCGACGATCTCCGTGTCGTCCGTGATGTATCGATCGATGGCCTGGGGCGGCGCGATCACGACCTCGTCGCGGCCGTGCACCCGTGCCAAGGACGCCTCGACCTTCCGAAGGCCGTACGGGACACGGATCGGCCGGCCGTCCGCGTCGAGTTTCGGCGGGTCCGCGAGAATCCGGAAGACGAGCCGGGAATACCAGAAGTCGGTGGGGATGCAACTGAAGAACGTCGCCAGGGGGACGTTCCGATAATCCGTCATCAGTGTGTAGTCGGCCGCGAGCACGTACTTTGCCATCGCTCCCCCCCCACCTCTAGACGGGCGATCGTCTGGACGGAGTGTTCCTTGGGCGGTCAGGTCCTGTGCACTCCCGAATGGGCCGGTGCCGTTAGATATACATTGCGTTTCCAGGCTACCCTGCGATTCCCGAGGCGCATCGGCGGTTCGTGCCGACGTGCACGCGAAGGAGCGAAGGTTCATCGCCACCGTCGGGTTCGCTGAGTGCGAGGCGGTGTCCATGGTGGACGTCGGCGAGAAGGCGCCCGATTTCACTTTGCTGAACGACGAAGCGAAGCCCGTGACGCTCTCGAAAGAACTCGGCCAGGGTCCCATCGTGCTCTCGTTCTACGTGTTCGACTTCACCAACGTGTGTCAGGGCCAACTCTGCGCGATTCGGGACTCGCTCGGCGCGATCGAATCGTACGGCGCGAAGGTGTACGGGATCAGCACGGACAGCCACCACAGCCACCGCGTGTTCAAGGAAGAGAATCGGATCAACTATCCGCTGCTGAGCGACTGGAACCGGGGCGTGAGCAAGGCGTACGGGGTGCAGTACGACCGCTTCGGGGGCTTCGGCCTGCAAGGCGTCGCCAAGCGGTCCGTGTTCATCCTCGACAAAGAAGGCATCGTGCGGTACAAGTGGGTCACGGAAGATCCGAAGGTTCCCCCGGACCACTCGAAGGTCCTCGAGAAGCTCAAGCAGCTGTCGCCGTGAGCCCCAGATAGGCCCGGACCTCCTCGGCGCTCCGGACGATCGGGAGATTCGGGAGCGGCGGCTCGGAGTCCCGCGGGGCACCCGTGTTCACGAGGACCACGCGATCGTCCGACGTGATCGTCCCTTCGTCGTAGAAGCGGCGGAGTCCCGCCAAGGTCGCGGCTCCTTCCCGGCACGCGCCGATCCCCTCGAGGGCTGCGAACGTGCGGGCCGCGACGGCGATCGCGTCGTCGGACACGGCGACGGCGGCGCCGCGCGTCTCCCGGAGGGCACGGAGGACGATGCGGTCCGCGACGGTCGAGGGGACGCGCAGTCCGGCCGCGTTCGTCATCGGGTGGGGCCAGGGCTCTGCAGACTCCCGTCCCTCCGCCCACGCGCGGACGAGGGGCGCGCACCCGTCCGCCTGGACGAGTCCGATACGGGGCCACGGTCCCTCGAACCAGCCGAGCTCCCGCAGCTCGTGGAGCGCCTTCCACGCGCCGGCGATTCCGGTCCCGCCTCCCGTCGGGAAGAGGATCCAGTCCGGCATCGTCCCGAGGGCCTCCCAGATTTCCAGCAGCATCGTCTTCTTGCCCTCGACGCGGTACGGCTCTCGTAAGGTCGCGACACTGAACGTCGGCGTCGTCCGCGCGAGATCCTCGACGATCCGACCCGCGTCCGCGATGTCCTCGTCGACCTGCAGGAGGTAGGCCCCGTAGGCGAGGGTTTCCTGCGCCGCGGCGGTCGGTCCGTCTTTCGCCATGACGACGATCGCCCGCACACCGTACACGGCGGCGTACAACGACAGGGCCGCGCCCGCGTTGCCCGCGGTCGGGACCGCGAGGGTCGATGCGCCGAGGACCTCGGCCATCGGCACCGCCACCGCCATGCCGCGCGCTTTGAACGTGCCCGTCGGGTTGAGTCCCTCGTCCTTGACGTACAAGGCCGCGACCTTGAGGCGCGCGACCCGCCCGCCGCCCCCGATCCGGTCCAGCTTGTACAGCGGCGTGCCGCCTTCGCCGCGGGAATGGATCTCGGCGTCGTTTAGCGGGAGCAGAGGAGCGTATCGCCACAGATCCTTTCGCGCCGGGAGGTCCTCTCGCCGGATGTCGCTCCACTCGTATCGGGCGAACAGCGGCGCGCCGCAGTCGCAGACGTTCCGCAGGCGGACCTCGTGCTTCTTCGAACATCCGGTGCATTCGAGGAACGCGGGGCGCACGCCCTCGGGCATGTCGGCGATGCCCCTTACGATTTGTGCCTCGATGCCTTTATCACCGCGGGTGCATTCGATGCGCCGATGGAGGTCACAGCCCCCGCGATCGAGATCCAGCGGGCCTACGAAGGGATGGTCGCCGCCATGCGGGCCCGCGGCCGAATCCTCATCGCGTACTCCGGAGGCGTGGACAGCGGCCTCGTGGCCCGGGTCGCCCACGACGCAGTCGGCGGGGACGCGCTCGCCGTGATCGCGGACGCGGAATCCCTCGCTCGACGCGAGCTCGATGAGGCCCTCGACGAGGCCGCGGAGATCGGGATTCAAGTGAAGGTGGTCCGTGTCTCGGAGCTCGCGAACGACCGGTACGTCGCGAATCCGACGAACCGTTGCTATTTCTGCCGCCAGGAACTGGGCGCGGCGCTCCGGCCTCTCGCGGCGGATCTCGGCTATCGAGTCATCGCGGACGGCGTGAATCTCTCGGACCTCGGCGACTATCGACCGGGGATTCAGGCGATGAACGAGGCCGGCTTCTGGCATCCCCTCGTCGAGTTCGGCCTGGCGAAGTCAGACGTCCGATCGCTCGCGCAAAGGTTGGGACTGAGCTTTCACGACAAGCCGAGCAACGCTTGCCTTTCTTCTCGCATCGCGCATGGGGAGGTCATTACGTTGGACAAGTTGCATCGGGTCGAAGCGGCGGAAGACGCGATTCGCGCGCTCGGGTTCGGGGTCGTGCGGGTTCGGGCGCACGAAGGCATCGCGCGCATCGAGGTCCTCCCGGAAGACATCCTGCGGATCGTCCACCCCGACCTCGCAGCGAAAGTTGTTCGGGCGGTCCGCGAGGCAGGTTTCTCCCACGTGACGATCGACTTGCTCGGCTATCGAAGCGGGTCGATGAACGAGCATCCCCCCGCGCCGCCGAACCCTTAAGTATTACGCCGTTATCGACGCGATGCCAGGGACGTCCAACCGTCCAAAATCAGGAGAGGCGCGTGTGGCAACGTCGGTCGGGATCATCCCGAGTCTGATCATCGGGATTCGGGAAGGGATCGAAGCCGCCCTCGTGATCGGCATCATCCTTGGCTACCTCGTGAAGATCGAGCGGGGCGACCTGAAGCGCTACGTCTACGGAGGCACCGCCGCCGCCAGCGGCGCGAGCGCCGGCGTCGCTGCGATCCTCGTCGTCCTGACGATCGCATGGGAGGGCTTTGGCGAGCAGGTGTTCGAAGGCATCGCGATGCTCGTCGCGGTCGCCGTCCTCACGTCGATGGTCCTCTGGATGATGAAGGCATCCACGAGCATCAAGGCCCATGTACAGCGCCGCATCGATGCGGTCTTGACGGAGCGGCAAGGCGTCGGCCTGATGATCCTCTCCTTTGTCGTGGTGCTCCGGGAAGGCATCGAGACGGCTCTCTTCGTGTTCGGTGCGGGGACCCTAACCTCTCCGCTCGAGGCGGTCGTGGGCGTCGCCATCGGGCTGCTCGTGGCCACGATCGTTGGCGTAGGGATCATCCGCGTTTCCTGGCGAATCAATTTGAAGCGCTTCTTTCAAGGGACCGGCGTTTTCCTCGTCCTGATCGCGGCGGGCCTGTTCGCGCACGCGATTCACGAGCTCCAGGGAGCCTTCTCGTGGACCCTCGGCTCCGTGGCCGTCTACGATCTCACCCTCGTCTTCCCGGACGACGCGTCGAACCCGGCCGGATATCTCCTCCGGGGGATCCTCGGATACAACGCCGCGCCGACCGTCCTCGAGGCGGTGAGCTACGTCGCGTACTGGGTGGTCGTCATCCTGGCGTACGTCGGAATCCGCGGCGGCCGAATCACCGTCGTGACCCGACCGTTCCGCCGTTTCTGGAGCGCGATTTCCGGGCGAAAGGAGCCGGCGAACGTCGAGGGCGACTAGGGCTTACCCATCGATCCGGGTGCCGTTTCGCTAGCGAATTGCGGAAGGGTCCGGGGCGAATCCGCCTACGGACTGATTTTGATGACCTTCGTTGGGCAGGCGGTCTCGCACGCCATGCAATCGATGCAGTCCGACTCGCGGATCATGTCGGACTTGTCGGTCCGGTACTTGTCCCACTCCTCGCTGCCCTTCTCGATGATCTTGTCGTTGCCGGTCCCCTTCTTACCCGGGGCGAGTATCCACTCGAAGACGTCGACGGGACAGACGTCCATGCACACGCCGTCCGCGACGCAGCCGTCGAAGTCGACGGCGACGTGGGTGCCGTGGATCCCGAGCTTCGTGGGATAGGGGGTGCCGTCCGCGTCGGGCCGTTCCTTGCCCTCCGCGAAGACCTTGTGCTCGAAATGGGTCCCCGTCTCCGGATACTCGTCGGGCTTGTTCATGAAGTCCGGATCGATCGGCTTTGCGTTGAAGTCCACTTCCCGCGACATGCGGTTGCCTCCCTTGGCGGTGTGCGCCCGACCCTGTAACCGGGCCGGACAATGGCTTGAATACACCCCCCCTTTTTGACCTTTCCGGTTTGACGGAGACCGCTGCCTCCCTCGAGCGATCCGGACGATTTCGACCGTGCGAGTTCGCAATGTATTTCGCCTGTCGCGCCGTGGCCCCACGTCATGGCGAGACGACCGGGCCTGCGGACCCGCGCGATCCACGGCCGCAGACCGAAAGGCCACGGACCGCTCGTGACCCCGATATACGCGAGCTCCACGTGGGCGCTCGAATCGGCGCGTCAGGGCGCGGAGTTCGCCGTCGAGTTCGCCCCGGAGGCGTACTACACGCGATGGGGCAATCCGACCCTTCGGGATCTCGAGGAGACGCTCGCCGACCTGGAGGGCGGCGCGCGGGGTCTCGTGACCGGATCGGGGATGGGGGCGATCGCCTCCGCCATCCTCGCGTGCGTGGACGCGGGCGATCACGTCGTGTCCGGATCGAGCCTCTACACCGCGACCACGGAGATCTTCACGCGCCTCCTGCCTCGGTTCGGCGTGAAGACGACCTTCGTGGATCCGCGTCGCCCGCGCGCGTGGGTCGAGGCGGTGCGACGGAATACGCGCCTCGTATACGTCGAGACGCCGGCGAACCCGACGATGATGATCACCGACATCCGCGAAGCGGTGCAGGCCGCGAGGTCGGTCGGAGCGCGCACGCTCGCCGACAACACCTTCGCCACCCCAATCAATCAGCGTCCGCTGGAGTTCGGGGTCGATGCGGTCCTGCACAGCGCGACGAAGTACATCGGCGGCCACAGCGACGTCGTGGCGGGTGCGGTCGTCGCCGCCAAGTCCCCGATGTTCGATCGGATTTGGTTCACGTACAAGATGCTCGGTCCGACGCTCGGCCCCTTCGAGGCATTCCTCGTACGCCGCGGACTGAAGACGCTCCCTCTCCGGATGCGCGTCCACGAATCGAACGCTCAGGCCCTCGCCGAATTCCTAGAAGCGCATCGTGCCGTGCGCATCGTGCACTACCCCGGATTGCCCTCGTTCCCACAGCACGCCCTCGCCCGCAAGCAGATGTCCGGGTTCGGCGCGATGTTGAGCTTTGAGCTCGCCGGTGGATTTCGCGCCGCTAGGGCGTTCGTCGAATCCGTGCGCGTCGCGACGCTGGCCGTGAGCTTGGGTGGAGCCGAGACGCTCGTCCAGCATCCCGCCTCGATGACCCACGGCCCCTTGACGGAGGAAGAGCGTCAGGTGAGCGGGGTCACCGAAGGACTCGTCCGCGTGAGCGTGGGCCTCGAGGACGCGGAGGACTTGATCGAGGATTTCGATTCATCCATCCGAAAAGCGTCGCGGACGCGTCGCTCGAAGTAGACGATCCCGGGCGTGGGAGATTTCCTCCGTCCGGTGCCCATACCGTCCAGTGCGCACGCGCGGAGTTTAGAGCTTGACGCCGAGTTGCTGCGCGAGGGCGCGGAGTTCCTCCTCTTTCTTGCGCATCTTCTCTTCCCGGTCGAGGAGCTCCATCGCCTTCTTCTGGATAATCTTCACCCGGTTCTCGACGTCCTTCTTCCACTCTTCCATCGCGGCGCTGGTCGGGCCACCGACCTTCTCCATGTCGGCGACCTTCGCGCGCAGGCGCTCCACCTCCGACGTGAGCTTCGCCGTCTTCGCGTCGAGTTCCTGGCGGTCCGATTCGATGTCGCCCTCCTTGCCCTGCAAGATTTCTTGGCGCGTATCGAGGCTTCTCTCGCGCTCCGCGATCTTCGCGTCGCGCGCGCGGATCTTCTCCTCTTGGTCCAACACGTCGAGGGCCTTCTTCTGAAGGAACCGAAGGTTCTTCGTGACCTCGGCCTGCATTCCGTCCGCTTGGGCTCGGAGCCGCTCCGCCTCCCGCTTCAGTGTCTCTGCCTCGTCGCGGGCGGCGAAGCTGACGCGCCGGTCCTCCTCGATCTGTGCGCGTTGCGAATCCACCTCGTTCCGTGATCGCTCGAGGGATCGGACTCCTTCTCCGAGCTCGGCTTCCTTCGCCGAATGGCTGACGGTCCGTTTCGACATCTCCGCCTCCGCGGCCCGGATCGTATCCTCCCGCGCGCGGATTTCGCGCTCCTTCTTGGAGAGGTCTTCCATCAAATTGTCGGCCCGCTGCAACTCCGTGGTGAGGGTCTGTTCCTTCGTCGACAGCTGTGCGCCCTTCGCATCCAAGGCGCCTGTCCGTGTGTCGATCTCCCTCTGCCGCGTCGCGAGTCGGTCCGACAGGGTCGCAACTTGAGCCGATTCCTGATCGAGGGCGGTCTTCCGTGCCCGTATCTCGGCCGAGGCCGAAGCCGCATCCCGCTCGGCGATTGCAACGTTCGCTTGCCTCGCCTCGAGCTCTTTCACGCCGGCATTGATCTCCAATTCCTTCGTCGCGAATCGTTGCGAGGCTTCGTTGACTTGTGCGATCCGCACCTGCAGGTCTCGCTCCGCCTTCTCCGCATCCGCACGGCGCTTCTCGAGGAGGTCTTGCTGCGCGACGAGCTCTTCGGCTTGCCGCTTCGCCGCCTTCTCGGCCTCTTGCGCGACGAAGACCCGACGCTGGGCTTCGGCGACGAGGCGCTCCGCCTGCTGCGTCTGCTGACCGGCCGCATCCCGCGTCGCCTCGAGCTGTTTCAGCTCCTCTGCGCGCTTGGCGGACCATGTCGATCTCTCGGATTCGAAGCCCTGTCGCGACTGGAGCAGATCGTCCTCTTTCGCCTTCAGATCCGCGATCCGAGCCTCCGACCGCTGCCACGCGGCATCCGCCTCGCTCGCCTTCGACGCGGCGGACTTCGCCTGCGACTCGAGTTTCGACCGTTCGAGATCGATCTGGGCCGTCGCGGCCCGCACGGTGCGCTCGCGGCCATCGATTTCTTCCATCCGCTTCGCCAATTCAGCGGCGCGCGACTCTGCCGACGCGTTCGATTGGGACTGCTGCGTCCGCAGGTCCCCCTGAAGCGTTTCCCATTCGCGGCGCTTCTCTGCGGCCTCCGACTCGAACCGCTGCACCGTCTGGTCGAATTGGGAGGCGCGCTCGTTGATGTCCTGCTCTCGCCGGCTCGAGACGCCCGCCTGGGCCGAGAGTTCCGTCGCCCTCGCATCCGCCTGGCGCTCCTTTGTCTCCAACTCCCGGAGGCGGGCATCCAAGTCCTGCTCCTCCGACCGGAGCTCCAACTCCCGCGCGGAGACAGCTTTCTCTCTGGCCGCCATTTCCTTCGCTTTCGCACCGAGCGTTTCTTGGAGCATGCTTGAGTCCCGCTCGATCCGCTCGCGCTCGGCCTTCAGATCCGCGTCCTTCGCGGCGAGGGACTGGCGGGTCGCTTCCGCCTCGGAGCGAACCCGCGTCGCCTCGGCGTCGTGGCGGTCTTTCATGTGAGTCAGTTCGAGCTGCCGGGCTTCAACCTGTTGGGCGGTCGCTTGAACGTCGACCCGCTCCCGCTGAATCCGCTGCTCCGCCTCGCGGAGCGTCTCCTCCGCGGAGCCGATTCTCGTCTCCCGTTCGAGGAGTTCGCGGGCCTTCATTTCCACGGCGTGCCCGGTCTCCTGAATCTCGGCTTCCATCTGTTGGAGCTGCTGCGTTCGTGTGGTCTGCGCCTGCTCGAATTCGGAGCGCCGCAGGCCCAACCCAGTCTCGAGGGCCTTCAAGGCCTCCGTCCGTTCCGTGAGCTCGACGGCGTGACGGGCCGCTTCCTCGCGCATCGCGCGCTCCCGAGAGTCAAGCTCGAGGGTCCGCTGTTCGACCTCGCGAGCGACTCCGTCCGCCTTGTCCTTCAGATCCGAGGCCTGCCGAGCCGCCTCGGCGGTTGCGGTCTCCCGGCGTCTCAAATCCTCGTCGTTCTTCGTGACCCGTTCGATGTCCGTCCGGACCTTCTCCTCCTGGTCCTTGACGGCATCTTCTCGCTCCTCGACGCGCATCACGCGATCCGCCCACGAGGACCGGAGGTCTGACATCTCCTTCTCGAACGTCTCCCGCTGCTCCTTCAGGAGAGCCTGCTCTGACTCGAGCGTCTTCTGCCAGTTCCGGAGCTCCTCGGCGCGGCGGGCCTCCTCGTCTCGCAGGTGTCCGGCTTTCGCATCGAGCTCTTTCGTGAGCGCCGTCAGTTCGGCCTTCCGTGCGTCCGAGTCGGCGCGCGCCTTGTCGATCCTGGCGCCCTCGATTTCCAAGGTCTCCTCACGGGAAGCGAGTTCGGAGAGACGCCGACCGTTCTCTTCCGCCTGGGAGCGGATCGCTTCCTCCTTCTCCCGGATCGACTGTTCCCGGGCCTCAAGCTCGATCTCTTTGGAGAGGATCGCCTGATTCTTCTCCATGCGGCTCGTTTCGAACGTCTCCTTGTCATGGGCCAGCCGGAGTTGCGCCTCCCCGACGTCCTTCGCCTGGCCGTCGAGATCTGCGCGCCTGCGCCGGAGTTCGTCTTCGTATTGCGCGGTCCGTTGCTGGAATTCCTTTCGCTGGATATCGAATGCGCCTCGCGCCTCTTCGAGGACGACGCGATTTTCCGACAACGCCGTCTCGCGCTCTTCGACGGACTTCGACCGCTCCGCGACTTCTCGGACGGCCGCGTCGGTGATCGCCTTCAGGCTTTGAAGGTCGGATTCCTTCTCCGAAACTGCGGCCTCGCGGGCCGTGAGATCGACCTCGAGCGGCTGGATGTGCGCCTCGCGACGTGCGAGATCCTCGGCCTTCGCCGCCGCTCTGTGTTCGGCCTTCTCGACGTCGACGACGCGCTCATCGACCGTCCGTCGGACCTCGAGGAGGTCCTTCTGATCCGACTCGAAGCGCTGGCGATCCTCCTTGAGGCCCGCTGCATCCCGGAAGACGGCGGATTCGCGGCCCTCGAGGTCCTGTCGCATCGTATCGAGGCTGGCAGAGAGCGCGTTCAACCGCACGGACTCCGCTTGCAAGCGGGCATCCTCTCGCCCGAGCGTCTCCTCCCGCTCCCGGAGGACCGCCTCCTTCGTCGTTGCACTTTCCTCGCGCGCCAAGACGGCGTCGGATCTCTCGCCCACCGCCGCTGCCTGACTCTGCGTCTCCGTCGCACGCCGGTCCAGGGAGGTGCGCGACTCTTCGAGTTGCCTAGATAGATCATCAACCGCCTGGCGGCCTTCCGCGAGCGTCTGTTCCCGGTGGATCAGATCCCGTTCCTTCGCCGCGAGTGCGGCGCCGTCCGCGTCGATCTTGGCTTGGGCCATTTCCGCCTGCCGGAGCATCGATTCGACCTCGATGGCCCGCGCTTCGCTGGCGCTCTGCCGTTCGTCGAGGACCTTGGCGCGCGTGCCGAGTTCCGTATCCCGTGCCCGCGCTTCC
>WNGF01010476.1_pt1 | contig 14330 bp, 12 predicted proteins | sample 5400641 | NCBI WGS metagenome assembly WNGF01 (sample SAMN13153371, study PRJNA577476) | soil metagenome | isolation source: 80 cm soil or saprolite under grassland replicate 2 | place: USA:California | collected 2016-06-15
GCGGGGAACAAGTGCGCTTCGCGGGGTGAGGGCGTTCGCAGCGCCCACCTGCCAAAACCAAAACTTTGAAGCGCACCTGCAGCTAGCGGACGCGACGGGCATCTTGACACGCCGGAGGCGGGTGCTAGAATGCCGATACGGTTGCTTCCAGGAGGGACTCATCGTTTAAGCGTAGCCTCCGCGGCGTGGCGGGCCAGCCGCTGTCTCTGGGGTGGGCGCAAACGGGAAGCGGGGCCAACGTCGGTTGGTCGGCGCGCATAGCGTGTGCGCTGGTGATCGAGCTTCGATGGGGAAGGAGACGACAGGCCATGGGTAACAGTCCGGACGATCTCTCGCTGCGATTGACCCGACGACTCACCCGCCGCCAGATGCTCCGAACTGCCGGGGCAGCGGGTCTGGGACTGGCTCTACTGAGTGCCTGCGCGCCGCAGGCCGCGGCGCCACCGCCAGCGCCGAAAGCCGAGGCGCCCCAGGCTGCACAGCCGACCCCGGCTCAGGCGGCGCCCGCAGCAGCCAAACCGGCCGAGCAGGCCAAGCCGGCCGCCGTGAAAGAGGGCGGCGTGTTCCGCGCCCACGCCTGGACGGAGGACCCGCCGACCCTCGACCCGTATCTCAATGTCAGCTTCCGCTCTCAGGAGTTCGCGGCCTTCTTCTACAGCCGCCTGCTGATGTCCAAGAAGGGGCCCGGCATCCCGGCTCAGGCCTACGTCATGGAAGGCGACCTGGCCGAGTCCTGGAAGGTGGCTGACGACGGCGTCACGTACACCTTCAATCTGCGGCCCGACGCCAAGTGGCACAACCTACCACCCATGAACGGCCGGCCCGTCACCGCCCAGGACGTGGTCTGGTCGTTCGAGCGGTTCATGAAGGTCTCGCCCCAGAAGACGACTTTCGACAAGGTGGCCGATATCAGTGCCCCGAACGACCGGACCGTCCAGTTCAAGCTCAAGGAGGTCTACGCTCCATTCGAGGCTGCGATTGGCTCGCCGATCTTGTGGATCATGCCGCGAGAGGTGATCGAGCAGGACGGCGACGCCAGCAAGCGGGCCGTCGGCAGTGGCCCGTTCATCTTCGACAAGTTCGACAAGGGCATCTCGTTCAACGGCAAGAAGAACCCGGCCTATTACCGCAAGGGTGAGCCGCACATCGACGAGGTGGTTGGGATCATCATTCCGGATACGGCCACGCAGATGGCCGGCCTGCGTGGCAAGGAGCTGGACTTCCTCCAGGTGGCCCAGCAGGACCTCGAATCGCTCAAGAAAACCAACCCGGAGATCCAGCTCGTCGAATGGGAGTTCAACTACATCCCGTTCATTTACTGGAAGCTGGACAAACCGCCGTTCAACGACGTTCGGGTCCGCCAGGCCGTCTCGATGGGCGTCGACCGCGACGAGATGATCAAGGTCGTGTACAGCGGTCGCGGGAACTGGAACAACGCGATCCCATGGGCCTTCTCCGAGGCCTGGCTGGACCCGCGCGGGCCTGACATGGGCCCCAACGCCAAGTACTTCAAGTACGACCCGGCGGAGGCCAAGAAGCTGCTGGCCGCGGCCGGCTATCCGGATGGCCTGAAAGTCGACATGATCAGCACGCCGGGTTACGGCCAGATCTGGGTACAGTCCGTCGAGCTGGTCCAGCAGCAGCTCAAGACGATCGGGGTCGAGGCCAACCTGAAGATGCAGGAGTACGCCGCCTACATCAGCACGACGTTCCTCGGCAAGTTCGAGGGAGGTGACGTGCTGGTGTTCGGCCTCGAGACGCCATTTACCGAGCCACACGACTTCCTGTTCAACATGTACCACCCCAAGGGGACCCGCAATCACGCCGACGTCAACGACTCGAAGCTGACCGAGATGATCGAGAAGCAGGCCCGCGCGCTGGACAAGGCGGAGCGCAAGAACCAGATCTACGAGATCCAGCGCTATCTGGCCGAGCAGATGTACTACCCGCCCAACGCGGCCAGCATGCGCTCGGCCGGCCTCCAGCCGTACGTCCGCGATTTCTTCCCCCGCTCAGACTACGGCCTCGGAGCTGAGGTCGTGCCGAAGCTCTGGATCGACAAGTAGACAGAGGTTGGGAGTTGGGAGTTGGGAGTTAGGAGTTGGGGGTGGGGGCTAGTCAAGCCCTAGCTCGCACCCTCCCAGCCCCATCTCCCATCTCCTAACTCCCAACCCGGGCGAATCGCGATGCATCTGTATCTGGCGCAGCGGCTGTCGCTGGTCCTCCCGACGCTGGTCGGGGTGAGCATCGTCGTCTTCCTGCTCGTACGGCTGCTGCCCGGCGACGCGGTCACGATGCTGCTCCAGGATTACGCGTATGCGAAGGATGCCGACGAGCTGCGGGCCAAGCTCGGCCTCGACCGGCCCATCTACGTCCAGTACGTCGATTGGCTCGGAGGGGCCCTGCGCGGCGACCTCGGCACGTCCTTGCGGAGCAAGACTCCAGTCGGCGAGGAGCTGCTCAATCGGATGCCGGTTACGGCCGAGCTGGGCGTGCTGGCAATGCTGGTCGCGTTGGCCGTGGCGATCCCCGTGGGTGTCCTGGCGGCGGTCCGCCAGGACACCGGGGCCGACTATGTGGCGCGAAGCGCGGCCATCGGGATGCTGGCGATCCCCAGCTTCTGGCTGGGCACCCTCGTCATCACGCTGCCCTCAGTCTGGTGGCAGTGGACTCCGCCGCTGCGCTACACGCGCCTGTTCGACGATCCTGGCAAGAACCTCGGGCACGTCGCGATCCCCGCCATCATCCTCGGCCTGGCGCTGTCCGGCTCGCTGATGCGGCTGACGCGAGCCCAGATGCTCGAGGTGATGCGGCAGGACTTCGTCCGCACCGCCGCCGCGAAGGGGCTGACCGAGCGAGCGGTCATCTTTCGGCACGCGCTCAAGAACGCCTTCATTCCGGTCCTGACCCTGCTCGGGCTGCAGGTCTCGATCCTGGTGAGCGGGACGGTAGTGCTGGAGAGCATCTTCGTGCTGCCGGGCATGGGCCGCTACTTGCTCGAGGCGGTTCAGTACCGCGACTACCCAATAATCCAGGGCTTGAACCTGATCTTCGCCACCGTGATCGTGCTCTCCAACCTGGCCGTTGATCTCCTCTACGGCTGGCTCGACCCGCGCGTCAAGTACCAGTGAGATGAGCACGGCGATCGACCCGCGCGGCGCGCTCGTGCTGGCTCAGCCGGAGGTCCGAGCGGGCGGCCGGCTGACCGTCGAGGCTGGCTGGTCTGCTCGGCTGGGGCGCTTCATGGCCAGGAAGCGCCTCGGTGCCGTCGGCGGCGCAATCGTAGTCGTACTGCTGCTGGTGGCATTGGCCGCACCCTGGCTGGCGCCGTACTCGTACGAGGCCGGTGTGGCGGACGAGCGTCTGCAGGGGCCGTCGCTCCGCCACGCGTTTGGCACCGACGCCAATGGCCGTGACATGCTCAGTCGGATCATCTGGGGCGCCCGCATCTCGGTCACCGTTGGCTTCGGCGCGGTCGCGATCAGCACGCTGCTGGCCGTCACGATCGGGGTGCTGTCGGGCTACTTTGGAGGCTGGTTCGACTTGCTGGTGCAGCGGTTTGTAGACATCTGGATCTCGTTTCCCGCCCTTGTCCTGCTGATCAGCCTGGTTGCCGTCATCGGGCCGGGGCTCTGGAGCGTGACGGTCATCCTGGGTATCCTGCTGGCACCGGGCACGTCGCGGGTGGTCCGTGGGGCGGTAATCGCCTTGCGCCACTTGCCGTACATCGAGACGGCAATTGGCCTGGGGGCCGGCCACGCCCGGGTGGTCTGGAAGCACGTGCTGCCAAATGTCTTCGCGCCGATCATCGTCCTGGCCACCGTCCAGCTTGGGACGGCGATTCTGGCCGAGTCGACGCTAAGCTTCCTGGGCTACGGCGTGCCGCCGCCCTATCCGGCCTGGGGGGCCATGTTGAGCGGCACAGGACGGGCGTTTATGCTTCAGTCACCCTGGCTATCGGTCTGGCCCGGCCTGGCTATCAGCCTGGTTGTATTTGGCTTCAACATGCTCGGAGACGCGCTTCGCGACGAGCTGGACCCGAGGCTGCGAGGAGCGAGATAAGAGCCCGCGTTGTCATCCTGAACGCCCTCTTGTCATCCTGAGGAGTCATGGGCCTTCGGCCCGCCCCGAGCGAATGAAAGTTCATTTTCGTGGGAGCGAAGCGAAGGCTCTCATACTCAGGTCCCGGGCGGTTAGCATGAGATTCTTGGCTGGCGCTCAGAATGACAATCAGGTCGGGATGACGACCACCGCTGAGGAGGAGTGACGATGGACCTGCATGAGACACGTGAAGACCAGGCCTTTCGCGCCAGGGTGCGGGCCTGGTTCGAGGAGAACAAGCCCGACAAGCTCGAGACACTCGAGCAGCGCAAGGCCTGGCATCGCAAGCTGTACGAGGCCGGCTTCGTGGGCATGGGCTGGCCCAAGGAGTACGGTGGCCAGGGAGCGCGGCCGATGGAGCAGGCTATTGTGGCCGAGGAGATGGCCCGCGCCAACGCGCCCGGCACCATCAACGGGCTCGGGATTGGGATCGTCGGGCCAACCCTCATCGCCCACGGGACCGAGGCTCAGAAGCACCGCTACATCCGGAAGATCCTGACCGCCGAGGAGATCTGGTGCCAGCTCTATTCAGAGCCAAACTCCGGGTCGGACCTGGCCAGCCTGCGAACGGCCGCGGTGCGCCAGAACGGGCACTACGTCGTCAATGGGCAGAAGGTCTGGACCAGCCAGGCGCACATCGCGGACTACGCAGTGTTGCTGGCGCGCACGAATCCGGAAGTCCCAAAGCACCAGGGCATCTCCTACTTCATCCTGGACATGCACGGCTCGGGCGTCGAGGTCCGGCCGCTCAAGCAGATCACCGGCAGCTCCGAGTTCAACGAGGTCTTCTTCACGAACGTCGCGGTGCCGGCCGAGAACCTGATCGGGGCTGAGGGCCAGGGTTGGGAGCTGGCCCAGACGACGCTTGGCTTCGAGCGGGGCGGCAACGTGCTGGCCCGCGTGACCCGCCACAAGGCGAACCTGAATCGACTCATCGAGGTCTGCCAAACATTGCCGCGCGACGGCGGCACGGCGCTCGACGACCCGCTGGTGCGCCAGAAGCTGGGGCGTATGCTGGTCGAAGTCGAGGTGCTGCGCTACGCGGGACTGCGGATCCTCTCCAAGCTCGAGAAGGGCCAGCGGCCGGGGCCCGAGTCATCGGTCGACAAGCTGTATTACAGCGAGATGGACAAGCGGCACCAGGAGATGGTCCAGGAGATCCTCGGCCCGTACGGCCAGCTCGAGGAAGGCCTGCCGCCAGAACTGGAGCTGGATTCAGAGTCCCTCCAGGGTCATGAGGCCGGTTGGGCTTACAACTTCCTGTGGTCACGCGCCGGCACGATCTACGCCGGCTCGTCCGAGATCCAGAAGAACATCATCGGCGAGCGCGTGCTCAAGCTGCCGCGGGAGCCGCGGACGGACCGGATGGGCGGCAAGGGGGCGTAGCATGGACTTCGACTTCACGCAAGAACAGGTCATGCTGCGCAACCTGGCGCGCGAGGTGCTCTCCCAGGAATGTCCGACCCGCGTAGTCCGCCAGATGATGGACGACCCGGTCGGCTTCAGCGAGCCACTCTGGCAGAAGCTGGCGGAGACAGGCTTGCTCGGGATCACTATCGACGAGAGCCGCGGTGGCCAGGCGTTGGGCATGGTCGACCAGGCGCTCGTCCTGGAGGAGATGGGCCGAGCTGTCTATCCCGGACCGTACTTTGCAACCGTTCTCCTGGCGGCCAGCCTGATCAGGGCCGGCGGCGACCGCGCCCAGATGGACGCCTACCTTCCTGCCATCGCGAGCGGCAAGCTGAAGGCTACCCTGGCGACCAGCGAGGACACGCGGACGGCGACGGGCGGGCCCGAGGGCACCGCCTTGCACGCCCGGCCGCTGGGCGGGGGGTACGCACTATCCGGCACCAAACGGTTCGTACCGTTCGCGCACGTTGCTGACCTGTTGCTTGTGGGGGCTCGAACGACCGATTCGTCGGACCGGCGTCGCGGGATCACGCTATTCGCGATCGAGCGCGACACACCCGGCTTGAAGCTGACCTCCAATGTGAGCATTGATCGGACCAACAAGTTTTCGACCTTGACGCTCGAAGAGGTCCGGGTAGATCGGGACGCAATCGTGGGTCGCGTCGATGAGGGGTGGGAGGTGCTGCGGCCGACCTTGCAGCGAGCGGCGGTTGGAGCCTCGGCCGAGATGCTAGGCGCGGCCCGCAAGTGCCTCGAGATGAGCGTCGAATACGCCAGAGTGCGGGAGCAGTTCGGCCAGCCGATCGGCATGTTCCAGGCGGTCAAGCACGCCTGCGCCGAGATGCTCCTCGAGGTCGAGAACTCGCACTCGGCGACGTACTACGCGGCCTGGGCGCTCGACGCCGACGCGCCAGACGCGGGGGTGGCTGCCTCGGTCGCCAAGGCGTACGTGAGTGGAGCGGCCCGCGAGGTGTGCGGCTCGGCGATCCAGGTCCATGGCGGGATCGGCTTCACCTGGGAGTTCGACCTCCACCTGTACTTCAAGCGAGCCAAGCATTTCGAGGCGCTCTACGGCGATGCCGAGCAGCGCCGCGAGCTGGTCTTGCGCGAAGTGCTGGCGTCGACGGCGGTGCCGGTCTTGGCGTGAGACGAGCGATCAGCGGTCAGCTATCAGCCATCAGGAGACGAGTCGCGTCCGGCGGCGCTTTGCTGATAGCTGACAGCCGATGGCTGACAGCTGGGGAGGAATCATGGTCGCAACGAGAACTGTGGAGACGGTCGAGGAGCTCAAGGGGCTGGTCGGGCAAGAGCTCGGGGTCGGGCAGTGGGTGGAGATCTCCCAGGAGCAGGTGAACAACTTCGCCGACATCACGGGCGACCACCAGTGGATTCACGTCGACCCTGCGCGGGCGGCGAAGACGCAGTTCAGGGGGACGATCGCCCACGGCTTCCTGACCCTGTCGCTGCTGCCTCTGCTGGGGCGCGACCGAGAGGGGATCAAGGTCGATCTGCACTCAAAGATGGGCCTCAACTATGGGCTGAACCGGGTCCGTTTCGTCTCGCCGGTCCGGGTCGGCAAGCGGATTCGGATGCGCACCAAGCTCCTATCAGTCGACGAGGTCGGCGAGAACGTCTATCAGATGACCTATCAGCAGACAGTGGAGATCGAGGGCGAAGAGCGGCCTGCCATGGTGGCTGAGACGATCGGGCGGGCGTACCTGTGACGAGTCGCGAGTTACGAGTCGCGAGTCGCGAGTCGGAGGAGCCCAGCGTCGGGGGCTCTCATTCGCTACTCGCCACTCGCGACTCGCGGCTGGATCGCCTGCTGCGGCCCGAGTCGGTGGCGGTTGTTGGCGCCTCGCCGAACCCGAGCTTCGTCTCGGGGATCCTGAAGAACGTGCTGCGGTACGGCTACGAGGGCTCGGTCGTGGCGGTCAATCCGCGCTACGACCAAATCCTCGAAGCGCCCTGCTACCCGTCGCTCCTCGAGGTCCCTCATCCAGTCGACCTGGTCGTGGTGGGGGTGGCCCACAGACTGATTCCATCTGTCCTGGACCAGGCGGAGCAGAAGGGTGTGGCGGCGCTGTGCATCGTGTCCAGCGGCTTCTCGGAGATGGGTGGCGAAGAGGGGGCACGCAGGCAGGCAGAGCTCGGGGCCTGGGCGGAGCGGACCGGGATCGTCGTCAACGGGCCGAACTGCCTGGGCCTGATGAACGCGCCGATCGGGATGGTGGCGCTGCCGTCCACCTTCGAGGAGCTCATCGCGGGCGAAGTGGGCGCGATCCTGCAGAGCGGGATGATGGCGCCATCGGTCCTGGTGCCGCTTCTGACTCGGGGGATCGGCCTGACGATCGGGGTGACAACCGGGAACGAGGCAGACCTGGAGGCAGCAGATTACATCCGCTACTGCGCCGAGGACGAGCAGACCCGCGTCATTGCCTGCTACACCGAGCAGATCAAGACGCCCGGGCGGTTCATCGCGGCGTGCGAGCTGGCGGCCGAGCGGCAGAAGCCGATCGTCATGCTCAAGATCGGTCGGTCCGAGGCCAGCCGCCGCGTCGCCCTGGCGCATACCGGCTCGCTGGTCGGCTCGGATGACGTGATCGACGCGGTGCTCAGGAAGCTCGGGGTGAGCCGCGTCTACAGCGTCGACGAGTTGCTCGAGGCAGTGGCCGTCTTCCACACGCGCAAGCTGGCGCGCGGCGGTGGAGTGGCGCTGATCTCCGTCTCCGGGGGTGCGGCCAGCCTGGTAACCGACCTGGCGCCGGACTGCGGCATCACCCTCCCGGCCCTGCCCGAGGAGACGGAGCGCAAGCTTCGCCAGATAGTGCCGGAGTATGGGAGCGTGGGCAATCCGCTCGACATCACCGGTCAGGGCGTGTTCGAGACCGAGATCCTGCGGGAGGCGTTCGACGCACTGGCCGAGGCCGGCAACCTGGACGTCATCGTCTACGGGCGCGGCTTCCCATCGCGCCTCGATCGCCAGACGCCTGTCGGCCAGATCGTCGAGGCCGCCGTCGCGAACCACCCCGAGATCGTGTTCCTGGTGATGTCGCTCGTGGGCGGCCACCTCCACCCCAGTCAGAACCCGGACATCCCTGTCGTCGACCCGATCGACCGCCTCGACGGCGTACCCTTCCTTCAGGGTGGCGAGTACGGCCTGAAGGCGGTCGCGGCGCTCGTCCGTTATGCGGCCTTCCAGCGTGAGCGGGCCCGTGCTGAACCTAACCCCCCCGGCCCCCCTTCCCTGAAGGGAAGGGGGGAGAGAGCTCACCCCCTTCCCTTCAGGGAAGGGGGACGGGAACAAGTGCGCTTCGCGGGGGTTAGGTTGACCGCCGCCGCCCAGCAGGCCCGTGCTCTGGTCCACGCCGCGGGCGGCCGTCCGATGACCGAGCGTGAAAGCAAGCAGGTGCTGGCCCTGTACGGGATCCGAACGACCCGTGAGCGGCTCGCCACGAGCGCCGACGAGGCGCTCGCGGCGGCGGGCGAGATCGGCTATCCGGTGGCCCTGAAGGCCGAGTCCGCCGACCTGCTGCACAAGACCGAGGCCGGAGCGCTGCTGCTGGACGTTCGGGACGCCGAGGCGCTCGCTGACGGGTTCGAACGGGTGCTGGCCAACGCCCGCGGCGCGGCCCCGAAAGCCGAGCTTCGAGGCGTGCTCGTTCAGGAGATGGCGCAGCCCGGAGTGGAGGTGATCCTGGGGATGAGCCAGGATGCCCAGTTCGGGCCGGTCATGGCCTGCGGTTTGGGCGGAGTTTTTGTCGAGACGCTCGAGGACGTCCAGCTCCTTCTGCCGCGTGTCTCCGCGACTGAAGCGCGATCGGCGCTCGAGCGACTCCGAGCCTACCCGGTCCTGCTGGGAACGCGCGGGAAGCCGGGCGCTGACCTTGATGCGCTGGTCGATACCATGCTGCGCTTCTCCGAGCTGTGCCTCGACCTGGGCGATCTCGTACGCGAGATCGACGTCAACCCGCTCGTCGTCGGCCCACGCGGTCAGGGCGTTTGCGCGGTAGACTGCCTGATCGTGCCGAACGGGGACTGAGGATGCTCGAGAAGCTCCGGCTCGATGGGCGAGTGGCGGTCATTACCGGTGGCGGGACTGGACTGGGAAGGGCGATGGCGCTGGCGTTCGCGAGGGCCGGCGCCGATGTTGTCGTTGGCGCGCGGCGGCCCGGGCCGATCGAGGAGACTGCCGAGCTGGTAAGACGCCTCGAGCGGCGCTCGCTAGCAGTCCCCACCGACGTCACCGATTCCACGCAAGCGGAGCGCTTGATGGCCGCCACGTTGGAGGAGTTCGGCCAGCTCGACATCCTGGTCAACAACGCCGGCATTGATCGCAGCACGCCGGGCCGCAAACCGTTCTTGGAGATTACTGACGAGGAGTGGCGGCGTGGGATCGACATCAACCTCAGCGGCGCCTTCTTCTGCTCTCGCGCGGCGGCTCGGACGATGATCGAGCGGCGGCGCGGGGTCATTCTGAACGTGGCATCTGGCTTCGCGTTCCGAGGTGGGCGCGACAACTTCATGTACTGCTGCGCGAAGGGTGGCGTGGTCCAGCTGACCCGCTCGCTCGCGCTGACCCTGCTGCCGCACAACATTCGGGTGGTCGGGCTGGCGCCGGGCTTCTTCGCCCAGAGCCCGGCCTTGACCGAAGAGGACCGCGCGCGGCGGTTGGAGCGGGGCCGCTTCATTCCGGTTGGGCGGATTGGTGAAGCCGAGGAGATCGGTCCGCTCGCCCTACTGCTGGTCTCGGATGGCGCGAGTTACATGAGCGGCGAGACGGTCGCCCTGGACGGCGGTGGTCTGGCGGGCGGGGCAGCGCCGTGGGGCGTGGAGCCGCTGCTGGCGCTGGAGGCCTGAGTTTGGACGATTTCTCGTTAGCTGGGAAACGGGCGCTCGTCGTCGGGACGGCTTCGAGCGTCGAGCGCGCCATCCCTGTCGCGGTGGCGGAGCTCGGCGGGCTGGACGTGGTGGTTAGCTGTGGCGATCTGCGGATGGCGGGACCGTTCGAGGAGCTCGCTGACCAAGAATGGGAGGGCCTGGTCGCGGTCAACCTGACGGCGCCCGTCAGGCTGCTGCGCGCGGCCGGGCGAGAGATGCTGGCGCGCGACGGCGGCAAGATCATCTGCATCGTCTCGGTGCTTGGCGAGCGCGGCCTGCCGCATACGGCGGCGTACGGCGCCTGCCAGGCTGGGTTGATCCAGTTGATCCGCGCCCTGTCGCTCGAATGGGCTCGACGTAACGTCCGGATCAACGGCATCGGGCTGGGCTGGTTCGAGGGCGACCCGCTGTTACCTAACCCCCTAGCCCCCTCCCCTGAAGGGAAGGGGGAGCCCCCCTCCCCTTCAGGGGAGGGGCTGGGGGAGAGGTTAACGCGCTATCTTCCCACTCGCCGTCTCGGCCGGCCTGAGGAGGTCGGTGCGCTAGCGGTGTACTTGGCCTCCGACGCCGCGGACATGATGACGGGACAGACCATCTTCGTAGATGGCGCCGTGATGGCGCACGCATGAGTAACCGTTCGCCCTCTCCGCGTCGGGGAGGGGGTTTAGGGGAGGGGTTATGGGGATGCTTGATGGCAAGGCGGCGCTGGTGACAGGCTCGGGCCGCGGGATCGGACGCGGCATCGCGATCGCCCTGGCCAAAGCGGGCGCCAGGGTCGTGGTCAACGACCTGGGCACCAGCTTGAGTGGCGAGGGCTCCGAGAAAATGGTTGCCGATCAGGTAGTCGACGAGATCCTGACCGCCAGTGGGGCAGCCGTAACGAACTACGGCTCGGTGGCCGATTTCGACCAGGCGACCGAGATGGTCGAGCAGTGTGTCAGCGCGTTCGGGAAGATCGACATCCTGGTAAACGTGGCGGGCATCTTGCGGGATCGGATGATCTTCAACATGACCGAGGCCGAATGGGACGCGGTCATCGCCGTCCACTTGAAGGGCATGTTCAACTGCACGCGCGCCGCGACGATCAAGATGCGTGAGCAGAGGAGCGGGCGGATCATCAGCATGTCCTCCGTCTCCGCGCTCGGCTCGCCCGGCCAGCCCAACTACGCGGCGGGAAAGGCGGGGATCATAGGCCTGACCTGGTCGACCGCGAACGCGATGGCCAAGTACGACGTGACCGTGAACGCGATCATGCCGAGCGGGGCGACGCGGATGATCGACTCGACGCCACGGGGCCGCCAGATCTTCGAGGAGACCGGCAAGTGGCCGAGCGAGATGGCCGTCGGCACAGAGCGAGATCCTGACAATGTCGCGCCGCTGGTGGTGTACCTGGCCAGCGACGCCGCCGCGAACGTCAACGGCCAGGTCTTTCATTCCTACGGCTACGCTTACGCGCTGCTCGCGCAGCCGCACGCCGTCCGTTCCATCAGGTCGGACGCACGCTGGAACCCTGACGAGCTGGCGCGGATCTTCCCGGAGACGCTCGGCGCAAACCTGAAGCCGCCGCCAGCGCTCGGCTTCGGAGCCCGGCTCGACGACCGGCCCCCCGAGGAGTGGACCGACCCGGCGCCCGGGCGCCGGTTGTGGAAGTCACCCTGGGAGGAGCCGTGACGAGCCGTCAGCCCTCAGCCATGAGCTATCAGGAGGTTCGTATGGGAGCCACGCGTGCCAGTAACAGTACCTTCCTGAAGGCTGAACGCTGATGGCTGATCGCTCGCTATCTGGCAAGGTCGCGATCGTCGGCGCGGACGAGTCCGACCAGATCGGCGTCGTCCCCGACAAGTCGGCCATGCAGCTGCAGGCCGAGGCAGTGCGCAACGCCCTGCGCGACGCCGGGCTGAGCGTTCGTGACGTCGACGGCCTGTTCAGCGCTGGCGTCTCGCCGACGGAGGTCGGCGAGTACCTGGGCATCGTTCCGACTTATCTGGATGGGACGAACGTCGGCGGCTCCTCGTTCGTCATCCACGTCGGGCACGCGACCGCGGCGATCGCGGCCGGGTTGTGTGACGTGGCGCTCATTACGCATGGCCAGAGCGGCCGCTCGCGTGTTGGCATGCCGCCCCGAGCCTCGAGCAGCCAGATGCTGGCCGGCCAGTTCGAGGAGCCTTTCGGGCTGCCCCAGCCGGTCGGGTCCTATGCGTTGGCCTGCACACGCCACATGTACCAGTACGGAACGACCTCCGAGCAGCTCGCCGAGATCGCCGTCGCGACCCGCGCCTGGGCAGCGCTCAATCCGAAAGCCATGTATCGCGACCCGATCACGGTGCAGGACGTGCTCAGCTCGCGCTGGATCTCGTACCCATTCCACCTGCTCGACTGCTGTCTGGTGACCGACGCGGGCGGCGCGGTGGTCCTCACCAGCGCCGAGCGGGCTCGCGACTGTCGGACCACGCCGGTCGCGGTGCTGGGCTTCGGCGAGAGCCATGACCATTCCCTGATCAGCCAGATGCCAGACCTGACTCACGGCCCAGCCCGGCTTTCCGGGCCGCGCGCGTTCGAGATGGCTGGCGTCAGACGCGGCGACGTCGACGTGGTCGAGATCTACGACTCGTTCACGTACACGGTCCTGCTGACGTTGGAGGACCTGGGCTTTTGCGACAAGGGCGAGGGTGGCGCCTTCGTCAGTGGCCAGCGGACCGCGCCCGGTGGGCAGTTCCCGCTCAACACGAGCGGGGGTGGGCTCTCCTACACCCACCCGGGCATGTTTGGGATCTTCACGATCATCGAGGCCGTCCGCCAGCTTCGCCACGACTACGCCGACCAGGGCGCGCGCCAGGTGAAGGACGCGAAGATCGGACTGGTCCACGGGACTGGTGGAGTGCTGTCGGCGACGGGCACCGTGATCCTGGGGAGGGCCTAGCCATGGTCGACTACGCCAAGCCACTGCCGATCCCGGACCCGGTTACGCGCCCGTTCTGGGACAGCCTGACCGCCCACGCGATCAAGCTTCAGCGCTGTGGGGCCTGTGGTCGCTTCGTCTATTACCCGCGCGCGGTCTGCCCTTCCTGCCTGTCGGATGACCTGACCTGGACGCCCGTTTCAGGGCGGGGCGTGGTCCATACCTTCACCATCGCTCATCGGCACCCGAATCCGGTCTTCGGCGGCGAGGTGCCGTACGTCGTAGCGCTGATCGAGCTGGAGGAGGGCGCTCGCATGCTCAGCAGCCTGATTGGCGTCGAGCCGACGCCAGAGGCGGTCAACGTGGGCATGCCCGTCGAGATCGTCTACGACGACGTGAGCGACCAGATCACCCTGCCCCGCTTTCGGCCGCGGTAGTCGAGACCCTTCCCCCAACCCCGCGAAGCGCACTTGTTCCCTCCCCGACGCGGAGAGGGGGTCAGGGCGTGAGGGCGGCGACCTGCCGGGCGGCTCCGGTTAGCTCGAGGATGTGCATCCCCGTGTTGGCGCGGTCGACGATGTAGATGTAGCCGCGATCGTCGACTTCGACGTTGTTGGTCTGGATCGCGACCTTGCAGCGCTCGGCGCCGCCGACCGTCACACAGCGCTGGTCGGTGTTCTCGGTGATGGCAGGGATGAAGTAGGCGACCTCTTTCGGGTTGTAAGGATCGCGGATGTCCACCGCCCGCACGCCGGCGTTGAAGTAGGACACGAACACCATCTTCTTGTAAAAGATCGGCGAGAACGACTCGTTGGTGGCGTGAGGGCCGAAACGGCCGCCGCGGCCGCAGAAGTCGCCGCTGGACTCCGCGACCTGGAAGTTGGCGACAGGAGTTGGGGTGCTCTCGTTAGTCACGTCCACCATGAACGTGAGATGGCGATACTCCTGGCACTCGTTCTGGACTGCTTCTGACGTAACGACCACGAAGTCGCGGCTCCGGCCGTCGCGGTTTTTGGCGAAGTCCGGGATCTGGATGCCG
>WNGF01006594.1_pt1 | contig 14329 bp, 10 predicted proteins | sample 5400641 | NCBI WGS metagenome assembly WNGF01 (sample SAMN13153371, study PRJNA577476) | soil metagenome | isolation source: 80 cm soil or saprolite under grassland replicate 2 | place: USA:California | collected 2016-06-15
CATCGGCCGACCGGCAGTGGAGCACGGCCGGCTTGCCGGTCGCGAGCGCCAGGGCCAGGTTGCGCCGCAGGTTGGACAGCTGCGCATCGGACGGCGAGAAGAGGCGATCGAAGTCGAGGCCCGTCTCGCCGATCGCCACGACGCGCGGATCGGCGGCGGCGGCGACGAACCACCGCCAGGCCGCGTCGTCGACGTTCGACGCGTCGTGGGGATGGACACCGACGGCCGCGTCCAGCCAGGGATACCGGTCGGCGAGGGCGAGGGATCGCTCGCCTGACGCGCGGTCCCAGCCCGGTACGAGGATTCGCTCGACGCCCGCCAGCCGCGCCCCACCGAGCACGAGGTCGGCGTCTGCATCGAACCGATCGGCCTGGAGATGGCAATGCGAATCGATCAGCCGCACCGGCCCATGCTACGTGGCGGGGCCGAAGCCGCGCCGACCGACACGATCGTTCGCCATGAGCGAAGAAATCGTGCCGGACCGAGCCCCAGGACCGCATGGTCCTTCGCGGCGTCCGGTCCTCATCCGCAACCGGGCATCCCGATTGGCCTCCTCTGCCGGCGCCCGCCAACCGGGCGGGTGCTCCCGCGGATACGACGTTCAGGCGGTGGTCGATTCGACCTCGAGTCGGGGAAACAACGGCTCTGGGCTGCCGACCCGGCCGGCCTCGTCAGCGTGGGCGGCCCAGGCGAGCTCGTCGAGGAGGGGCGGGCCGCCGTTGCCGTCGGCGCCATACGGGTAGGCGTAGCCCAGCTGGGCGAGGATTCGCGGCGCCGTCGACGGCAGGAAGGGAGCCGCCGCGAGCGCGAGCAACCGGCACGCCTCCAGGAGATCGCCAAGGACGTCACGCAGCCGGTCGTGCGCCTCGGCGTCCCCCGCCGTCGCGGCCCTGGCCAGCTCCCAGGGCTTCTCGGCGTCGACGAAGCGGTTCGCGGCGCCGACGAACTCCCACAGCCCGGCCAGTGCCTCGTGGAGCATGAACCCCTCGATCGCCCGATCGCACGCGGCCGGCCGTTCGGCCCAGTCGCGCGCCAGCGGGCCGCCGGCGGGCCGCGGCCGCACTCCGTCGAGATAGCGGTTGACCATCGTGACGGTCCGGTTGACGAGGTTGCCGAAGTCATTGGCGAGGTCCGCGTTGTAGCGGCGGACGAACGACTCCCAGGAGACGTCACTGTCGCGGTCGAAGGCGGCCTCGCGGAGCGAGACGTAGCGAGCCCCGTCCGAGGTGAGCGCGCGGACCACGTCGATGGGATCGATGAAGTTGCCGCGACTCTTGCTCATCTTGTCACCCTGGACGAGCAGCCAGCCGTGGACCCAGACGAGCCGCGGCAGCGGGAGCCCCGCGCTCATGAGCATGGCCGGCCACATGATCGTGTGAAGGCGGTTGATGTCCTTGCCGATGATGTGGACGTCGCACGGCCACCAGTGGGCGAACGAGTCGGGATCGTTCGGGAAGCCGGCCCCGGTGATGTAGTTCGTCAGGGCGTCGAACCAGACGTAGACCGTGCCCGCCGATCGGTCCCACGACCCGTCGGGCAGCCGCGCGCTGGAACCGTCCTCGCGGATCGGGAACGGGATGCCCCAGGGAGCCTTCTCGCGGCTGACCGAGAAGTCCTCCAGGCCGCCGCGCAGGAAGCCGAGCATCTCGTTCTTGCGGAACTCGGGCTGGACCCAGTCGGGATGCTCGGCGTAATAGCGCTCCAGCCGTTCCTGATAGGCCGACAGGCGGAAGAACCAGTTGCGCTCGGTCAGCCATTGCAGCTCGACCGTCGGATGGTTGGCGCAGTGCGTGCCGCGGGCGTCCTCGATGAGCTGCGACGCCGGGATGAAGCCCTCGTTCGGGCAATACCAGCCCTCGTAGTTGCCGACATACAGGTCGCCGTTGGCGTACGCCCGCCGGATCATCTCGTGGACGGCCGGCAGGTGATCCGGGTCGGTCGTGCGGATGAACCGATCGGGGCTGATCTGGAGGGCGTCCTCGGCGGCCCGGAACAGGCCGACCATCTCGTCGACGAACTCCTTCGGCTCCCTGCCCTGCTCGGCCGCGGTGAGCGCGATGTTGACCGAGTACTCGTCCGTGCCGGTCAGGAAGCGGGTGTCGTCACCCTTCATCCGGTGCCAGCGCGCGATCGCGTCGGCGCCGATGACCTCGAACAGCGTGTGCAGCCCCGGCCGGTTGTTGGCGTAGGCGATCGAGGTCGTCAGGTAATAGCGGTCTCGCTCGGGCATGGGAGCGCGATGGTAGCAGCGAGGCGCACGAACAGGGCCGGGCCGTGGCGATACCGGCAATCTGGCCAAAGACCCATCGGGCGGACCTTAGCCCGAGATCTGGCGGGTCGAGGCCCGGGTGCGGCCGGGCGCGCCGTGCTCGCGCCTCGTTCTGGCCGGCCGATGGCGCGCCTCTAACGGACCCGGCAGCCCGAGCTGCCCGGCCCAGGGACCCGCTGATGGTCATCTGGCCATCCTGCGACACCGATATGCGGCGCCGCCCCGGCGGCGCCGCACGCCGAGCGAGCCGTCAGGCCGGGTTGGACCCCGACTCTCCCGTTGGATCGGGCATCGCCGCGTCGGGCGAGGCGCCTATCTCGGGAGCGGCTGCGTGGCCGTTGCCATCGGGTGGCCGTCGCAGGTCCGCCGCGAGATCGCGGCTCTTCGCCGCCACTCGCTGGCCCACGTCACCGGTCACCGAGGCGGCCTTCTGCGCGATGGGCCCCGCCGCGTCGCCGGCCTTGGCTGCCAGCTCGGCCGCCTTTGCCGCCACCTCGCGGAGCGTCGGCGCGGCGGCCGTGGCCACGTTGTCGATCATCGTCTGCAGCTGAGCCAGCCACGCGGCGGTCCGTCCCTCAACGGCGCCCGCCTCATAGCCGCGGGGCTCGGTCGGCTCGGGACCGGACGGTGCGTCGGGGGCGTCCCTCTGGTCCACCATGGCATTCCTCCAGTTCGTTGCGGTCGTGCCAGTCCTTGCGGGGAGTCTACGCCGCATGCCGCGAGGGGGCCTGCGACGGGCTCCGCCGCGGCTACCAGCCGGCTTTCAAGGGTCGGCGATCGACCGGCTGTCGGCTGGCTGGCCGGCGGTCAGTGGCGGAAGTGGCGGACCGCGGTGATGAGCATCGTCCCGCCGGCACGATCGACAGTGGACACGACCTCCGCATCCCGGATCGACCCACCCGGCTGCACGAACGCCGTGACCCCGGCGGCCAGGCATACCTCCACGCCGTCGGGGAATGGGTAGAAGGCGTCGGAGGCGCAGGCCGCGCCGATCGTCGACTCCGCGCCCGAGATGGCCTTTGCCTTCTCCACGGCCTGGCGGGCGGCGTCCACGCGCGAGGTCTGGCCGCTGCCGAGACCGATGAGCCGGCCGTCGCGAACGAGGACGATCGCGTTGCTCGTGGCGCCTCGGACGAGTCGCCACGCGAGCTCGAGGTCCACGCGCTCGGCGTCCGTCGGCGTGCGGCTGGTGATCACCGGCCAGAGACTGGGGTCGTCAGGTTGGGTGTCCGGCGAGCCGACGAGGACCGCGCCACCCGCCGAGCGCAGGCTGCCGAGCGGATCCGGCGCAGGCGGAGGCTGGCCGATGGCGGGATCCTCAACGAGCCGCAGGTTCTGCTTGACTGCCAGGACCTCCCGAGCGCCCGCATCGAACGACGGCGCGACGACGACCTCGAGGAAGATCGAGACGAGCCGCCTGGCCAAGTCCTCGTCCACCGGCCCGGTCAGGGCGACCACGCCACCGTAGGCGGAGACGGGGTCACCCGCCAGCGCGGTTTCCCATGCCTCGAGGAGCGTCGACCGCTCGGCCGCGCCACACGGGTTCGTGTGCTTGACGATGACGCAGGCCGGGTCGTGCAGGGATCGTGCGATCGCGGCCGCGGCCGAGGCGTCCAGGACGTTGTTGTACGAGAGCGCCTTGCCCTGGAGGGGCGCCGCACCCGTTGCGAACGGGCCGTCGGCGGCGGTCGTGGCGGGCCGCCGGTAGCGCGCCGCCGGCTGATGGGGATTCTCGCCGTAGCGGAGGGTCTCGACCTTCTCGAGCTCGATCGTCAGGCTCGACGGGTACCGGTCCGGCGAGCGCGGCAGGCCCGGCTCCGGCGGCAGGTCGATCCCGTCCCTGTCCATCCGGCAGGGCAGCTCGGCGGCGATCCGCGCGTCGTAGGCAGCCGTACGGCGGAAGGCCTCCACCGCCAGGGCGGCCCGCAGCCCCGCCGGGATGGAGCCACCGTCTCGCAGCGCATCGAGCACGGCCGCGTAGCGATCCGACGTGGTGACGATGGCCACCGAGGCGTGGTTCTTGGCGGCTGCCCGGACCAGCGACGGGCCGCCGATGTCGATCTCCTCGACGAGCTCGTCCAGACCGATCCCCGGCCGGTCAGCCGCGGCGGCGAACGGGTAGAGGTTGACGACGACGATCTCGAATGGCGCGATGGCGGCCGCGGCGAGCTGCCGCCGATGCTCGTCGCTGCGCCGGTCGGCGAGGATGCCGGCGTGGATGCGCGGATGGAGCGTTTTGACGCGCCCGTCGAGCATCTCCGGGAAGCCCGTGACGGCTGCGACGTCGCTCACCGGCAGCCCCGCGTCGCGCAGCGTCCGGGCCGTGCCGCCGGTGGAGACGAGCTCGAAGCCGAACGCCACGAGCCCGCGACCGAGCTCGACCAGCCCGGTCTTGTCGCTCACCGACAGCAGCGCCCGCCGGGGAACCGGCAGGCGAGCCTCGGCCCGCTCGTCGTCGACGACCGCGTCATGCCCCTCGCGCGTCACGGCGCCGGCCAGGACGAGGGCGATCGCGCGCGGCAGGAGCCGGTACTCGACGGCCCGGATCCTCGCCTGCACGGTAGCCTCGTCGTCGCCGGCGAGAACCGGCACGGCCTCCTGGAGGACGATCGGCCCGCCGTCGAGCGTCTCGTCCACCAGGTGGACCGTCGCTCCGGTCACCCTGACCCCGGCGGCAAGGGCGTCGCGCAGGCCATGGCGGCCGGGAAACGCCGGCAGGAGCGACGGGTGGACGTTGAGGATCCGATCGGGAACGGCGGCCAGGGTCCGGGGGCCCACGATGCGCATGTAGCCGGCCAGCGCCAGCACGTCGGGCTGGCTGGCCCGGACGGTCTCGGCCATCGGCTCGTCCGCCCCGCGGGGCACGAGCGCGGTGTCGATCCCCTGCTCGATCGCCCAGTCCAGGGCCGGACAGGGCCGGTCGGCGAGGACCAGGACGACGTCACCGCCGAGCTCCCCTCGCCTCGCCGCGGCGTGGATCGCCCGCAGGTTGTTGCCAGCGCCGCTGACCGCGACCGCGATGCGGCCGCTCACGGCAGCGGTCCCTCCCGGTAGCGCTCGCCGTCGAGCGATTCAGTGGGCCCGACCACGCCCACCTGCCAGGCGGTGAGGCCGCTGACGGCCAGCGCGCTCAGCGCCGCGTCGACCGACGACGGCGCGACGACCACGACCATGCCCACGCCACCGTTGAAGGTCGCTCGCAGCTCGGCGTCCGTCAGGCCGCCCATGTCCGCCAGGAGGCGCATGATCGAGGGCATCGGCCAGCGGCTGGGATCGACGTGAGCGCCGAGCCCCTGCGGCAACGCCCGCGGGATGTTGGCCGGCAGTCCACCGCCGGTGATGTGGGCGACGCCTCGGAGGTCCGTGCCGGCCTCCTCGAGCGCCTCGCGCAGGCGCAGGATTGCCGGCGTGTAGATCGCCGACGGTGTCAGCAGCACGTCGCCCAGGGTAGCCAGCTCCAGCTCGGGTTCGGCCGCGACCGCGGCGGATCGGCCGGCATCGCCGAGGGTCCGGGTCAGCTGTTCCTGGTACGGGCGACGGAGATCGAGATCGAACTGGGCGATCAGCGACCGCACGAGCGAGAAGCCGTTGGCGTGGAGGCCGGTCGCGGCGATCCCGACGATCGCGTCACCGGCTCGGGCGGCCGTGCCGTCGAGGAGGCGATCCCGTTCCACGACCCCGACGCAACAACCGGCCAGGTCGAACTCGTCGGCCTCCATGAGGCCCGGGTGCTCGGCGGTCTCGCCGCCGACCAGCGCACAGCGGGCCGTCCGGCAACCGGCCGCGACGCCGCCGACGAGCTCGGCGACGTTGGCCGGGTCGAGCCGTCCGACGGCCACGTAATCGAGGAAGAAAAGCGGCGCCGCGCCGCTGCAGACGACGTCGTCGACACACATGGCGACGAGGTCGATGCCCACCGAGTCGTAGCGGGCAAGGGCCGCCGCGATCGCGGTCTTCGTCCCCACTCCATCGGTCGACGAGACGAGGACCGGCTCGCGATATCCGGGCGGGAGCGCCACGGCGGCCCCGAAGCCGCCCAGGCCGGTGATCACCTCCGGCCGGTGCGTCGATTCGACGGCGGCCCGCATGAGCTCGACCGCCCGATCACCGGCGGCGACATCGACGCCGGCCGTCGCATAGGCGGATCGGGTCGAATCAGCCATGCACCTCGACCGGCGTTTCTTCCAGGATGAACTTGCGGCTCGCGGCGTCGTACGGCACGGGCTCCGGGTACCGGCCGTCGAAGCAGGCAAAGCAGAACCGCTCGTACGGCAGGTCGAGCGCGGCCAGCACGCCCTTGATCGACAAGTAGGCCAGGCTGTCGGCGCCGATGAAGTCGCGGATCTCGTCGAGCGACTTGGCCGCGGCAATGAGCTCCGTCTCGACCTGCGTGTCGATGCCGTAGAAGCACGGATGGTAGATCGGCGGCGCGCTGATCCGGACGTGGACGGCCTCGGCGCCGGCCCGCCGCAGGAGCGAGACGATCTGCTTGGTGGTCGTCCCCCGCACAATCGAGTCGTCCACCACCGTCAGGCGCCGGCCGCGGACGACCTCGCGCAGGGGGTTGAGCTTGATGGTCACTCCCCGCTGGCGCATGGTCTGCGACGGCTGAATGAACGTCCTCCCGCTGTACCGGTTGCGAACCAGCCCCTCGCGATACGGCAGCCCGGATGCCTCCGAGAAGCCGGCCGCGGCCGGCGCGCCGGTGTCGGGAACCGGCATCACGAGGTCCGCCTCGGCCGGGTGCTCGCGGGCCAGCTCCATGCCCATCCGGCGCCGGGCCTCGTAGAGGTTGCGACCCTCCATGTACGAATCCGGTCGAGCGAAGTAGATGAGCTCGAAGACGCAGAGAGCCGGGTGGGCCTCGGCGAACTGGACCGAGCGCGGCTCACGGCCCTCCTCGAGGATCACCATCTCGCCCGGCTGGACGTCGCGGACGTATTCCGCGCCGACGATGTCCAGGCCGGCCGTCTCCGAGGAGAGGCACCAACCGTCGGCGCCGACGCCGTCGTCGGTCCAGAGGCCCGGCGCGTTCGCCCCGAACGCGCCGGCCGGCAGCCGGCCCAGGACGAGCGGCCGGAAGCCGAAGGGGTCGCGGACGCCGATCACCCGCCGCTCGTCGAGCACGACCAGGCTGTACGCGCCGCGAACCGTCGGCAGGACCCGCAGGAGCGCGTCCACCGTGTCCGCGGCCGGCTCGTCGGCGAGCAACGCCGTGAGCAGCTCCGTGTCCGTCGAGGCCGGCAGGCGGGCTCGGCCGCCGCGAAGCCGGCCGAGGAGCTCGCGGGTGTTCACGAGGTTGCCGTTGTGGCCGACGGCGATCGCCCGGCGCGGTCCCAGCCGGAAGGTCGGCTGAGCGTTCTCCCAGACGGTCGAGCCGGTGGTCGAATAGCGGCAGTGGGCGATCGCCAGCCGGCCGCGCAGGCTCGGCAGCCGCCGCTCGTCGAGCACGCTCGAGATGAGCCCCAGGTCCTTGTACAGCATGAGCTGCTCGCCGTCGCTGACGGCGAGGCCGGCCGACTCCTGGCCGCGATGCTGCAGGGCGAACAGCCCCAGGGCGGCGACCGCCCCGGCCTCCGCGCCATTCGCCTCGAACGAGGCCGGAAGGACCGCCCCGAAGATGCCGCACACCTCAGCGCTCCTCCGGGCCTGCGGCGGGAAGCTGGCCGAGCGCGCGAGCCAGCCCATGGTCCCAGGCGTGGCGGAGATCGGCGATGGCCACGTCCAGGGCGTCCGCGATCCGCGAGCCGCGCTCTTCGGCGGCACCGGTCGCGCCGTGACCGGTCAGCTCGATGACGAGCCGGTCGCCACCCACCACGCCGAGCCGCTCGACCGGCAAGCTGAACTGGCGGGCCAACAGCTCGAGCGCCGGTGCGTGCCGCGGCCGGGCCGCGACCACCAGGCGCGACGGGCTCTCGCCGAACAGCTCGACCGCCGGCGAGCCACCGACCGGCAGCCGCAGGCGCACGCCGAGCCCGCCCCAGATCGCGCCTTCCGCCAGGGCCACGGCAAGGCCCCCGGCCGAGACGTCCTGGGCAGAGGCGACGAGACCCCGGGCGATCGCCTCACGGACCCACATCTGCAGGCCGGCCTCGCGATCGAGGTCCAGGTTCGGCGGGCCGTCCTCGGACGCCACACCGGCCAGGCCGGCATAGGCGCTGCCGGCCAGTCCTGGCGTCGCCTCGCCGATGAGCACGACCACGTCTCCGTCCATGACGAACGCCGGCCCGACACGAGTCGCGAGGTCGTCGAGCAGCCCGACCACGCCGATCTCCGGCGTGGGCGCGATCGCGCCGCTAGGCGATTCGTTGTACAGGGAGACGTTGCCGCCGGTCACGGGTACACCGAGCGCACGGCAGGCATCGCCCAGGCCGCGGACGGCTTCGCTGAGCTGCCAGAATGCCTCTGGCCGGGTCGGATCGCCGTAGTTCAGGCAGTTGGTCACGCCCAGCGGCCGAGCTCCGGTGATCGACACGTTGCGGGTCGCCTCGGCCACGCTCATCGCGGCGCCCAGCCACGGGTCCGCGGTGCCGACCGCCTGGTTGGCGTCGGTCGACGCGACGATCGCCTTCGACGTGCCCTTGATGCGGAGCACGGCCGCGCCGTGCCCGCGATCGGCCACGGTGTTGGCCTGGACGGTGCCGTCGTACTGGTCGGTGACCCACCGTCGCGAGGAGAGGTTGGGGCTGCCGAGGAGGGCCAGCAGGACGGCGCCGGGATCCATGCCCCGCTCCGGCAGGGCATCGGATGCCTCGACGGCGGCGCCCGGGGCCGGCGCCGAGCGGCGGCGCGGCGGCGGCGCGGCCAGGCGCTCGTGCACGATCGCCTCCGACGCGAGCGCGCGGGCCGGGATCCGCGCCAGCTCGCGAGCTCCGGGCCGAGGCCGGCCGCCGGCGTCCAGGCCACCCGCGACGACCGCGACGTCGCGGTCATCGGTGACACGCCCGATCACCGCGACCGGCAGACCCCAGCGTTGGCACACCTCACGAACGGCATCCTCGCGTTCGGGCCGAACGATGGCGCACATCCGCTCCTGGCTCTCGGAGATCATGACCTCGAACGGCGCCATGCCCGGCTCGCGGCGGGGCACCGCGTCGAGATCGACGAGGATGCCGGTGCCGGCCCGATCGGCGGTCTCGGACGTGGCGCAGGTGATGCCGCCGGCCCCCAGGTCCTGCAGTCCATCGACGAGGCCGCGCTCGATCAGCTCGAGGCTGGCCTCGATGAGCAGCTTCTCCGCGAAGGGGTCGCCGACCTGTACGGACGGTCGCTTGGATGGGTCGTCGTCCGTGAAGGTGGCCGAGGCCAGGACCGATGCCCCACCGATGCCATCCCGGCCGGTCGCCGAGCCAAACAGGAGGACGAGGTTGCCGGGCCCGGGAGCATGGGCCAGGGTGAGCCGCTCCACCGGCAACAGACCGATCGCCATGACGTTGACCAGGGGATTGCCCTGGTAGCTCGGGTCGAACACGAGCTCACCGCCGACCGTCGGCACGCCGACGCAGTTGCCGTAGCCACCGATGCCCCGGACGATGCCGTCGACGAGGTGACGAGTCCGAGGCTCGGCCGGGTCGCCGAACCGGAGCGCGTCGAGGACCGCGATCGGCCGCGCGCCCATCGTGAAGATGTCGCGCAGGATGCCGCCGACGCCGGTGGCCGCGCCCTGGTACGGCTCGACGGCGCTGGGGTGGTTGTGCGACTCGATCTTGAAGGCGACCGCCAGGCCGTCACCGATGTCCACGACGCCGGCGTTCTCCCCGGGGCCGGCGACCACCCCGTTCCCGCTCGTCGGCAGGGTCCGGAGGAGCGGCCGGCTGCTCTTGTACGAGCAGTGCTCGCTCCACATGACGCTGAACATCGCCAGCTCCAGGTCGTTCGGGGCGCGTCCCAGGCGATCGCGGATGGCCGCCAGCTCGTCGTCCGTGATCCCGAGCGAGCGATGCAGCGGCTCGTCGGCCGTCCGAGCCGGCCCGGAATCCGTCGCCGACAGGCCGGGCGGCATCATCTCCTCGACGGTCATCCCGCGGCCACGCCGACCGGGCCGCCTGCCGCGGCTCGCTCGGCCGCCGACGCCACGAGCGAGCGGATGATCAGCATCCCGTCGTCGGAGCCGAGGATCGCCTCCGAAGCCCGCTCCGGGTGGGGCATGAGCCCGGCCACGTTGCCGGCTTCGTTGAGGACGCCTGCGATCCCTCGCAGGGATCCGTTGGGATTCGCGTCGTCGTCGCCGGTCCAGGCCGGGCTGCCGTCAGGCCTGGCGTACCGGAACAGGACCCGGCCCTCCGCTTCCAGCCGGGTCAGCGTCGCCTCGTCTGCGTAGTAGCAGCCCTCGCCGTGAGCGATCGGCATCCGCAACGGGTGCCGGTCGGGAACGCTCCTCGTGAATGGGGTATCGAGGCGCTCCGGCGTGATCTGTACGTTGCGGCCCAGGAAGCGCAGGCCCCGATTGCGCAGCAGGGCGCCGGGCACGAGACCCGCCTCGGCCAGCACCTGGAAGCCGTTGCAGATGCCAAGGACCAGCCCGCCGTCACGAGCGAACGCCGCGACGCTGCGCATGACCGGGCTGAAACGGGCGATGACGCCCGCTCGCAGGTAGTCGCCGTACGCGAAGCCGCCGGGCAGGACGATCGCGGCGACGCCGGCCAGGTCGGCCATCTCGTGCCATAGCGGCACCGCCTCCGCGCCGGCCAGCTCGAGCGCATCGAGCGTGTCCCGGTCGCAGTTGCTGCCGGGAAAGACGACGACGCCGATCCTGGTCATCGGACCGCCTCGAGCAGCGCCACCGCGCCGAGCAGCTCGATCGCGTGGACCTCGATGAGCGGGTTGGACAGGAGCTCGGCCGCCAGCCGCTCGACGGTCGCTCGGGCGTCGGCCTCATCGGCGGCCGTGACGCTCAGCTCCACCCGCCGGCCGACGCGAACGGCCGCGACTCCCTCGACGGACAGGTGGGGCAGGCTCTGCTCCACCGCGCGACCCTGCGGATCCAGGATGCCCGGCTTGGGCATCACGTTCACCGCGTAGCGGAAGGCTTGCTCCGGTGGCAGCTGTTCCCTGCGATCGTCGTTCATTGGGCGATCGAGTCCTCCGCGAGGTACCGGTCGAAGCTCGCTCCCGTGATCCGTTCGTAGGCCGCCACGTAGCGCTCGCGAGTCCCCGCCACGATCTCGGCGGGAAGCTCGGGGCCGGGTGGTGCCTTGTCCCAGGCCTGTCCTTCGAGCCAGTCCCGAACGAACTGCTTGTCGTACGACGGCTGCGCATGGCCGGGTTCGTAGGCCGCGGCGTCCCAGAAGCGGGAAGAGTCGGGCGTGAGGACCTCGTCGGCCAGGACGAGCCGGCCGCGGGCGTCGGTGCCGAACTCGAATTTCGTATCCGCCAGGATGATCCCGACCCGTTCCGTGACCGCCGCCGCGTAGCCGTAGAGCCGGAGGGCAACCTCCCGGACGCGCTCGGCCAGGGCCGCCGCCGGCGGGTCCGCGCCGAGCCGCTCGACCATCGAGTCGAAGTCGATGTTCTCGTCGTGGGCGCCCAGGTCGGCTTTCGTCGAGGGCGTGAAGATCGGCGCCGGCAGCCGCTCGCTCTCGCGCAACCCATCGGGCAGGCGAATCCCGCACAGCTCGCCGGTTGCCTGGTACGCCTTCCAGCCGGATCCGGCCAGATAGCCCCGGACGATGATCTCGACCGGCAGGATGTCCACCTCCCGGCAGAGCATCATGCGGCCCCGAAGGGCCTCGGCCGCGGTCTCGTCGTCGTCCCGCGAGTTGTCCGAGGGCCGGACCACGGCCCGCCGCAACGCCGCCGGCAGCTCGGCCGGCTCCGTGGCGATGAGGTGGTTGTCGACGATGCCCTCGGTCTCGGCGAACCAGAATCGGGACAGGCCGGTCAGGACCTTGCCCTTGTCGGGGATCGGGGTCGGCAGGACGACGTCGAAGGCCGACAGGCGGTCGGAGGCCACGATCAGCAGTCGATCGTCGCCGAGCCGGTACAGGTCGCGGACCTTGCCCGACCGGACGAACAGGTTAGCGAGCGACATGGGTTCTCCGATCCAGGGCGTCGAGGCGGGCGATGATCGCGGGCACGTGGCGGAGCGCCGCGCTGTCGTCGAAGCAGGCGTCCAGCGCCTCGAGCGAGAGGCGCCTCGCGACGAGCGGATCGAGGGCCAGCAGCTCGCGCAGCGGCCGACGCTCGTCCGATGCACGGAGGGCGGCCCGCTGGACGATCGCATACGCCTCCTCGCGCGCGCATCCGGCCTCGTCGACGAGGGCGACGAGGACGCGACTGCTGGCGTGCAAACCGAGGCCGCGCTCGATGTTCTCGCGCATGCGCTCGCCGCGAACGACGAGGCCCTCCATGACCGATGCGAACTTCACGAGCATGTAGTCGAGGAGGATCGTGGCGTCGGGCAGGATGACCCGCTCGGCGCTGCTGTGGCTGATGTCCCGCTCGTGCCAGAGAGGCTGGTCCTCGAAGGCCGTCTGCGCGTAGCCGCGCAGGAGGCGGGCGAGGCCGGCGATCCGCTCGCAGACGATGGGGTTGCGCTTGTGGGGCATCGCGCTGCTGCCGGCCTGGCCCGCCCGGAACGGCTCCTGGAGCTCGCCGATCTCGGTGTGCTGGAGGTTGCGGATCTCGGTGGCGAAGCGCTCGAGCGAGCCGCCCGTGATGGCGATCGCGGCGAGGAGTGTGGCGTGTCGGTCGCGCTGGACGATCTGGGTGCTCACCGGGTCGACGTGGAGGCCCAGCTCGGCCAGGACGTCTGCCTCGACGTCCGGGCCGACATGGCTGTACGTGCCGACCGGCCCGGAGATCTTGCCGGTCGCGATGTCGTCGGCCGCGGCCGCCAGGCGGACGCGGTCCCGGTGGAGCTCGAACGCCCAGCCGGCGAGCTTGGCGCCGAGCGTCGTCGGCTCGGCATGGACGCTGTGGGTCCGGCCCATCATCACGGTGTCCGCCTCCGCCCGGGCGCGCCGGACGAGGATGGACAGCAGCGCCTCGCAGTCGGCCAGGAGGCGCTCGCCGGCGGCCTGCAGCTGGAGCGCCAGGCCGGTGTCGACGACGTCGCTGCTGGTGAGCCCGAGGTGAAGATGTCGGCCGTCCGGTCCGACCGTCTCGGCGACCTGCGTCACGAACGCGATGACGTCGTGATCGGTGGTCCGCTCGATCTCGGCGATCCGCTCGACGTCGACCGCGGCCCTGGCCTCGATGGCGGCCGCCGCGGCGGCCGGGACGAGGCCCCGAGCTGCCTGGGCCCGGCTGACGGCCTTCTCCACCCGGAGCATCGCTTCGAAACGGGCCTGCTCGGTCCAGATGGCACCCATCTCCGGGAGCGTGTATCGGGGGATCATGCCGGAACCCGCTCGGGCATGGCCGCAGCCGGCTGGCCCGGCGCAGGCTGACCCGCCGCCGGCAGGTCCGCGGCGATGTCCCGGCGGCGGCAGCAGCCGGGGAACGCGATCGCCTCGGCCGCCCGCTCGGCCGCCCGCCGGGCCGAGGGCAGGTCCGGCCCGCGCCCGACCACGGTCAGGATGCGGCCGCCGTTGGTCTCGTACCCGCCGCCGGCAGCCCGCCGTGTACCGGCATGGAAGACGAGCGCGCCGAGGCCTGCCGCCTCGGCCAGGCCCGCGATCGGATCGCCCTGCGCCGGCGCGATCGGGTAGCGGCCGCCGGCAAGGACGATGCCGACGGTCGCAGAGGAAGAGGCCGGCAGCAGGCCGTCGCCGATCCCCAGGGCCCGGACCGCCGACCCCAGGCGGCCGGTGGCCGCGGCGAGGAGCAGCGGCCCCAGCGGCAGCGGCAGGCGGGGCAGGATGACCTGCGTCTCGGGGTCGCCGAACCGCGCGTTGCACTCGAGGAGGACGGGTCCATCGGCCGTCAGTATGAGTCCGGCGTAGAGCGCCCCAACGAACGGCGCACCGCGCCGGGCGAGCTTGGCGAGCAGTGGCCGGTGGAAGCGGTCGAGGATCTCCCGGGCGAGCGCGTCGGAGACGTCCGGCAGTGGCGAGTAGGCGCCCATGCCGCCGGTGTTCGGCCCGCGATCCCCGTCGAGCAACCGCTTGTGGTCGCGAG
>WNGF01010951.1_pt1 | contig 14329 bp, 9 predicted proteins | sample 5400641 | NCBI WGS metagenome assembly WNGF01 (sample SAMN13153371, study PRJNA577476) | soil metagenome | isolation source: 80 cm soil or saprolite under grassland replicate 2 | place: USA:California | collected 2016-06-15
CGCTGTTGACCTCGACATCAATGCCTGAATCCAGCACCGTCTTGAGCACTGCCATGTTGGAGTTTGCTTTCGACGCGTAGAAGAAGCGGATCGGATGCTCTACTGACTGGGCCGCATTCTTCAGTCGTTCGATGTTGGACCTGACACGCGGTTCGGAGAATACAAAAAGTGGCGAATCGTATTTGCGGATAAGTTCCAGAGCGTCGGCGCCACTGACGGCAAGGTGGCCATCGCGCACTTCAAGAAAATTTGGAATCGTCCAGGCTGGAGCTGAAGATGTTACCGTCGTCGACATCGCTGAAGTTTTCTCCGTTGAAGCATTGCTAATTATGAATTCCAGCGAAGATAGACTGGAGACTACAAAGCGTCAAGTTTGTTTCAGAAAACCTGGCCGGGATTCGCGCGGGTAAACGCGGAGAGGATAGACAGACTGGAAAATCTGACCTACTCAATCCATGAGACCTATTTCATCTACTGGACTCAAGCATTGGAATCTCATGGTTAGGAAGGCGGGCTTGCCCCCGCCCGTCTTGAGTGCCATTCATGCTGCGCGGGGGTAAACCCCCTTCCCAACCATGAGACATTCTATCTGAGCCTTCTTTGCCCACATGTATCCGCGGCTAGTTCGTTTTGCTTGTACCGTTGACGAGCTTCCGCAGCACTTCACGAATTTGCTTGTAATGACGTTGTTCGTGATAGCCGACAAACGAAACTGTTGCTACCCCATCGATGAGTTTCATGGCAACAAAAGTTCAGAGTCCAGCCTTTAGGCTGTCGATTCGCCCACAGCAAGCTAAAGCTTGTAACCTTAACTGCACATTAGCCGCGGATTCACGCGGATAAAGAAAGATAAGAAAATAAATCTACAGACAAAGTAACTCCGCAACTCTCGGACTAGTTTGCAAACCTGCCGGGTCACAGCGCGCTATGCTTTTGATCGTCTGTTCATTTTGATCCGCGTGCATTCGCGTGTATCCGCGGCTGCGTTTCAGTCGGCAGGACTAACTCTGCGGGCGACCGAAGTTGTAAACGATGACGCCGGTCACTTTCACCGGCTCCCCCATAAGCAATGTCGGCGAGAACTTTGCCTGGAGCGCGGCGCTAATTGACACTTGTTGCAGCTGTGGTGGGCCGGAGACAGCGCGAGCCTCAGCTACATTCCCCTGCTCATCGATAGTCACCTGAACAACTACCACGCCATCGACGCCGGCCGCTCTGGCATCGGCAGGATAGTCCGGTTTTGGCAAGCTGATAGCCTTACCATTCAACACGCCTCCCGAGATCGGACGTCGCTTCCCGGATCCAGCCGCGGCCTGGTTTGGATCTTCTGGTTTTGTGTCTGCGTTTTCGTTTTCACGGGGTTTTGCGGTCGGTGCTTCCTCCGGCGAGTTTGGGGGCTGAGTAACAGGCGGCGCCTCCGCGGTCTGCGATGTTGCTGAATTGTCTCCAAACTTTTCCGGCAGCACGAATGAACTCAAAAACTGCTCCTGAAGGGAATCATCCTTTTTCGTGTTTAGGTAGACGATTGCATAGAAACGCTTTTTGGTGGCAAAGGCCTGAGCTGTTCCGCTCAGATCGCCTATAGTCAGCCGATATTCGCGACCAGGGTTTCCCTGTAGAGTTTTCTCGCCGACGAGAGTGAGTTTTGCAATTGCATCTTTGCGAACCTTTGGCGCAAAAAGATTTTTGAAAGCGTCAACGTAAGAATTGATCCGTTGCATTTCCGTATACAACGCTGGATTTGATTTTATGCCGCTCAGCGAAACTATTGCGAAGACTGGACCGGTTGGGCGACTGAAGATGTACATCCGCGTATTCAATTCCATTTTGTGATAAGGCTCTTTGCTCGATTCAAAGCTTGAACCCTTCGGCATGAGCACAGAAAACGCCTCGCCTTCGGGCCGCAAAGTTTCCCAATCTAATGTGATGGTGGATGCCGGCTTATTTGGTGGTGACTGCGCAAACCCCACAGAAAAGCAAAATATCATTACGAGGAAACTGAAAAATGGTCGTAAGTTGGAACAAGATGAGTGAATTGGGAAGCAAAATGAACGCATGGCTTACTCCTTAAAAGCAATTGAGCGGTTGTCATGAGGTCATCGGGTCGACCAGGAGATTTTCACTATACACCTAACCAATTTCAAGTCTAAAGCTGCGCCACCATTTCCGCCGGATTCCAGTAAGCGCGCAAAGTCTGGATCTTTCCTGCTTCATTAACTTCAAAAACATCGATGCCTCCAAAGTGCGCGTTGCGCCCCTGCTTGCTCACACCTCGTCCTGTCCACCTTACGGCGGCGCCATTACCGGCTATGAAAACCTCATCCTCGGTTAAGCCAACCTCTTTGAAGGCAGCCGTAATTGTCTGAAAAAACTCACGCAAGCTTTGATGACCAATTATCGGTGGCGCGCCGACCGGATCGTAACTGATCGCGTCTTCGGCAAAGGTATTAACCCAGGCCTGCTCGTCCATTGCTCGTATGGCAGCAAAGTATGCCTTGACGGTTTTTGAAACAATCTCAGGAGACATCTAATCTTTCTTCCTTTCTCTTTCTCTCTGAACCAAAAGCCGGCGCAATATTTTTCCCGATGGCGACTTGGGAATCTTATCGATGAATTCGAGCTGACGTATTTTCTTATGAGGGGCTACTCGCGCGGCAACAAACTTCATCAGGTCTTCCGGGGTTACCTCTCCTTTTAATACCACGAAAGCCTTCGGCACTTCCCCCGCTTCATCGTCAGGACAGGGAATCACTGCAGCGTCCGCAACGCACGGATGTATCAATAACAGCGCTTCCAACTCTGCAGGCGGCACCTGGAAGCCTTTGTACTTGATTAACTCCTTTGCGCGATCGACGATGAAGAAATGGCCCTTATCGTCCACGTAGCCGATATCGCCGGTATGCACCCAGCCTTCTGCATCGATCGTTGCCGCCGTTGCTTCCGGACGATTCAAGTAGCCCTTCATTATCTGCGGACCACGAACACAAACCTCGCCTTCCTTATTCGCGCCGAGCGCCTCTCCTGTTTCCAAACTTACGATTTTGCATTCGGTGTTTGGCGCGGGAACTCCCACTGAACCAAACTTCACCAGGGCTGGATCAGCCGGCGAAGAATGTGTAACCGGACTGGTCTCCGTCATTCCGTACCCCTGACGAACATCGCAACCGAGACGTTTCATGCAGGCTCGAGTCAGGTGTTCATCGAGAGGTGCGGCGCCGCTGAAGATAGTTTTCAGTTTCGACAGATCGTAGTTATCGACCACCGGATTCTTGCTGAGCGCGAGTACGATCGGTGGTACCAGGTGCGTCAACGTGACGCCGTAATCCTGGATTGTTTGCAAAAAAGACTCGAGCTCAAAACGAGGTAAGGTAACGATGGTGGCGCCCTGGTAAAGACCCATGTTCAAAACAACGACCAGACCATAGATGTGGAAGAGCGGTAACACGCAAACAAGCGTGTCGTTCTCCGTGAAGTAATCCAGACCTTCCATCTGGCACATGTTGGCCACGAGGTTGTAGTGGGTCAGCATGACGCCCTTAGGAAGTCCGGTAGTGCCGCTGGAATAAGGAAGTGCCACCAGATCTTCACGTGGGTTAATCGGGACGGTGGGAAAGTCTCCGTCACTTTCGAGGAGTGAAGAGAAGGGCGTGGCGCCGTCAACTTCTCCGGCCTCGGCGCCGGCTTTGTCAAAAACAAATAGCTCCTCGATGTTAGCCTCGCGCCCAGCCGCTGCCGCTTTCTCAAAACATTGCGGAACCGTAACCAAAAAACGCGCGCCCGCATCTTTTAACTGGTGCGCGATTTCATGCTCGGTGTATTGCGGATTGACTGGTGAGTTGATGCCGCCGAGACAAGCTACCGCGTGAAACACAACGGCATATTCCGGAACGTTGGGACTCAGAATTCCAAAGACTTCGCCTTTCTTGAAACCACGCCGGGCGAGACTGGCAGCAACCTGCGCAATGGATTTCTGTAATGCTGCGAAGGTGATGGTGCGTCCGGTTGGCCCATCGATCAGCGCCGGTTTATCGCTGCGCTCTTTCGCGTTTTGGAAAACGAAAGGTGTCACGGCAATTTCAGGGATGGCGACGTCGGCAAAAGGTCCGCGAAAGATCATTGGTTGGTTGTAAAGCAAACTGTTAGTTGCCGGACGACGTAGCGTTTTAACGTTTTCTCTGTGCAAGCTCTGTGTTCTCTGTGTCTCGGTGGTGGGCAGTCGCAAACAAAGATTCACCACGGAGACACAGAGAACACGGAGGAAGCACAGAGATCAGTCGAACCTGGGCGCTTACCTTATCAGGTGACCTCGCTTCTGGAAAAGGATTATATTAGGCCAATCCCTGACACGCGTTCAGTCACGACAAAGTACATGACCGAAATTGAGGCTCGCCCACTCAACATCGTTTGTCTCGCCACCTATTTCAAAGGTGGTGACTTTATTCGCGAATGCAAGCGCCTCGGTTGTAAGGTCATTCTGATCACCAAGGAAAAGATGCTGGGCGAAGACTGGCCCCACGACAGTCTCGATGATCTGATCGCAGTGCCCAACGATGCCGGACCGGCACTCATGATCGACCTTGTGGCTTTCATCTCGCGGAAATTGAAACCGGATCGCGTGGTTGCGCTGGAGGAGTTTGACGTAATGACCGCGGCCTTGATTCGGGAACACTTTTGCCTGCCGGGAATGGGCAGTTCCATAGCAAAAACCTTTCGCGACAAATATCGGATGGCTGAAGCTGCCAGGACAGCCGGATTAGTTGTTCCTGAGTTTGTGCCGTTGATCAATCCGGACGAGGTGAAAGAGTTTATGGAGCGCGTGCCGCCTCCGTGGATTATCAAACCGCGTTCGGATGTTTCCGCGATTGGAATTCGTAAAGTAAATGAAGCAGAAGAAGTTTGGCGCATTATCGATGAGATGAACGAGCGAGAAAACCTGCGCGAGCGCGCGTCCTATTATTTGTTAGCGCAGTTTGTTTCAGGCGAAGTCTTTCACGTTGATTCTATCGTCAACCACGGCCGTGTGGTATTCGCCGGAGCAAATCGGTATGGACGTCCACCGCTGGAAGTAGCCCATGGAGGTGGCGCCTACGTGTCGCGAACAGTTGCTCACCGATCGGAGAACGAAAAGAAGCTATATGCAATCAACCGCACGTTGGTAAAGACTCTGCAGCTTGACCAGGGCGCTGCGCACGCAGAGTTCATTAAGAGCGATGCAGATGGTCGCTTCTATTTCCTGGAGATTGCCGCGCGCGTGGGCGGTGCCTACATTGCTGACGTTTTAGAAGCAGCATCGGGAGTCAATCTCTGGCGCGAGTGGGCCAAGATTGAAGTGGCGGACGCTGGTACCAGACGGCAGGAGCAGGCGGCAGGAGCAGGGCAGAAATCCGGCAGTCAGGAAGAGCTCAGTACCAGACGGCAGGAGCAGGCGGCAGGAGCAGGCCAGAAATCCGGCAGTCAGGAAGAGCTCAGTACCAGACGGCAGGAGCAGGCGGCAGGAGCAGGTGATAAACGCCACCTTCAGGAAGGTTCCGCCGGTGTCAAACTCAAACTGCTGCGAAACGAATACGCCGGCATCGTCCTATCTCTTTCGAAACAGGAACACCCCGACACGTCTTCTTACGACGATCCTGAGATCGTCTATAGGGTAAAGAAGCGCCACCATGCCGGCTTGATTGTGCGATCTAAAAACCTGGATCGCGTTGAAGAGCTACTCGAACAGTATGCCGCGCGCTTCGCTGAAGACTTCGTGGCGGTAGTCCCGCCTCTTCAGAAGGCTGAGTGAGTTTGGTCGCTGTGGGTTCGGCACTCGGTTGTGGCTTCGCCACCTGATGTGCGAAAGGCCTATGGCCTTCCGTGAACAAGCTATTAAATGTACCAGGGCTATGCCCTCGAGGTAGGGCGCAGCCCAAAGACTGTAAATGGCCTTTTTCGGTGGGGCAGAGCCACCACCACACATCGGGCGGCGGAGCCGGACGCCAAGACCAATCGGTGACTCACACCTTCTTCAGACGCCAGATATCCACGCCCAGTTCTTCGCAGTAATGCAGTAGCGGATCGCCGTGCAGAGTCGGCAGGCGATGGGACTCGATCATGCTTGAGTTGAGCGAAGTTAGTTCAGCCTTTTGCAACGGCCAGGGTTCGTGATGAATGCGCGCGCGGTAGAGTTTTCCGTTGTGCACACTGTCCAGGCAATAGCGCTCAGTAAGAAAAATTTCGAGCGAATCGGGGATCGAACCCTGAGGCTGCGCCAAAGGCTCACGAATGATCCAGGCTGCTTGCAGTTCGGCGGGTGCGCCGCGACGGTCGCGCCGTGAGGAGAAATATCGGATGGTATTTCCCGTTTGCTGCAGCGACATCCGCGCGTAAAAGTAGGGCAGGTAATAAAACTTGCGCGCTCCCCACACGGCGAGTTTGTTTGCCGCATCAAGTGAGAGGAACCAAACGCTGGGAACTCCCCGGTGATGGACGTAAGTTCGCACGTTCAGTTCATGAAAGGCGCTTGTGCCCGGGATGGGCGGAAGAAATGATGCGCGAATGCCCCACATGGTGAAGGGCACGACGCCAATCCATGCCGAGTCATCAAATGTGTCAACCTCAAGCTGAGAGGGAATCAGCGGTCGCAGCAACCTTGCATCAATACGCCAATGCATGAAGAGGAGCTTGCCCCAGTTCTGATGCATGAGGGGCAAACCCTCAGGCCGGCGGCGCATGGCCAGGCGATCGAGGTTGGTTGGGTTGTTTTGCTTCACTAATAACAAAAGAGCGGGGCAAGCCCGCCTTCCTAACCTCGAGACTTTCGAGCATGAGTCCCTTTATCTTTCTTGAAAGTCCTTCATTGTTGGATTTATTTGTAGCCTAAATAATCTCACGATGCGAAATCATCTCAAAAAAGTTACTCCGCAGATTACGCCAATTACGCAGACTAAGAGCCACAAGCTAAGCTGAAGCGGTCAAACAATTCGGAAGCGCGCTGCCGCCCCTGGGGTTCTTAGCCTTTCTTATCTGCGTAATCTGTGTAATCTGCGGATCTCTTCGCACACCAATAGTTCGGCGGTCACTTCAAATACTTATCAAGCCAATCGAGCACCGTGTGATACCAAAGCTCGGAATTCTGGGGCTTCAGCACCCAGTGGCCCTCATCGGGAAAGACCAACAGTTTTGAGTCGATGCCCATGCGCTGCGCCGCCGTGAACAATTGCAGGCCTTCGCCAAACGGCACGCGATAGTCGAGTTCACTGTGAATGATGAGAATCGGCGTCTTGAAGTTCCTGACGAATTTGTTTGGCGACCAGCGCGCATACATCGCAGGATTGGTCCAGGGCGTTCCCTTGAACTCCCAATCCGGAAACCACAACTCTTCCGTCGCGCCGTACATGCTTTCGAGATTGTAAACGCCGTCATGCGAGACAAGTACTTTGAAGCGAAAGCGAGGATCATTGTTGTGTCCCTCGATCCAATTGATCATGTAGCCGCCATAACTCGCGCCGGCAGCACCAATCCGATTTTTATCGATGAAAGGATTGCGCCGTAAAACGTCCGCCACACCGTTCATAATGTCAGTGTAGGCCTTGCCGCCCCAGTCAGCGCTTATCTGGTTTACGAATTGCTGACCGTATCCTGTCGAGCCACGCGGATTAGGAAGAAACGCGATGTAGCCGTTATTCGCGAACACTTGTGGGTTCCAGCGATAACCCCAGTTATCATTAAAAGCGCCTTGCGGTCCGCCGTGAATGATGACCGCAAGCGGGTACTTTTTGTTTGCATCGAAGTTGGACGGCTTGACAATGAAACCGTGAATCTTTTTACCGAGGGCGCCGGTCCATTCCAGTTCCTCGGCTTTTCGCAAACCGAATTGCGCCATAAGATCTTTATTCGTGCTGGTCAGTGCAGTCAGGTTGCCGCTATCAATGTCGGCGCGATAAATCTCAGCCGGCATCGCCATTGAGCTGTTCGCGAAGATCAGCGATTTTCCGTCCGGCGTTATTTGTAGACCGGCGGCCGAAACACCAGGCACTATTTTTTGCGGTTCAGCGCCGCCAAGGGGAACCCTATAGACTGGCAAACGTCCGCGCTCGCTCGCGATAAAGTAGATAAAGTTTCCATCCGGCGACAGAGCAACCTCTTCAACCTGGAGATCGAAGTTTCTGGTGATCTCCGTGCTGACGCCGGTCGCGCGGTTGTAAGCCATCAGCCGCCAGCGGTCCGCCTCGAATCCGGCAGTCGCCTGCGAACGATAAATAATGTATCTGCCGTCTCGTGTGTAGATTGGCCCCACATCATAGCCGTGGTTCCGCGCCGTAATGTTTTTGGCGAGTCCTTCTGAGACGGGTACGACGTAGATGTCACTGTTAGTAGAAATTGCTTCGACTTTATCCGGATTGCGAACGTAAGCAAGCTCTTTCGAGTCAGGCGAGAATGCGTAGTCAACGCCGGTGGCGGCTGCGTAGGGTGGAGAGTCGAAATCTCCGCGAGTCAAATCGCGCGCCGTCTCGCCCTTGCTGGAAACAAGAAACACGTGCGTGCGCTTGACATCGCGCCATTCATCCCAGTGGCGAAACAGCAGACGTGTAGTGACATGAGCTTTTACCTTGCTCTTCTCGGCTGCTTCGTCTTTCTTCTTGTTACAATCATCGTCACTGCAATCCGGATAAACTTCAGACGTGAACGCTAGCCACTTACCGTCGGGCGACCATACTGGCGCCGCCGCACTCGTAGAAATTTTCGTAACCTGGTCCTTGTTATCGCCATCGTTTTCCATTACCCAAACTTGTCCGCCGGTGATATAGGCGATCTTCTTTGCGTCAGGAGACCAGCGTGGCGACGTCGCCGAGCTACTGCCATTCGTAAGCTGCTTCATGCTGCCGCCTTCAATTGGCATCACATAGATTTGAGTCACAACTTTATTGGCATCCCAACTCACGTTACCAATCGTGAACGCGACACGTTTGCCGTCCGGCGAAATCTGCGGGTCTCCAACCCGGCGCACCTTCAATAACTCTTCGACAGTGAAACGACGGTTCTCTTGCGCGGTAGCAACCGATGCCGGAACGCATGCTAAGGCGAGCACAAAGACAGAAATTGCGATCAGGAAACGCTTCATAAAAGTCCTCTCAAGATTGGTTAACAGATTGCAGGGAAAGCGCGGATATTATTGCATCAAACATCTGCAAGCGCACCTGCCAATACCCGAGCCGCGATGAACGCTGATAGACGCGGACCAGAGTTTTCAGTGGTTCTGATCTGCGGAATCCGCGTTAATCCGCGGCTGAATTCCGGCGTGCTTACACTGCCAAATCTCGGCAAAGCAATAGACAAGGCAGCCTCGCGACATTTATTCTGAATCTCGTCCCGACCCCCATTTAATTCCTAACCCTTTGGGTATCACAATGCCTTCGATCACCTCCGCCGATCGTCTTCGTCGAGTTACGGCGTCGCATTCCGCTTTGCAAGCCTTTCGGGAAATAGCCCAGCTTTTTTTGTTCACGTCCCTAATGCTTTTGCTGACAGCTGGGGCGCTTTCGCCGGTTCGTGCTGCGACTCTACCTACCAACTTCAGCGAGTCGCAGATTGCCAGCGGTATGACTAACCCCACCGCGATGGCGTTTGCACCTGATGGTCGTCTCTTCGTTTGTCAACAGGGTGGGCAGTTGCGGGTGATCAAAAATGGCGCGCTGCTGACTACACCTTTCGTGACGTTGACGGTTGATTCGGCTGGCGAACGCGGGCTGCTCGGCGTTGCCTTTGATCCAGACTTCGTGACGAACCAGTTCGTGTATGTTTATTACACCGCGACGACACCGGCGATTCACAATCGGGTGAGTCGCTTTACCGCGAACGGCGACGTGGCGTTAGGTGGAAGTGAGGTAGTTATCCTCGACCTCAACAACCTCAGCAGCGCGACCAATCACAACGGCGGCGCCCTTCACTTTGGGCCGGACGGGAAGCTATACATCGCGGCAGGCGAAAATGCCAACTCCGCAAACTCGCAGACGCTCGCCAACCTGCTGGGAAAAATTCTGCGAATCAATGCCGACGGTTCAATTCCTTTAGACAATCCGACGACCTTTCCGGGAATCGCCGGCTCTTCCTCCGGCATTAATCGCGCGATCTGGTCGGTCGGGTTACGCAATCCATGCATTGCAGGCTCAAACTATGGCTGGTCAATCTGCGAAGGCGCCTGTTCTCCGCCGAGCGCAAACTTTCGTGATCCCTTATTTCAATACGGTCATGGAACTTCGTCAACCACCGGCTGCGCGATCACCGGTAGCGCTTTTTACAATCCCACGACGGTAAATTTTCCGAGCGATTACGTTGGCAAGTATTTCTATGCAGAGTTTTGCAGCGGCTGGATTCGCCGGTTTGATCCCGCCGCAGGTACCGCGACCGCCTTTGCAACCGGCATCGCGAACCCCGTCGATCTGATCGTGACGACTGATGGCAGTCTCTACTATCTCGCTCGCGGTGCCGGTGCAGTTTTTCGCGTGCGCTTCAACGCACCGACGGCTGCGTTTGGCGATGTCACCGGTCAGGTAACCAACAGCAACGATGGCATGCCGGTAGCCGGCGCGGTAATTCTCCTCACCGGAACACAAAACCGTAAGACAATCACTGACGCTAACGGCAACTATCGCTTCGACAATGTTCAGACCAGCGGTGTCTATACTGTAAGGCCGTCGCGAGTGAACTTTTCATTTAGTCCGTCCGAACGCTCACTCAGCCAGCTTGGCATTAACACCGACGCCTCCTTTTCCGCCATTCCCACGGGCGGAGTAAGCAATCCACTCGACACGCCTGAGTTTTTCGTGCGCCAACACTACGTCGATTTTCTCAATCGCGAGCCTGATGAGAGTGGCTTCAACTTCTGGAGCGATCAAATAATTGGCTGCGGCAGTGACGAGAATTGCATCGAGCGGAGAAGAGTGAATGTTTCTGCAGCTTACTTCCTTTCGATAGAGTTTCAGGAGACGGGTGGACTGGTTGATAGTCTGTATCGGGTGAGCTTTGCGCGCCGGCCACTCTACAACGAGTTTGTACCAGACACACAAATCCTTGGAAATAACGTCATCGTCGGTGTCACTGGTTGGGAACAACAGTTAACAACTAACAAACAGACGTTTATCGATGCGTGGGTGCAGCGTCCAGCATTCGTTAACATGTATGGCAATCTCACGGACGACGCCTATGTAGATACGCTCATCAGCCACACGGGCGTAACTTTCAGCCAAAGCGAGCGAGATGCGCTTGTCAACGGGTTGATTAGCCACACGTCAACGCGAGCCGCGGTGTTGCGGCAAGTCGCCGAGGATCGGCGATTCGTGAGCGCGAAGTTTAATCAGGCGTTTGTGTTGATGGAATACTTTGGCTACCTGCGGCGCGACCCGGATGAGAGTGGCTATCAATTCTGGCTCAATAAACTGAACCAGTTTGGCGGTAACTTCGAACAGGCCGACATGGTCAAGGCCTTTACTGTCTCGGGCGAATACCGTGGCCGCTTTCCACGATAACTTTGGAGTGCGCTGACCTGTCAGCGCTTTGGTCGGCTGCGACCAGTCGCAGCCTTGGCGAGTTGGCTTTACTGCGGCATTGCGGCGTCAAGCCGCCGCAGACCAAAGCGCCGACAGGTCGCCGCACTCCAAATTAGGGTCCGCACTCCAAATTAGTAGTCAATCCAAATTAATAGTCATCATCAATATGTAGCTTATCGATTTTGAAACCATAAATCGTTTTGATCGCGGCTGGCGAAGCCGAGCGTTCAAAACCAGGCAGCCGAACACCAGGGATACCGACTTGCAACCTTCATAAGACCATGCTTCACGGCGTTTTGATGAACGTAGTTGAGACGAGCGAGATAGGAACGCTCGTATGTCAACTTCGTATCCCAAAAGTTATACCAGACCTGGCGCCCAGCAGAGTTGTCAAGCTGGTTCACCTTGCGAGCAGTATTCGAGTGTAGATGTTGGAGAAACTTCTTCAGTGGTGTCGCCTTGTCATGACCCCGAGCAACGAAATGATAGTGGTTGACGAAAACCGCCCACGCCTCTAGTTGCCATCCATGTTGCTTTTGCAAGCGTAAGGAGCTCCTGCTCAAGCACGTTCAACTTCTCGGCGGTCGGAAAGAGATGTGCTTTGTGCACGGTCGCCCCGGTTACCATGTAGATCCCGCCGGAACTGATGCGATGAATCGGCGCGTGGGGCCAATCTTTGACCGTGGGCATTGAAGCCTCCTTCTTGAAAAGTGCGACACTTATCACTCACTCCAGAGGCGCGCGGCGTCAAGGGACTGCGGGGAAAACCATGAGTTAGCTGGTTGCAAGAAAGCTGTCTAGGGCAAAAGTTCATTTTGCAATGCATTTTGGAGTGCGCTGACCTGTCAGCGCTTTGGTCGGCTGCGACCAGTCGCAGCCTTGGCGAGTTGGCTTTACTGGAGCATTGCGGCGTCAAGCCGCCGCAGACCAAAGCGGTGACCGGTCGCCGCACTCCAAAAAAGGTACCCGGATGAACGCCGATAGACGCGGATCAGAACTCCAAAAGATTCTGATTCTGCCTGATCTGCGTTAATCCGCGGTTTCTTATCTGTCCCCGAATAATCGTCACGCGATCCTCAGCCAATGCATTAGAATCTAGTGCGTCTCAGCACAGCTCCAATGACCCGTCGAATAATCGTTGCCATTTTGAGATTCGCGATGCGCGTCTATTTTCGGCGCGTTGAAGTGGTCGGCATTGAGAATGTGCCGCGCAGAAGTCCGGTTATCTTCGTGCTCAATCATCCGAACGCGCTGGTGGATCCGGCGTTTCTATTATCGCTGGCGCCGCGTCGTGTTTCATTTTTGGCCAAGTCGCCGCTCTTTCGCATGCCTATGCTTGGCTACCTGGTCCGGGCCATGGACTCGCTTCCCGTTTATCGGCATCAGGACGAAGGCGAAGATGTTTCGAAAAATCGCGAGATGTTTGGAGCGGCGCGAAATTTACTCGCACGGGGCGGCACTATCGGTATTTGTCCCGAAGGTGTGTCACACGATGAGCCTCGCTTGCGACCCATCAAAACCGGGGCCGCCCGCATAGCTCTTGCCGCCGTGTCCAACGGCTTGGTGACTGGCGCACCAGGCGAGCAGCCCGCGTCGGCTCCCCACCTGGATTTGAAAATCGTACCAGCGGGTCTCTACTACACTTCCAAAACGAAATTTCGAAGCGCGGTGTTGCTATATTTCGGAAAGCCGATCGCAGTGGAGCCAGTTGAACTCGAAGCCGACGGCAATCCGCCGCGCGCTGCCGTCCGCGAACTCTCCAGTCGCATAGAGTTTGCTCTTCGCGAAGTGATGCTCGATGCCGAACATGAGGAAGCGCTGCAGACGATCACGCGCGCGGAAAGAATTTTCTCTTCGGAAGCAGACAATGAGGGAAGCGAAAGTCTGGCGGAGGAGTTGCAACTACAGCAACGCTTCGTAAAAGCCTATCGAGTCTTGCGAGAGCGAGCACCCGAACGTTTAACGAAACTTGAAGTGAGAATGAGCCGTTTTGAAGAAGAACTATCTCAAGCTGGAGTGGACCCGGATGATCTCTCGCCACCAACTTCAACCCTTGACGTGTTCACCCACCTGATAACTCGCGTCTTAATTTTCCTGTTGCTTCTAATGCCGGCAATGCTGGGCGCGCTGGTGCATTACCCGGCGTACCGGCTCGGTGGTTATCTGGCGACAAGGTTTTCGAAAAATGACGATGACGTGGTTTCCACCGTCAAAATCATGTCTGCCATGTTGCTGTTTCCAATGACGTGGCTGGCAGTCGCAGTCGTTGGTTACAAACTCGAAGGTTGGACGTTGGCGCTGATCGGAGCCGTTGGGATTCCGCTCGCCGGCTATCTGGCGATCCGCTTTTTTGAGGAATTTGACAAATTCATGGGTGGCTTGCGAGCACTGGCCTTCTTTCTGGTGAGGCGAAGATTCTTTGTGCGGTTGCTTGCGGAGCGCAAGGCAATACGCAGCGAAATCCTCGCTCTCGGCGACGAAACCGCGAATTTCAGTCACTGATTATTTGTTTTCGCTAGGGAAGGGGGGGAAAACCGAGCTGCCCAGACTGTGGTTAAGTTACTTCTTGCGGGCTTTGGATGCCGCGCTCTTTGGGCCCTTTGCAGCGCCAGCGCGTTTTTTCCCACCCGATCTAACCGTTCGACCTTTGCGGCCCTCGCTCTGTATTCTTCCTGCTTTCATCAGATTCTCATAACTTCCGCGAACCACGTTGCGCGCCACCTTCAGCGAATTGGCGAGCTCACGTTCACTCGGCAGATAGCTGCCAACCGTCATGGCCCCTGATTCGATAAGACTGGTGAGTT
>WNGF01012228.1_pt1 | contig 14329 bp, 9 predicted proteins | sample 5400641 | NCBI WGS metagenome assembly WNGF01 (sample SAMN13153371, study PRJNA577476) | soil metagenome | isolation source: 80 cm soil or saprolite under grassland replicate 2 | place: USA:California | collected 2016-06-15
AGCGTCAACGGCGCATTTCAGCCGCATCGTTTCACGAGCTACGAGCGAGATATGAGCAACTGGGATGATGCGCAGGCCCGACGCTATCACGGCTGGTGGAGTCGCTTCTCAACACCTGATCCTTACGACGGCAGCTACGACTTTACTAACCCGCAATCCTTCAATCGCTACAGCTATGTGAATAACGATCCCGTGAATTTTGTCGACCCGACTGGATTACTAGGGGTCCTCGACTGCCGCTTCGTGAACAGCGACCCTCCCAAGTATGAATGTACCCTCTCGGAATTTCCTGACCCGATCAAGCATGGAGAGCCGCATCCCGGGCCGGGGACGGGCGGCAAGGCTAGTCCGCAGGACTCTACACCGGTACGGGCGACAGGCGATTGCGTGAGGTTTGCAGATCTGGTAGAGCAGATCGCAAATGAAACGATCGACAAAAAAGGCGTTCAAGCGTTCATGGATCGGTTAGCCACGACATTTACTGAGTTCCGTGCGGCTAGGTTCGAGGCAGTCGTGCTTGGAGGGACATCGTTGGAACCTGCCAACACCGGAGCGCAAAGATTTGGGAGCAGCGGCTTCGCTTCAGCATATTTCGAACCGGATTGGGTTGATCCTGACGGTACGCATCATCCGAGCAATCAAGTGAGACATGCCACTGGAGGATTGATCGCTGGATACGTTGGAATCAGCTTAGGAAGAATGAACAGCCGAGAAGATCCTAATGATCGCGACCATGGAGTACCGGACATTAACTTGAACGGACAAACCGTTCCAATGGGTGCCAGGATTGCTGATAAGAATTTGGGTACAATATTCGGACCTAAACGGAGGGGCCCTTTTAACGTTGAGGCCGCAAAAGGACTCGCGAATTGGATAAGAAACACCCTTTGCGCACACTAGAGGCAGAAAGAGCAAAATATGAATTACCCAAAGTCCTTGCGAAGGTTAATCTGGTTACTGATTGCAACCCTCGCGGGAGCCGCCATCATTTGGCAGGTAGCCGGGCGCAATCAGAATACGGCGAGTAAAGACCAGGCGGGGCAATCAGTACCATACAAAATTCTTGATGATGAGATGGGAACTATTATTCGTATCGGCGTCAAGGCGGATATAAATGAGCAACAATTGCGAGCAACACTGGCTAAAGCTGCCGATGAACATCAAGATGATCCAGCTAGGGATTACCTGACAGCAGACTTCCTTTCCGTTCAAGCATTTCTATTCCGAGAAGAACGACAGAGCACTGTGCCTGCCGGGCAATTACGAAGGTTCGTGCCTGCGGGAAATGCGAGAGACAGAAAGAAGATAACAGGAGATCGAGGGAAAGAGGATAGCTTTACAATTACTCTCGATAACGCTAAGCGAACCTTGCAATGACGATTCGGCCGACGAACCCTTGAACTTATCTACCGGTTTTCACTGTTGCTCCTGTTCGTAATGCCGCAGAAGACCCCGCAGGATAATAAGAAGCAACCTTGTGATACATCCCCGGCAGCCGTAACTCGGGCCGCCAGAGGGGTCGCCAGCACAATACCTGGAGCAAGAGTTGGTATTCAAGGTGGACAGACGGTGATCAACTTTCGAGGTAGCTACAATCAGACGATAGGGCAGCTGCAGAGGGCCGGTTACTACAGCGGCATTCTTGCTTTCAATCCGATCGATCATTCCGGCGGCTATGAATTTCGGACTTATGGAAGTCCCGGGTTTCACTTGAAGGTCATATATCCTGATGTGGAAGAAACTCAGGTGGGTGGAAGAATGGGCGTAAGAGTTAGCAATCAGCCCGCTGTTGCGACCGACCTTCACATCGACTGCAACAATCCGGTCGGCTCGGGCATAAGCGGTACAATTAACCATGGGATTGATTTCGCCCGTGAACATACGCCCTGGTGGCTTCCATATTTGATTCCGGGCGGTGTCCTGCATTGAGGCGGAGGAATGAATGATGAAGATCGCCTTGGCGTTAACACTTGCGCTCTTCATGGGGACATGTGAGCGCCGGACCGTCGCGAAGCTCGAAGATGGAACTCCTCCGCGCTTTGTGCTCTCAGGAAGCGGCAGGCTTGGCACTGTATTAATATTTGGCCCAGAGCAGGAGCGGATAGCAGAATCGAATCCATCTGACGATACATACGCCCTTTGGGAAATAGAACCCCAAAAGGAAGGAGAAGCAGGTGCTGCACCCGTTGAAGATCTGAAGGTAATAACCTATGGCGTTGTACCGCAAGGCTACAAGCAGATCAAGCCCAGGACCGGAGCGCCTCCTCCTCTTGTGCCTGGCAAACGGTACCGCTATTGGTTTGTAACGGTAAACGCTCCTCATGCAGCAGGTTACTTTGAAATACGGGACGGTAAAGCGATTCTGGTGCCGGGTCCCTAATGGCTTCAAGTAATACCGCAGAACCCCACGCCGGAGCAGGGAGCGGCTACGAGAGCGGCTGGGTTGCTCAGTACTAACAACTGCTCGAACTTCATTGCCGAACTAATTTCGATAGCTGCATCGGTTGCGGGGCAACCGTGGAGTGGACGGCTCACTCCGAGTTTTGCCCCCTTACTTGATCAAAACGGCAACTTGAGGATGGATTAGGCTCGGATCGTAGACTCTCCGATAAAGGGTGCGGTGAATATCTCGCGAAAATCTTTGGCGCGCCCAACGACGTTTTGGGATCAACTCGACCAGTCTTGCCAGATATGAGTGTCCTTTGCTGGCGACTCGATAAATAACATGATGAACGGGGAGAATTATCACGAAGGTAATCCAGGGTTAGGATTTACAGTCTGCACTCCGGCCTTGGGTGCAGTCTTCGTGTCCTCCGTGTCTCACTGGTAATAGACGCTTCAGAAAAAACTCACCACCGAGACACTGAGTCCACAGCGCGGTCCAGGGCCGCAACCCAACCCCCAAAGCAAGATCCACGAAATAACACGAAGTAATGCTAATAACATTTCGTGCAGTTCGTGGTTTTGGTTCGCGTGGGTTTCGTGGATCGCGATTTCTTCCTAAAGAAATTTGCTCAAAATAAAAAACAAGAAGTTGGCGTTTTGCTTACGAAGGATGCACAGAGCTTTTAATTAGGACCCTACCGAGTCTCCGAAATTCAACAAGGCGTATCTTTAACTTGGCGCCTCCCACAATTAACGAAAGTTATCTAACGCGGCGAAAGCTTTTGCATTAACCTGTGGCCTTCTGCCGCCCACAATCATATGAGCCTGAATAAACCATTCCGCGACGCCTTTGGAAAACACCTAATAGTCTCGTTCCTGTTAGTTATTGGCCTCGCAGCCCAGTTCCGCTGCGTTGCCCAGACGCCGATAGCGGCGGCTCCGGACTTCAAAGAAATCGCGCCCGGCGTGGAATACTCGCAAGTAATCCGCGGCGCCAGCTCAAAAGAAGCAGCCACCGGTCCCTGGCTAATTAACCTGTTGCGCGTCGATCTACTGAGAAATAAGCTTCGTTTGGTCCACGCCATGGACGAAGCAGTCGGGCTGGAAACAGTGAGCTCGATGGCTGCTCGTTACGGCGCAGTGGCCGCGATCAATAGCGGCTATTTCCGAACAACTGGAACATATCGCGGAGATTCAATTGGCGTTGCGATGCTTGAAGGAAAGCTGTTGAGCGAAACTTACAGCGACCGCGCTGCCCTTGGCCTGATTGAGCAAGACAACAAGACGGAGGTGATCTTTGGTCACCTGCGGTTCGCCGGTACTCTTACTGCAAAGGGAGTAAGTCACACTGTTAATGGAGTTAATCGCCCACTTACCGCCAACGAGCTGATCGTGTTTACGCCCCAGTTTCACGTGACTACCCTGACGGATCCTGACGGAATCGAAGTGGCAGTACGAAGCGGCAAGGTAACCGGTGTACGCGATCTTTCAGGAAGCACAAGAATACCTGCCAATGGGTACGTGATCTCTGCGGTAGGCAGCGCGCGCGACTGGGCCAGGAAGAATCTTCGGAAAGGTTCACCTGTGACTCTGTCTTTGCAACTCGCGGCGGTCGAGCCTACGCAAGGAAAGCTGTGGCACCGAAGCACAAACATCGTCGGCGGCGGACCACAACTCATCAAGGGTGGCAAAGTTGAGATTACCAACAAAGAGGAAAAGATTCTGCCGGCGTTCGTTTCTGATCGACATCCCCGTACGGCCGCTGCCAAACTGAATTCAGGGAAACTCCTTCTCGTCACGGTCGATGGACGTCAAGCCGGCGTTAGCGTGGGAATGTCATTGACTGAGTTAGCCAATTTGCTGCTCGAGTTTGGTGCTGTGGACGCGATAAATCTCGACGGCGGCGGCTCGACCACCATGATTGTGAAGAACAAGATCGTGAACAAGCCCTCCGATCAAACCGGGGAACGACCCGTTAGCGACGCGATCCTCATACTTCCACGGTCAAGCGGCCCCAGATGAACGCGGATACACCGATCAGAACCAACCCAGCCACGGAAGAAGTTGTGAAAAAAGAAACTCATTTTCCCCTGTAAGAAGAATTAGCCGCAGATTAACGCCGATCACGCGGATCAGAACAGAAGCGTAGTTAAAAACCTACGAATGAGACTTTGCTTACTATTCTGTTTTGATCTGTCCAGTCATCCGCGCTAATCTGCGGCTAATTTTGCGTTTCTTTTTTTCACAGCTTCGGAAGCGTTCTATATTTTTCCTGATCCGCGTTTATCCGTGTTCATCTTTTGCTAATCAGGGCTGTACGCCTCGTGTCCCATGTGTTAGATTCTGGAGTGTTCGAGCAACAAACGGTGCGCGGCCTATCGCCAAGTACCAGCCTCCCACCTGCCACGGGCGAAACGCACTTTGAAAAGTGCTGTTTATTGACACTTTCTTAAGAACAAAATGGGTAAACGAGTCGGTCAAGGGTCCAGGGACCCAACCGCGGAGAACTCCTCCAGCGAGCGAAGTGTGGTCAATCTTGCTGACGCGCGCGTCAGACTGCGTTCCCGTTCGCGGCCATCAAACGATTCACTCGTGCAAGAGTTGGGCGAGATACGCTCGTTATTGGATCAGGGTCTCTCGTCAGAAGCCAAATTACGACTTACCTCGATTATCTCCACCGGTCGAAGTTACCCAAACATTCTCGCCCTTGCGCGTTGCTCCCTTTCGACCGCGCTTGAGATGCAGGGCCATTATCGCGAGTCACTGGCCGCAGTGGTGATGTACGAGTCGCCCGAGTCAAGAGACAAATTCAACGAACAGACGATTAGCCATCTGCGGGTACAGCTCGGTCTCGCATACAACTACAACGGCGATCATCCCAGGGCGATCGCCATGCTCAAATCCGCCCTGCGCGACTACTCGGAGAGTGGCGACGACGCGAGACTCGGCCATACCTTCGCGGCTCTGGCAAAAATCTACCGCAGCATCAGCGAATTTCCGATCGCCCGCGACTATGCGCAGCGTGCTCTTGAACACTTTCGTCAGACAGGCGATTGGCGTGGCCTTGCGGACTCCTACTTTGCGATCGCTCTCGCCGACATTCAAGAGGGCCTTTACGAATCCGGTCTCGAAAACTTCGAGCAGGCGCTCAAACTCGTAGGCGATCGGCCCGCTGCCTATGTGCTCGGCAGAATATACGCAAACATGGCCGGAGCCTGCTGGTTCCTCAAACGACCGCAGGACGGCATCCGGTACCTCGAAAAAGCAATCAAGTATTACGAACGTACCGACCATAAGACGAACGCCGCTGACGGCTACAACAACCTCGGCATTAACCTCATTCTTATCGGGCAATGGAAACGTGCTCAGGAGGCGCTTGAGCGCGCCCTGGCGCTTGCTTCCGAAGTCGATGAGCGCGGAGCGAAGGTGCCGATGATTCTCGACTCGCTCGGCGAGTTGCACATGCTGCGTGGGGAGATCGATGAAGCTCGAGACTATCTCCAACGGGCCGTTACCCTGGCCACCGAGAACGGCAATAAATGGTACGCAGGCCAGGCCCTCAGGACCCTGGGTCGCTGTTACCTGGCCATGAGAGACGACTCACAGGCATTGGCCAGAGGCCGAGACGCGCTGACGCTGGCGGAAGAGATTGGTGACCGCCAGGCCATTTGCGAATCGCGTTTGATCCTGACCGAGGCGCACCTCATGAGGGGAAATCTCGGCGACTGTTCCACTGAGCTACAAAAAATATTGGCGGAAACCACCGATTCGGCTACCGACCTCGGGTTCGCGGGAGAGGCCCAAAGGCTCGCAGGCATGCTGGCGATGCTGCAGTCTGATGCAGCCGCCGCGGCCCAGCACTTCGGCAGTAGCCTTTCCATCTTCGACATGCTGGGCGATCGCTATCGGGCCGCCCGCGCGCACTACGAACTCGGACGCGCTTACGCTGAGACTCAGGCAAAGCGTTCGGCGGAACATCTCTCGCGAGCAGTTGCTGCGTTTCGAGACCTGGGTGCGCGTCTGGATTTATCACGAGCTGAAGAGGCGCTGGCCAACCTGGACCGAACAACGCCTGAGCGCACACAGGAACAGTCGGCGCTGACTCAGCTTCTTACCCTTCGCCTGGCCGAAGCCGTTGCTTCGCGTGAACTTCTATTGCGGGAGTTGGCTGCCGTTATGCGACAGGAGTCGGGCGCCCGCCGCGTCTTGATTACCGAACATGACGAACAGAATCAGCCCCGGGTCGTAATCGCCCACGGTTACACGCCCGCGGAAAGCGCCAGGATGGCCAGGGAGCTTGGAGCCCTGCAGGACAAAGAAGAACGGGAGCGATATGCCAGGAAGAACGATTGCGCCGTTATTCCTCTGAAGTCCTCGAACGCTCCGCCCGCCACGCTGACGCTCGCGCCTCGATCTCGCGCGAAACTGCCGGGGGATATGTCGCTCGAACCTCTGTTGCGCGTCGTCGAACTGGTAATGGATGTCTGCGCGCTGCGCTCAATCACACAGAAGGGATCCAGCGTCGAGCAGCCTAACGAACTTGCCGGGGCCGGCCTTATGCCAGGATTTATTCACTCCAGCCCGGCGATGACCAAGCTGGTGGAAGAGGTTCATAAGATCCGTTCCTCAGACGTTACGGTGCTGGTTACCGGCGAGTCGGGAACGGGGAAAGAGCTCGTAGCTCGAGCCATCCATGCGATTTCCGCACGTCGCTCAAAGGTTTTCATACCTTTCAATTGCACCGCCGTGCCAAAAGAACTTTCCGAAGGCTATCTGTTTGGCTATCGACGCGGCGCATTTACCGGCGCTGTAAACGATTCGCAGGGCGTGATTCGCACGGCCGCGGGTGGAACTCTTTTCCTCGATGAAATTGGCGATCTACCGCTCGACGTCCAGCCAAAGCTGTTGCGATTTCTGCAGGAGGGCGAAATCCAACCACTCGGTGAACAGCGGCCCAGCAGAGTTGATGTGCGCATCATAGCGGCCACGAACACTGACCTTGAAGAGATGGTGGCCCAGGGCCGTTTTCGCGAGGATCTTTATTATCGGCTGAATGTGATACGCCTGCGTGTGCCGCCCTTGCGCGAACGTCGTTCAGAAATTCCCACGATGGTCAGCTACTACATCAATCACTACTCGGCAAGGTTCGGACGTAAAGACATTCAAATCCAGCCGCAGGCGGTCGACTTGTTGATGGTCAGCGATTGGCCGGGGAACGTACGGCAACTCTGCAACGAGATTCAGGCCGTTGTTGCTCGCGCTGAGGATGGAGCAACCATCACGCCCGACCAGCTTTCGCCCGAATTGCAACGTACATCGTCTCCGGCAACGCCAACCACTGCAGCTTCAAACGTCGCTTCATTGCCTGGCGCCGCTCAGCAGATTGGCACGCTCGCGGATGCTCTGGCAGAGGTTGAGCGCCGGATGATCGCCGATGCTTTGCGGCGTCACGGCGGGAACATCTCACGGGCAGCGCGAGAACTCGGTCTTACGCGCCGCGGCCTCTATCTAAAACTCGAGCGACACGATCTGAGCGCCAGCGCCTAGAGCAGTCTGTCGGAAAAAAGCTTCTCAGTGTTCTCTGTGTCTTCGTGGTGGTTTTTTTCTGTAGCAATTTCAACACAGAGACACGGAGATCGCCGATGTTGCCCGGAGAAATCCCATTTTTCCGACAGACTGCTAGTCTTTCAATATCCCTAAACTGTGGGTACTTTTGTACTGATCAACTCTGCTATCGGCTCCGCGTGAGTTTTTCGGCGGGCGCCGGCTTCTTTTGCGACTTCGGCAATCGCCGCGATGTCAAAGGGTTTTGAAACTACCCAATCGGCTTTTATTGCTTGTCGCTCGTCGAAACTAATCGCGTCGGCCCAACCGCTGACGATCGCCAGTGGGATGGTTTCCGAGCGTTTCCGAATTTCTCGCGCAAGTTCCCAACCGCTCATCTCCGCCATACCGATGTCGGTAAAAATCACGTCCAGCTTGCCCTTTTGGTCGTCGTAAATCTTCAGCGCCTGTTCGCCGCTGTCTGCGACCAGCACCACGCACCCTTCAGCTTCGAGCGCCTCGCGCAATACATCGCGTACGGTGGATTCATCGTCGACGACCATGACGCGCACGGCATCGGCTGAACTCACACTCTCGACGTTGAAGGAATTCGCGGCGGGGGTTGCCGCTTCGGCACTCGCGACGGGAAGGGAAATCTTGAATGTAGTACCTCGGCCGGGCTCGCTTTCCACTTCAACCGTGCCGCTGTGCCGGCGGATGATGCCGAAGCTGACGGCGAGTCCCATGCCCGTTCCCGCTTTGCCTTTGGTGGTAAAGAAAGGATCGAACAGACGGGACTTCACTTCCTGCGACATGCCGGTGCCGTTGTCGGTGATGCTCACGACGACGCGCTCGTCGACCGCGTGTGCGCTCATGCGAATCTCGCCGCCACTGGGCATAGCATCGACTGCGTTGTAGATCATGTTGACGAGCACTTCGCGCAGCTCCACCGCATCACCCATTACCCTGGTGGTGCTGTCGGCAAAGAGTGAGAGACGAATCTGCGGGCCGTTCTCGCGCGCTTCCCAATGCGGCCGGCTCATCTCGCAAACATCCTTCAGGAGTTCGGCAACGGATATCGGGGCAAACTCGCGGCTCGGTCGCTGGCGAGCAAAGTCCTGGATACGCCGGATGATCTGGGCGCCGTCTTCGGCACTCTTGATGATCATCTCTATGCCGCTACTGATCTTTTCCGGATCGTGGGTGCGCATCAGCAGTTGAGCGCGGCCGAGAATTCCGGTGAGTGTGTTGTTGACGTTATGGGCCACACCGAACGAGAGCTCGCCCAGGGCGGCCATCTTTTCGGCATGGACTGCCTGATCGCGTTTCTGTTCGTGTTCGGCGTGCGCAGTGGCAATGCGTTCGAGACAGGTGCGCAGCCGTTCCCGTGTGAGTTTTTGTTGTGAGTTGGCGAGCAACTGATTCGCGCGGGCGCCAATCTCGCGCATCTCGTCATCGCCGAGGTGTTCGCACATCTCTTCGATGAGGATCTGGGCCCGTTCGAGAATAGGCTTCGCCTCATGCCGCCGTCCGAGTTTGACGAGAATTTGTCCATGGGTAGCCAGAGACTCAGCGAGCAAAGCATCCTCACCGCTATTATCGAGAGTATCGACAGCCAACCTTATCGAGACTTGTGCAAGGTCATACCTCTTTGACGCAAGATGAACTTGGGCAATTGTTTCGTCCACTTGCGCGCGGCGCACTTCATCTCCAAGCGAGTCAAAAAGGTTGCGTGCCCGTTCGAGATGCGCTTCGGCCTCTTGATATCTACCCAATGAAGAGAGTAAGTAGCCCTGATTATTCTCGACTATAGCCGCATAGCGCTGGTTACCAATTACTTGAAAATGCTCCAATGCCCTCGGATAGTGCTCGAGCGCCCTGTCAAGATAGTGTTGACTGTTCTCCGCAATTCCAAGATTCTTTAGTGTCGTGGCAAACTCAAGGTGAAAACGACCCTTACCCCATGAGTCTGCAGAGCCGATGATTGTTGCTGCCTCATTAACGAGCGCCAAAGCATCCCGCAAGCGACCCGAATGACGTTCAATAATTGCAAGGCGGATTAGAGCAATGGCTTTGAAATTTTCATCTTGGTCGGAAAGCTCTTTAAGTGTCGAGCCTAAGATTGTTCGCGCCAGATCAAATAACCCTTCTCTGTAGTAGCAGTACGCTAGTTCAATTCTACCTTCACTTGCTTTCCTCTTATCCCCGACTTGTTCGAACAGAGCTATAGAACCGCTCAAGAGACCTTGGGCCTCCTTCTGGCCACCGTGTATCTGTCTCGTACTCGCCACCCACCCGCATAGCGTTCCAGCAGTGAGAAGTAACTCGCCAGCTGCAATGGCGTTAAGACCGCTTAGGTTGGGTCTGTCACCCACTGTCCACCACTTCTTCAGAGCTGAACAACCTGAATCAAAGTCTCCGACCTCTATCTGCTCCCGGGCCACAGTGCAGCAAGCCTGAACCATCTCGCTGGACGTTAGATGGGACGAGTGAATATGTTCAAGCAGCTTAGTTTCGAGCATGATCCCGTGCTTCTATGCCAAAAGGGCTATTGAACTGACGGTGAATACCAAGTAACCGGTGTTAACCACGTATACAGTCTCCCTGAATTCTGGGGTTTCAATGCAAAACTCGATGATTGCACCTCAAATTCTAAGCACGCCGTCTCTGAGAGCATTCCTCATCGGTCAGTGGATACTCCGTATACATGCCACGGACGTTTTCAACGGACCGTCATCGAGAGCTTGTGCATCTGTCAAGTTATTGACTTAATTGGATTTCATCAGCTATTAGGTCACTTTCGGTTTGTGGCATAGCCATTGACTTAAGAGATAGATGAAAAACGTAACCGGCTTCCTCGGTTGAGAGATAAAAACTCTTCCAAAGGGTCTCCCAACCGAAGGTAGCCTCCCCCAGCAACCAATTAGTTCACTGAGGAGAATTTAGACATGAAAAGCATCAAGCACATCGCTCTAACGGCGATCCTAGCTCTCGGCATCTCTTCCTCCGCCTTGGCGGGAGACATTTCTGGTGGTCGTTTCGGGGTACGAGCACCCGGCGACATCTCTGGCGGCAAGACTACTGCTGTGGCTGGCGACATCTCTGGCGGTAAGACCGGCGACATTTCTGGTGGCAAGACTGTCGCTGGCGACATCTCCGGCGGACTCGTCGACCTCCTCTTGATTATGTTCTCAATCACCGGGTAATGACAAATGCGCCCGATCGGTCACATGGGCAATATGCAGTCAGGATGCGATGTCGATTGTGCAAAGATCGTTCAACTTGACGCGAGAAACACCGATCGGCGTCCTTCTCTACCAGTTTCAGCAAGAGATATGCCGGGAATCAGCATTGACGCTGATGCTGTCTTCGCTAACGCTGATGGCGAGGTTGTGGTATGGGCTTTATCGCTCCATCGACGCTCCGCTTATCCAGGAGGAGGGTGGCGCCGGGCATGTGTTTGTTAAGTACGACGAAAACCCAAACACAAAAATTCTGCCTTCGGCCAAACATACCGGCAGTTTCGTAGTGCTCCATACTTTAGCGGCTTCAAACCAGGAAACCTAAGCTTAGATCCGGAGGCAACCCGCTTCAAGAGCGCGCCAGCCGTTCGGTAGTCTTCCAATTGGGATGATCGGAGATGGACAGCAGTTTGGTATTAACAGAATCTAGTCTTCGGATGAGAACGGGGTAGCTTCAATAAGTTCAAGGCATTTTCGAAGACGCCCACGTGTCCCAGCTTGTTGAGAATGCTCTAGCACCTTCTCAATACGCGCTCGCAGTTCCCCCCGCTCATCGACACCCAAATTTTCGCACATTTCTTCAACCACAATCAAAAGTGCGCGTCCCGCCCCCTCATGGTCTCCACAACGCTCGGCCACTCTGTATGCTCCTTCCAAAGCACCCTTTGCTTCGCTGTTACGGTCAAGTTTATATAGCACTAATCCCCTCGTGGTTAATGCTTCTGCGAGGAGCGCCTCCTCATCTCCACTTTCCAAGGTTTCTACAGCACGACTCGCCGCTTCCTCAGCTGACTGAAAACGTTGGGCGGCTATGTGAAGTCGTGCCAACGTCTCGTCTACTTGGGCGCGCCGTACATGGTCGGAAAACCCGTCAAACAATCTCCTAGCTCGCCAAAGATGGTCTTCTGCTTCTTTAAGGTGCCCGAAAGTTAAGAGCATAAACCCATGATTATTTTCGACAGCCGCAGCATAACGATGATTGCCCACCGCTTGAAATTCGTTCGACGCCTCTCTGTAATGCATAAGTGCTTGCTCGTAATACGTTGCGCTGTTTTCGGCTGAAGCCAAGTCTTTAAGGGTCGATGCGAGCTCTTGATGATAGCGGCCGGTAACCCATGGACCAGTTAGTTCCGCACTTTCAGAAGCTTCATTGAGCAGGGCGAGGGAGTCATGGGCTCGCCCAGCATGACGTTCAATAACTGCAAGTCTGATTAGAGCAAGGCTTCTTAGTTCATGATCCTCCGATGGTAAGGTATCGAGCACAGACTTAAGAGTCGTACGAGCGAGATCAAATAAACCCTCTCGATAATAACAACATGCGAGTTCAATTCGGGCTTCTGCGAATCTGGTTCGTGAGCCCAGGTGCTGGAACAGCGCAATCGCGCCGTTCAGCAGCGCTTCCGCTTCTTTTTGACCTATTCGAACTTGCCTCGAACTAGTAATACACCCCGCTAGAGCTCCGACGGTAAGGAGCAAATCAGCAGCTACGTACGAATTAAGTCCCTCTAGGCTTGGCCAATCGCCGATTTTCCACCACTGCTGAAGCGTTGCGTAACCAGCTTCGTAGTTGCCCACCTCCATCTGTTCGCGGGCGATAGTGCAATAGACTTGTACCCGTTCATTTAAGGTTGGAATCGAAGTCCCACGGCGCCCTAATAGAAATGAACCATCTAACGATGCGGTTTCGCTAGTCACGCAATCATAGTTACTCTCCTCCACCGACTCGCGAAATAGGTTGAGCGAAAACAAATAGGCCGCGTGCCATTGATGGGCTGCCGGGTAGCTTGACTTGAGCTCCGTCGCGCGCTTCAGTTCTCTTTCCACCCCGGTCCAGTCCCACTTGTAACGCATCTTAACTGGTTCCAATGCCTCCGCCTCGGTTGACGCCGCCACCTGAGCCCCTCGTTCCTTGCTCGGTGGCGTCTCGAGGCTGGTTTCCACCGGTGGAATGTAGTTCGTGGCGAGTCTCAAATAACAATCAACGATACCCGCGTATGACAGCGCGTAATTCGGATCGAGCTCTAAAAATGTAGTCGCCTGTTCGAGACCGTTTCTGGTGAATGTGCTCCAGTGATACCTTCCTTGCAGATAAGCCTGATAGGCCTCGGCGCTTTCGGTGTAACGTTTCGTTAGTCTTTGCTCGTCCTCTCCGGTCAGTCTCAATCGCAGCGTTGCCGAAATTTGTTTTGCGATCTCATCCTGAACATCGAAGATGGCCTTTGACCCGCGATCATAGTTGTCTCCCCAAAGCTGCCAGCCGTTAGCGACATCGACTAGCTCTGTGCTGATTAGCAGCCTGTTGTCCACCAAATGCACTCGACCCACCAATACCGCGTCAACGCCCAATTCTTTGCCGATCCTTTGCGCGTCCACTTCCCGGCCCTTATAGCGAAAAACAGCATTGCGCGACATAACACGCAGCTGCGGCAACTGAGACAGACTGTTGATGATGCTCTCGGTGATGCCGTCCGAAAGATATTCCATCTCCCCGTCAGCGCTTGCATTCACGAAAGGCAGGATGGCTAAAAAACGATAAGTCTTGACCCTCTGCGCGTCGAAGTTCTCGCCATTCTTTGACGCAGTCCGCGACGCTGCATCCTCGGAAGTCTTCCGCACTGCAATCATGAAGCGATAACCACGTCGCGGCACGGTTTCGATATAACGCGAGCCATTGCTGCCGTCGCTTAACACTTTGCGGAGAATTGAAATGTTCTGCGTTAGATTAGCTTCTTCAACATAGGTACTGGGCCAGACCTCACTCATCAGTTGGTCCTTCTCGACGATATGCCCACTGTTGCGTATGAGGACGAGGAGCGTCTCGAGCGCTTTGGGCGCAAGCGGGACGGGCCGGCCTTCGCGCATGAGAACGCGCTCCCGGCCGTCGAGGGTGTAGGGGCCAAACTCGTAAAGGAACTCGTGGCCTTCTGTCATGCTTCCGTTTCTTTGTCCTCAGAACTTTATAAGAACTGATTGAGGGCTTTCTAAGGACTTTTGGATACTCAGTCGCTATTTTCCGTTCACGTGAGAAAGCGTTAGCAAGGACTAAGCTTGGATCGCCCACATTCTAGTTAAAAGGCGGTCACGAATGCAATGAAGAGTGGTAGTCCTGCCTTGAGGCGAATTTGAGCTATGAGGCAAGCGCTTTCAAAATCCTCACC
>WNGF01006596.1_pt1 | contig 14325 bp, 10 predicted proteins | sample 5400641 | NCBI WGS metagenome assembly WNGF01 (sample SAMN13153371, study PRJNA577476) | soil metagenome | isolation source: 80 cm soil or saprolite under grassland replicate 2 | place: USA:California | collected 2016-06-15
GACCGGCTGCGAGGCGGCCACCACGACCACGACCACGGTGGGGGCGACCACCACCACCGCGGGCGGTGGCGGCGGGGGCGGTCTTGGCGGCGTCACCTCCACCTCGCTGCTGGGCGGCGGCGCGCTCCCGTTCACCGGCGCCAACTTCCTACCGATGCTCGCGACCGGGCTTCTGCTCGTCCTGGTCGGCGTGGCTGGCTTGGTCGCCAGCAGGCGCATGCGTGCGCGGTAACGCCAAGCGGGACCGCCAACCCGGTCGGTAACGGGAGCGGGAAAGAAGGGGGGCAATCAACGGCCGCCGGCCCGGGGGGACGGCGGCTGTTGATGTCCCCGGGGCGGGTACCCTCCGCCAATACCTTCAGGTCCGAAACCCGCCAGCGCCGAGGGACGAAGGCCGACCACAATGGCCCCTCACCAGAGCTTGACAGGGAGGGACCACCAATGGCAGATCGGCAGCGGCGCTTCCGGTTCGGAGTCGTGGGGGAGACCATCCGCTCGGGCGAAAAGCTGGTCGCCGAGGCCCGCCGGGCCGAGGACCTGGGCTACTCCACGTTGCTCCTGCGCGACCATTTCGTGCCCGAGCCCTTCGGCCACCAGCTCGCCCCCATGGTCGCGCTCATGGCCGCCGCCAACGCCACCCGGACGCTGCGCATCGGCACGCTCGTGCTCGACAACGACTACCGCCACCCGGTACTGCTTGCCAAGGAGGCGGCCACGCTCGACCTGCTGTCGGGTGGCCGCCTGGAGCTGGGCGTCGGGGCGGGGTGGCTGAGCGACGAGTACGAGCGCGCGGGCATGCCGTTCGATGCCGCAGGCGTGCGCGTCAGCCGCCTGGAGGAGTCCCTGCGGATCCTCAAGGACCTGCTCGCGGGGTCCCCGGTGACGGTCACTGGGACCCACTACGCACTCAGCGGCCTGGAGAGCTTCCCCCGGCCGGCGCAGCAGCCCCACCCACCCCTTCTCGTCGGCGCCGGCAGCAGGCGGATGCTCGGGATCGCCGGGCGGGAGGCCGACATCGTCGGCATCCTGCCGAAGGCGTTGCCCAACGGGACGATCTCCGAGGACCTGTCGGAGCGCTCGCCGGAGACCATCGCGCAGAAGGTCGACTGGGTCCGCCAGGCGGCCGGCGAACGGCTGGGCGAGGTGGAGCTCAGCATGATGATCTCCGTGACCGTCGCCGACCACTACCGGAAGGCGGCCGAGCGGTTGGCGACCAAGCGGGGGTGGGGCGCCGCGGCTGCCGACTTCGTCCTCGGGATGCCCGCGACGTTCGTGGGCTCGGTGGACCGCATTGCTGAGGAGATGCAGGCCCGGCGCGACCGGTACGGCTTCTCGTACCACGTGGTGTCCGACCGGCACATGGAGGCCCTGGGCCCCGTGGTCGAGCGTCTCTCCGGGAGCTGATCCTTCGGAGCGCCCGCCCCCGCGCCTCAGCCGCTGCCCATCGCCTCGGCCGCGCGCTTGGCCATCTCCTCCGGCGGCACGTCCTCGATGTGGCTGGCGACGCTCCACCGGTGCCCGAAGGGGTCCTCGAACTGACCCGACCGGTCGCCGTAGAACTGGTTCTGGACCGGGCTCAGAGCCTTGGCGCCCGCCTTTACCGCCCGGTCGAAGACCTCGTCGACGTCCTCGACGTAGATGCTCATCGTCACAGGGGTGCCGCCGATGGTCTTGGGGCCGCGCACGCCCATCTCCGGGTACTCGTCCGACAGCATGATCATCGAATCGCCGATCTGCAGCTCGGCATGGCCGATCCTGCCGTCGGGCGCCGGCATGCGCATGCGCTCGGTCGCCCCGAACACCGTGCCGTAGAACTCGATCGCGGCGCCGGCGCCCTCAACGCACAGGTAGGGCGTGACCTGCGGGTATTGGTCGGGGATCGGCTTCACGCTCGCCATGGGAACCTCCTGTCGATGCCTGCGGGACGCCGCGCGAACACTTGTTCGATGAATCCTACCAGGTCGCCCGGACAGCGACGACGCACTCTTCATGTCTTGGTATCGGCGGCACACCGGCACGGCTGAGGACCTGCCGGCAGAAGCTACCATCCAACGCGATCATGCTTGACCTCCTGACTGCCGACAGGGAGCCGGTCGTGCACGGTGGCGTGGACTTCGACTCGATCGAGTGGGACCGGGTCCGGCGGCTGACGTTCGTGCCATTCCTGGCCGACGGCAGGTGCGCTCTGATCCCGGCGGGCGGACGCCTGGCCCTGCCATCCGGCCAGGTGCTGGCCGGGGAGGACCCGGTGCTCGACACTGGTCTGCGCGTCCCGCTGGTCACCGCCGGCTTCCGCCGCCAAGGCCTCCACCCCTTCGCGGCGGAGGGCGACCACGTATACGTGTGGTGCGAGGGCGACGACCGCTACCGGGGGTCGCGACCGCACGCCGAGGTGGACCTGTGGAAAGGCCCGGCCGAGGAGGCCGCCCGCCGCTTGCGCGCCGCCGGCGACGAGCACGCCGCCACAGTCGTGGAGGCCGCCGACCGGGCGCGACGGTCGCTTGGCGAGGAAGACCTCTACCGCGACTGGCAACGCGTGATGGAGGCGTCGTACCTGCGCGCGTCCTCGCCGCAGGGAGGATCCGGCTTCGGCGGCACGGCCGCGGCGTGGCGGGCGAGCCGCTCGCAGATCTTCCAGGCGGTCGACCGGGACGGGACCTTCCTGGACGTCGGCTGCGCGAACGGCCACCTGATGGAGTCGGCGGTCGCCTGGTGCGCGGAGCGCGGCATCCGCCTGGAGCCGTACGGGGTCGACCTGTCCGCCCGGCTGGCCGGTGAGGCTCGCCGGCGGCTGCCGCAGTGGGCGGATCGCATCTGGGTCGGCAACGCGCTGGACTGGGCGGCCCCAGACGGTCGCCGCTTCGACTTCGTGCACACCCTTCTGGACCTGGTGCCCGCGACGAGGCTCGGGGAGATGCTCACTCACCAGCTCGACCACTTGGTCGCCGCGGGCGGGCGGCTGCTGGCCAGCCACTATGTCCCAGCGGACGACCGGTCTCGGCACCCGGCCGAGGTGCTGTCGCGCCTTGGGGTCCGGGTGGACGGCGTGACCGGGCCCGGCGACAACGCCGGCCGCGCCGTCCCGCCGACCGCTTGGGTCCAGCGCCGCTGACCAGACCGGCTCCCCCGCCTTCCCGAGCTACCAGATCGTGCGGAGGTCGCCCGCCGCCGTCGCAAACCCTCGTCAGTGCTCGCGATGCCCTGCCGGCCGACAATGAGGCCATCACCTCGCCCACCAAGGTGAGCCTCTGAAGCATGGAGAGGCGGCTGGCCGTCGGACAGCCGCATCCTCCTTCAGGGGTGGGACCGGGACAGCGGCTCGTCGATGCCGAGCCGGTGGGCGATAGCGGCGGCCTCGACGCGCGTGTGGGCACCGAGCTTGCCCAGGATGCTGGACACATGCGCAGTTGCCGTCTTGGGGCTGATGAACAGCGCTTCAGCGACCTGCCGGTTCGTCCGCCCGGCGGCAATCAGCGCGAGCACCTCCCGCTCCCGCGGGGTGAGGCCGAGCGCGTCGAGCGGGGATGGCTGCCCTGGCACGGGCGGAGGGCGGTCATCGCCGAGGTCGAGGCGGCCACGCCGCGCCAGGGCCTCGATCTCTGTGCGGAGCGGGCGCGCCCCGAGCCTGACCGCCGTCGCGTGCGCGCTGCGCAATGCCTGCTCTGCGTGGTCGCGGGCCGCGCCCGCCAGCAGCAGCGCCTCCGCCTGGCGCCAGTGGGCGTAGGCCGCTGGGTGCGGCTCGCCCAGCAGCTCCCAGGATCTGGCTGCCGACCCCCACAGCTCGGCGTCGTTGCGCCCTTGGAGGCGGGCGAGCTCGGCCTCGCCGGTCACCGCCTCAGCCTCGACGCGTGGCGGCGGCGCGGCGGCCGGGTCCGCGGTCCCGGCTGAGGTCCGGGCGCGCAGCCCGGCGGCCAGCGCGTCGCCGACCGCGCACGCCGCGCGCGCCTCCTGGTCGGCCCGCCGCGCCCGGGCCAGCTCGGCACGGTCCGCCGCGGCACGCAGCCCCAACGTGGACAGCGAGGCGGCGAAGGTGCTGTCGGACCCGACCAGCTTCAGCCCTCCGGCCACGGCGGTGCTCGCGTCGGCCAGGCGGCCCTCCAACAGGGCCAGCTCGGCGGTCCTGGCGAACAACGGCCCTGCCAGCCACGCCTGGGTCACGGTCTGCGCGAAGGCGTCGTGCGCCACCGCCAGGTGCGCGGCGGCGGAGGCGGCCAGGCCCCGGCCGAGGTCGAGCTGGGCGCAGATGGTGTGGAGGTAGACGTGGGTGGCTGCCAGCTCGGGGGCCAGCCGGCCGAGCGCCTGCCGCAGCGTCGCCTCGGCCTGGTCCCAGCGGCCCAGCGCGAGCAGCGAGCGGGCGGCGCTGGCGGCCAGGAACGGGCCGTGCCAGCGTGCCAGTCCCTGGCGGCCGGCCGCCTCGGCGCCTTCCAGGGCGACGGTGGTCGCCTCCTCCAGACGACCGAACACCTCCAGCACGCCGGACAGGGCGGTCAGCGCGCGGGCGACGTCGTCGGCCTTGCCGACCGTCGCGGCGATCCGGCACGCCTGCCTGAGCTGCTCGATGCCCCCATCGAGGTCGCCGAGGAACGCCAGGTCCACGCCCAGCGCCCGCCGGGCGTGGCCTTCCTCAACGGCCGCGCCGACCTGGTCGGCGATCGCGATCGCCTCCTCGCACAGCGCGCGCGAGTCGCGATGGCGGGCCTGGATCATGAGCGCTTCGCCGAGCTCGGCGAGCACCCCCGCCCGCTCGGCCGATGGTGGCGCGGCGGGTACCAGCGCCGCGGCCTGCTCGTACTCGGCCATCGCCCCCTGCCCGCCGGTCGCGTGGAGGTAGCTGCCGAGGCGTCCGTGCAGCAGCCCGGCCTGGACCGGGTCGCCGTCCGGGTCGATGTGGGCGAGCGCCGCTCGGGTCAGCGCGATCGCCCGGACCGGGTCGCCGGCGGCAAATGCCGACTCGGCCGCGTGGCGCAGCACCATCGCGCGGCTGAGGGCGGCACGATCGGCGGCGTCGGGGACCTGGTCCCACAGCTCGAGCGCCGTCTCGAAGTGCTGCTGGGCGTCGGCGAAGGCGAAGACGGCCTGCGACTGCAGTCCCGCCTGGACGGCGGCTGGCAGCGCGCGGACCGGATCGTGCGCCTTGACCCAGTGGTAGGCGAGCCGGGCCGCCGTGCCGGCCTGGTTGGGCCCGACCAGGTCGGGGTGATCGCTGAGCGCACGGGCGAAAGCGGCGTGCAGCCGGACACGCTCGCCGGGCAGCAGCTCGGCGTGCAGCGCCTCCTGGGTCAAGGCGTGCCGGAAGGCGTAGGTCTCGGTGGCCGGATCGGGAATCAGCACCTGGTGGGCCACTGCGGCGCGCAACGCGCCGAGCAGCTCCGCCTCGGGCAGGCCGGCGACCGCGACGAGCAGCCCGTGCTCGATCCGGCAACACGCCGCCGCCGCGACCCGCAGCACGGCCTGGGCATCGTCGGGAAGAACCTGGATGCGGGTCAGCACGACGTTCTCCAGGCGGGGCGGCAGGCCGCGTCCGTCGTCCTGCCGGCCGGCGGCCAGCAGCTCCTCGGCGAAGAAGGCGTTGCCCTGCGAGCGACCGTAGATCCGCTCGAGCAGCCCGGCATCGGGCGCTGCCCCGAGAATGCCGGCCAGCAGATCGGCCAGGTCCGCGCGTCCGAAGCGGTCGACCTCGAGGCGTTCGGCCCGTCCGCTGCGGTCCAGCCCGGCCAGCAGCGGTCGCAGGGGATGGCGCCGGTGCAGCTCGTCGGACCGGTAGGTCAGCACCAACAGCAACGCGCCCGCCTGCAGGTTGTGCACCAGGAAGGTGAGCAGGTCCAGCGTCGAGCGGTCGGCCCAATGCACGTCCTCCACGACCAATACCGTGGGCGACCGGCCGGCCAGGCGCTCCAGCAGGCCCAGCACGGCCTCGAACAGCCGAGCCTGTGCCGATGGGTCGGCGGCCAGCCCGACCGACGTCGGCTCGGCAGGCACCTGTCCGAGCTCGGGCAGCAGGCGGGCCAGCATCGGCCGTCCGGGCCCTGTCACCTCGTCGAGGGCCGCCGGCTCCAGCTCCCGGCCGAGACCGCGCAACGCCTCGGCGACTGGGCCGAACGGCAGTGCGCCCTCGCCGAGCTCGATGCAGCCACCGAGCAGCACCCGCCCGCCGGTCTGGCGGACGCGGACTGCGAGCTCGCTGACCAAGCGGGTCTTGCCGACCCCGGCCTCGCCGCCGATGCACACCGTCACCGGCACACCGCTGCTGGCGCGCGCGAAGGCCGCCTCGAGGCGGCCGAGCTCAACGCTGCGGCCAACGAAGCGCGGGCTTGCCACGCTGCCGGCCATGCCACGGATTATGCGCTGGAACAGATCGGACGGGAACGGCCTGCCATGCGCGGGCTTCATGCCGAACAGGAACCGGGTCACGCGACGACGACGCTGCCGTGCATGAAGGAGTGGATCGAGCAGTGGTAGGCGTAGGTTCCCGGTCGGGTGAACGTGAACGAGAACGAGCCTCCCGGCTGGAGATGATGGCTGGCGAACGACTTGTCGTCGGCGGTCACCGTGTGGGCGACACTGTCGCCGTCGGTCCAGGTCACCTTCGCGCCGACCTTGACCTTCAGGACGCCCGGCTGGAAGGAGAAGTCCCTGATGATGACCGCGTTGGCGGCGGTGGTTGTGGCGGCGGTCGACGCCGGTGCACCGTAGGCGAGGGGACCGGTGCCGCTGCACGCAGTCGCGATGACCGCCACCGCGGCCAGCAACAGCAGCGAGCCGGCGAGCCGGCGAGCCGTCGTTGCTGGATGAGTCATATCGAACCTCCTGAGGCTTGTTCCGACGAGCAGCCCGTTTCCCGGCATGCACGCCTGTGGTTGGTTATGTGGGCTTACCGGCCTCATGACCTTCTCGACCTCTCGACGCCCCTGGCGGCATCCGATGGGGCGCTCGTGGGTGGTCGGCTGACTCGGGGCAGCCGTACCGTGGGTGCCGCCGACCTTGACGGTAGAGAGCGAGCCTGGCCTGAGCATCGGGCGATGCACCTAGCTTCCGGCCGCCCGAACGCCTAACTCCGCCGATCCAGCACCCTAGTCGGCCGATTCCCTCCACCACGGCCCCGGTTGCGGAAGGGACCCCCTGTGAGCAACAGGGGGTCCCTTCCGCAGGGCCGCACGGTGGCCGTCATCGCATGGCGGCCTGGACGGCACGAGCCGCACTTCCATGCGGTGCGCCAGCCGGCGCGGTCAGGAGATCAGGATGTGGACCGGCCCAGAGGAGATCGGGTCGGGGGTGGCCCCAAGGGAGTCACCGGCCGCTCCGGTGACCGTGATCCCCGAGTAGGTCACCGACTGCAGGAACAGGCTCTGCCCCGACGGGCAGGCGAAGTCCCCCTGGCTGGGTGGACCGGCCGAGATGGTCCCGGTGGTCTGGCCGTTGCGCACCGGGAACGCCCCCGTGGTCGTCAGGGACGTGGACACGGTTTCCTTGTTACCGGCCTTGGGGTGGTTGCCGCCGTTGTTGAAGCACTGGTAGTCGGCGGTGGCCGTGGTTACGGTCAGGGTGACCTGCTCGGTGGTGACGGTGGTGCCGAGTCCGGCTTCCTTGAAGTTGACGTTGAGGGCACCGGTGCTGGAGCTGACGCTGGAGTTGGCGAACAGGAAATGCGGGCTGTCGGCGAAGGCCGCGGTGGCCATCGCAACAAGCAGGGCGAGGGCTAAGACAAGGGCTGCCGTGAGGCGTCGCATCGTGCCTCCTTTCCTTGGTCTACTCGCCGATGGTCTACATCACCGATCCCGGTGTGGCGACCGGACCGGCGGAGCACGGCACCACCCGGCGCCGCGTTGGCGTGTGGAAGTCACGCGGGCAGGCACGTCACCTCACCTTAGAATTGAGTCGAGTGGTTATGGTGTACGACCTGGTAGCTTTCGGTGCCCCGAACAGTTATCGGCCTCTGCCATCTGAGTCAAGGCCCGCTTGACCTGCGCGTATTCGCGTCGGACCCGCTCTGACCTGCAAAGCTTCCACGCTGAGATTTCTGGCCGAGATTCGTCAGTGACGTGACCGGTCCGTGCCGACTGGGATCAGAGAGGCAATCGCGGCGACGCTGTGAAGCTAGAGCGTGCTTTCCCGTACCTTGAACGCCGTCCGAACTTTGGGTTAACAAATCGTGACCAGGTATGCGGGGAACCGGTCCCAGCGGCCGAGGGCAGGCGGCAATACGCAACCGCTCAGGGCAGGTCGTTGCACGGCCGCCCCTTGCGGACGCGGATCACTACCGTGCCGGCCGCTCGCCCAAGACGTGTGATTCTCTCGCCGTCCCCGGGTGGCGTCAAGACATGCTGAAAGAATAGTTCGATCGCCGTAGTTTCATGACTGTAATTTAGAGTAATTGATTACTCTATCGCCAGCCGCTGCACAGTCGGCACCTCGCCTTCAGCGTGGTTGCCGTCCAGAAAGTGCCGCGATCAACTTGTTCAAACCTCAATGAGCAGGAATGGAGTGCTTAAAGCGAATTCGTAAGGTCTGAACGTCTTTGAGCCGCATATGCGGAGGGAATCTCGTCGCGTCAGCTCGTGTAGGGGACGTCCGACTGCAGTAGCTCCTCGGCGTGAGGTCCGTGCACCTGCAGGTGGATTGTGCAGCCGGCGCGATTGACGCGGACCTCCACCAGCTCGCACACCTGCTGCGCCAGCCACAGACCATCACCGGGCTGGGGCTCCAGGGCTGGTGGCCGCAGGCCCGCGAACGCATCGCCGGCTTGTCCGGCGTGACCGTTGATCTGGCAGACGAGCTGGCCGGCTGACATCCACAGGCAGACCGTGAGGCGCTCGCTGTCCTGCTCCAGTAGATGCCCGGCGACCTCACTGGCCGCGTGCACCAGCAGCCTGACACGCTCATCGCTCAGGCCGTATGCGGCAGCCTGGGTGGTCACAAACCGGCGCACGCCGGCCAGATCGGCGACGCCGGTGACTGGGAGCAGCGGCGCGTCCGATGGCGGGTTGGGCAGCGGCGTGGCATCGCAGGCGTGGGCAAAGGCCACGGGGTCCACGAACTCGCCACTGGGCCGGATCTGGCGGCCGTTGACGCGGCTCGGGTGGGTCTGACGGGCCGCACGAAGGATCGCCTGGTCCACCACACGCGCGTCATAGGGGCAGATCATCCAGATGTTGGTACCCAACAAAACGACGTTGAGGGCGGACTCCATACGCTGCCACGCTCTCACCTGCCGGTCCGAGCGTCCCACCCAGACCGGTTCGGCCAGGATCCGCACATGCCGGTGGTAGCTGGTGGCGTGGCGTTGCCAGTACCGGTGGAAGGCGGCCACCCGCTGGGGCGGCCGGCGGCCGAAGTAGGCCGTCTCGGCGTAGTCGACCTGGTCTGCATCCGCGCAGAGGGCGTCGCTGAGCAGCTGGAGGTTGGCGGCGGTGGTGGCGACCAGCACCGGCTCGTCCAGCGCCAGGCCAGCTCGGACGAATGGTATCGCCATCGCCAGGAACTCCTCGCCGGAGTCGTAGATGCAGGCCTGATGCACGAAAGCGTTCCCGAGCTCGAGCACGGTCGCCTCAGCCATCGATTCGCTCCCCCCGCACCTGCAGGGCCGGTAACTGATCCCAGCCCTGCACCTTGAGGACCCGGCAGAGGACCGGTGACGGTGCGCGCAGTACCAGGCGGCGACCGTCCGGGAGCCTAATTGCCGCCTGGGCCAGCAGCCGCACCGCGGAAATGTCGGCGAACTCCAGGCCCTCCAGATCCAGATGAAGATCCTGACCGGCACGCAGCGCGGATCGCAACGCCGTGGCGAGCTGCGGGGCGTTGGACCGATCGATCTCGCCTTCCACCCGCAGCCCCGCCCGGCCCTCCAGAGGGAACAGGCGCAGCAGCGGCGCTCGCCGCGTGGCCCGCGCGGCATGCAGCACGATGGGGTGTACCTGCTGGAGCTGGCGCAGGTGCCCGTCGGCGAACCGCCGCTCGTCGTACTGGCAGATCAGCGCCAGCCCCGGTAGCTCGTCGCCGGTCACCAGGACAGTGAGCAGACGCTCGTGCGCCACGAGCTGTACCCGACCCGGCGGCTGATCTGCCGCCCAGGTCATCTCCATGCAGACCCGCAGCCCCGCATATCCCGATCGGGCGGCCAGACCCGACTCGGCGCCGAGGAAATCGACCACGCGCTCAGGCGCGAACCGCCCGCAGGCGATGCTGAACTTCTCCAGCGGCCGGATGAGCAGCTGCCCCCGCCGCACCAGCGCCTCCGACTCCGCCGAGATGGACCGCAGCCAAGCGGAGAGCATCCCCGTGGGCGTGGTGTCGGCCACGTACACGATCCTCTCCGCGCGCTCGAGCGCCGCCATGAGGTGCGACGCGAGCAGCTCACGGTGCTGCTGGTCATTGTGGTAGGCGATGCACGCGTGGTCACCGCGTTCCACGGTGTGCGCCGACGCCCACGGCTCCTGCACGGTCATGCTGAGCCGCCGAGCCGCAGACCAGGGGTCTGGTCCCAACCGGCCAGCCGCACCACCCGGCGCAGGTGGCTCGGCAAGGGATGCAGGACCAGCGCACCGCCTCGGGGCAACGACCTGGCGGTGCGCGCCAGCAGGCACACCCCCGCCAGGTCGATGGACTCCAGCCCCGCCAGATCCAGGTGAACCTCTGGCAGGGCCGCCACCGCGATGGCCAGGGCCGCCGCCAGCGCGACGATGTTGCTCGCGTCGACCTCGCCTTCCAGGCGCAGGCCTGGAGGCTCCAGGGACGGCGTGATGCGCAGCAGCCGGTCGCCGTGCCCGCCCAGCTCCGCTGCCGCCGGGTGGTCGTCTGGCACGACCACCTGCTCCTGGCGCAGCTCCACCCGCAGCCACGCGGCACCGTCAGCCGGACGCCCGACGGCGGCCAGCAGCGTCTGGAGGAGCCGGCCACGCCGGCGCGACACTCCCGCCTGCCCCCAGCGGACCAGCATACGGGCAAGCGGGGCGGTATGGGGGAACAGTTCCCCCACTCCCCAACGCTCGCACGTCTCGCTCAGCGCCATCCGGGCGTCATCGTCCGTAGTACAGCCGAGCACCAGCCGCGCGCTGCGCGGAGGACGCCCGATGCTCGCGTGCAGGATCGCGTTATCCAGCGTGTCGCACAGCGGCGGCAGGGCGCCGATCTGGTCGATATCGAGGTACTGGAGCGCTTGGACGACCTCTGGCCGGACGCCGCACAGCACGATCCTGGTGGCTGGCCAGCCCATGGCTGGATGAACGCAGGCGGTGAGCGCCGTCAGGCCAATCGGGTCGACGAAGGTCACGGCACGCAGGTCGCAGATAAGCGCCCACGGCTTGGCGGCGAGCTGCGTCAGCAGCGTGCGCCGTACGGTCGTCGCGGCCTCCTCGTCGAGAGCACCGCTGAGGGTCAGGATGGTGCAGCCGCTGCGGATCGACACCCGGATGCGCAACGCCCTACTCCCCTGATGTGATGCCTTAGCGGTCGGACCGATGCCGTGCCGACCGATGCTGGGGGGAAAGGTTATGACGTCTTTGGCTCTTTGCCAACTTCACGCAAATTGGGGCAGCCGGGCGGGATCGACCAGCTCGGTGGGTCGGCTCCGCCAAGGGCGTGCGGCTTCAGCCGGTTGGGCCGTCCTCTGTGGATACCTGCGGCCGGATCCCCGGCTCGCTCAAAGCGAAGGAGATCCCCGCGTCGAGGTCCGCTTCGCTGCCCCACCGAAACGCCACCTCATACCCCTGGTCCCCGATCGCCTCCCGGGCCTGTCGCTCGCACGCCTGCCGCGCGGCGACGAACTGCGGTATGCCGGCCTGTTGTGGGCCGTAGGTGTCCCAGACCTGATGGGCGAGGCCGAGCAGGCGGGCGGCGCGTTCGCCCTGGCCGGCAGCGCCCGCGGCCCAGGCGAGCGCATCGACCACATGAGCGACCCCCACGCGGTCGTGCAGCCGGTGCTTGACTTCCAAGGCCGCCCGGCCGTAGGCCTGCGCCGCATCGAGCCGGCCGCGCCTCAGCTCCGCCTGCGCGAGGAACGACTCGCCGTAGGCTCGCATCCATCGCTCGCCATGCTGGTCGCAGCGTGTGCGCAGCTCCTCGAGCAGACGGATGCCGTGGTCGACCTGGCCGCCGAGGATGTGCGCGTGGGTCCGGACGAGCAGGGCCACGAGCGTGGGAAACCTGAAATCGTCGTCGCGCCGCAGCATCGCGAGCGCGCTGTCGGACCTCGACGCCGCCTGCGTCAGGTCACCCCGTAGCAGCGCCGCCCACATAGTGAGGGTCAGCACGAGCACCGCGGCGTCGGCATCGTCGTGGCGCTGGCCGTCCTGGTGCTGGGCGGCGGCGAGCTCGGCGGCCCGAGCCTCGGTGGCAGCGCCATCCCCCTGGCTGGCCGCGACCACGCCGCAGGTCCACAGGGCCTTGGTGCGTGCCGGGCTGGGCTCGGGGTCCAGGGCCAGGGCCTGCTCCAGGTAGTGGCGGCCCTCCTTGGCAAACCCACAGCCGTACCAGAAAAACCACAGCGCCCCCGCCAATTCCAGCGCCGCCTGCCCGTCGGGCTCGGCCAGGCAGAACTCCAACGCCGCCCGCAGATTGTCGTGCGCCCCGGTCATGCGCTCGTACCAGGCCACCTGGTCAGGGCCCAGCCACTGGGCGTCGCCCTGGCGGGCCAACGCCAGGTAGTGGTCACGGTGCCGCCGCTTTACCTCCTGTTCCTCGCCCAGGGCGTGCAGCCACCCCGCGCCGTACTCGCGGATGGTGTCCAACAGCCGGTACCGCACCCCGTCGGGGGTCTCTCTCTGCAGCACGATCGACTTGTCCACCAGCCCAAACAGCACCCCGAACACGGCCACGTCCGGCAGCTGCGGACCGGCGCACACCTGCTCGGCCGCGTCGGCATCGAACTCGCCGGCGAACACCGACAAACGGGCCCACAGCAGCCGCTCCGGTGGCTCGCACAGCTCATGGCTCCACCCAATCGCCGTCCGCAGCGTCTGATGCCGCGCCAGCGCCGCCTGGTCCTCCGCTGTACCGAGCAGCGCGAAGCGGTCGTCCAGCCGCTGGGCGAGCTGATCCACCGACAGCTCGCGCAGCCGCACCGCCGCTAGCTCGACCGCCAGCGGAATCCCGTCCAGCCGCCGGCACAGCCGCGCCACCTCAGCCCGGTTGTGCCTGGTCAGCGCAAAACCGGGGACCACCTCGGCCGCGCGATCGCAAAACAGCGCCACCGCGTCATCATGCCCGCCCATGGTGGTCGCGGGCTCGGGCACTGGCAGCGGCCCGACCACGAGCACCCGCTCTCCGGGCACGTCCAGCGACTGCCGGCTGGTGGCCAGAATCCGCAGCCCCACTGCGGCCTCCAGCAACATCTCGGCGGTCTCCGCGCACTCCTCGACAAGGTGCTCGCAGGTATCCAACACCAGCAGCAGCCGCCGCCCCGCCAGGTAGTCGGTGAGCACTTCGCCCATCGAGCGAAGGGTCTGGTCGGCCAGGCCCAACGCCCCGGCGATCGCATGCCCCAGCAGCGCGCCATGCTGCAGCGCCGACAGTTGCACCAGCCACACCCCATCGGGGAACTGCGCCCGAAGCTGGGCCGCTGCCCGCAGCGCCAGCCGCGACTTTCCCACCCCGCCAACGCCCGTCAGCGTCACCAGCCGGTATCGCGCACACAGCCGCCTGACCCGCGCCAGCTCGCCGCGGCGCCCGACCAGACTCGTCGTCTCCGCAGGAAGGTTGCCGACCCGCCGGTGTGGTGCCGCCACGGTGCCTCTCGACCAGCCCAATGTCTCCGGAACGGCATTCTCCCCGAAACGAGAGCAGCCTGTCACCAATCAGAGAAGGTGATCACAGGCGCAGAATGCACCCCATGACAGCGGCTGTGGTGGAGGTGGGGACTCGAACCCCCGTCCCATGCTCTTTGGACACATCGGCGTGGCCCCGGACGGACCGCCGAATCCATACGTTGACCAGGGAAGACAGGCCCTCTCGGTGACCCGTTTTGGACCCGGGCGACTCGACGTGAATCGATGTGCGGGACGGACCCGATACGGACCCAGCGCGGACCCGGGGCCCCGGAGGAACGACTACAGGCGGCACGCTCCGACCTACGGGTCCAGGACCGTCGGGTCGCCGGCCTCGAAGCCCGGCTCGCCCACCCGCCCGTCGGTGGGCACCGTGGCCGAACGATGCAACGATCACCACGCTGATCACAGCGCCTTCCCGCAGCCGAGCAAGGAGGCAGGCATGTGCGGTCGGTACTCGGCGGCAACCAAGCTGTCGCTGCTGGCAGAGCAGTTCCAGGCGGACCCGGCCGAGGCCGGCGAGGACCGGCCGAACTGGAACGTCACCCCAACCAGTCAGGTCGTGGTG
>WNGF01022556.1_pt1 | contig 14325 bp, 5 predicted proteins | sample 5400641 | NCBI WGS metagenome assembly WNGF01 (sample SAMN13153371, study PRJNA577476) | soil metagenome | isolation source: 80 cm soil or saprolite under grassland replicate 2 | place: USA:California | collected 2016-06-15
CGGTGCGTGAGAGCGCGTGGTCAAGTACCCGCGTGATCTCGTCGGGGCTGAAGCAGTGCAGTGGGATCTCGTTCAGGGTATTGAAATAGGGTGACCCGGTCGGATTGATCTTTTGGGTTCGCCGATTCATTTCGGCCAACTCCAAACGGGTGGCAGTCACCAGCACCAGGCCACCGCTATTGCTCGAAATAGCCCGCAATGTCGCGAAGAATGCGCTGCCATTGAAGCTGGGGTGATCGAGCAGTGTGTCGAATTCATCGAGCAGCAGGACGACGCGCCGATCCTTGCGCCCGATCTGCTCGAAGAGGCGTAGCAGCGCGAAATTTTGATAGTCGCTCTGGCGGACCATCTCGATCTGTGCGTGGATCATCTGGTTACGGTAGAGTAACGCCAGATCGTCGAGCACCTGTTTCCAGAAATTGGCCGGCTGATAGTGACGATCGTTAAGGTTATGGCAATCGAGGTCGATGAACATCCAACGCCTGGCGCTCTCCGGTAAGAATGCGGCGCGCGCGCGCTCGCTGTTAAGGAACTGCAGCACCGAGGATTTGCCCATGTGCGGCTCACCGACCACCGCAGTGCTCTGGCCGTTGAGAATATTGCTAAAGATCAGTTGGAGCGTACCTTCGCGCCCAATGAAGTGATCCCATGGGACCGGTTTGCCATAAATGAACGGGATCAGGAGTGGGTTCGCCATCATCATGCACCCCTCGCGCAACCGCAATAGTCAGCAGACGGTGGACTATGGGACGATCATTTGCCGTCTGTCGTCCATTGTCCGTGAGATTAGCAACGGGTTGTACTAGAGCGAGAGCCAGCCCATGATCATATCGAGCACACCCGGAACGAACGCCACCGCCACGGCGACGATGACGATCACGAGCACGACGGCGATGATCCAGCGCCAGGCGCCCGCGCGCCGCTGTGCCTGTTTCTGCCAAGGTTCGGGAGCGGGGGTGAGAGTGGCGAGGCTAGGAGCCTCGGCCGTGAGCGCCTGCTCGATCGCCGCGGGGCTCTTTGGCGGCGACAGGTGTAGGGTGTCACTCATCGCCGGTGTGGCTGTGGCGAGACTAGGGCGCGCCTGGCCCATGCGCACCGCAGATGCGAGCAACTCCGCCGCATTCTTGTAATCTGGTCGCATCGAGATCAGTTCCGCCAGGATTTGTTTCGCCTCTGAAATATCGTCCTGCTGGAGCGCATTCTGCCCGCGCAGGTAGAGCTCGCTAAGATTGCGCTCCTCGGCGCAGCGTTCCAGCGCGGTCTGCCAGAGATCTTCGCGAGGCTGGCGCGCCGCCAGCTCCTGATAGATGGCGATCGCGGCGTCCCACTCCTCCTTCTCTTCGTGCGCTTGCGCCTCGGCGGCGGCGCGCTCCAGCGCGCGCTGCTCTTTCGTGCGCTTCATCAATGCGACTTTTTCTTGGTTCCCGGCCTCTTGATAGGCTGCGAGCGCGGCGTCCAGGTCGTTGGCAGCCTCCGCTTCTTCTCCGCGCTTGTTCCAGATCGCCGTGAACCGGTCGCGCGCGTCCATCTCGGCCGGCGCGATCTCGATCGCGCGTTCGTAGATCTTGAGCGCGTCATCGTCTATGCCAGATTGCTGCAAGTCCTGCCCTTGGGCCAGTAGTGCGACAAGGAGGGTCTCGCGAGCGCCGTCCTCATTCTGGCTGTATGCGCCTTCAAGCACGGTGATCGATTCAGCAAATCGCTTCTGCTCGCCCAACACATGGCCAAGCAGGAGCTTGGCCTTAAAATGGTTCGGGTTCTCCTCGAGTGCCATGCGCAGCAGCTGCTCAGCGCTCTCCACATCGCCCTGCTGATAGTAGCCGTCGCCGCCCAGAAAGAGCGTGTTCGCGAGTGGAACGACGCGGTCAAGCTCGTCCTTGATCTCCGACAGGCGCTTATTCTGCGCGAACCAACGGCGCATGAGTTCGACGAAGAATTGGTAGCCATTTCTGGTGTGGCGCAGCAGCTCCCACTTCACCATTTCATCCAGCGCAGGATCGAGATCGCGGCTCAAGATTCGATTGTCGTGGCGCTTCAACACATCCTGGAGCTGCTCTTTGGTGACCACCGACTGCTCTTCGGACAGGTCGGCGAGAGCCGCGAAGACCACTCGCTCCATCGGCAGGAGTCGCTCCCAGGTCCACTCGAAGATATTCCGAGCCGCGTTCACCGCTTTTGGCGCCGTGGCCTCGACCGCCGAAATGTCGATGGTCGGCACCGATGCCGGATCACCGGCGTGCGCGTCATTCCAAAGCGTATGGCAGATGAGCTGGATAAAATAGGGATGCCCCGCCGTCAGGGCCATAATGCGATCGACCGCCGGCTTGGCGAAGGTGAGCGTGCCTTGGCGCTCGGCAGTTCGCGCGAGCTCGCGCGCATCTAAATCCTGAAGCACCGAGACGGGATGGCGCGAGGCATATTTGAAAATTGCCTCGACATCTTTGGTCAAGCTGTCGGCGCGGCGTCCGACGACAAAAATGGAGCTGAGCCGTGGCTCGCCCTCCATAAGCTGCCGCAAATAGGGAAAGAACGTTTTCGCAGCGGCGGTGAGCGGCGCGCGCGAGTCGTTGGCATCGAAGGCATCGAACTCGTCGAGCAGTAGCACCAGGCGGTAGTCCGGCGGCAGGTGCATGTAGATCTCAGGAAGAAAGTTGCGGTGAAAAAAGCGCCCTTGGTCGTTGAAGTCGTTTGAATTTGGCTGCTGCAACTGAGCAGAATCGGCGATCGTCGCGGCGAGCTCGAACAGAACCTGGTCCAGTGGATGATAAGCTCGCGTCATGAGATCGAAATAGACCGGCACAAACTGCTGCGAGGCGAGCCGCCGCTGCAGCTGGCGCAGGATCGAGGTCTTGCCGATCCGCCGTTGTCCATAGAGCACGATCGGGTGCCGAGCGGTCGCGGTCAAGTCGTCCTCGATAGTTTCGAAGATGTCGGCACGACCAAAGAAGCCAAGTGGCTGACCAATTGGGCTGCCGACGACATACGGATTCGTCCCGGCCATTACGCACCTCCTGCGACACTGTTACGCGACCTCTCGCGACACTCGCTGAGTGTGGCGTAGCGCGTCTATTGGGTTGGTTCTGTATGGTTGGGTAGTACTACACGGACTGTTCAACAAAATGAACGGCTTTGCCGTGGTTTTTCGGGCATGGCACGGCGCCGATGTTGTGGCCGCCTGCAAAGGGTCTCTGAGCCATTCCACAGCCGAGATTCAGCGCGAAGCCTGCCGCGAACGAATGCCGTGACTCGCCTGCTATGTCTCGGCAGGCTTCGCTCTGAATGTCAGGAGTTACGCGGTAGACGCGAACGTTGGACGACCACGGATCAAAAATCTCTCGTATCGAACGTTTTTTCGTTCTGTGAAGGAAAAAACGTTCGATACGAAGAAGAAAAAACCGTTTTTTGCGAGTGACCGCGTAAGTCCTGAAGGTGAGTCGTGCGACGTACGGCCGCACGACTCACTTGATCGAGTTAGTGCGCTGCACGCCGGTGGCGGTCACCATTGCGCTTCTGTCCAGCCGTTGCCCCAGCCATCAAAGTGCTGGCCCATCAGCGCCGAGTTCACGTAAATGCGCTGATCGCCGATGCCTTTGGCGAGCACGTAGATCCGGCTGCCGAGTGCGGCCGCTGCCGGTGCCGCATCGGTGACGCCGCCCTCTACTTCTTTCCAGCTGCCAAGCGCCTCGCCATCCGCCGCCGAGTTCACATAGATGCGCTTGTCGTCGATGCCTTTGGCGAGCACGTAGATCCGGTCGCCGAGTGAAGCCGCTGCCGGCGCCGCATCAGTGGTTGCGCCTGGTATGGCTACCCAGCCGTTGCCCCAGCCATCAAACGACTGGCCCTCGAGCGCCGAGTTGACATAGATGCGGTTGTCGAGACCCTTGGCGAACACATAGACCCGGCCGCCCAGTGAGGCCGCCGCCGGCGCCACATCAGTTGTCACGCCTGGTATCGCGGCCCAACCACCAGGCGCGTCCCTGGAAACCGCCGAGCACACGTAGATCTGCTTATCGTCGATGCCCTTGGCGAAGACATACAGCCGGTTGCCAAGCGCGGCCGTCGCCGGCGCCGCATCGGTTGTCGCGCCTGGTATGGCTGACCAGCCAAAGCCGAAGCCATCAAACGGCTGCCCATCTTCGGCCGAGGTCACGTAAATGCTCTGGTCGTTGATGCCCTTCTACCTCCAGCCAGCCATCAAAGGGTTGCCCATCCACAGCGGAGTTGATATAGATGCGGTTGTCGTCGCCTGTGATAACGGCGTGGATCTGGCTGCCGAGCGAGGTCGCCGCTGGCGCCGCCTTGGTGGTAGGCGGGAACAACCACGCGGCGTTGAAGGCGTTCTTGATCACCTCCTGGAGCGGTTTCTTCAACCCTCCCCGCGAGTTGACGAGAATGACGACCGTGATGCCGTTGGGCAAGATCATCCAGTCCCCGTCCATCCCGGCGCCGTTCGGGGTCGTGAACTCCCCACTGTGGTCCCAGTTCCTTCCTCCGCGGGTTGAATCGTCGCCCCCCATCCCGAGCATGTTATCGGTCATTTGCTGGAACGAGGCGCTGGACACGATCGTTCCATTGCGCAGGCCAGCGATGAAGCGCCCATACTCCTTGGCCGACATGAACCAGTGCCCAGCACCAACGCGGAGTAGATACCAGTCGAAGTCTTGGTCCTTACAGGTCTGCGAGCGGTCGTCGAAGTTGTAATAGACAATCGCCTCATGCGGACCCTGCGGCGCAAGGCTCACTCCGCTGAGACCGACCGGGCCGAGGACATGTTCGCGCACGAAGTTGTAATACAGCTTGGCTGTGTAATGGCCAGGACTCTCCGCTCCCGGCACGTTTACGGCGCTCACCCCAACGCCATAGAGCAGGTTCGGAATGAGAATGCGCAAGAGCGAGTAATTGCTGTTCTGATACGTATAGTTGTGCCAGTTCGCGTCGGTCGAACCGTTGGCGATCGTCTGCCTCAGGCTATCGAACAGGTCCTCATCCTCGACACTGCGCAGGCCGGAGGTGTGGGTGAGCACATCCTTGAAGGTCATCTCGTCCACGTGCGGGCCGTGATGATGCTTCCAAGCGGCGGGGAGGTATGGCGCGATCCTGGAGTCGATCGAGATGTTCGCTCCCGCCGCGTTTTTGATTTCCATTGCACGCATCAAAGCGGTTGCCGTAATCGTCTTGCTCATACTCGCGATCGTCATCCGGCGGTCGGCGGTCATAACGATCGGCGGGAACATCACCGCATAGCCGCCGGCGCCCGAGGCGCTCAACGCCTCGTCCTGATAGACGGCGTACTCGTAGCCCACCGCCCTGCCCCTCAGCTGGTCGTCCAGCTTCTTCGCAAATCGTTGAAGATCAAACATGGTAGGTTGCTCCTTGGTGATTATTGAACTTGTGTCCAGCCGTTGCCCCAGCCGTCAAAAGGCTGTCCCTCCAGTGCCGAGTTCACATATGTGCGCTGGTCGTCGATCCCCTTGCCGAACACGTAGATCCGGTTGCCGAGCGCCGCCGCGGCCGGGGCCGCATCGGTGACGCTGCCCCCTTCGACTTCTTTCCAGCTGCCAAACGCCGCTCCATCCGCGGCCGAGTTCACGTAAATGTGCTGGTCCTCGATCCCCTTGGCGAAGACGTAAATCCGATTGCCAAGTGAGGCCGCCGCTGGCGCCGCGTCGGTCGTCCCATCTTGTATGACCGACCAGCCGTTGCCCCAGCCATCAAACGGCTGGCCCTCCAGCGCCGAGTTGACATAGATGCGATTATCGAGACCCTTGACGAACACATACACGCGGTTGCCGAGTGAGGCCGCCGCAGGGGCCACATCGGTGGTCATGCCGGGTATGGCCGCCCAAGCCGAGCCATCGAATGCCTGCCGCGACAGCGCCGAGTTCACGTAAATCTGCTTGTCGCCGATGCCCTTGGCGAAGACATACAGCCGGTTGCCAAGTGCGGCTGCCGCCGGCGTCACATCGGTGGTCGTGTTTGGAAGCGCCGACCAGCCGAAGCCGAAACCATCAAACGGCTGCCCGTCTTCGGCCGAGTTCACGTAAATGCACTTGTCGTTGATGCCGATCGCGAACACATACAGCCGGTTATCGAGCGCGGCCGCCGCCGGAGCACACTCGGTTTCGGCATGCCCTTGCACTTCCGTCCAGTCGCCAAAGGCCTCGCCATCCGCCGCAGAGTTGATATAGATGCGGTTGTCGTCGCCCTTGATCACAGCGTAGATCCGGTTGCCCAGCGATGCCGCGGCTGGCGCCGCGTTGGTGATTGGGGAGAGCGCCGCTACATGGTGGAAGTAGTATTTCCAGGTAACCCGATTGCCCAGCGCATCACGGCTGACCTTGAGCAGGTTGGTTATCGCCGGGGCAGTAGTGAACTCCGCGCTGTCGCCGCACCACCAGCGGAAGCGATTGGAGGCCAGGGGAATGGCCACGTTCTGCTGGCCCTTGATGACGGCGACCTGGCCGTCGGCGCCGTCGACGGTGAGCTTTACGGTAGCGCAGTGGTCAGTATCAGTGCCGAGGTAGATCCCATCGCTGCTGGGCTGCCGGTAGGGAGTGGTGGGCACGCTGCTGTGATAGCACAGCCAGGTGATCTCGCGCGTGGTGGCGTGGCGCTTGACCAGCAGGAGGTTGGTGCCCTTCGGCATGGCGCTGGTTTCCTCGCTCAGGCCGCAGAGCCAGCGGACCGTCGTGTGGCTGATCGGGACCCACTTCTCCTCGCCCTTGTCCACGAAGTACAACCCGCCGTCGCCGAAGACTGTCAGCCGCTCGGCGCTGCACTGATCGGTCTCGCGGCCGATCAGCACCTTGGTATCGTCGGGTGTGGTATATGGCTGGAGCGAGACGATCTCGCGGCAGCACTCCCAGGTGATCTGGCGATTCTCCGGGTTGCGCGTCACACGCAGGAGGTTGGTCTCCTCCGGCGCAACGGAGCGCTCGCGGCTGGTATCGCAGTACCAATGGAACTCTCGATTCGGGATGGGCACCCACTTCTGCTGCCCGGGCGCTAGGTGATAGAAGCCGCCAACACCCCCCACCGACAATCGTGGCGCGCTGCACTGGTCGATCTCGGTACTGAGCTTCACCCAGGTCTGCGTTGGTTTGTAATCGGGCCGAAACTGCTCGACGTCCTCGTTATAGCAGTACCAGGCGATCTCGCGGTCGGTGCCGCCCGAGCGATGGACATTGACCAGGTTGGTGCCGTTGGGCGCGGTGGTCCATTCCTTACTGGTCTGGCAATACCAGGCGAAGCGGGGCAGGGCCACAGGAACCCAGGCGGATTTGCCCTTGCCAACGTGATAGAACCCTTTGTACTTACCGGGGCCGCCCTCGACCGCCAGCAGCGCCTCGCCGCAGCGATCGATCTCCTTGCCGATGTAGGTTCGGACGGGCAGGCGCGGCCCGAGCCGGGCCGCAGGAATCACGCGGTAGTGCGCGCCGCTCTTCCGCAGGTAGTCGAACAGCGCGGTCTGCTCGCCTGGGCTGCTGGGGGCATCCGGCATCATGTCGCAGTGGATTGGGATGAAGGTGGTCTGCAGTTGGCCGCCGACGTTGGCCACCTGGATGGTAAACGCGCCGATAAAGTCATGGCCTTTGCTCTCTGGTAGGTATTTGGCGAGCTCGCGCGCGGTGGTGATGATCGCTTTGGCGGTCGTGTTGCTTCCGTACAATGCATCGGCCGCGTTGAGCCCGGTCTCCAACAACTCCTTGAGTATCCCGATGTCGCTGTTGTCCTGCTCCATCACCGTGACGAGAAACTCGGCGCTTTCACCTTCTCCCAGCGCGCCGGTCCAGAGCACTGGGCGGCCGACCGGTGCCTGGTCGTGGTTGGTCCAGTCCGAATCGTTATTGTTGACCCTGCCGGCCCAGAACTCATAATAGCTGTCGTTAGCCACATAGCGCGGCAGGCGGCCGCCTTCGAGCGACGTCGGAGTCTTGCCGCTCAAGAGGATGTAGGTCTCATCGCGGTCGTTGTTCGGCCCGCTCTCGGGTGAGAGCGCCACGCACTGCATCTGTGGGATGTACACCTGCACGTCGATCGGCCCAGGCGCAGGCGCACCGGCAGCGAAATCAGCGCGTTTGGTTCTGCTTGCCATGATGATGTCCTTTCTTGCTCATGAAGCGAACGATTGGTGTCCTCAAGCGACTGGCCACAGCATAGAGCGGCAGCGCTAAAGCAGCGCTAAGAATTGCGTTAAGGCCAGCGTTAAAACGTGCCAAAATGAGCTTTGCCTGCGTTATAATGAGTAGTAGCCCGCGGAATGCACATGAAGGAGAGGGCCAATGGCACGGCTCTCGCTGGCATTGCTCGGTCCGCTGCAGGTGCGGCTCGATGACCAGCCGCTGAGTAGCCTGGCCTACGCCAAGGTCCGCGCGCTGCTGGCCTACCTGGCCGTGGAAGCCCGCCCGCACGGCCGCGACGCGCTGGCCGAGTTGCTCTGGCCCGAGCAGCCTCCTGCCGCAGCCCGCCGCAGCCTGCGCGTGGCGCTCTCCACCCTGCGCCAGGCCCTCGGCGAGGCCACCGCTCCGGTGCCATTCCTGATCGCCACGCACGAGAGCGTGCAGGTCAACCGCGCCAGCCACACCTCGCTGCGCCGCCCGACATACCCGTCTTCCTGCCCAAGTTTCTCCCGCGGCTCTTGTTCCATGACCTTTCCTCCTGTGCTCCCATCATCGGTTATCATGCCACTCGTGAATAGCGTTGCCCTGCTTGCGAGCGCCAGATGCAGATATGCTTCATCCGATCCGACTGCTCAGCGTGCCAGTAGGCGTGCGGCGCAGGCTCAAGCGCCGTAGCCATCTCGCGAGCCAGGCGCGCCGCGCCGCCGCACGCTCTTGTGCGCATTCCCGCTCCATGTGATACGCTGCCGCTTCTGCCCGTAGGTCGTGGTGCTGCAGCTGCCGAATGGTGTAGATCTGATCAGGGTTGATCATGGCTGGTCTCCTTTGTGCGACACTCGATTGTTTTCTGATTTGTGTGGTGCTATTACACCACAGGCACGATCTCAGCGGGTAGGGGAAAGTGATACTATAACCCGTACACCAGCCATACAAACAGCTGTATGCCTCGTAAGGATGTCGCGATGGATATGCCAAGCTCATTTGGCTACTGGGTGCGGCGGCGGCGCAAGGCGCTCGACCTCACGCAAGCCGAACTTGCGCGGCGGGTCGGCTGCGCCGAGGTGACGATCCAAAAGGTCGAGGCCGACGAGCGCCGCCCCTCCAGCCAGATCGCCGCACTGCTGGCCGAGCATTTGCACATCCCACCTGGGGAGCGAGCAGATTTCCTGGCATCTGCCCGCGGCGAGCTTGCCGTCGATCAGCTCAAAGATATCACTCGCCCCGAACCCATTTTTCAAGTCGTCGCGCCCGATCTGCCGTCCGACTTCCCGCCGTTGAAGAGCAAACCACCACCCGCCGCGCCGACCCGCCGCAGTAACCTGCCCACGCCGCCCACGCCGTTCGTCGGCCGCACGGCGGATATGGCTGCCCTGAATGCACTCCTCGCGGACCCAGCGACTCGGTTGGTCACCATCACTGGCTCCGGTGGTATGGGCAAGACTCGCCTCGCCATCGCACTGGCCGAACAGCTACTCGCAGCGAACCGCTTCCCCGACGGCGTGTTCTTTGTCTCCCTAGCGCCCGTCGAGGCTATGGATTCCATCGTGTCCGCGCTTGCTGAGGCGCTGGGGTTCCCGCTCGACGCTGGCAAGCAGCTGGCGCGCTCGTCCCGGCAGCAAGTGTTCGACTACCTGCGCGAGAAGCGACTCCTGCTCATTCTGGACAACGTCGAACACCTGCTTGGCACTACTGAAACAGGCGACGCTGCCGATCTGGTTGCGGCGCTGCTCGGCAACGCGCCGGGCGTAGCGATCCTGGCAACCTCACGCGAGCGCCTGAAGCTGCATACGGAGCAGGTGTACCTGCTTGGCGGCTTGGATATGTCTGGCACCGAGGATCCATCGCACTCCAGTGCTGTCGCACTCTTTATACAGTGTGCGCGACGGCTGCGGCCTGAGTTCGCGCCCGCGCGCTACCAGTTCGATGTGGTGGCGCGGATCTGTCACCTGGTCGAGGGTATGCCATTAGCGATCGAGCTGGCCGCCGGCTGGGTCGACGCCCTGGCGCTGCGCGACATCGCTGCGGAGATCGAACATGGCCTCGACCTGCTAGCGACCGCGCTGCGCGACGTGCCCGTGCGCCACCGTAGCATGCGTGCGGTCTTCGATGCTTCGTGGCGTCGGCTGGGCGCGGCGGAGCAGGCGGTGTTCGACCGGCTGGCGGTCTTCCGCGGGGGCGGTACGCGGTACAGGCTGAGACGCAGGCGACGCTGCCGCAGTTGCACGCCCTGGTCGGCGCCGCTCGTGCACTACGACGTCGCGCGTGACCGTTACACCATCCACGAGCTGCTACGACAGTATGCGGCAGAGCAGCTGGCCGCCAACCCGACAGAGGAGCACGCGACGCGCGATCGGCACGCAGCCTATTTCTGCGGGCTGCTGCACGACCTGCGGGGCGATCTGCAGGGGGAGCGCCAACTGGAGGCGCTGGCCACGATCGAGGCCGACGGCGAGAACGTGCGCGCTGCCTGGGAATGGGCTGCCAGGCAGCACAATGTTGGGCTGATCGAGCAGGCGATAGAGAGCCTGGGCTGCTTCTACCGATGGCAGGGGCGCGCAGAAGAAGGAATGCTGGCATATGGTCTGGCGACAGCGGCGCTTGCTAACGCGTCTGGGCGCGACGAGCGGCGCGTGCGCGCCCAACTCCTTGCCTGGCAGGCCGCCTACACGCGGCTGCTCGGCGAGCGAGTGACGGCCGACGCACTCCTGGCCCAGAGCCAGGAGTTGCTGAACGATCCGGGTATTGTGGACACCGATGTGCGTGCGGTGCGCGCATTCGTGCTGCTACAGGCGGGGCTGCTTGCCTACGAGCACGACTACCCAGCGGCGCGCGCCGCCTACGAGGAGAGCCGGGCACTGTTCCAGGCGCTCGGCGACCAGTGGGGCGAAGCGGCGGCACTCTTTGGGCTGGGCGCTGTGGCTCTTGACGGCATCGGCGACTATGACCTGGCGCAGCGCTATCTCCTCGACAGTCTTGCGCTGCGGCGCACCCTGGGCGATCGGCTGAGTATGATTGAGACGCTTGTGGTGGTGAGCCAGAACGCTCGCTACCGTGGCCAAGTCGCCGAGAGCGAGCGGCTCGCCCGCGAGAGCTTTGAGATAGCGATCACGCTCGCTAATCGGCGGGCAGTCGCCATCGCCGGTAGTAATCTGGGAATCGCCTTGGCTTGGATTGGCAACTATGCTGAGTCCCGCCGCCTGCTCCAGGAGACCGTCACAATCTACACGGATCTCGGCGACCGGGCAGGCCTGGCCAACGCGTACTTCCGGCTGGGATGGTCAGAAATATATCTCGGCTACTATTCGGAAGCACATGCTACATTTGAGCGTGAGCTGAGCATCGCGCGCACGATCGGTGCGACGGCCGACATTGGTGCATGGTTGCATGGACTGGCAGCAATAGCGCTGGCCGAGGGCGCATATAGCGAGGCCCGGCGCTGGGGAGCAGAAGCAATCTCGCTCCTCGACGCCGTGGGGGAGCGCTACTTTCTCAACTTGGCGCACATGTGGAGCGCGCTGGCCGAGCGGGACTTGGGGAATCAGCGCGAGGCCCGACGCCACGTGATCACGGCCCTCCGCAGCTTGCTGGAGCAAAAGACCTGGGCCGCGACGATCCACGCGCTTGCGACGATCGCCCTGCTGCTCGCCGACGAGGAGGAGCCGGAGCGGGCGGTCGAGATCTACGCGCTCACGGAGCGGGAGAACCCGTTTCCCCACAATTCCTGGTCGTTCGCGGTCTACCGGCGCGAGCTGGCCGCCATCGCCGCCGCGCTGCCCGCGGATGTCGCCGCTGCAGCGCAGACGCGCGGGCGGGAGCGCGACCTATGGGCCACGGCGGAGGAACTGCTGGCCGAGCTGAGCGCCGCCGGGTGGGATGTAGTGGAGAAGGCGCTGGAGTGGAGTACAACTGTGACCAGCACTGCCGAACCGCCCGATGCCCTGCCGCCCACGCCGACCAACCTGCCCACCCCGCCCACACCATTGATCGGGCGCGAAGCGGAACTGGCCACCCTGGGCGCGCTGCTGCGCCGACCGGCGGTACGCCTCATCACGCTGACCGGAGTTGGCGGCTCGGGCAAGACCCGCCTGGCCATCCAGACGGCGGCGCAGCTGCGCACTGCCTTCGTCGATGGCGTCTGGTTCATCGATCTGGCCCCACTCAGCGACCCTGAGCTGGTCATTCCCACGGTCATGCAGACACTCGGGCTGAAAGAGCAGAGTCGGCAGGCGCCGCTGGCCCAGCTGAGCGCGTACCTGCGCGAGAAACAGCTGCTATTGGTGCTCGACAACTTCGAGCAGGTGCTCGATGCGGCGCGGCACGTCGCCGAGCTGCTGGCAGCCGCGCCGCAGGTGAAGGTGCTCATCACCAGCCGCGTGGTGCTGCACATCCGCGGCGAGCAGGAATTCGAGGTTCCACCGCTGGCGCTGCCCGACCCGCAGCGGCTCCCGCCGATCGAGGCCCTGGTGCAGTACGCGGCGGTCGCGCTGTTCGTCGCACGGGCTCGGGATGTTCGGCCGGAGTTCGCGCTGACGGCCGCCAACGCCCCCGCCATCGCCGAGATCTGCACACGACTGGACGGCTTGCCGCTGGCGATCGAGCTGGCGGCCGCGCGGGTCAAGCTGTTCGCCCCTGCGGCGTTGCTCGCGCGGCTGGAACGACGCTTGGGCATCCTCATCGGTGGGCCGCGCGATGCGCCCGCCCGCCAGCAGACGCTGCGCGCCACGATCGACTGGAGCTACAACCTGCTGAGTGCCGCCGAGCAGACACTGTTCGCCCGCCTGGGCGTGTTCGTGGGCGGTTGCACGCTGAAGGCGGCCGAAGCCGTCGTAACGTTCAACGTTGCAACGTTTGAACGTTCCAACGTTCTGGATGGACTGGCCTCGCTGGTCGACCAGAGCCTGCTCAAACGGGTCGAGGGCGTGGGCGGCGAGCCGCGCTTCACGATGCAGGAAACCATTCGCGAGTACGCGCTGGAGCGATTGGTGGAGCGAGGGGAGGCCAATGCCATCCAGGATCAGCACGCCAATTGCTTCCTAGAACTGGCCGAGGAAGCGGAGCCCTGGATCCGCTTTATGCGGCCCGAGCGAGAGCCGTGGCTGGCACGGTTAGAGGTCGAGCAGGATAACCTGCGCGCCGCACTGGAATGGTTCGGCGAGCACGAGGAATCAGAGCTTGGCTTGCGGCTCGCTGGGGCGCTGGGGCTGTTCTCTCAGCTGCACTTCCATTGGCGCGAAGGCCGTGAGTGGCTGGAAGCGGCGCTGGCGAAGAGCGGAAATCTATCGGAGGCGGCACGAGCAAAAGCGCTCGCCGCAACTGCTCATCTTTCTCGATCTATGGGCGATTTCACAACCGCGCGCGCATATGCCGAGCAGGGACTGGCGCTACTCCGCGGGCTGGGCGACAAAGCAGCGATCGCATTCGCACTCTATTTATTAGGCCAAATAACGCAAGATACGGGCGAGTATGCGATGGCGCGCGCGTGCGCCGAAGAGAGCCTGGGATTATTCGACGAGGTGAATGATCAGTGGGGCCGCACATACGTACTTCCGCTTCTCGGGCAGATCGCAACAGTGCAGGGCGATGTAGCTCAGGCAGCAGTCTATAACGAGGAGATCCTGGCATTCTACCGCCAGCTCGGTTACAAACGAGGCATCGGTTCTTGCCTCATTCAAAAAGGAGCTTTAGCCCAGCTTCAGGGCGATTGGGAGCAAGCGGTGGTGTTATATGCGGAAAGCCTGGCGATCTGCCGTGAGATAGGGCATAAATGGATGACCGCTGGAGGTCTTCACAATCTGGGTGGTGCCGTGCTGCATCAAGGCGACACGCGGCGGGCAGCGGCATGCTTCGCCGAGGGGCTGGCCCTGAGCCGAGAATTAGGAGACCAGTCCAGTATCGCGGCGAACCTCGCCGGAATGGCTGGCGTGGCTGCAGCCCAGGAGCAGCCACAGCGATCGGCGCGACTGTTCGGAGCGGCGGATGCTCTATTCGGCGCTATGGGCTATGTTCTGGAGCCACAGGATCGCGCGGAATATGACCGCAACGCCGCCGTCGCGCGCGCGCAACTTGGCGATGAGGCGTTCGTGGTGGCGTGGGAAGCCGGGCGGGCGATGCCGATCGAGCAGGCGATCGCCGACGCGCTGGAGGCACTTCCAGAGGTATCGGCACCCGCACCAGCACTTCCGGCAACACCTAAGCCGGCTGTCGC
>WNGF01021862.1_pt1 | contig 14320 bp, 12 predicted proteins | sample 5400641 | NCBI WGS metagenome assembly WNGF01 (sample SAMN13153371, study PRJNA577476) | soil metagenome | isolation source: 80 cm soil or saprolite under grassland replicate 2 | place: USA:California | collected 2016-06-15
AACCCAACCGACAGGGAGCAAGACGAAGAGGTCCGTCGCCTGCTCGACCTAGGTGCTCGACACGCCGACGTCGGCCAAGGCGATGAGAGCTGGGTCGTACTTGCCGACCCAGAGGGGAACGAGTTCTGCGTCCTTGCGGGCCGCCGCCCCTGATCGGAGGCCGCGCACCGCGCCAGACCTACTTCCGGTCGCCTACCCACGCTCACGCGGACACGATGAGGAGCCCCTCCAAAAGATGGAGAATCCCGACCCGAGCAAGATCAAACTCTGCCAACTTCTTGACTCATGACGCGCTTTGTATACCTGCGGCGTGCCGATGTCGTGGCGCAGGCGGTTTCCTGGCTGCGTGCCGAGCAGACTGGCACCTGGTATGTCGGGGGCAACGGCGAGATCGGCGGCGACGGATCGGCCAGCTGATCCAGGTGATCGGTGAGCACAACGCGGCGTGGGAGGCGTGGTTCGCCTCATCCGGCGTCCGGCCGCACCGGGTGAGCTATGAGGAGCTCGATGTCGGCATGGCCGGCGTCACCCGGGGCATCCTGGACTTCCTGGGGCTTGATGTGCCAGATGACCGCGTCGCTCGCCCGCCTCCAAGAACGCGGAACTGCTGGTGCTGCGGCACGAGGTCGCCGTGCTGCGCGAGTCGGGGCACGGTGGCCAGCGTCGTGACTGGGGGGACGGTCATGTCGCTGCGCGGTTGGTCTCGTTCAGGGATGGTCGAGGTGGTGGAGCCTGGCAGGGGTCGGCTTCGGCGACACCGTCGAAGCCATCGGGACCGCGCACCTGGCGGGCGACCGGCCGGGTCCTCGCTGCCGTGCCTGACGAGATGATCGACGCCATCAACGTGGCCAACCACTACGCTTGCGGCTGTGGGAGAGCTGAGCAAGGCGGATCTGGATGAGCTGGTCGAAGAGGCCATCGTGGACGCCCATGTCGAGGACGGCCGGCTTCTACGCGGTGCTCGAAGAGAACCTGACCCTCCCGTTCACGACAAGGGTCTTGGGTGTCGAGGTAACCGTGGAGGGTATTGACCTCACGGATTGCGGGTTCACCGCCGTCTGCGTCCGCGGGACGCACCGGCAGTCGATCGCGATCCTCGAACTCCCGCTGCCGGCGACCCCTCCAACGGGCTCGGAGTGAATCACCACCTACGGGCATTGGGCGGGTAGGCGATGAGCGAGTACCAGTACTACGAGTTCCTCGCGGTGGACCGTCCGCTGACCGCTGCCGAGCAGGCCGAGGTCCGCCAGCTCTCAACCCGGGCCAGGATCACCGCCACCAGCTTCACCAACGAATACCACTGGGGCGACTTCAAAGGCAGCCCCGACGAGATGATGCGGCGTTACTACGACGCGCATCTCTACTTTGCGAACTGGGGCACTCATCGGATCATGCTGCGGCTACCGCGCGCGCTCCTCGCCCCAAAGATCGCCGAACAGTATTGTGTCGACGATCTGGTACGCACATCGGCCACCCGCGAATACGTGATCCTCGATTTGACCAGCGAGGACGAAACGGGTGAGTGGGTGGAAGATGCCGATGATTCGCTGTCTGCCGTCGTCGGCATCCGCTCCGAACTCGCCGCAGGAGACCTGCGGCCTCTCTATCTGGCATGGCTGTCGGCCTACGGCGCGTGGGAACGCGATGAGGAGGCCTTCGACGATGAGGACGAAGACGACGTGGAGCCACCTGTCCCGGCCGGTCTGGGATCACTCACCGCTCCGCAACGCGCCCTTGCCGACTTCCTCCGCCTCGACTCCGGCCTTCTCGAGGTCGCGGCCGAGGCCAGTCCAGGGCTCCCCGAGGTGAAGGATGATGCGGCCGCGCTGGCCACGCACATCGCCAAGCTCCCCGTCAGCGACAAGGACAGGCTTCTTATGCTGGTCGCAGAGGACCAGGCGGCGCGCGCACGGATGGAACTGCTGCGCGGCTTCCGCGGAGACCCGGATGACCAGCGCGACTCCCGTCCCCGGCGGACCGTCGCCGAACTCCTGGATACCGCCGCGGAACGCCGCCTGCGGCGCGAATAGCGAGCCGCAGCCATGGCCCCCGCCCAGTAGTCCCTCCGGGGCCGGGAACAACAACGTGCGGCCGTCGGACGTGTCCACCTCGGTGGTGGTCTTCCTCGGCTTCCGGCTACCGAAGAAGCCCTGTGCCGTGCCAGAACCCGCGCGGGGGGCCTGACCTGCTGCCGCGCTCGCGCCGGCCTTGGCATCATTGGGACATGCAGAGCGTGTATGAGGCCGCTGGCGGCAGCGAGGGCCTACTCCGCCTGGCCGAGGCGTGGCACTCCCGAGTGATGGCCGACGAGGTAGTCAGCCACGCGTTCAGCCACGGATTCCATCCTCACCACCGCGAGCGACTCGCCGCGTACTGGGCTGAGGCCCTCGGGGGGCCCACCACCTACTCCGATTCCTGTGGAGACGAGACGTCGGCCGTACGGATCCACAGCGGCAACGGCCCGCACGAGGAGATGGACCGCCGGGCGATAGCCTGTTTCGACCAAGCCCTGGAGGACGTGGGGCTGGCGGCGGCCGAGCCGCTCCGGCAGGTGTTGCACGACTACTTCGCCTTTGCCACCACGACGACCATGTCGCGCTACCACGAGTCTGCTGATGATGTCCCCGAGGGCCTGAGCATTCCGCGATGGTCATGGGACGGACTGCAACGCTGAGCCCAGCACATCCCGCGCCCTGGCCGCACTGAAGATCACTCTCCCGGGCTGCAGACCCAGCCAGCGCCTCCCCGGCACAAGGGACGTCGTGTCGTCAGCGGCATGTGCATCCGGTGTTCGGAGTAACTGTTCAGCGCGGGCGGGCGGGCGGGTCGCGAGCGGCCGGCCGCCGCGCCCGCTGGGGTTCTCGCGACAGGGCAGCCGCGGCGGTCACCGGCGCCGGGCCGTGACACGCACGCGCCAGCCGTTATGGATATTGATTCCGAACGGCTGCCGCACAGTGGTGCCCTCCCGCCGCGGCCACCAAGCGCCACGGCGCGACCGCTGGCATCGGCGCCGATCCCGGCACAGCCACCCAGCCCGGGATGCCCGACGGCGCGACCGCTGGCATCGGCGCGATCCCGGCACAGCCACCCAGCCCGGGATGTCGATGTCACGAGGCATCAGCGAGGATTTCCGGATAGTCGCCCCATTCCGGTCCTTCCCCTCGCCTGTGGCCGGCCTGGCTGGAGCGGCGGTCCTTGGGCTTTTCCGTGAGCTCCGCACCCAGCGGGTCAGGAACCGGCCACGCACGTCACGGCGGGGACAGGTCGAACACAAACCTGTAGCTATGTCTCCGGCATCAGCCAGACCTCCTCGACTAGCTCACTCACCACGTGCGACCTCGTGTCGCAACAACCAGCATCGGCGGCACCGGGCCCGGAACCTGCGCCCGCCGGGCGCCGCCGAGAGCACTCCGGCCGTCATCACCGATCTCGCGAAACCGACGGTACGACGCCGCAGGATCCTTGGCGGGCTGATCAACGAGTAAGAGCAGGCGGCATGAAGATCACCGGCTGATCCAGGAAACTGCGGGCCAGAGGTCGTGGACGCAGTTTTGGCACCCCACACGCGCGGCACCAGTGACGGTCGGGCAGGGTGCGCTCGACGGTGGCGCAGAATGCGGTTGGCGCGGCTCGCTGATGCGCGGGCTCGTACACTGCAGCTGCTCGCTGGGCAGCCACACCGCAGCTCACTGTCCCGCATAAGCTCACGTGAGCAGGGCGGACGTCGAGTGGCACGACACCGACTATCCGTTCCGGCCCTCATACGTGTCAATTCCGCCCTTTTTGCCTATCCGTGCTGCTTGTGTCGTTCCGTACGCGTTGTCGCCAGAATCCAATCATGGTCGTCAAGAAACGGGTGAATGCCGTCTCGCGCATTCGCGGGCCGGCTCGGCCTGTCTCACCCTGAGGATCATTGAAACCACGGTATTGGCTTGCACTAACGGCCGGCGCAGCGCTCTTGCTCGGCCTCCTGACTAGCGCCAACGGCGCTTTAGCCACCACGCGTCCGGGTTTGGGCACCCAGGCCGCGGCGGCCGTGGGCGGCAAGGCTGCGGCAAGATCCGTTAACCTCCGTGCCGCAGCCGCCGGCCCGCAGCTCCCCGCGCACGCATGGACGGCCGGGCCACTTGGCATCGACGGCCGCCCGGTCGGCGCGGCTCTTCCGGCCAGGTCAGCCAGCGGCAAAAAGCCCGCGCCTTCGGCCACGGCCGCGACCGGCCCGAACAGGGGAACCAGGCAGGGCTCGCAGATAAATCAGCTGGCGCTTTCGCCGCCGACCATGGCAAGCCAGCCGTCGTGCCGCTCAATGCGCCGGTACGGCGCCGCAACGTGCTCGGCGGCGTGATCAACGAATACCACCAGGCCGCGTAAGCGATTGCATGAACCTGCAGCTCAGGAACCCTCACGACATTTTGGAGCGGTACAGGGACGGTCACGGGAACGGATGAGGGTGGGGGTTGATCTCGTCGGGCCGCAGGGCGCGGTCCCGGTACCCCAGGAGCCTGGGCACCTCCAGCAGCCGGGGCAGTCCGTGGGTCCGCCGGTTGTGGTGCCCGAAGGTCATCGGCAGCAGGCCTGGCACGATGGTTTTCACGCAGCAGAACCCGCCGGCCAGGTGCTCGGGCGTGGTCTGGTTCACCACGATGACGTCGAGCCCGTGCCGTCCCAGCCGCCGCACCACCTCGGTGAGGTCATCGGTCAGGTCGGCATGACGGAAGGCGTCGGCGATGTCGTAGCGGGCCTGGATGCCGGCGAAGCTTCGCGACGGCCCGGCCGCGGTCAGGAAGCCGAGCCGGGTGGCGGCTTCGGCGTCCGCGTACAGGACGCAATGGTCATCCATAGTGACGACCTGGGAGGGGTCGTCGGCTAGGGCGCGGCTGCGCGGCGCGACGTCGGGATAGCGGTTGATCAGGTCGGCGAGAAGGGGGCCGAGCTCGCACAGGGCGCGGCTGGCGGCCAGTTCCGGGTCGAGATGAGCACCCGCGGCACAGGCCAGCGCGGGCTGCTGCGCGCCGGGAGGGCGCACCGCCATCGCCCACACCGAGGGGATGCCGTACTCCATCGTGGTGTCGAAGGCCACCACCTGGTAGCCGGTCTCCGCCTCGATCGCCCGGGCCAGCAGGGGTATCGAGCGGTCCCGCGCCGAGGAAAGCTCGATCCGCGGCGCCGGGAGGCGGGCGTACCAGGTCGTCAGGAACGCGTCACGCTCGGCCAGTTCGAGCAGCCCGAACAGGATCGCCTCCTCCAGGCAACTGCCGAGCGCGCAGCCGTTCGATGTCTCGAAGGCGAACAACGGGTCGTCAGGATCGGTGAGGTGCGTGCTGTAGTACGCGTAGCCCTGGGGGACCAGGATCGGTTCCTGCCGCCCGAACGAGTATCCCCAGACCCACCCGCACGCGCGGTCAGCGTCGAACGGCTGGAAGCCAAAGCCTGGCTCAGCGAAGCGCTCGGACGGGTAGAGCCCGAGCCTGCGGGGATCCAGCGCGCGGTCGCGAACCTCGGCGAAGCTGGCCCGCACCACGGTGCGCCGCCCGCCCGGTGTCATGCCGCCGTAGCGTTCCAGCGCTTCCAGCACCGCCACCATCTCACTCCGGCGGTAATGGCTGGTCCGGCCCCAGCCGAGTTCCGCCCAGGGTTGGTGACGCGTCCGCAGCGCCGCGACGGCGACCGCGACCCCTCCGCTGGCGAGGGTCTCCATGCGCTGGATCAGCCCGGTCTGCCCATCGACATAGGTCGCGCACAGCCCGGCGACGTCGGAGGCGCCGAGGGCGCGGACCCGATACGCACCGGGTGCCGGCTTGGGCCAGGGGCGCAGGGTGATCCGGGCCGCTTCCGGGCTGTCGGCCGGGAGCGCGCCGCACGCAGGGCACAGCGGATCGGGAAGGAACCGGTGGGTGCTGACCGCGAGGCTGCCCAGGGCGACGTAGAGCAGCGCGCAGCGGATGCGGCTCGATCGCGGATCCGGCCCGGTGACCTCATCGGCGGTCAGCGCCGCCACCGTCCGGGCGGCCACTGCGGTCAGCCAGGGCGATGGCTGCTCCGCCAGCCGCGGGTACTTCTGCCGCAGCTCGTCGCGAGCGCCGGAATGCTCGTCCGCGACGCTGCGCCGCAGTTCGGCGCACCGCACGCAGCCGGGTTCACCGGGGATGTGCAGCGGCCCGATGACCGCCCGGCCCAGCTCGGTGCGCACCGGCAGCCAGGTCACCCGGTGAGCGGCGCACAGCGTCTGGATGTCCTCGAAGCCTCGGCAGTCCCAGGCGTCGCTCGCGGTGATGAGCACCCCGCCACCTGGGGACGCGTCACCGGCGAGATCGGCAAGATCCTCCAGGTCAGCGAGGACAGGCAGATCGCAGGCGCGGACAGTGACGTCGAGGCCGGGATCGGCGCTCAGCCACTCGCTGATGGCGGTGGCCAGCAGCCCCGCCCCGGCGATAGCGACTCGCTGGTTAGCCACGCGCCACCACGACGTTGACGAGATAGGGCAGGATGCTGCCGGTCACCGAAGGGTCGTGATCAAGGGGCACGGCCACGGCGCTCCACCCGAGGTGCGCGAGCTGGGCCGCAGCGCCAGCGGCGTCGATGGACCATGCCGGGCAGGCGGTGATGCGAGGCAGGCGCCCGTGCTCTCGCAAGGGCGGCACCCGGGCCGGCGCATATGGGGCCTCGCCGTCGGCCTGGACCTGGTGAAACAGCAGCACCTCGGCCAGGCCATCGCGCAGGGCGTCGCCGAACGAGAATCCCGAGGTATAGGCCACCGTGACACCGTCGAGGCGGAACGCGAGCGTCGGCACCCGGAGCGAGCCGGTCACGTCGTACACGTCGAGCCTATCCCCGAGGACCGCCGCCATCGAACGATAGCGGCGGCCGGCCGCATCCAGCGCGACCTCGGTCCACTCGATCGGGGTGAACTGGCGCTGGCCGGCATCGAGCTCGTTGAGCGTCAGCCGCCGGCACTGGCCGACGAGCCCGCTGCGCACCGCCTCCACCCAGTCATGCCCGGCAGCTACGCCGGGTGGCGGAGCATTTCCAGGCCGGGCGCCGCGCAGCGCGGGGAAGACCGCCTCCGCCGCCAGCGCGTGCGGCCGCTCGTCGGCCAGGCCGTGGCCCCAGACGAAGCCGCTCCACTGCCCGGCGCGCAGGGCCGCCAGGTCCTCCGCGGGGTCGCCGGTGAGGCCGGGGGCGTCCCCGCGGACGTGCAGCCGCCGGGGATCGACCATGAGCGAGCCGTACACCGCGAGCGCGCGCAGGACCGCGGCGCGGCGGGCCTCGGCCAGCGACAGGCCCGCACCCGTGACGACCGGAAGCGGCCCGCCGGGGTCGAGCAGCCGGACCGGGTCCGACACCCGGACCTGCGCGACCGCGAGCGGGACCTGCGCGAAGTCCTGCTCGGTCACCTTGCTGAGCACCCCGAACCCGGGCTCCAGGCAGGCGGTCATCCGCCCGGAGAACTCCTCGGGCTCCAGCCGCTCACCTTCGCGGAGCCGGTCAACGGCGGCCGCCAGACCGGCCCGGTCCTGGCGGGTAGCGGCCAGCGAGAACGGGTGCGGCAAGAAGGGATGGTTCTTGCGGTTCAGGCTCCGCAGGTCGACCCGCGTCATCCGGGTCGGCTCAGCCGACGTCGCCGTGCCGCTGAGCTGCCGCATCACCTCTCGGATGAGCTGGTTCGCCACCACCGTGAGCGCCGCTCCCGCTCGCGGATCGCCCAGCGCCGCGGCGCGGCCGTCGCCGCCGTCCCCTGCGCGGCCGTCCCCGGCAAGGCCGTTACCGGCAAGGCCGTTTCCAGCGGGGTCGTCTTCAGCGGCACCATCGCCGGCGAAGCCGGGGCCGAGCCGACCGGCACCGTCAGGCCTGACTCGCCCGGCCTCGTCGCCCTCCAGTGCCAGCCGCCGGCGCCACGCGCTCATCCAGCCGGGCCGCCCGCTTGTGGTGGGCCCGAACGGTCCCAGCCAGGCGTGATCACCGTCCAGGACGGCCGCCGGGGACGCCGGCCCGCGAGCACAGCCGGTCGAGCGCGCGGGCCTGATCGACGTCGGCCCGGTCAGACGCGTACACGACAATGCCCGCCCCGGTCACGAGATCAGACAGCCGGTCCTCATCGGCCGGATCCGCCGCGCTGCGGATGATCCGCTGGCGCGGGTCGTGCTGCCGGGCGCGCCGCTCGCAGTCGGCCAGGACGATCAGGTCGGCGGGGTCCGCACCAGCGAGCGCGACACGAAGCGTGCGTGAGCCCGAATCCAGCGCCGCCCGCACGGTGTCGGCGAGCAGCCGGCCCGCTCCGGCCAGCACGATCACGCTGTCGCGATAGGCCTGGAAGCTTCGCTCCCCCGATGAACCGGAGTAGCCGAGGAAGGCGATCTCGCGGCTGTAGAGCCTCCGCTCGTCGCTGGTCAGCGAGTACACCTGATCGGCGTCCTCCCCGGTCTCGACGACCACCCCGCGGTCGCGCAGCGCGCTGATGACTCGCTCGGTCATCTGCTTACGGCCAGTGGGCAGCGCCGCGGTCAGTTCAGCGAGGGTGTGCCGGCCGTCGAGGTAAGGAGCGAGCCGGTCGACCCAGCCGAAGATCGACCGGCCGGTCATCACGACCTCGCCCTGCGGGGTGAGGATGTACACACCATCGCTGGTGGCTACGTAGTACGCGTCCTCGCGGAGCTTGAGCCCGGTCACGTGCCCCCCGCTCGCTTCCGGGGCGCCTGGAGGCGCCCCCTTCCCTCGTCGCTCGTGCCTCGCTCCTCGGTCCAGGCGGTACCGCGCCTCTCCAGCTCGCTCATTCAGCGGCCCGCGGGGCCGGGTCGGCGGTCTCGCCCGCCGGCCGGCTGCCGAGGATGAACTCGCCGACGGTTCCTTCGGTGAGCGGATCGAGCCCGGTCGCCTCAGCGAAGACAGCCGGGTCGCCGGCGCCGAGCGCGCACGGCGCCAGCCCCATGGCGGTGGCGACGCAGTACATCGTCTGGTAGGCCACGCCGACGTGCTTGACGATGAGCGAGTAGGCCAGCGTTTCGTAGCTCCAGCCGACCCGGCCGAACCGGGCCGCGAGGAGCACCACGAGCTGCGGCGGGTAGGTCCGCACCGGCGCTCGTGATCCGCCCGTTGCCTGCTGTGCGGCGTCGATCAGCCTGCGGACCGGCCGGGTCGGCCTGCTGACCAGCTCGAGCCTGTGGCCGAACCGGTCGTAGCGGTACAGGCCGGGCTCCAGCCCCTCGGCCAGCCGTACCGCCAGGTAGAACTCGAGCGCGTCGAGGGCGCCGCCGGACGGGTTCGGCCCGGTCACGATCTCGATGCCGTCGTGCGCCGCCGTGTGCCGCACCCCAGCGGCCCGGTACAGGAACTCGCCGATCTGCTCCAGGGCGATCGGGTGCTCGTCGTGGTGCCGGCGGATCGAGCGCCGTTCTTCCAGCACGCTGGTCAGGGTGGCGTCCTGGCGGCGCAGCGCGTCGATGTCCGGGCGGGGGAGTTCAATGCTTCGTACGGGAAAAGAAACCCGGCGTGCGGGAAGCGGCTCGAACAGGCCGGCCGCCCACCCGGTGCGGCCGAAGTGGCCGTCCGGCACGCCTTCGGCGCGGCTGCGCATGTGAAACCACAGCTCGTGCGGGCTCCACTGGCGCAGCTCGAACGCGGTGTCCTCCTCGCCCGGCGTCTGCACGACCAGCGTGGCCCAGGTCAGGTCGGACAGCAGCCGCCTGGCCAGCGGCGCGGGCAACGACCCCAGGCCCGCTGCGGACGCCGCCGGCGCCGCGGACGCCGCGGGCCGCGGCCGGGTGAACGCCGCCAGCGCGCCCATCACGCCGGGATCGTGCACCGCGATCGAGCACCAGGAGCGCGGCGACTCGATGAGCAGATCGGCGCCGGCGCGGTGCATGACGGCGAACCGTGACAACGCGAGGCCGGCCTGGCCGTCACCTGCCGGCAACGGCGCCGGGCGCCGGTGCGGCTGGATCGTGTACGCGGGGCCGTCTTCGCCGATCACGGTGATGTGCAGCCAGCCTCCGGCCCGGAGCTGGTCCAGCAGCGAGCCGAGTTCCGCCACGCCAGCGTCCCCGTCGGCGCCACGTGCCATCGCCCGCAGCGACTCAGCAGGGCACTTCGATCCGGCCAGCTGGTGTAGCGCGTCGCGCTGTGTCCGGGTCAGCGTGCCGAGCCGCTGGCTGTTGGACTGGTGCAGCAGGTACTCCTGCCCGCTCCGGCCGGCCGCCAGGAAGACGCCCGGGCGAAGCCGCAGCACCTCAGGGCAGACGGCAATCATGGCATCGGTTGTCATCCGGGCGGTGGAGCGCCGGCCCGGGCCCTGCCGGCACCCGGGGGGGTCAGCTCTTCTGGCAGCAGATGCAGGGGCAGGCGCAGTAGTGGCAGCAGCCGCAGCGGTACGCCGCGTAGCCAGCGGTCAGTGACTCGAGGGTGAGCGCGTCATCGGCCACCTCGAAGTCATCGAGTTCCAGAGCGGACAAGTCGAGATCCAACTGGGCCGAACGGTCCATGGCTGGTCCTCCTCCGGGATCGCGTCATGGCGGCACCGGTGACGCCAGCCCGCTACTCGACGCCTGCGCGGGCCACACCACCGGGTGCGTGTTGAGGCCCTGGAATTACACATACACCGATATCCCGGGCAAGTCGATACCTTTGCCATCCAGCCGTACCGGCTCGCGGCCGACTGTGCGACGCTGTTGGCCATGAAGGACGCCGTGGCGCCCGGGCTGCCCCGGTAGCGTGCCGGTGACCAGCATGGCCGACGCCGGGACAGCGGATCAGGGTGGTCACCGCGATCCTGTGTTCATGCTCGCGCCGGCTCGCTCGTACACCACGGTCTCGATCGCGCTGCTCGCCGGGCACCCGGAGCTGTACGGCCTGCCCGAAACCAATCTGTTCCTGCGGGATACGGTCTGCGAGATCATAGCCATACCGGATGGGCAGTATACCGACCGCGCCGGACGTCGTCACTCGCTGATGGGCCTAGAACGCGCCCTCGCCCAGCTTCACGATGGCCGCCAGGACCGGGCCGCAATGGACCGGGCACTCGACTGGATTCAGCAGCGGCCAGGGATGTCGGCCACTGAGGTCATGGAGCACTTGTTGCGGCTGATCTACCCCAGGATCGGGGTGGAGAAGTCCCCGGGCACCGTGGCCTCGGCCCAGGCGCTGTCCCGGTGCCTGCGCGCCTTCCCCGGCGCCCGGTACCTGCATCTGACCAGGCATCCGGTCAGCACCCAGCGCTCCATGCTCAAGCTCTACAGCCAGTACCTGTTCCCGGCCGGGATGGCGCACGCCGAGCGCGTGCGGCTGTGTGTGATCGCATGGCACACCGGCCACCTGCGGATCGTCAAGGCGCTGCAAGCGGTGCCGCAGCGCCGGTGGCTGCGAGTGCGGGCGGAGGACCTGATCGGCGACCCGTGGACCTGGCTGCCGCGGATACTTGACTGGCTGGACGTCCGCTGTGACGAGGCGATCATCGATCGTATGCTGGACACCCGGCGCTGGGAGTTCGCCGGCTGGGACGGGCATATCGGGTTCGGCGGGGCCGACCCGTACTTCCTGACGGCTCCAGCGCTCCGGCCCATACCGCCGCCTGAGCCGGACGTTGTCGACCCTGGCTGGGAGATCGGCGACGACATCGCGGCCAAGGTCACCGCGCTCGCTCGCTACCTGGGCTATTGATGTATCCCGAACGATACGGGCCGGTCGCCGCTGGGTGAGGTCACCAAATCGACCTTGTTCTCGGTCGCCCCGGACGGGTCGCGCAGCGGGGCCACCTGCACGGCGACCACCGTCGGGGATCACACGGTGACCGGCGCGGTGGACCTGGGTGATGGTGCCACGGCCAGCGGGACCGCGGTGCTGCATGTGCGGGCGAGACCGCCGGCCCATTTGACGCTGCGCCCGGATCCGGCGACGATCGCCGCGGGTGAGAGCGTGACCTACCACGCGTACCTCAACCCGAGGGTTGAGGTCCGCGCGATCATCCGCACTATCGTCGCCAAGGCCGGCCGGTGGCTGCCAGCCGAGCACCCGGAGATCACCGAGCCGGCCCAGTGGACCCGGCAGACCTGCGCCGCCTGGGTCGCGGCCATCGACCGCATGACGGTCGGCGACTACGTCCAGCGCCGCGACGCCCTGGGAACCCGCGCGGGACAGCCGATCCCGCCGCGCACCAAGGCCCACTTCCTCATGGCTACCCGCACATTCTTCCGGGACTGCCAGGAATGGGAATGGTTCCCCCGCCGGTTCGACCCCACCCGGGCGCTGGCCGTCCCGCGCAGCGTCAGCGCCCTGATCGGCGCCGACCCCCGCGTCATCGCCGGCGACGTCTGGGCCAAGCTCCTGCACGCTGGGCTGAACATCGAATCCGCTGACCTGCCAGGCGCCTCAGCCGGCAGCTGCTACCCGATGGAACTCATCCGGGCGCTCACCCTGACCTGGCTGTTCAGCGGGCTGCGCAGCGACGAGATCTCCCGGCTGCGGGTCGGCTGCGTCCGCTGGCAGCACGACGGGCTGCCCATCCCCGGCGACTCAGCCGACATCCTCGCCGAGGACGCCGTCTGCCTGCTCGACGTGCCCGTCAGCAGGACCGGCACCGCGTTCACCAAGCCCGTCGACCCGGTCACCGGCCAGGCCATGGAAGCCTGGCAGGCCCGCCGGCCCGGCCAGCCCAGGCGCCTGGACCGCAAGACCAGCGAGCACGTCGACCTGCTGTTCTGCGTCCGCGCGCACCCCGTCGCGAAGACCTACATCAACCGAACGATCATCCCGGCGCTCTGCCGCAAAGCCGGCGTCCCCGCCACCGACGTCCGCGGCAACATCACCAGCCACCGTGCCCGCTCCACGATCGCCAGCCAGCTCTACAACGCCAAGGAACCGATGACCTTGTTCGGGCTGCAGGCATGGCTCGGGCACCGGAACCCGGCCACCACCCAGCACTACGCGAACTCTCGGGAATTGCATCAAGCGAGCGTGTTTCCGCAGGTCGCCAGGTCGTGCCATTCAGGATCGGCCGATCCAGCGGTCGCCATCGCAGCCCTGTGACCAGGAGAGATACCGTGGCGAGGCCGTCTGATGCATGTTTCGCCCGCTTTCCGAGATGACCCGGTTGCGGCCGGGCCGGTGCGGCTGGCCGAGGTAACCGCGGCTGCCGCCAGCGCTGGCTGTGACGGCCACCTGCGAGTTCTGCGGCGGCACAGCCTTCAAGAGCCTCAACGAGGGGACTGTCGATGGCGGGGAGAGGTTGATCAACTGAGGGGATTCGGACAGTTGGAATACCCGAGTCCGCCAGTAAAGATCACCCCCAACACGCTCACCAGGGCATACACCGAGGCCGGGTACTTCGCCCGGAACATCCGCACCATCGAGGTCCTCCTGCACCGGGACGCCGTCACCTCAGGCGCCGCCGCGGCCGGCGAGCCCTGGCAGTGCTACGACCTCTGCCACGGGCTGTGTTCCTACACCTTCTTCGAGCAGTGCCCGCACCGCATGGCCTGCGCCAAATGCGACTTCTACACCCCAAGCGGTCATGGGTAACACTGCGTCTTTCGCCTATCGGGGTGTGTCAAACAGTCCAGGCTGGTCCTGTTTGACCTGGATGCGGAGGCCTTTGCGGCGTCCGCGGTTGACGTGGACAGCGTTCAGTTCTCCGCGTTGGACCTTGTGCAACAGTGTCTGGCGGGCGACTCCGAGGGCTTTGGCGGCCTCGTCGAGTGAGAGCCAGCCGTCGGGGACTTCGGGCCGGATCTTGTCGCGGAGGGCCTGGTCGATGCGGATCTGCCAGGGGGCGCCCGGGGTGAGCTGCTCGCCGATGATGAAGCCTTCGCGCAGCCACCGGTAGAGGGTGACTCGGCTGACGCCCAGCATCCGTTCGGCCTGGTTGATCGGGACCACGACGACATCCTGGCCGTCGGGGGTGACAGTTTCGGGTCCTGGCTGGTAGGCGGGGATGGCGTGCTGGGCGCGCAGGGTGGCGACGCGGGGTCTGGTCCAGGCCAGGCCGGTCGCGGTGCGGCGGTGTTGCTTGGCCAGCACGATCGCGATGGTGCGGTCGTCGTAGTGCTGCGCGAGCCGGCGGACCAGGTCGATGGTGTCCTCGCTGGTCGCGGTGGCCTTGCCGCCGCCCCTCTTGGTCATCTGCATCTGCAGTGCGGTGGAGGCGCCGCCTTGCCAGACGATGAGCAGGTCGGCGGTGCGGTCCTCGGCGTTCGCCGTGAGCACGACGTGGTCGATGACCGCGCGGATCAGCTGTTTGCGTTCGATGATCGTGGTGGTGGGGGCGCCGAAGATCTTGCGGACGTCGGCGCCGGCCGACCGGAGCCAGGCGACTTCGGCATCGGTAAGGGTGACC
>WNGF01008850.1_pt1 | contig 14316 bp, 16 predicted proteins | sample 5400641 | NCBI WGS metagenome assembly WNGF01 (sample SAMN13153371, study PRJNA577476) | soil metagenome | isolation source: 80 cm soil or saprolite under grassland replicate 2 | place: USA:California | collected 2016-06-15
TTCCACACTACGCCGGATGGCCCAGGTGCCGGAAGGTTTGCGGGCAATGCACATTCGAAGTCGTAAGAGCGCTGGAATGTGCCATTGACGCCGGGCCGCGTGATCGTGATCGCGGCGTTTGTCCAATCGCCGCGGCATGCGGGACTTACGAGGACGATCCCATCGATGCCCTTGAACCTGAACTTCTTGGCAGCTGCTTGAGCAGCTTCCTCGATGAGCGGCGGAGGGCACCGTCGCCGCTGCTCGAACCTCGGCGCGCACGGATCGAAGTAGTAGGCCTGAGTGTTGGGAAGCGTCACGTCGACGACGGTGACGCGGACGTCCAGCCGGCTGTATGAGAGCCGATCGAAGAAGTCGTGGATCTCGCCCGCGGCCGTGTCGAATTGCTGCCTCGTCCAAAGGTGGTTAGCGCCGTCGGAGTAGGTGACGCGGAACATCGCGATCCGGTAGAGGCCCGTCCGACTTTGGGCCGGTCCTGAGCCGAGCACGGGCAAGAGAATGGCGCCGACTGCGGCAAGCACCCCGAAGCCAATACGGCTCGTCCCTCGGCCGCTCTGGTCTGAGGTGTTCCCCCGGAGCATCCTTCCCCCCAGAAGTCGAGGATGCATTGACGTAACTTAAGACGCACCTCACAAGGCAGTTCTTCCGTCCAGCGGATTGGTTACGGAAACCAAGCGAGGTCGCTCGGAGGGTGAACCGATGGCTTCCAGAGCCCGACGGCCGCGTCGGGGTCAGACTCCCGACTTCGGAGGAGAGACCTACGATGAGAGTGATCCGCTCACCGGCAGTGACAGAGCGCTGGGACTGGTTGATTTCTCGTTGTTTCCGCACCTGGAGCGCGAGGACATGCCGGACACTTCCCTGGCCAACATAGAAACGATGGGCCGCCGGGATACCAGTACCGGCGTACGCGATTGACGATGAGACCGCCATAAAAGTGGTCGGCGGCAGCGTCGAAGTCGTCTCCGAGGGGCACTGGGAGCTGTTCACCCCCAGCCCGGAAGCAAGCGAATCGGGCTAGGAACAACGGCCGCTCGGCTGCGCGCACGTGCGGGAATGACCCCCCGAGCGGCGTAGCCGCCGCCTCTATACCTCCCAGCCTTCGAGACGCGTACGAATCGCCTGGACTGCGGCCTCCCAGAGCCGGCTTTCGTCTTCCGAGGACCGCTGATAGAGGCCGCCGAACGACCCGTCGCCGAGGGCTTCCCTCCACGCCCCCGGATTCTCGTCCTCGGGCCATTCGACCGGCGGCTTGCGCTGTGCAGGGATCACGACTCCCGGAAGCCGCGTCCAGGGGAAGTTTTCCGACCACGACGCATGGTCGTAGTCGGGGTCGATGGCGGCGGCGATCTCGTCCGGTCGACCTTCCCAAAGCTCATGCCAGACCACCGCCGCGTCTGGTCGGCTTCGTGTCCACGCCTTGCCGGACTCGGTGTTTCCGCCATGACCGTTTACCACGAGGATCCGCGCGAACCCCTGGCCAACCAGCGAGTCGACGATATCCGAGAGGACTGAGACCAGCGTGGCCGCCAGGAGCGTGGGGCTGCCTGGGTACGCGGTGAAGCCGGTCACGCCGAATGGCAGCACCGGCAGCACCGGGACCCCGAGCGGCTCGGCGGCCTCGACAGACGCGCGCTCGGCAAGGATGTTGTCGGTCTCAAGAGAGAGGTACGCATGCTGTTCGGTCGAGCCGACGGGGAGCACGATCCGGTCGTCTCCGCTCAGGTACGCCTCGAGCTGCATCCAGTTGAGGTCGCGGACCCTCACCGTGATGCGCGAACGCTAACGCCCAAGCCGAACCCTCGCCTGCATCAGAGTCCTGTCGCCTGATTCGAAGGGTCGCGGCTCCAACCTGTTGACAGCGGAGCCGATCACACCGATGCGACATGCGAAGGGAGTGATCGGCGATGCAGCAGGGTCAAGTCTTCAAGCTCAAGAAGCGCGCGGTTAACGGCCGCCCGGTATGCGGGGCGTGTCGTGACCAGCGATTGCATCTGTCTCGGAGACCGCTATGTGGCGAGCTCGTAGACGCCGCGTCGGATGCGGCGAAAGCGATGATCGCCGCCGAGCGTATAGGCGGAGAGGATGCCTTTCACCGATGACCAGTGAAGCGGGCTGCCAGCTAGCTCGCTGGCCGCCGCGTGAATCTCGCGTGCTCGCATCGGCCGCGCAGCCCGCGCGAGCACGAGTGTCACGGTCGAGTCCATCGAGATCTCTGCGGAAGTGATGTGAAGCGAGAAACAAGGCGGTCGAAGCAATCTCCTCCGCGCGGCCGAGCCGTCCAAACGGAACCGCCGCGACGAACTGAGCACGGGGCCTGGTCGGCGGCTTCCTGGCTCGGCGCCCTGCTTGGTCGAACATCGGCGCGACGCGAGAATACTTGATCGATCAACAACGTTGGGTTAGCTGATGTCACAAACTCCCAAGAAGATCGGCTTTCTGTCCTTCGGCGCCTGGCATCCGGGTGGCGGGATGACGCATACGGGCGGCGATGCACTACGCCAGACGGTAGAGCTCGCGGTCGCTGCTGAGGAGATCGGCATCGACGGGGCGTTCGTCCGTGTCCATCACTTCGCGCGTCAGCTCTCCTCGCCCTTCCCGCTCCTGACAGCGATCGGCGTCACGACAAGCCGGATCGAGATCGGCGCCGGCGTCATCGACATGCGCTACGAGAATCCGCTCTACATGGCCGAGGAAGCGGCGGCGGCAGACCTTCTTGCCCGGCGGCCGCGCCGGCGACGCGATGCTTGCCGTACAGCCACAGTCGCCCGGCCTCGCCGAGCGGATCTGGTGGGGATCGGGCTCGCGCGAGACGGCCGTCTGGGCGGGTGAGCAAGGGATGAACTTGATGAGCTCGACTCTCCTCCTCGAGGACACGCAGGTCCCCTTCGACGAGCTCCAGGCCCAGCAGATCGCACTCTTCCGCGAGGCGTGGACGAAAGCTGGCCACTCCCGCGAGCCGCGGGTTTCGGTGAGTCGTAGCATCATCCCGATCACCTCCGACCTCGACCGGAGACTCTTCGGTGGCGATGCGAACGAGGACCAAGTTGGCTGGCTCGACGGCGCTATCAGCAGATTCGGCCGCGGCTACACGGGCGAGCCTGACCGGATCGCCGATGAGTTGGCAAGCGATGCAGCCGTTCAGGCCGCCGACACGATCCTTCTAACCGTTCCCAGCCAACTCGGCGTCGACTACAACGCCGCGATGCTCGAGACCATCGCCCGCGATATCGCACCTGCCATCGGCTGGGAGCCACACAACGCAGCCGAGCCCGTCGGATAACCGGCCGGCGTTCTTGCGGTGGAGTGCTGCGAGGTGACACCTGGCAGGCACACTCCCTGACGTCACTGGAGTTGGGTCGCGGTCGAGTGGGCGGAGGAAGACGGATGAGTGCGCGCGCTGCCGAGCCACATACTGAAGAAGTCGTCAGTGCGTCACGGCTGCTCCTCGGACGGGATCAAGAGCTGGAGAAGGTCTACGCGCTTGTCGACAGGATCGACGAGCAGGGTGGTGCGCTCGTCGTTCGCGGCGAAGCGGGGATCGGCAAGTCGGCCTTGCTGGCGGCTGCGAAGGAACGGGCGCTGCACCGGGGCGTCACGGTGGTGTCCACGACGGGCGCGCTGTCCGAGGCACGGCTCTCCTTCGCGGGGCTTCACCAGTTGCTCCTTCCGCTGCTCGGCGGGCTCGATCTCCTTCCCGACCCGCAGCGACGGGCGCTCGAGGCGGCGTTCGGGATTGCCGAGGGCGATGCTCCCGACCTGTTCCTGATCGGCCTTGCGACGCTGGGGCTGGTCGCAGAGCGGGCCGCCGAAACGCCGCTTCTCTTCGTGGTCGAGGACGCGCACTGGCTGGACCGGCCTTCCTCAGAGGTGCTCCAGTTCGTGGCGCGGCGGATCGAATCGGATCCGGCGGTCCTGCTCTTCGCAGTCAGGGAGGGAGTGCCGAGCTTGTTCGACGACGCCGATCTTTCCGAGCTGCCGCTGGCGGGACTGGACGAGGTTGCGTCGAATGCGCTCCTTGACCTCGCCGCAGCGAGGCTGCCGGCCGATCTCAGGCGCCGGCTCCTCGAGGTCGCGGCCGGCAACCCGCTCGCCCTGATCGAGCTCCCGGCCGCTGCGGCCCAGCTCGGAACACGTCCGGCGCAGTCCGACCCCCTGCCGCTGACCGCTCGGCTCGAGCAGACATTTGCCTCGAAACTCACGACTCTCGGCACGGACGTGCAGGGCCTGCTTCTTCTCGCAGCGCTCGACGATGTCGATCTCGCCGAGCTGAGCCGGGCGGCCAGGCGACCGCTGGAGCCCGACGACCTGACGCCGGCTGTCGCCGCCGGCCTCGGAAAGCTGGCCTCGGGAGGATTTCGATTCCGGCACCCTCTGATCGTCTCGGCGGTGACACAGGCGGCAACGGCCGACGAGCTTCGCAGCGCACACGCTGCCCTCGCCGAGGCACTCGCCGACGAGCCTGACCGCGCCGTCTGGCACCGTGCCGCGGCCGCATCCGGGCCGGACGAGGCGGTCGCCGAGGCGCTCGACGCTGCAGCAAACCGGGCAACGCTTCGCGGGGCCGGCGACGTCGCGGTCTCAGCCTTCGAGCGAGCCGCAGAGCTGACCGCCGAACCACAGCGCCGCGCACACCGGCTCTACCTCGCAGGCGACCTGGCGCGCGAGGTCGGGCGTCCGAGTGACAGCGTGCGCTTGCTCAGCGCGGCGCAGCAGATCGGCCTTCCTGCTGCCGAACACGCGATGGCCTCGTTCCACCTGGAGATAGCCGAGAGCACGTGGTCGGGCTCAGCCACGATCCGTGACTTCGCGCGGATCGCGCGTGAGCTGGCGGACAGCGGCGAGGGGGAGCGAGCCCTCCAAGCGCTCGCCACGGTCGCTGTGCGCGCCTACTGGGAACGACTGGACGACGAGACACGGCGAGAGATCGCCGCGATCTCCGACGAGATTACGCTCCCGGCCTACTACGACCCCGTCCGCTTGCGAGTCCTCGGGTTGATCGATCCGCTCGGCAGGGGCAAACAGGTCGTCGAGCAGATCGCACACCTGTCTCCAGTCGGCATGTCCGATCCAGAGCAGCTCTTCGATGTCGGCATCGCAGCGTCGTCCGTCTGGGCGTGGGATCTGGGACTTCCTTTCCTCCGGGCAGCTGCATCGGCCGCTCGGACGCAGGGACGGCTGGGCCTGCTCGCCCACACGCTCGTGTTCGAGGCATGGGCCGACCTTCATCGCGGAGCCGTGCGCCACGCGATCACGCGTTCGGCCGAAGGTGCGCGAATCTCGGAGGAGATCCGCGCGCTGCGGTACGTGGTGGCCGCACGGCTCGCCCAGGCGATCGCAGGTGCGGAGCAGGGCGAAGACGAGACCCCCGAGCGCCTGATCGCCGAAGCCGAGGCACTGCTCATCCCGCTGGGGGCAAACCCGATGCTTGCTCTGACCGCATTGGCGCGCGGCAGGCTGGCGCTTGCCAGGGAGCGGTTCGGCGAAGCGTACGAGCACCTCGTCCGGATCTTCGATCCGGCGGGCGCCGCGTTCCATCCCTTCGTCAGCGGCTGGGCGCTCGCCGATCTCGCAGATGCGGCAGTGCGTGGCGACGGTGACCTCGACGCGGTTCGCGGCTACCTCGGCGAGTGGAAGCAGGTCGCCATGGCGACACGCGCGTCTCATCTGCAGGTGCAGGTCGCGTACGCAGCGGCAATCCTGGCCACGGACGCCGTCGCGGAAAGGCACTTCCGGGCTGCGATCGGGTCCGGCCAGGCGGAGTGGCCGTCCTACGTTGCTCGCGCGCAGCTCGCCTACGGGGTCTGGTTCCGGCGGCACCGGCGCATGACGCAGTCTCGTGCGCCGCTTCGTGAGGCAGCCGAGACTTTCGATGCGCTCGGCCTGCTGCGCTACGCGGAGCGGGCTCGCCGAGAGTTGCGTGCCTCGGGCGAACGAGTTCGCAGCCGCGGGCCTGAAGGCTGGGCTCAACTGTCGCCCCAGGAGCTCCAGATCGCCCAGCTTGCGGCCGAGGGCCTCTCGAACCGGGAGATCGGCGAGCAGCTCTATCTCTCGCACCGGACCGTGGAATCGCACCTCTATCGGCTCTTCCCGAAGCTGGGCGTCACGTCGCGAGCACAGCTGCGGGACGCGCTCGAGCCTGCCACGAGCTCCTGACGAACTGCAGTGAGTCCACTTAGGCGATCGACGGATCGCCGGGGCTAGCCTCGCGGCTCGTAGGTCGTTCGTGGAAAGGAGCCTAGGTTGACAACCGCAATCGTCGGGGTCGGCAACATCGGCAGCACGCTGGCCCGTCATCTTGTGAACGGAGGGGAGCCGGTCGTGCTGGCCGCGCATGACGAGTCACATGCCGAGGCAATCGCGCAGGAGCTCGGGCCACTTGCGCGCGCGGCCTCGGTCGAAGACGCGATCTCCGGTGCCGACACGGTCGTCTTCGCCCTCTGGCTGGACCAGACCAAGGAACTGATCCCGCAGCACGTGGGACTGCTCGAGGACAAGGTCGTCATCGATCCCTCCAACCCGCTCGCGTTCGACGAGAACAGACAGTTCGTGCGGACGCTTCCGGACGATCAGTCGGCTGCTTTAGTGCTCACTGCGTTGCTCCCTGCGAGCGCGCACTACGTGAAGGCATTCGGCACACTCGCCTCGGACGGTCTCGCGAGCGGCGCGAACCGCGAGCAAGGAGCCGTGCTGTTCTACGCCACCGACGACGCCCTCGCCGCAACGGAGATCGAGCGTCTGATTCGCGCCGCAGGGTTCGAGCCGGTGAAGGCGGGCGGCCTCGCCGACGCAGGACGGATCGAGGGGCCCGGCGGCGACCTTACCCAATACGGCTTGAATCGCGAGTTCGTCGATCTCGACGAAGCGAGCGCCGCGGTCGCGGCGGGGAAGGTGCCGGCATGAGCGCAACCGATACGGCGACCCTCCCCGACTACGCGCCGATCCCGCGCGCGGCCCTCGGGCCGGCCCTCAACGAGCAGGGCTACTACGTTGGCCGCGTCGAGCGGAACCTCTACTACGTGACGGACGGCACCTACATGTCGGCCTTCCTGACGACCTCGGACGGCGTCGTCGTGCTCGACGCTCCGCCGACGCTCGGGAACAACATCCAGCGCGCGATCGACGAGATCGCCGCCGCCAACGGCGTCAGCAACAAGGTCGAGTACCTCGTCTACACGCATCACCACTCCGACCACGTCGGCGCGGCGTCGTTGTTCGACAGGAAATCGACCCGCATCGGGCACGAGGAGGCGCGGAAACTGCTGCTGCGCGACGACGACCCCGCAAGGCCTCCGAACGAGGAGACGTTCCAGGACACGCGGACCCTCGAGATCGGCGGGGAGCGGATCGACCTCGCCTTCCACGGCCCCAACCACTCGCCCGACAACATCGTCATCCACCTGCCCGACCACGACACGCTGATGCTCGTCGACATCGTCAACCCGGGCTGGGTACCGATCTACCAGTCCAATCTGAGCGAGGACATTCCCGGCTACATCGAGGCGCCGGCTATTGCGCTCAGCTACTCGTGGAAGCACTTCATCGGCGGCCACATGGGCCGGCTCGGCACGCGGGACGACCTCACCCTCCACCAGCAGTACATGGCGGACCTCGCCGAGAGCTCGCGGAGCGCGATCGACACCGTCGACCCGACGCCCTACTTCGTGAAGTACGGCGAGAACTTCTGGGCGGCGCTCAAGGGCTACCTCGACGAGTGCGCCGCCACGACGGCCGCGCCCGTGATCGAGAAGTACACCGGCGTGCTGGCCGCGGCCGACGTGTTCACGGAGGACGTGGCGTTCCAGGTCATGCAGTCGATCCGCCTCGACCTCGGCTACGGCGCGCAGGTGCACCCTTGACGGACCCCGCACGGATCCGGGAGCTGCTGCTCGCCAACCTCTTCGCGGTGTTCAGCGAACGCGATCCGGCGCGTCGCCTGGAGGTGATCGCACGCAACTACACGGACGACGTGACCTGGACGGACCCGGACGGGACGACCCAGGGCCACCAGGCCCTGAACGAGCAAGCGCAGAAGCTGCTCGACCGCATGCCGGATTTCGTGTTCAGCGCCGCGGGGCCGGTCCACGTCAGCGGAGATCTGGGCCTCCTCGCCTTCAATCTGGGCGTGCCGGAGCAATCGCCCGCGGTCAGCGGCATCGACGTGGCGCTGGTGCGCGACGGGCGGATCGCGGTGCTGCACACGCTCTTGACCGCTAAGAGTTGACGCTTCGGGTCATGAACGCGACAGACGTCGCAGTCGGAGCTGAGGACCGCCGCCGCTGGCTCGCTCTAGCCGTGATCGTGACGGCGCAGTTCATGGTCGTGCTCGACGTGGCGATCGTGAATGTGGCATTGCCCACGATCAAGAATGATCTGCACTTCTCGCAGGAGAGCCTGCAGTGGGTGATCACCGCCTACTCGATCTTCTTCGGCGGATTTCTCCTGCTCGGGGGACGCCTGGCGGACCTGCTCGGACGCCGGCGCATGTTCATGGCCGGGCTGCTCCTGTTCACGGTCAGCTCGCTGCTCGACGGGCTTGCCTGGTCGGAAGCGTCCCTGATCGCATTCCGGTCCTTGCAGGGTCTCGGCGCCGCCATGCTTTCGCCGGCTGCGCTTTCGATCCTGACCACCACCTTCAAGGAAGGTCAGGAGCGAAATCGCGCGCTCGGGATCTGGGGCGCCGTGGCCGGCAGCGGTGGCGCTGCGGGCGTGCTGCTCGGGGGTGTTCTGACGAGCGCGCTGAACTGGAGCTGGATCTTCTTCATCAACGTTCCGATCGGCGTCGCAGTGATCGCGCTCAGCCCACTCCTGCTGCAGGAAAGCCGCGCCGACCTGCCCGATCGTCACTTCGACTTCGCCGGTGCCGCGGCGATCACCTCCGGGCTGATGCTGCTCGTCTACGCGATGACCCGCGCCACCCAGCACGGCTGGGGCAACCCCACCACCGTTGGCCTGCTGGTCGCCTCCGGGCTCCTGATCGCCTCGTTCTTCCTGATCGAGTTGCGCTCCAGGGCGCCTCTGCTGCCGCTGCGCATCTTGCGGCTGCGCACGCTCGCCGGATCGAACGTAAGCGGCCTGATCGCGGGCGGCGCGATCTTCTCGCAGTTCCTCCTGCTCACGCTGTACATGCAGCAGGTCCTGCACTACTCCGCGATCAAGACCGGCGTCGCCTACATCGCGCTGACGCTGACGACGATCGCCTTCTCCACTCTCGCGCAGGGACTCACGACGAGGATCGGAGTCAGGAGGGTACTGCCCACCGGACTCGCGCTCTCGAGCGTCGCGCTCGTGCTCTTCGCGCAGCTGCCGGTGCACGGCCACTACTTCACCGACCTATTCCCCGCCTTCATCGTCAGCGGACTTGCGCTGGCCTTGTCTTTCGTGCCGATGGCGATCGGCGCCCTCACCGGCGTGCGCCAGGCTGACGCCGGAATCGCCTCGGGTCTGATCAACACCAACCAGCAGATCGGTGGCGCGATCGGCGTCGCGGCCGCCATCACGATCGCGACCACCTTCACCAACCGGTACGTGGACTCGCACGCGGGGATCACTGCCTCGAACGGCGCTGCGCTCACGCACGGCTTCGAGATTGCCTTCTACGTCCTCGCCGCGACCGCCGCGCTGGGTGCGCTGCTCGCGGCGCTGATGATCGAGTCGCAACCGGTCCAGGCCGAAACGGAGCTGCAGGTCGGCGAGATCGAGCAGGCCATGCTTGTGAACAAGTTCAGCTGCGCCGGAGACGGAGTCCGCGGGATGACTGCGGCGTCGTCCAGCTCGAAATCGACGACCGCGTCGTCCGGCTCAAGATCCCGACAAGGAGGACGCCAGCATGACCTCAGTTGAGCAACCTGAGCGCTTCGCGACGCTGCCTGACGAGGAGACACTTGCCACGACGGTCGTCGCCCTCGAAGAGCACGGTTTTAGCGTCGAGGTAGTCGACGACTTCGAGGCTGCCCGCGAGGCCGTCCTCGCCCGCATCCCCGAGGGGTCGTCCGTGATGACCAATACCTCGGTCACGCTCCAGGAGACGGGTATCGCGGCCGCGATCGACGACGGAGGGCCGTATGAGTCGGCGCGCAACAAGATGATGGCGCTTGACTTCGCCACCCAACTGCAGGAAATGAAGGCGGTCGCCGGGCAGCCCGACTTCGCGCTCGGCAGCGTTCACGCGGTCACCCGCGACGGAACTCTCGTCATCGCCTCGGCCTCCGGCAGCCAGCTCGCCTCTTATGCGTGGGGCGCCGCTAACGTCATCTTCGTCGTCGGGGCGCAGAAGCTCGTATCCGACGCGGAGGCAGCACGGGAGCGGATCTACGAGCACAGCCTGCCGCTCGAAGACGCGCGAGCGTTCGCCGTCTATGGGCAGAACAGCCGGGTCGGGAGGATTCTCGAGATCCACCAGGAGGCCCCCGGCCGCATCCACGTCGTCCTCGTCCGACAGTCGGTTGGCTTCTGAGAGAGCATGAGCGCCGACGTCCCGCCCCGAAAGCGCGCCGCGATTGCCGATCCCGAGGCGCGGGAGTTCCTTCGGAAGGTTGATCCGGTACTCGCGCGGCTGATCGACGCACGGCCGGACTTCCGCCCACGGGCCTGGATGGATGAGCTTCCTCCGCTCGATGCCTTCGGGACGCTTGTCTTCCAGGTCGCAGGACAGCAGCTGTCTGTCGCCTCGACTCGGGCGATCGTCTCGCATCTACAGGAGCGATTCGGAGGGCGCATGCCGTCGCCGGCCGAACTGCTGGCAGCCGATCCGCAGGTGCTGCGCGACGCGGGCTTCTCGGCTCGCAAGGGCCAGACGCTGCGCGCGCTGGCGGAGAGGTTCGTCGACGGACGCCTGAGCGACAAGGCGCTCGCGCGCATGACCGACGAAGAGGTCGAGGCAACCCTGACCGAGGCGCCGGGCATTGGACTGTGGAGCGCGCGCGGGTTCCTGCTCGTCGCTCTCGATCGGCCTGACGTCTTTCTCTCCGGCGACCTCGCGCTCCGGCGCGCGATCCAGCGAGCGTACGGCTTCGACCGCCTTCCGACCGACGACGAAGTCACTGAGCTGTCCGATCGCTGGCGCCCCTATCGGAGCCTCGCAGTGAGCTTCCTGTTCGCGTCCGAATACGACGGGCAAACCCACAGCAAAGGAGCAGAGTCATGAGCACCGGGACGCCTGGTTTCGGGAACGACATCAAGCCGCTGTTCAACGCGCGCGACCGTGGCTCGATGCTGTCGCACTTCGACCTCTGGTCATACGACGACGTAAGCATCCACGCCGACGCCATCCTTCACTCGGTCAGCGCCGGGTCCATGCCCTGCTACGGACAGTGGCCCGCCGAGCAGGTCGATCTCCTTCGCCGCTGGGTCGAAAGCGGCAAACCAGCGTAAAAGCACGTGCCAGCGATGGGTTCAAAGTGGCCCGATCTGCCTTACGACGCCTGGAGCGCGACGTGCGACACGCTGCACGCCCACACGCAGGTCCTCGGCAAGCTGGCAGTGGCGCTCGCTCCACCCGAGCCTCAGCTGCAGCACGCCGCGCTGCGGCTCACCGCACGTGGCTGGGAAACCGCACCTCTCCCGGCTCCGGACGGCTCCGGCGCCTTCGGCGTCGCGCTTGACCTTCGCTTGCATGAGGCCCTGGTCGAGCACGGTGACGGCCGTGTGAAACAGGTCGCCCTGACGCCGAATCGGTCGGTGGCCTCGGTCACGCAGGGCGTGCTGAACGCTGTCGACGAGCTCGTTGGAGCCGTGCAGGTCAACCTCAAGCCGCAGGAGACCCTCTGGCAGACGCCGCTTGACGAGGACACCGCGCACGCCAGCTACGAGCCCGCGGCGGTAGAGCGCTACTTCATCGCGGCAACGCGAGCGGCACTCGTATTGTCCGAATTCCGTGCGCCTTATCGGGGTCGCTCGACTCCTGTGAACGCCTGGTGGGGATCGTTCGATCTCGCAGTCAGCTTGTTCTCAGGACGACCGGCAGAGCCGCCTTCGCAAGACCTCTTGATGCGAAACGCGATGGACTCAGAAGAGATCGCAGTGGGGTGGTGGCCCGGTGATACGAGGTACCCACGTGCTGCCTTTTACGCCTACGCCCACCCGGCTCCACAGGGGCTCGCGGACTCCGATCTCTCACCCGGCCGCTGGGATCCCGACCTCGGTGAGTTCCTGCTCGACTGGGACGACGTCGTGGCCACATCCGACCCTCGCTCCACTGCTCTCGACTTCGCCCGCTCAGCTGCTCGTCAAGCCTGCGCGCTCTGCTCCTGGGATCAGACGCTTGCGTCGAGCCTCGACGGCGATCCACCGCCGATCAGGTAAGTCTGCAACGTCGGCCTCACTGGGCGTCTATGACCCGAGATTTTCAGCCGTCGACGGTCGGTCAGGCAGTTGCTCGGCCCACCATTCGAAGGGGACGATCCGCATCGCGAGGTGGAACGAGCTTCGATCGAGCGACTCAGCGAGCTGCGCGATAGCAACGAGGTTGTCGCGCAGCCACTCGTCCTCGATCGGCCCGCTCGCTTGAGTCGCCGGGCTGAGACGGCTCAGCCTCGGCGGTTCAGGTGCTCTTCGAGCGGGTCAGATTCGTCGAGCACGCTACCCCACCAGTACAGACGACTGTAGAGCTCGACGTGGCGATCGACGATCTCCGCGTACGTCCCTGAGTTGACCATCACACCGGCCCAGCGTCCGAGCACTTCGTGGCCGTGACCAAGCAGCCTGGCGATCAGCCGGTGGAGCTGTTCGCGGCGGTCAACACTGGCGAGCATTTCGCCGATCGCTGCGGTGAGGCGCGGAGTATCGAGCACTGCCTCGGAGCCGGCTGCGAGCGCTCCGTCCTCGAGCTCTCCGTCCGGAGCGAGACCGGCGAGCTCGAGCAGACTGGTCCACACGAGTCGAGCCGTGCGGACGAAGTCGAACAGTGCGTACTGCGCGAGCACGGACCAGCGCTCGCGCTGTCGACGCTCGAGCACTTCGTTGAGCACCGCCGCGGTCACCGCGACGACGATGACGCTCGCGACCAGGCCCGTGAGGAGCGTGTGGCGCGCCCAGAACCCGTCGTTGGCGAGGTCCCAGGCGACCGCCCCGGCAAGGATGAGCACGCTGAGGCCGCCGATAATTCGCGTCGAGCGCACGTATGTGCGCAGCGAGTCGGAGCGGCGCGGACCGACAGTGCGGCGAGCCATCAGCGGCCTTCAGCTCCAGCTTGGCGCAGGAGACTGCGGTTGTCCGTTCGAACGAAGTTGGGAGCCAAGTAGGCCCTGATCGCCGCTTTGTCCTCTCCGGTGATGAGGAGCTCGCCGGCACGGACGAGACCTGCGACGATCGTCTCGCGTGTGTCGGTTGTCGTGATCTCCTCCCTTTGGAGTCAGTTCAAGAGCGGCGAAGGCGGGATCCGCGTCGCGCCGCTAAGTCCGTCGAGCACGAACGCGATCTCGTCGACGTAGCACCAGCACCAGTCCTCGCCGGGTTCGAGCGAGCGGATGATCGGGTGCGAGGTCGCGTGGTGATGCGCGGTCGCGTGACGGTTCGGTGAATCGTCGCAGCAGCCGACATGCCCGCACGTGAGGCAGATCCGTAGATGCAGCCACTTGCCCCCGTCACGCAGGCAGTCCTCGCAGCCGTCGACGGCCGCGGGCAGCTCGCGCAGCGCGACCTCGCCGAGATGGGTGCAGAGCTCGCTCATCCGACTCGAGCCGCGGAGGTCCCGAGATGCGCGTGGACGAGCTGGACAGCCATGGCGCCCTCGCCGACGGCCGTGGCGCATCGCTTGGTCGATCCGGAACGGACGTCTCCGGCGGCGAACACTCCGGGCAGGCTCGTCTCGAGCAGGTAGTCGGCGCCCGCCGGGGTGCCGGTGAGGATGAAGCCGTTCTCGTCGCGGGCCACGGCGCCGTCGAGCCACTCCGTGCAGGGCAGCGCGCCAAGGAAGAAGAACAAGAACGAGAGCGGCAGATGCTCGCCGCTCTTGAGCGCGACCGACTCGAGCTGTCCGTCCTTGCCGTGCAAGGCTCCGATTTCACTGCGGTCGCGGACGGCGACCCCGTAGCGCTCGAGCTCGCGGATCAGATAGTCGGACATCGTCTCGCGCAGGTCGGAGCGGCGGTGCAGCAGCGTCACCAGGGCTCCGCCGCGGGCGAGCCAGACGGCAGCCTGACCGGCCGAGTTGCCGCCGCCGACCACACCGACGCGCGACGCGCCGCACAGCTGAGCCTCGGGCGGCCCGGCGGCGTAGAAGACGCTGATTCCCTCGTAGTCGCGGAGGCCGTCGACCGGGAGCCGGCGGTACTGCGCGCCGGTGGCCAGAAGCACCGTCCGGGCGACAACGACGTG